>Ga0066636_10003040_pt1 | contig 10712 bp, 11 predicted proteins | sample CryGeyCG2014_080_2_FD_62736 | JGI IMG/M metagenome (GOLD analysis project Ga0066636, IMG submission 62736) | Groundwater microbial communities from aquifer - Crystal Geyser CG07_land_8/20/14_0.80 | ecosystem: Environmental > Aquatic > Deep subsurface > Groundwater | place: USA: Utah: Grand...
AGTATCATACCAAATTGGTATTCAGAAATGCAATAAGTGATATATACAACGGTGCTCGTCGCGACTTGTATTTTAATCCAGACGTGTCTGACTATGTGCCCGCGCTTCAGTATAGCGCGATTATGGACGAGCGGACACGACGTACGCATCAAGAGATGGACGGAAGAATATATCTCAAGTCCGATCCGATTTGGCAAGAATGGTTTCCCCCGAATGGCCACAACTGCAGATGTACCGTAATCCCAGTAACGGCAAACTTGAATTATGTGGTTTCTCCGCCGGTGCCGGCGGGGGTGAAACCAGACGCAGGATTTAGCAAGGGGACGTTGGTATGAGTACTGACAGACAAACAATATCGAAATATGTTCCACAAGACCGCTTCGGTCAGTGGTGTACTCACAACCGACCGCGATGGCGAAGGGGATGTTTATATGATTAAAGTGTTGCTATTTGTTGGAAATCCTAATTTTTACCAACTTAAAAAACAAGGGGATGTTTATACCAAAATAAAGAAACGCGTTTTGAAAACAAGCGACCTTCCTCTGGAATTAATTGAGGGGGATACTATTGAATGTGAACCTGGCGAAATGGTTTTGGTTGAAACTGATTCGGGGAAATTTCTTGTATTACCAGATAGCATTCTAACAATCAGTGGCGGAAACGATTATTTGTATTATCGGCAAGGCGAATTAATTAAGAAACTTTTCACTGTTTAACCACGTACTAAGGAGGGATAGAGGGGATGGAGACAAGTTATTTAAAGACAAAAAATTTTCTATCATACATGAAATTTGAGAACGTGCCGAGTCTTTTGGAGCCGTCGGGAGATTATGTCATAGTCACCTGGATGTATGATGAAAAAGGAAATCGTGTTACTGATATGAAGGAGGCTGTTTCAGGAGTGCAAAAACATTTTCGTTGGGATGGAACGTGTATTCGCACCTGCGATATGTTTTTGCAATTTAATCAATGTCCTATATAGATAAGAAATGTCCCATTTGTGGATACGCGTATCGTGGCTGGCATAATACGGTTTGCTGCTCTCGTCCCGCATGTAGGCGGTTATGGCGAAAACAAAACTGGCATTTGCAGTCACCACCGCGAGTAAAACATTGTCGGAAATGCGGTACGATAATTCCCAAAGGGAAACATCTATGTGCGAACTGCAAAAAACCGACTTTTTACATCTGCACTCTTTGCATGAAAAAATTTGAAAAGCGAGCTGAGGGGCAACTTTTTTGTAAAGCCTGTTGGGAAAAAATAGCTACTAAAAAAGAAATTAATAAACGCCTATCTGACCTTCGGAAGTACGAGCTGTTGATAAACAATTATGAAAAGATGATGGAAGCTGAGTGCAAGATGAATACGGAATTAAGGGAAGAAAACGTAAACTTAAAAAAAGCATTGGAGGCAGTAAATGAGAAATTTAACGCAACAACTTCCACAAGAATTGATAGCCTCTATTCGAAAAAGCACGCAATGCAAAAATCCGATAATCTTAGAAATCGCGGGTGATATGGAAAACATATTTTCTTTTTGGCTCAACTTGCAAGGGCGAAATACAAACTGGAGTTATGCTGCCCTTGATGAGGAAACAGCACGAAAATTCAATATCTCGGCACGCACTGTAAGGAGAATCAGGAAAAAGATGTCCAATGTTGTCCGATTAACAACTTGACAAAATTGGTTTTTTAGAGTATTCTATTGAATTACGAAGCTCGTAATTCGTATGTCATGGAAGTGATATATAATATATGCCGTATGACAAAATAGAGGATGTTCCGCCACAATTTCGCTCATTAGCGTCCCAACCCGGCGGAAAAGATAAAATAGACTTAACATTAGAGCAAGCGAATGAGATTGCTCGGATGTTTGACGGATTAAAAGGTACAGAAGGAATAGACAGCCCGGCGGCGATAGCTATAACAAATTTCCGAAGGATGTATAAAGTTGAAAATGGGAAATGGGTGAAGCGAAGCGAAAATGAAAAAATGGCGGAGTTTGACGAAATAAATGTTGCAAAAGAGATGACCAGTGTTGCAACAAAAGAGATGACCGATGTAACTGAAAATGTTGTAACCGAAAAAATGGCTGAGGTATTTGAAATTAAAAACCTCCCATTTTTCAAAACAGGAACTTACAATGGAAAAACTTATTCTGAAAGCGACCTGGATCGAATAGTAACGAATTTTTACTCATTGCGCGAAATAGTAAAGCCAGTATTGAAATTGGGCCATGGGGCTCAGGGCTTTCTCAGGCGTGAAGGGTTGCCGGCGATAGGATGGGTAGAAGGCCTCAAAAAAAAGGGGCAAGTACTATACGTTGATATTAAGAACATTCCAAAGAGGATTTATGAGTTGCTAAAAAGCAAGGCCTACTGGAGACCGTCAGCAGAGATCTATGAGGATTATCAGACGGAACTCTACGAGGATTTTCGGGATGAAAAAGGGCAAAAATATGGATTGACTCTGAGCGCGATTGCCCTTTTGGGTGCTGATATACCAGCGGTAAAATCATTGCCGGACATCGAAGCACTGTTCAATAGCGAGGCTTTTACTTCAATAATTGCTTGCTATAATGAAAATTGCGATCGAAATAAAGGGGGTTTGATTATGGCTACTGAACAAACACAAACAGCAGTGCAGCAAACTGAACAAACACAAACAGCAGAGCAGCAAATTGCAGCATTGCAAGCTGAATTGAAGGCAAAGGCGGACTTAGTAGCAAAATTAGAGGCGGATGCCGCAAAAGCAAAAGAGCATCAGCGAGTTGAGGACATCAAATCAACGATTGCTAAGTATAAAGAAAGTGGTAAAGTGCTCCCGGTTCAAGAGGTGGCATTGTCAACTTTGTTGCATTCCTTTGATGACACAAAGGTTTTTAAATATAGCGACAATGGAACTTCGCAAGACTTAAAACAATCAGAATTGCTTTTCAAGGTACTCGATGCATTGCCGGATATCGTGCAATTTGCAGAACTTTCTCAACAACGAGGAAAGCAAGATACGAAGGGAAAAGAGGCACAATACCGCGATTTATTCATGAGTGAAAGTGACGGAACTCTTGCCCTCGATGGTATTGATGTTGCTGAACTTGCCGATAAGATTATGGCAGAGCGCAAGATTAGTTATACCGAAGCCCTCGTAGTAGCTTCGGAACAGTTGGAAAAATGACTTTCGTAATTAGTACGTCGTAATTCGAAAGTACCTGCGATGTAGTCTGTTAACTTATTCAGATGATGTATCGCTTATACGGAAAGGAGGGGTTGAAAAATGGCAGGTCCCATGTCGGTTCTCGACGTAACATATAAAGCAGGCGAAGATCTCTCAAGTTCACAATATCGTGTCGTAGTAACTGGCACAAGTGATTATGAATGCAAATTGCCAGGGGGTGCAGGTGTCGGTAAAATTCTCGGAGTTCTCCAGAATTACCCCGCGTCTGGCTCTGCGGCGCGCGTGCGTAAATTGGGGATTTCAAAAGTCGTTGCCGCGGCAACGATTGTTTATGGTGCCGAGCTGGAGGTAGATGCAACTGGTGATGTCAAGACATATACAATTAACAGTAAGAATGGTAGAGTAGGAACAGCAGAGGAAGCGGCGGTTGATGATGACATCTTTACAGCGTTTATATGTCCGTTGGATATCAGTCAATTATTGAGTTAAACGAATCTTTTTGTCCGTTCCGACATACAACAAGGTAGATTTTGTAAGTACGTTACAAATCAATAGGGGTGAGTGGGTAGGTGAGTAAGTGGGTAGGTGGGTAAGTGAGTAGGTGGGTAGGTGGGTAAGTGGGTAGGTGAGTAGGTGAGTAGGTGAGTAGGTGGGTAGGTGAGTAAGTGAGTAGGTGAGTAAGTGAGTAGGTGGGTAGGTGGGTAAGTGGGTAGGTGGGTAGGTGAGTAAGTGGGTAGGTGGGTAAGTGAGTAGGTGGGTAGGTGGGTAGGTGAGTAAGTGGGTAGGTGAGTAGGTGAGTAAGTGGGTAGGTGGGTAGGTGAGTAAGTGGGTAGGTGAGTAAGTGGGAATAAAGAAACCCACTCACCCACTCACTCACTCACTCACTCACTCACCCACTCATTCACCCACTCACCCACTCACTCACCCACTCATTCACCCACCCACTCACCCACCCACCCACTCACTCACTCACCCACTAACCCACTAAGAAAGGAGGAATCACGAATGATTTCATGGCAAGGTCAGATGGGAATAGGAAAAGAAACAGTTTACGGAACAGCGGTTGCGCCGACAAGATATATTGAATGCCAGAGAGGGAATGCTGAAATAACCGCGGCAAGAGTTGTATCTGAGGAAGCGCGAGGAACACGCTGGCAATATCGGGACATACAGACGGGATTGGATTACTCGTTCAACTGGGAGATGTGGGCGCATCCTGAAAATATTGGTGAAATTCTCGAAGCGGCGCTCGGGGCTCTTTCGAGTGTTACTCTGGTAGATACAGAAAAAAGACATACCATCGTGCCGGCGAGTTCGCTACCTTCTTTGTCAATATCGGTCGACCGCGCAGTGGGGGCGTCACCGACTTTCAGACTCGCGGGTGCGAAAATTGATACTCTCACGTTTGAAAATACCGCACGCGATGTTCTACGGTTGACGGTTGATGGGGCGGCGCAGAAACATGCTCTTGTAGCAGCTCTTGCTCCAGTCGATGCGGATTATGCCGATTTGAGCATTCATCCGTTCATTTTCAAAAATTTAGCTTTTACAAAAGGCTACAATGGGGTTGCGCCGTCAGCGGATACTACAATAGAACGATTTATGGTAAGCATCGTCAATAATTTGGTTCGCGATAAAGTAACCGCGGAAGGTACGGATTACATCGCCGCGCTACCTGAAGGGATATTGGTTGTTACCGGGGCGTTCGACCGAGAGTTCGAGGATGTCAACGATTTCAATGCCTTCGTTGCCGACCAACAACTTGATATCGTAGCTACGTGGACGGGGAGTTCTATGGGTACAAATCCATATTGTCTCCAATTGGATATTCCAAATGCACGAATCACAACGCTGCCGCTCCCTGAGATTGCGGGTACAAGTGATAGGGGAGTGTATACAATAGAATTTCATGCTTTGTATTATGCCACCGACGAGAGAGTGTTGGCGGCGCTTTTGGACAATAAGGAAACATATAGTTAATATGGCAATTATGCAATATAGCGAATTTCCTGAGTTTGTTCAGCTTCTAAACGCAGCACGCGACAGACTGTTGTATCTGGATAATAAGAATTTCATTATCTGGCAACTGGCAAAGATGGCATGTAATCTTGAGGGCGATTTTGCGGAGGTAGGAGTATACAAAGGTGGAACAGCATTTATAGCTTTGAATGCAATACAAGCATGCCATTCGCCTCAAAAAATATTTCTTTTCGATACCTTTTGCGGTATTCCATACACTGACGCCAGAGACCTGCATCGCCAGGGGGATTTTAGTAATACCTCTCTTGCAGATGTGAATAACTTTTTGAGTAGCCATTTTAAGAAAGAGCAGTTTTTCTTAATTGAGGGGATATTTCCAGGGACGGCAATATCAATGAGGCATAAACTAAATAAGTTTGCGTATGTTCATATTGATGTAGACGTTTATCAATCATCATGGGATTGTCTTACTTTCTTTTATCCGTTAATCTCTCCTGGTGGAATTTTGTTGTTAGATGATTATGGCACAAAAAGTTGCCCAGGAGCGAAGGAAGCTACTGATGATTTCATCCGACAAGAAAAGAAGCAACTGCTTTATCTTGAAGAGACAAGGCAGGCTATAATCTTTAAATAAGGAGGCTTTCTTATGCCTTTAAAAATAGTAGATATCGCGGTAGAATGGTATCCCATTCACTTTGACGCCATAACACAAACACCATGGCCGGTAGATGATAACGAAGAACCTATCGAGCCTACCGAAACCATGGAGACCGCCTACTTTGGACTCAAAAGAATTACCACTCGTGAATTTCGTGATATCACAAATAGAATGTACAAAATCAGTCGGAAGGGGGGCTCGTCTTTTGAGTATGGAACAGCGGCATATCAAAAGATACTTGCTGCATGCAAGAAATGCCGCAATGTCGGCGATGGCGCTGACCCCGAAAAAGAAATACCATTTACTGAGAAACTTCTTGATGAACTTCCGCAATGGGTATCCGATCGATTGCTTGATGAGATAAATAAAATGAATAGTCTCACGCCTGAAACCGAAGAGGACTGAGAAAAGGGGTGCTGGAGCTTCTGCATGGGAAAATTATTGTTCCTGGCGAAGAAGATGACGAGGATACTCCACCATCCCTTATCACGCAATACCTATCCCTCTATTTCAGATGCCGCCGCTTCAAAGATATGCAGTTACCATCCGCAGGCGGTATCCTCGACCAGGAGGAAATCACCATGCAAATCTTTGAAATCATTCACGGTCTGGTAACCGAATATGAGCGCGAACAACAAGAGGACACGATGAACAAGATGCAACAACAATCAAGAATCGCAAATGCAAAACAAGTGGGAAAAAGAGGATTCAGAAAATGAAAATTTTGAAAGAACTACACAACACAAACGTGGCTGAAGTTCTTGTAAATGTGCCCGATGTCAAAATAACGGGTAATGGTGATATGTTTCAGTTATTGTGCAAGGCATCATCGAAAGAACAAGGATGGATGAAGTCTTGTAAAGCGATGGAAATAGAGAATATCGGCTGTGTGGTCCAGGTCACTACACAGCAAGGAGAACAGGTCGCGGAAGCTCTTACATTTGTGCCTGGTGTCCGCATTACAAGTGACATCAACAATGGCCGCAAATTAGTCTCCAGTTAGAGACCTTTTGAGGCCACGAAAAGTCAAATGAACAAAGAAGTTACCATCTTAATGAAATTAACCGATAGGGCTTCCGCTGGCTTCGGGAAAATTTCTAAGGCGTTTAGCGATTCTGTCCGTAATCTGCAAACTTCCGTTGCCGGAGCCAAAAAGGCAATCTCTGATTATGTCAAGGGAATGCAGGAAGGCTCGAAAAAGGCACGGGAGTTTGCCGATGGATTGAAAACTATTGCGGTTGCCTCTGGCATTGTTGCAGGAGCGGTGCTGTTGGTAGCAAAATCATCGCTCGGTGCTGCGATTGAGATGGAATCTCTCAAACTAGGATTGGCCTCGGTTGCTGGAAGTGCGCAAGCAGCAGAAGCGCAAATGAAAGAGTTGCATGAAATTGCTAAGTTGCCAGGATTGGGACTCCAGGAAGCTATTCAAGGGTCAACGCGGTTGCAAGCGGTTGGCATCAATGCGCAATTAGCAAATAAAGCATTGATGGAATTTGGGAACGCACTGGCACGCGTTGGCAAGGGACGTGAGGAACTTTCGGGGGTTATTCTTGCTCTGACGCAAATTGTCGGCAAGGGAAAGGTTACCGCGGAGGAAATCAACCAGATTGCCGAACGGGTCCCAGAAGTGAGAAAGGTGATGATGGAAGCATTCGGGACCGCTTCGACTGAGGCAATTCAGAAAATGAATATTTCTGCGGAGTCCTTCATTGAAACATTGGTGTCGGGTTTTGAGAAATTGCCAAGGGTTGTTGGTGGGACGCGAAACGAGATAGAGAATTTCAATGACGCAGTTTTCAACGCAAAGGTCGCGGTTGGGCAAGCATTATTGCCGGTGTTTACGCAAGTTTTGGGCGTTTTGACGAAATTGGTAGGTTGGTTCAATCAATTGTCTGATACTCAGAAGGCAATGATAACCTGGGCAGGTGCTATTATTGGGGGGTTGGCGGCACTCACCGCGGGGCTGGCTGGTGTAGTATTGTTAATCCCCAAGGTTGTCAGTGGGCTTGCGGCATTAAAAACCGCATATCTGTTTTTGCAAAGCACTCAAACGCTCGGACTTACCGCGGCGCTTGGCGGCGCAACTATCGCGGCGGCGGGTTTATACATAGGACTAAAAAAGATTTCTGAGTGGTATGAAAAAAATGCGATTGAAAAGGGAGCCGTAAGACTTGCAGAAGGACTAAAACCAATGACAGCACAAGAGGAATATGAGGAACTCGGAAAAACGTTAGACCGCCAACGGCAAAAATTAGAAAATCTCAGAAAAGTACAAGCGGAACTTGCAAGAACGACCCCAACGACAACGATGGAGGCTCTCAGACCAGCAGCGATTGAAGCGGAAATGCAAAGAATTGAAGCGGGGATGAAGCAACTGGAGGCACGGCGGACTAAAATAGCGCCAATTGATAAACAAAGTTTAACTCAATTTGCCCAGGAAGTTACTAAATTAGCTGATGATATTAGAAAAGCCGAGGCGCAAACTGCCGAAATCCGCGCCGGTCTGATAACCGATGAACAACAACGAGAATTAGAAATGCTCAGGGTTCGACATGAGGCGAATATCAAGGAGATAGACGCGCGCATGATTGAATTGAAAGGTGCGACTACTGAGGAAGTTCAGTTAATGCAAGCATTGAATGACAAAAAATTAGCATTGGAGCAACAATACCATCACGAGCAACAGCAAGTCATTGATGAATATACCAAAAAGAATAATGACGCTCTTGAAAAAGAAGCAGATGAAAGCCAGAAAAGGTTGAATGAATGGGTAAAAGATAGGGTCCAGGCGGGGGTACTGGCCACAAATGCTGAGATGAAAGAACTTGAAAACCGCAGGAAAGCGGAACAGGCAGAACTCAAAAAAATGTTGATACCCTACTTAGCGCACGAAGAACAAATAACGGCATCACAAGAACGCATAGCGAAAGCGGCAATGAAAGACATTGATGATGAAATACAAGCTGTTAAGGAATTAAACAAAATAAAAATTGGCTTGACGGAGACTTATTTCAAAATCAGAATGGCACAAATTAAACAGGAGGCGGAAGCAAGCGAGAGACTGAGGAAAATTGAATCGGATGCGTATGAAACTCGGTGGCGTGATTTTTCTATTTTTAATAAAAAAATTATTGAGGAACAAGATAAACAAGTGGAAGAGTTTATAGAGGGCTTGTCGGAATGGAATACAGTCATCCTCGATATACAAGATGATTTTGGTGGATTTGTTAGCGAAGTCAAAAGCGGTCTTGAAAGTCTGGGTGTCGAATTTGACGCAGTAACAGAAGCGGTATTTAGGTTCTTTGAGGCGTTAATATCAGGGGAACCTCTCAAAATAATAGGTTCTGGAATAAACTTCATAGCAAAGATGATAGATAACATGACGGGTCCTGGCTTTGGCGGTTTTGTGATAGATTGGGAAAACCTGAACCAATCAATAGAGGATGCCAGAACAAAGATTAAAGGGCTCACGAAGGATTTAGAAACTGCACGCGGTACACGCGGCATGGGTGCGATGGCAGTGGCAATTGAAGGGGAAATAGAGACACTGGAGAAAACAATCGTGATTCTTGAAGGCCGTTTAGCGGGAATAGACTTTGCCGAAGCCCTACGCCCAGGGTTAGAAAGTTCCTGGAACGAGTTGTGGCAATCCCTGTTTGACCCAGATTCAGTCATAGACCCATTGGAAAGTTTTGCGGATTCAGTAGATGAGATGATTTTCAATCAACTTGTTGAGATATTTACCAAAACCCCTGAGTTGATGGAACAGGCGAGAAAACTTGGCGAATACATCGCCTTTGCTCTCAATAACGGAATCATTTCGCAAACAGAAAAATATGAGATTGACCGATATAGAGCGCTCTTGGTCAAAGAATATGAGACAAATACTAAAAAATTGATGGTCGCAGTTGACGCCCTCGACCTACAAATCCGTGGAGTACAAAAGGATGCTACTGAGGATGCGGCAAAAAGTATTACCCAAAGCGCTGAAAAGATTGTCTCCGCGGGTGAGGAGTTTTCCAAAACGTTGCAATCCTCTTTGGGTTCTTCTTGGACAAATCTTTGGAAATCTATGTTCGGCCCCGATGCTGTGATTAAGCCGCTTGAGGATTTCGCCAATACTCTCGATGAAATGATTTTCCAACAATTAGTTGCGGTCTTTACTAAGTCTCCAGAGATTATTCAGCTTGCTAAAGACCTGGGCGAGTATATCGCTGCCGCTTTTCAAGATGGTATTGTTTCCGAATTGGAGAAGCAACGAATTGATGAATACCGAAAACAATTAGTTCAGGTATATGGTGAAAACACTGAAAAATTGATGACGGCGGTTGATATGTTGGATTTACAAGTTCGCCAATCACGCACCGCGCAACAAGATGCCATTGACTGGATGGAATTTACCAAAGTAGGGCTCTTGGGCACGCAGGCGCTTGATGATATTACTATGCGTGATATATTGATGAAACCACAGCAAGAATATTTTGACCAACTGGGCGCGGGGTATCCTAAGACAACCACAACTGCCACCCCCGACGCTGAATCACTGATGCTAAGTGGCAAGCCACCTCAAGTCTCTGACGTGGTAGAAACAAGGCCGGGGGTGACCTTTATTCAAAACAATCAATTTTCAGGCTTGGTAAACTTTGATAATCCTGAAGCAATGCGGGAGCTGGCGCGAAAGCTACAACCCTACACTGAGGAACTTCAGGAAAGATGGGTGAGTGGATAGGAGGAATCTCGAATTACGAATCTCGAATTACGAATTAAAAACAATTTGAAAACAAAGGTCTTTCAATTCGTATTTCGTAATTCGTAAATCGTAAATCGTAAATGGGACTACCGAAATTTGAAAAAAGAGATGGAACGGACCCTTATATCTGGGAGGAATATCCTTCGCTGCC
>Ga0066636_10003042_pt1 | contig 10706 bp, 6 predicted proteins | sample CryGeyCG2014_080_2_FD_62736 | JGI IMG/M metagenome (GOLD analysis project Ga0066636, IMG submission 62736) | Groundwater microbial communities from aquifer - Crystal Geyser CG07_land_8/20/14_0.80 | ecosystem: Environmental > Aquatic > Deep subsurface > Groundwater | place: USA: Utah: Grand...
CTGCTATGACTAAGGCGCTAGCGAAGTCTTTGAAAACAACTGATGATGTAGATGCGGCTATCGAGACCTTCAAGAATATCATCAGAAGTTGAATTGTGACCAACGCTCCTGCCGAAATTGTGGAAGAAGTCATAGAAGAGGGTTTGAAGAGTAAAGCCGCAGGCAAGATATTCCAATTAAGAGATGGTAAGATGGACGAATTTATGAAACAATTTGAAAAGGGTGGTAAATATGAAAAATATGCTGCTGAATATAGAGGCTTATACGAGAATGCGAAAAATGATGAAATAGCGCTTAAAAATCTAGATTGGGAACTTGCTGAAAAAAATCTCAAAGATGGAAAGAATCTGGATGAGCTTCTGGACTTCCAACCACATCAAAAAGCTGTCTATGACTTTGTGAAGGCAGATGTAAAGGAAATGGAAACTACAATAGCTGGATTGCCCAAAAAAGCAGGAAATACTAAAGCAATGGAAGTAGCGTATAAAACGAAAATAGAAAAGATGAAGGTGTTTGAAAGAAAGCTATGAGAACTTGGTACTGATCAGGCTGAATCATTCATCAAACTCCGTGAAATTAAAGTCAAATTTAAGACATATCACATTATAGAATTATTGGATTTGATGGAAAATGAGTGAAAGGTGGCTGGCAAGCTGACAGAAAATGGAAAATTAACGAAGATATTGGGAAAGGAGTCACCTACTTTTGCAGAGATAGCGCAAGCGTTAACACTTCAGAGAAAGGCATGAATACAAATATCAGATGACCTGATGAAAACTGTTGACAATATCCGTCTCGGTATATTGGGCAAGTCATTCACAGAGATGGGAAAAATCTTGGGCACTGTTCTCAAATTTGTATGAAGATTTTTAAGAATTATACCAAAATAAACTATGGCAGTCGATGTTTTATATCAGAAAAAAGAGGAACTCGCAGCAATCTATCTCGAGGACTTGAAAAAAGAACTTGGCGCCCTCCAATGAAGGGTGGTTGATCTTTTTTCCAAAAGATTGAAGAAACGAATGGTCTCTGATAAAGCGTTGAATAGCTTAGATGATTTGGAGTTGAGTGATCAGGAGAAAAAAGTGGCGGCATTAGCACCAGTGACAATTGAGAAGATTTTTGCCTTTGTAAAAGAAAAACAAGAGAAGCTAGCAAACGTAAAGACATTGGAAGAGTTGGAAGCGTTGAAAAAAGAAATGAAACCTACAGTAAGAGAAGCAAAGCCAGAGGCCGAAGAGAAATCATCCAAAGCTGGCACGGCAATATTATGATCAACAATCTGATCTGCAGGATTGTGAGCCGATGTACTGGCGATCCAAAAAATCGATAAACTCAAGGAGGCAAATAAAATAAAGAGCATAGAAGTCAAAAATACCAAAGAATTCGCAGAAAAGATGAAGAGACAATTCGTGGCTGTTGCTAGAGACTTGGACAAGCAAGCAGCGAATCCTCATCTGGTTGCCATGCAAAGAAAAAACATCATGCAATCGGCTAGAGAGTTCAAGGCTATATCTACGCAGATAGACGAAGAAACAATGACTTCGGTAGAAATGTTTGCCAGACTCAAGAATAAATTGCCTGCTTCGATACTCCAAAGTATCTCTCCTAAAGATGCAGATAAGCTCCGGAAATTGAGTGATGCTACATTACTCCAGCTCAAACAAGCAAAAACCGATGCGGAACTTGCCGCAATCCTAGAGAAACAGTGAATCAAAAATCTGAATAAAGAAGTAATGACTGTCCTTAAATCAGCAGACAATGTGGCTGAACTCAGATCAATGACTACCGTCATGAAGAGTTCAAAACGTGTTCTGTCATTTATGAGATGAATGAAGTGAATTCTGGTCATAGATCTCATTGTGACCTGAATAAATATATTTGTTCTGACCTGAGAATCGAGCGAGGCTGAATCTTATAAGAAAATCAACAAAATAAGAGGAGAAATCAAAAGTGAACGTGCATGGGTGCAATTCGGTACTACTACTGCATTACTCGCGTTGGAAACCATCTGATTATTCGCGGCTTTCGGATCTTCGCTAGGGCCTGTCTGAACAGTTGTCGGACTAGTTGCTGGAGCCTTAACTGCAGCTGTAAGTCAGGCGATAGACGTCTATTATGATAAGGTGGAATTTTATGCCCAGAATCCGGAGGAATTTAAACAGCAATATAGGACGGAACTCAAACAAGCGATCATTTCTTCTGCTGCTAGTGAGGAGCGGAATCTCAATATCTTAGCTAGGCTTGAAGTCATGCAAAAAAAAGCTTGAGCTTGATGGCGACAGCGTAAATGTCTCCCGTTCAGCGTCACCTTGACTGAAAAAGATAAGATAACTACCACAGAAGATGCATGGAAATCGTTGATTCGACAGGAAGAATATACTAATGCCGAGTATCCCTTGATCCAAGATTGAGCTGCTAGCGGTCAGGTAGAAGATGAATTCAAAAAAACGCTGTCAACTGAAGATCTTGCAGAATACGAAAAAGAAAAAACAGCGCTTAATTCTGTCATCAATGCCAGAATGGCATATATCAAAAAATTTATGTATGGCAACAAAAAGAGTAAAGAATATCAATTATTCGTATCTGCTATGAAAAATGGCATGTGAATAAAAACGATAGAAAAAATATTAGCTAATTCCAAAGTATATTACGATATGCAGCAAGTATGAGAAGACCAGTATGTGACGGGTTGCGCAACAGTTGTAGCGTACAAGACCGCTTATGCAGAAAAATTGAAAACAGACAATGCAACATGGTTCGTTGAATTTGAAACAATGCGGGCTACTGATCAGCGCAGATTCCTTGAATTATACCATGGCGTGAAAAATTATGAGATGTATGTTTTTGAACCAGGCAATACAAGCGAAGATTTCCCTTACAAAGACAAGATAGATGATATGCAAAAGCGTATAGATTTTGTGAAACATTATTATGCATACAAAACGCTCTGAGTGCCGATAGAGGATCAGCAAAAAATGACGATCCTTTCGCCGACTATAGACAATAATCAGATCCAAGAAGTATTGATATCAGGCAATCTGGACGCAGCTATACTCAATTTGAACGCCACCAATACAAAAGATTATTTCAGGTCCAGAGAATGTCTGGATAGGATGGAATCCGAGCTTCAGATCTCTGATTCTCTCGGTCAAAATATCATTTATAGGATAGCCGTAGAATTCCATGGTTATACATGAGACAATACCATGGAAGACCTTATGGCTTTCTTCAGGGAAGACAAATGAGAAGCTCTCGGTCTTTATTATGATAATAAATGGATCATCAATAATGATCGGGCTATAGACAAGAGCATCGATATAGATGATTTTGATACTATGACGACGGAGGAGATCCTTGAAGAATGGATCAGTCCGAATAATTGGAATAGGGCTCTTGAATTGCTTGGTCCCGGGTCTGTTTTGGGCGCCACTGGCGTGTACAGCGTGTTCGGATTCATGGATGAAGCTTCTATGATAGATACCAAGGCTGAAGCAGGTGATATGGACGAAAAGATGAATGCCGAATATTTGAGAAGATTGCAAAAAATCATCACAGAAGAGAAAGCATACAAACTTCCAGAAAATAAGAAAAAAATCGAGCAAAGCGTAGTGGATTTTATCCAGAAGAATTCTAGAGAAGTCGGAAAAACCATTACTTACGATCCAGTGACTCAAGAAGCCATACATTCTGAAGATAAAGAACAAGGATATGTAGAAATACCGTATTATCTTGTCGTTCAAGCCAAAAAAGCCGGTATAGGCGACCTCAGGAAATACATCTTCAAATATGAAAATAATCAAATTGTTGCATGTACGAACCAGTCGTATCTCACTGATAAACTTGATTTCTCTCAGACCAACACGAACATCAAAAAAGAATACGTATCTTCAGGTGCGGAGAGTTTGCCAAAAAATGCTCAGAAATATATCGACTATGTCGATCAGGCAGAAAATAAATTTGAGAAATTCATCACCTTCGACGAGGATGAGCTTGATATCCCAAAAGAATATCTGAAAATCTATCAATGAAAAATAGATGAACGAAAAACTTTCAAGAAATCATTGTTAACGCTTGATCCTTCGACAGCCAAATCAGAATTGGCATCAAAATATCAAGACTATCATGATTATTTTGAGGATACCTATATGGCTATGTTGAGCGTGATTTCCAAATTTTGAATTAATGCTTTTAGTAGCAATGATTTGGATTCGGCACAGCATCACCAGCAGATAGCATATATGGCTTCGCAGCTTAAAACTTTTTCAGTCGATGAAAAAACAGGAGATATCGCATGACCGATAAGCAATCTCACAGAAGTTCAACAAAAATTCTTCAAAGCTATTTTTTGAACGTTGAAATACAAAGGGAAACTTGTCAAAGACCTAGCGAAATCCTCAGATGGATCAGAAAGAGAAAAGGCTTTCTGGGTAGCGAAACAAGTCGTAAAATCCATCTTGGAAGCAGAAATACTTGAAGTGGATGCTCAGGGTAATATCGAAAATATAGGATTTGGGGAATGAGTGGCGGCGATAAAGAACATGAAATCATGAGTACGGGCAAAAAGATTAGAAAGGAATTTTGCCACGACCAGAGAGGTTGATGTATCCGTGTATCCTATGGAAGAAGCTACTGTGGATGAATCCAAAATTGCAATAAAGCTATCAAATGCTGCTTAAATATTTTATTTCTTAATCATCGAGTATAATGTGATTAGAATTAGGAGACATAGCCAAGAACTTTCTAGGAATCGGTGGTGATAAAGAGGAAGAGGACAAAGATGTCGACCAAGAGTCTGAAGACAATCAGGAGGAATCTGCTGATGAAAATTCTGATAAAAAGAAAAATCCTGAAGAAGGTGAGACGTTCAACCCCGCTAATGATATACAAACACTCAGAAAAGAAGTCGTCGATGCTTATCTCAATAAATTGAATAAGAAAGATTTTGTGAAATGACTTATACGTGGCAAAAAAATAAAGGCTAAGGCAAGGGAGTATATCTTGGAGCCTAAACAAGAAGAGGAACAGATTGATTTGAGTTGACTCAATCTGCCCCCAGAAGTCTCGCAATTCGCTGATGTGCTTAAGGGTAGCGGTTCAGGTTTTCTTCCTTCTATGCTGAAGAAATTCACAGGCGTTTCTATCGGATTCGACGAAGAAAAAGAACTCAATCCTATGAGGGAATTGATGGCGAAAGATGAATATAAGACTGATAAAGTAAAATTGGAAGAATTAAAGAAATCTATAAAGGGTTGAGTTGATATCAAGACTCTTTTAGTTGTTCCTGCTGTCGTGTGAACTGGTGTAGTGGCTGCGAATACCTCTTCTGAATCGTGAGTTGAAAAATTTGACCATGTGAAACCCATCGAAAATACCGATGATGTAAAGATTACCTCAAAATTTGGCCCAAGAAAGCATCCTGTCACTTGAGAAAAAGACAATCATACTTGAATCGATTTGGCTGCCAACGAATGAGCTTCTATATCGTCAATCTGTGATGGCGAGGTTTTGGAAAATAGAAAAACTGATCTGTGATGAAATGAATTAGTAATCAAATGAAATGATGGGAAAACCTATTATTATCTCCATATGCAGAAAAAATCTGAATTAGATGAGTGAGAAAAAGTGAAAAGTGGTGATGTGATATGATATGTTTGAGAAACTGGGAGATCCACGTGACCTCATTTGCATATTACTATAAAAGAAAACGACAAATCGGTTGACCCGCTTGCCGTTTTGCCTGAAGTATTCGATGATTATAAAGTGGTGGCGTAAATGCGATGACGAAAAAAAAGACGCCCCGACTATTCGGGGCGTCTCTACCATATTATATATTCTTAATGATTTTTTTTACGACACCGATGACTTTTGCTTGGTCGTATTTGACGATTTCGACCTTGTCGAAGAATCTATTCACTGATTCAAGGAATAATTTGCCATCTTGCTTGAGTATTTTTTTGAGTTTTGGAAGTTCGTTGTGCTCCACCAGAACGTAGTCGTTGGGATCGTAGTTGTCTTGTTGCTTGACGAGAACCAAGTCAGAATCTTGTATTTTTGGCTCCATGCTATTTCATTTTGCTCTCACGAAGAAACAATTGCGTGGATCTTTGGTGCCGAGCATGGCGATAGTCATCGGGATTTTTTCCTGTGAATATTCGTCCACGATTCTTTTTCCTTTGTTTCCGCATTGTGCGAAACCGAAGATGGGAACTTGGATAATATCACTAAATTGATCCGTGATGCTTTCTCTGAGTAGTTTGTATCATCCTTCGTCTTTGGTGAAGTATCCTTTGAGGACGAGTTGATTGAGTTTGTTGAGTACGGTCTGCGGATGATTGGCTCAGATGCCGGCTGCGATTTCTCTCAAAGTGACTCATTCTTGGTGAGTATTTTTTTTAAAAAAACTAATCAAAGCTTTCTGGATGGAATCGAGTTCTTTCATGGGAATATTTACATTAGAAATTAAATAATTGCTTATGAGATTCCGGCTAGATTCCGGTTGCAACCCACTAGCGGGTAATAACACCGGAATGACAGCCGGAGTGACTGACGAAGAGAATAAGGATTTTTTTGACAATATCAAGGGATTTTTGACATAATCAATGTATTTTTTGACATAATTTGACTTGCTAGGTGTGAACTGCTGAAAAATCTCTTGATTTTTGTAAAAATATGATTAATGTATACATCGTTGAATGAGATTCCGGCTAGATTCCGGTTGCAACCCGCTAGCGGGTAATAACACCGGAATGACAGCCGAGTAAAAATGTTTTATACTTTATACTAAATATTATTATGGCAACGAAAAAACAGGAATTGCAAGAGGCGTTCAAGAACATTGAGAAGCAATTCGGAAAAGGTGCAATTATGAGAATGGGTGACAATTCAAATGTAGGACTTGTGAATACCTTCCATAGTTGATCGTATGTGTTGGATCTCATCTTGGGATGAGGATATCCAGAAGGAAGAGTGGTAGAAATCTATGGACCTGAATCTTCAGGAAAGACTACTATTGCGCTTCATGCTATCGCAGAAATCCAAAAAAGAGGTGAAACTGCTGCGTTTATTGATGCGGAACACGCCTTGGATCCTTGCTATGCGAAGATATTGGGTGTGGATGTTGATAATTTGCTTCTTTCACAACCTGATTATGGTGAGCAAGCATTGCAAATCGCTGAAGAATTGGCGAGAACATGAGCTATCAGATTGATTGTCATCGATTCCGTAGCTGCTTTGGTTCCTAGAGCTGAAGTGGAAGGGGATATGGGCGATAGTTATATGGGATTGCAGGCGAGAATGATGTCTCAAGGACTCAGAAAATTATCATCTATCTTGGCGAAATCTTGAACTACCTGCATCTTCATCAATCAGATCCGCATGAAGATAGGCGTGATGTTTGGTAATCCAGAAACGACTCCAGGAGGTAATGCACTCAAATTCTTCGCTTCACAAAGAATTGAAATCAGAAAATGAGAAAAAATCATGAACGATAAAGAGCAAATTTGATATTTTGCAAAGATCAAGATATCTAAGAATAAAGTTGCTGCTCCGTTTAAGACCGCAGAGCTTCCCGTGAAATGGACTATGGGATATGAAAAGACTATGGACATCATCGAATCAGCCGATATTCTCAAAATCATCAGCAAATCATGAGCATTTTACACTATCGGCAAGCAGAAAATTCAAGGAAAAGATAAATTAGCTCAATTATTGGATTCTGACGAGAAGGTAAGAAAGAATCTGGAGAAAGAAATCATCGAAAAGATTAAGGAGATGAGAATGGGAAAGAAAGTAATGAATGATGAGGTGTTGGTGAGTGTTGAAGAAGGTGTAGAAGAGGATGTGGCGGTGGTAAAGGAGTAATTTCTTGACCTCACCCCCAACCCCTCTCCTTCGAGGAGATGGGAGACAAATCCCTCTTCCGCCTTACTCCCTCTCCCTTTGTCAAGGGACACAAATTAAAGTAATTTCTTTTGTTAAAATATATAGATTTCATGCCTTGCAACCGCATGAAATCTTTTTTTAATTTTGAAAAATCTTGCGATTGCTCCCGCTTTGCGGGATAATTTCGACGTTAGAAAACCTTCGTTTTACTTCAGGCTTTCTTTGCGTCTCAAATAAACCCGTAGGATTTTTTACTAAATCATTTTATTTTTGATTCTTCAATCTACGATCTTCCCTAGTGAAAATCATTTTTTCTGCCATGTTAAAATCACGAATGGGTTCCCAGATTGCTTCTCTTCGGTCGCAACCACCGCTAAAGCGGGGTCTTCGATGACGGGAACAGATAAATCTTTGTGATCGGAATAGTCTTGGGCTTGTTGGTCGCTGAGTTCTATGACGTTCTTTGTCGCGAGATGGCCGAGAATGTTGCCGAGATGATGCGTGGGGATTCGCCCCTGGTTAAAACCAGGAGTTGCGTGTTTCCCTATCGTATAGATTGGGATTCAGATCTTGCCAGCATTGTTTTTGAGATGGTCGGGAAAATTTTTGTATTCCGATGACGTTATGTAGATATTACCCAAATCCCCCTGCTTTGCTTCCCCCTTTCAGTAAAGGGGGGACTTCCCAGTCGAAATAAAAAAATAGTCATTATTTTTTTCGATTCCAAATTCTTCCTGAAGATGATGTCGAACTTCAGATTGTAGTTCAGAAGACCCCCTAAATCCCCCTGCGAGGGGGATTTTAAATCCTCCTGTCCTGCGGACTTCCTCCTTTGCAAAGGAGGACAAAGTTTCCAGTTTTTTTATCTTGGCGATAAAAAATCAGCCGATATGATTTCTATGTGGTCGGAATCTTGCCAGTTTGGACGCCTGGTCACTCTCCATAATTCTTTCTCATCTCCACATGTTCATGCCTGTCGACTTTCACTCGACATCAACATTTTCTAGCTCTATTTTTCATGAGAATTCTTGCATGATGTTTGCGATTACTCATTCATTCTCTATCGGGTTCAATGTGCAAGTCGAATAGATGATGGTTCATCACGGTTTGCATGCGAGGATTCATGATTTCAATAACTGATATTGAAGGGCAGCGATTTTTTTGATTTTTAATTCATCTCGTGATTGCTGGATGGCAATCTTGTGCACGACTGTTTTCGAAATCTGCAATTCCTTCCCCCGAAGCGTCGGGGTTGAACTTGCAGTTTCTCAAATCGTCGGCATAGCTCTCCCATCAAAAGAATTCTTGCTTCGCAATTTTCTTTTGCGATCGAGCTTATAGTTCATACCTTCGCCTGAGCATGGTGCGTCGATAAGCACTTTATCAAATGTCTCTGGAAATAGTGTTCAAATTCTTGTGCCATCATAACTGGTTACCATGGTATTGTAACATCAGGTTCTGTTGATGTTGAAAATGAGCGCTTTACGTCTTGGATCGATGGGTTCGTTGGAAACTATGAAATTGTTACCGCTAGATTGCCATGCTTCGTTCGCAATGACGGGCGGCAGTCATGTGTCCGCGAGTTGGATGGATTTGCCACCGGGGGCGGCACACATATCTAAAATAAGTTCGTTAGTCTTTAGTTTGTAGTCTTCAGCACTGGGAGCTTCTTTCTCTTTTGTTTCGAAAAATCCCTCTGTCCTGCGGACCTCTCTCCAGCTTTGCTGGACTGTAGCCTTTCTTAAAGGGAGACAAAATTTTGAATCGAGCAAGACTTGTGCTGGTAAGCTTGCGGCTTTTTCTTGGATGTAAAAGAATCATCCCTGGTGCAGGAAGTGTTGTCCGGGACGTGATGGGGAAGAGAAACAAACCCCCTCCCTTCGGGTATCCCCCTTCTCATGGGGAACAGTTGATAATTTCCATCATTGGCGATTTGTTTCTTTTAGAAATTCTTCTGTCGAGATTTTATGCTTCATGATTGTGATGCTCTTCGGTAATGGCTTGCTGTAAGATTCGAGAAAAGCTTTCCATTCGTTCACTGGGAGGAGTGATTTCAGGATGTCTAGGTAGGGAGTTTTTTTCATGGAGGAGACGAGGAGATTAAATGGAGATTGAGAGATCGAATATGAGCGATATCAACTTGGAATGTCAAAAAATAAACGTAATGTTGCAACGTCTCTACGATATGGATTTAGCTTGAAAATTGAAGGATATTATTCAATCTTGAAATTCACTTTCCCTATCCTTTCTCCGTCAAAATTGATGATGAGGGCGGTGTCTCACTTATTTTTGGCCGTGATGGCGATATCAATCCTTCCTTCTTTGATGAGTTGGATCAAAGAATAACTTGTCTGGATGTTATCGTTTGATACGATGAGCTCAAATGGAAGATTGAGTAATCAGTTGAATCCCGCTTGTGTAGTCGGATCTTTGATAGCGAGTGTGAGCATCGCTATGTCTCAGACTTTCAGTGTATTTTTTGTCGTCAGTTTCGCTTCGATATTCCGTTGTGTGATGAAGTGTTTTGCAAGATCTGAAACTGAATCAAAATCGAGATAAATGGGTTTTGTCGCGAATTGCTCGACTGATATGGTTGGTGGAGTGATTGCGATAATCGGCGTTGTTGTCGTTGTCGTTCATGTATTTGTCGGAGGCATGATTGATGCGATCACTTGTGGGTCATTCGTATTGGTCGCTATCAAAACTCCAGTCGAAAGTCATCAAGTCGAAAGTCATCAGGTCGAAGGTCATCAAGCCTGTCAGGTTTGTGTTGTATTTATTACTAGTATCGGTGCGGTTTTTTTGTTGTAGATGTAACATTC
>Ga0066636_10003051_pt1 | contig 10691 bp, 6 predicted proteins | sample CryGeyCG2014_080_2_FD_62736 | JGI IMG/M metagenome (GOLD analysis project Ga0066636, IMG submission 62736) | Groundwater microbial communities from aquifer - Crystal Geyser CG07_land_8/20/14_0.80 | ecosystem: Environmental > Aquatic > Deep subsurface > Groundwater | place: USA: Utah: Grand...
GGCAAAAAAACGACCTTTCCTGATTTTATTTTATTCCGCGCAAAATATTGCGCAACGACAATTTCCGCGCAAAATATTGCGCAACGACAATTTCCGCGCAAAATATTGCGCAACGACAATTTCCGCGCAAAATATTGCGCGGCTACAATTTCCTTCATATGATCATCGGTTTTGACGCTCGTCCCCTTCAAGATCGCTATTACAGCGGTGTGGCGGAATATACCGCCGCCTTGGCTCGCGCCTTATTGCAGCTTGACCGGACAAACAAATATATTTTTTTTTATAATTCCTTTTTATCTTCCGATTTCGGCTGGCCGGGCGCTGGTTATGCCAATGCCGGACAAATCCGCGGCCGCTGGCCGAACAAACTTTTGCATTATGGCCTCTGGCCCCTGCTCGGACGGCCCCGTTTGGACCGGAAAACCGGCGCGGATGTTTTTTTCGCGCCGCATATTAATTTTTTGCGCCTTTCCAAAAAAACCAAGCTCGTCCTGACTGTCCATGACCTGTCTTTTTGCCGTTTTCCGGAATTTTTTTCCCGTCGGCAGAATTTTTGGCACCGCGCCATCAATCTGCCGCGCTTGCTGGGGCGCGCGGACCGGATCGTAGCCATCAGCCAGAGCACCAAAAACGACTTGCGGGAATTATTCAATGTCCCGGAGCAAAAAATCCGCGTCATCTATTCCGGCCTTGATTATCCGCCGGATTCCCAGCCACCCGCCTCACGGGAAGATGATGACGGCTTCCGCCGCCGTTTGGGTTTGCCGAAAAAATATCTGCTTTATCTGGGCACGATTGAGCCGCGCAAGAACATCGCCAATCTGCTGGTCGCTTTCAATATTTTCCGCCAGCAAAGGGATGGCCGCGATTATGACCTGGTTTTGGCCGGCCGTTTCGGTTTCGGGAGCCAAAAAATCATTTCTGCCTGGCGCCGGAACCCGGCGCGCGACCGTATAAAATTTCTGGGTTATGTCCGGCCCGCGGACAAAGCCGGTCTTTACCGTTTGGCTGACTTGTTTGTTTATCCTTCCCGCTACGAAGGTTTCGGTTTTCCTCCTTTGGAAGCGATGGCGGCCGGCACGCCTGTGCTCACCAGCCCGAATTCCAGCCTGCCGGAAGTTTGCGGCGAGGCCGCCTGGTATGCCGATCCGGACAGCCCGGAAGATCTGGCCGCGGGTTTGACCGCGGTTTTGAGCGACCCGGGACTGGCATCAACCTTGCGGGCCAAAGGCTTTGCCCAAGCGGCAAGATTTTCCTGGTCCGTTGCCGCGTGTTCTTACCGGTCATTATTCCAAGAGGTGGCGGATTAAGGCGGCCTCTTTACAAAAACCGGAAAAATTGTTCAAGACTTGTCCGGCTCTTGTAGATAACTTTTATTGTCCGCGGCCATCGGACCGGATGGCAAGAATGCGCGATTGGCCGGACTTGCCTTAATCTTTTATTTTTCATCGCTATAATTAAAATAAAAATTTTTCAAGAGCTGATTTTTCCATAATTATTAAATTATTAAAATTTATATTTTACAGATAAAAAAATGTTTGCTAAAATGATGGCAAAATTGATGGCAAAATTAATAAATTTATTATATTTATATTTTTTAACATTCAAACTATGAACGAAAGCAAATCAATGCCTATGGCCGGAGACGAGAATAAGAGCGCGGACCGGCCGTCCATCGTTCCGTCCGGCTTTGACAAGATCATCAGCGCGATCATTTTCCTGGTTTTTTTTCTCTGTCCGGTTTTTTTTACCGGACAGACAGCTCAGGGTATTGGTTTTGAGAAAATGATTTTTTTCTATTTTCTCGTCCTGGTCGGAGTGGTGGCGTGGGTGATCAAAGGCGGGATTTCCGGTGAATTAAACCTGAAGCGCACTCCTCTGGATTGGCCCATCCTCCTGACGGTGGCGCTTTTCACCACTTCCACGATCATGTCCATCAACGGCAAAGACAGTTTGTTCGGGACTTACGGCTCGTCGGCAAAAAGCCTGGCGGCTTTGGTCGTCTTCGTTCTTTTCTATTATCTGGTGGTGAACAACATCAATGCCGCGCGCATCAAGCTGGTTTTTTGGGGGCTGGTCGCCAGCGCCCTGCTGATCATCCCGTATTCATTGCTCCAACTCCTGGATATTTACATCCTGCCCTTTAATTTTTCCCAAGCCCCGAATTTCAATCCGATCGGTTCATTTTCTTCGCTGGCGGCTTATATCTTGATGATTCTGCCCATCTTGGTTATTGGTGCCACGCAAGTGAGGGAGATGTATCCGAAAGCGAAGGCCAGTTTCGTGCTAGGCCTGAAAATCTTGGCGGGCGCCGTTTTGGCCAGCGGTTTTTTCGTATTGGCCATTATCAACGGCTTTGTTTTTTGGCCTGCCGCCATCATCAGCATGGTAGTCCTCCTGATGTTTTTCCTGTCCAAGATTATCAAGATTACGGCCGCCAACCTTTTTGTCGGCGTGGTCGGGGTATTCATTGCCGTGATGTTCCTTTTTGTACTGGGTAATTTCAATTTTTTGAACAATCAGCGCCTACCGGCGGAAATCGGCATCACCCGTTCCGCTTCCTGGCAGATTGCCAAGGAAAGCTTGAAAAAAGATCCGATTTTCGGTTCCGGTCCGGCCACGTTTTACTACAGTTTTACCAAATACAAGAATCAGGATTATAATAATTCGCCTTTGTGGAGCTGGCGCTTTGATTCCGCTACCGGTATGTTTTTTGAGGCTTTAGCCACGGTGGGCGCGGCCGGTACCTTGGCGCTGGCGGTGGTTCTGCTGGTGGTGCTGTCCCTGTCGTTTCTGGCCATCCTGAAAGTCCGGGAGAAAGACATGCAGCCGCTGGCTCTTGCGTTCTTTTCCAGCTTCTTGGCGGCTTTGATTCTGGCGATTTTTTACCCGTTCAATAATGTCTTGATCCTGGTCGCCGCGATCTTGACCATTCTGGCCGCCGCCGTCAGCGTCAATCTTTATCCGGAAAAATTTTCCGACTTGAAGTTGTCTTTCCGCGCTTCGCCGAAATTCGCTTTGGCCTTGGCCGCGATCATCGTCTGCCTGTCGGCCGGCATCGTGGTTTTATTCACGATGGGTTTCAAGCTCTACCTGGCCGATGTCTATGCCCGGCAGGCTCTGGCCGCTGAAAACATTGAAGGTAACATCGCCAAGCTGAACCAGGCCATTACTTTGGCGCCGTATCAAGATGCCTATTACATCGCCTTGGCCAACCAGTATATGTCCCTAGTCAACAAAGAAGCGACCAGCGAGAATCCGGACCAGGTGAAGATTCAGGAAAATTTGAGCCGGGCGATTGAAAACGGCAAAAAAAGCGTGGAATTGTCGCCTCAGAAAGCCGGCAACAACGAATCATTGGGTTTGATTTTTGAAAACGCTTCTTTTTACACCCGCGGCGCCTTGGAATGGGCGGAAACCTATTACCAGCAGGTTATGCAGATTGATCCGGCCAATCCGGTGCCGTATCTGCGCCTGGCCCTGATTAACATGGCTCGGTCAAATGCCGAGACTGATGAAGAGGAGAAGAAATTCTATATTGACGAAGCGATCAAGAAATATGACGAAGCCCTCGCGAAAAAGGCGGATTTGGGCAATGCCTATTACGGCAAGGCCGTGGCGAATGAGCGGAAAAACGACTATGATGCCGCAATTGAGGATATGAAGAAAGCCTTGCTGGTCGCCCAGGATAGCATTGATTACCGTTTTGAATTGGGCCGCATGCTTTTTAACCGCGGCGCGACCAAGCCGAACATCAGCCAGGAAGCGACGCGGGAAATTACGGTCAAAGAATTTGACGGCGCCAATGCCGAAGGCGAGGGGGAAAACGCGACCGGTTCAGACGCGGCGGTTTCGGTGCAAAAATCCGAACCGGTGGTGGCCGGCGGCGGGCGCAATGATGATATCAACCTGGCGGAACAGCTTTTCCTCGGGATCCTGCAGGCCAGTCCGAACCACGCGAACGCCTTATACAGCCTGGCGGTCATCTATCAGAAAGTCAACGAACTGGACAAAGCCAAATTGGCTGTTTCCCGGCTTTTGGAAGTCGTGCCGGAAGAAAATGTCAAAGAGATCATCAAACAGCAATTTCCGGGCATGTATTAGCCTCTCCTTATTTGAGAATAAAAAAAACCGGCGTCCGTTGCTTAACGGACGCCGGTTTGATTTGGGCCGTGCGTTTTTCAGCCGCCCTCATTTGTTCCGAACCTGTGAACAGTTTTCCACAGCGCGATTTAAAAAAAATTTTTCTTTGTCCCAAAAAGATTTTTTCCTGATTTTTTTATCCGCGGAAAAAAAATTTTTTCCGGATTCGGCCGCTGGGAAGAAAAAATCGCGCGTTGGCCGACACTTGACAGATCGCGGTCTTAGCCAAAACAATATATACTTGCCAGAATATCGTAATCGTATTTTAATAAATCATTAAGGATAATTTTACCCGTCTTTAAAAAAAATTTTTTTTGATTTTTTTTTCATGCGCGAATTAATTTTGTTTTAATTAATTAGGAATAAATTTTTTGTCTATGTAAATTTTATTTTAAAATTAGATAAAATTAATCATAAAAAATTAAACTGATTCTTCTCTTGACAAGCTGAGGGGAAAAAAGATACTATTGGGTAGTGATTTAATATTATTTTAATTAGGTGATAGGCGAGGGATGCCTGATTAAAAAAAAGAAATTTATGCTTGTCCGTTCACCCCGCGCAAACAATTATCAGGAAGAAAATCATTGTCTTGATATTTATCATATATCAAAACCGGCTCGCGCTTTTTAGCGTGAGTTTTTTGTTGTCTTTAAAGACTATGTCCGAGAACCCTTCCGTGTATGTCTGGCGTTGCGCCAAATGCACGAACCATTTCGCGAGTATCAGCAAATTGGACGGCTTGTTGAAGCTGGAGAAGAAATGCCCGAAATGCAAGTCGCAGAACGAGATCACCCTGACCAGCAAGGAAATATTCATCCGCTGCCAATTTTTTGATCCGCGGACTAATAATTACGGCCAGATCCAGGAAAATTTGCCCTATCCGCTGGAACCGGACGAATAGGATCAAGACGAGTCGGGAAATTTACAATCAATACGCCGATGGGCATCAACGTTTCAAAAGCAAACATCAACGCCCGGCAAATTAATATCTTTTCTTAAGATGTTTTGGTTGCGGGCGTTTTAATTTGCCAAGGTCGAGTCTTTTTTTCCGGTTGAGAAGGCCGGGGGGAAAGAAATTGACATAAGAAACGGTTGAAGCCTTGACCGGCGATCAGCCAAAATTAATTAATTATGGATAGTTTTTCCGGGCGTCAGCAGAAAAAATTAGCCGCGGATAAAGGTCGAGGCTAAAGCCTGAAGCAGAAGGAAAAACGGTCCAAAATCCCTTCAATGGGAATCAAAAAAATTATTATGAAGAAAGCGATTATTTTCGTGACCATTCTGGCTCTGTCCACGCTGACCATCATGCCGGCGCTGGCGGATTCCAACAATGGCATTTTCACCAGCCTGACCGCGGACACCAGCGGAGGCACCGCCCCGATCGTCAAAGCGAAATGGGAAGCCAATGAGGATAAATATACCGACGACTCCACCGCGGCCGGCGCGCAATTCAATCCGTCCGGCATTAAGGATGAGAACAAGACCATCGCCATCTGCGCGGTTGTCACCGATCCGGACGGCCTTGCGGACATCAACAATGTCTATGCCGATGTATTCTATCCGGAAAACATTGACCTGGGAACGAGCCACCTCGCCTTGCCGACCCAATCCGGGCTGGGTTGCGGCCAGCTTATGCAGGAAGACAAGATGACGAGATTGGACAAGATGGCCGGCATTAACCTGTTCTGCGACTCTGTCCGGAACAGCAACAACAACCTGCCGACCTTCAACACCGGCTATAACTACGACGAGATCTGCCTTGACACTGGCGAACTCTGGAAGGAAACCGCGGCGGTTTACTGCACCCAGAAGGATCTTTCCTACGAAGATCCGAATGGCGATTACAAAGTCTGGGCCTTGGCCTTGGACACCAATGGCAAACAGGGTCTTCTGGAAAAACACTTCACCTATCTGCCGATGACTGCCTTTCAAACCGATTTCACTTCGGTTCCTTATGCCAGCGTCCGCATGAACATCCACAAGATCATTTCCGGCGACAAGACCTGGGGCAATGGCATTGCTTCCGTGCGCAACGTCGGCAATACCCGCTTGCTCATGGGAGTCCAGCAGGATGACATGGGCTTTGGCATGACCGACCTCCAGTACAATGTCAAATTTGACGGACGCGTCGGTTCAAGCGCCAGCTTTGTCCAGTATTGGCCGAATGCCAATCCGGAAAATTTGCCAGACGCCTTGGATCTGTCGGAAATGAACGAAATGGATTTTTCCATCTTGGTCTCCAAATTCCCTCCGACCCATACCGATCCAAACTATACTGGCACCATGACCTTGAGCGCAATTTCTCAAGCTCATCTTACTTGCACCCCCAGTTAATTGTTGAATTGAAGTATTTTGAAACGGGGGCGAAATCTCGCCCCCGGAGATGTCCGGCGAAAATTTCCTTTTTGGCCGGACATCTCCCAAACAAGCATTAATCAGACATTTTGTATTTTTATAATTTAATCATAAGGAAAAAATATGAAGACAAGATTAAAATCATTGACCAGAAATTATCTTTCCGCTTTTTTAATAATTATTTTCTTTTTATCCAGCGCTTTTGCCAGCGCCGAAGAGCCGCTCGTGATCATTGATAATGGCTCAAGCGAAGAAAGCGGCCAAAGCACGCCAATTGACAGCGGGGCAGTGAGCATGCAGGAAAGCCAAGAACCGGCTGAAACGGCTGATCTGGCCGCGGCTGATCCGTCTATTCTGACCGAAGAAAACACGACAGGCCCGGACAGCGGAACCGATGGGACTCAAGCCAGCCCGGCCGCGGCTGACAGCGCCGAAACGCCGGCCAACAGTGAAACTGACGCGGACAGTGCGGCCGGCGCTACAGAACAGATCGGTGAGCCGCAAGTCCTGGGTTTGGACGAATCTTTCGCGGATGATCCAAGTAATACGGACGTGGCCGGGGAAATTGTTTCCGGCCCCAGCGCCACCGAACATTGGGTCAGCACCGGATTTGTCCGGGATCTGGCCATTACCCGTTTGTCCGCGCTCGGCTTGTGGTTGATGGACCGGAGCGCGGATCCGTCTTCGGCCGGCCGCGACGACGGTCCGGACGCGGGCGCGCAATTTCTGCCCAGCGGGCGTTTTGCCACGGATAAAAATCTGTCCATCTGCGCAGTGGTCGCGAATCCGGTTGATCTGGCCCAAACCAGCGTGTCCGCGGAAATCTTTTATCCGGACAACATCGCCTTCGGCCGGGCCGGCCAGTCCGGTTGCGGCTTGAAGCAAGGCGAAACCGTTCTGACCCGCCTGGATATGCCCGCGGGCCAAAATCTGGCCTGCGCCCAAATCCGCGAACAGAACAATAATTTACCCGCTTGGTACAACAGCGCCGAAGGCGGCTGGCCATACGGCTATGATACGATCTGCGGCGACAGCGGCTATCTGGCCTCCGGCCAAGCCGCGGTTTTCTGCGGTCCGGCCAGCCTGGCCTATGACGATCCGGCCGGCACATACCGCGTGAAAATCTCTGCCCAGCACAGCGCCGCGGACATCGCGGCCGAAAGCCGCTTTGAATATCTTGCGCTCACGGTTTTTGAAAATGATTTTGAAGCGGTGCAATACGGTCCGGTCAAAGCCAGCCAATGGAAAATCGTCTTGGGCGACAAAATCTGGGGCGGCGGCCAGCCGACGGCCAGGAACATCGGCAACACCAATCTGCGCGTCAAGATCTGGCAGAACGATTTCGGCCTGGGCCAGTCCGAAAGCGGCTGGAACATCCGCTATGAAGCGCGGGTGGGGGAAAGCGGGACTTTCACGGTCTATGAGCCGGAAAAAAGCGGCCTTCTGCCGGAAATCCTGCCAGTCGGGCAGTCATCCAGCCTGGATTTCGGCGTTTTGATTGAAAAATTCCCGTCGGCCGGCACGGTTTTTTCCGGCCAGATGCTTTTGACCGCGGAAGCGGCGCCATTTCCGCTGTGCGCGCTTAATTGACATTTTAACCGAAACTTAATATTATAATGTTGCGCCCCGATAAATTTTTTTAAAAAATTATTTTAAGACAGGTATTTGGCAAAATTGTCAATAAATCATTTTTATATAATAATATAATAAAGTAAAGATAAAATTATGAAAAAGATCATTTTTTTCCCGATGCTTGCCCTGTTTTTTATCTTGAATATATCCTCAGCCGCGGCGATCGGCCAGATGACCGCACCGATCATAATTGAAAACGCCATGCGCGGGGAAGACGTCCATCAGGCCATCACCGCGGTCAACACTGACCCCCGGCCGGCCGTCATCCAATTCAGCGCCGGCGGACAGATTGAAAAATGGACCAAGTTTTATCTGGTCAGTGACCTGAAAAATCCGATTTCCACTTCCACGGTCGCTTCTTCGTCCAATTTCACGGTTACCGCGGTTTTTTCCGTGCCCGCGGACGCGGCCAACGGCGAATATTCGGGCGCGATCAGCGTGACCAAACTGGCCGACGAGCTGGAAGCGAAGAACGAATCACAGACCTCCATCGCCCAGAAGATTGACCGCGAAGTCGTGATCAAAGTGAGCGATCAGGAAAAGATCAGCCTGCAAATTTCCGTCATCCCGAAAAAATACAATCTTCTGCCCGGCGAACCGATGGAAATCAGGATCATCTATGACAACCAGAGCAATGTCCAATTAAAACCCGCGATTAACATCAAATTACAGAACGCTGAAAAAGTCTGGCAGAATGTGATCTACCCTTATCCGGACGGCGTGGAAGCGGTCAAATCCCTGGGCCGCCAGGAAATTCCGGCTTTGAGCATCCAGACCCTTGGTTTGCCGAACGGCCGTTTCGCGGCCAATCTGATTTTTACCCGCGGCGAAGAAACGCTTGCGGAAAAAGAATTCAGTTTTTCCATCGGTCCCTCGTCCTTGGTTGGGACTTTGTCAGTCAGCAATTGGTTCGCCGGCAAATTGAACTGGATCCTTGCGTCCACGGCTTTTATCCTGCTCATGGCCGCCATCGTGCTTTTCCGGAAAAATCTCTTTTTGCGCCGTACTGATGAAAAAGAATAAACTTTATATATGTTTCAATAAATCAGAGCAATCTTTATGAAAAAGTACGGGTATCGCTATTTCGCCCGCCCGCCCAAGGCGAAAATATTTAAATTTTTCACGGCCGCCAATGCTTTTCTGCTGATCTTGCAGATGAGTTTCGGCGGTCTTTTGTTTCTTGGTCTGCCGCTTCGTCCGGCCCAAGCCGTGGTCGCGCCGCCGAATAATCTCTGCTATTCGGATTTGGATGTGATGCTGGTGATGGACAGATCCGGCAGTATGGCTGACACTTCCCGTTGTATCTGGTGGAATACCATCAAAAACAAGTGGGAAACGGAGTATAATAAAACTTATTCTTATTGCCTGTACCGCAATCAGCCCAGTCCGCACCAATCAAAATTTACCGTGTATAATCCAACCAAATTCGTGTCGGCAAAATCCGCTGGCAATTACTTCCTTTCTTTGCTGGGCGCCCAGGACCAATCCGCTTTAGTGTCTTTTGCTGATGACGCGGCTGTCAATAAAACTTTGGATTATAATCATCCTGGGACCCAAAGCGCGGTCAGCGCGCTCACGGCCTTGGGGGCGACCAATATCGGCGATGGCATCGGTTTCGGTATCAACGAGCTGAATTCCGGCCGCGGACGCGCGCAAGCCGTGAAGACCATCATTCTCTTGACGGACGGGATGGCCAACAAGCCGAGCGGACCGGGCTATGGCGAATGGCCGGCTGATGTCACTTACGCCGTGAACAAAGCCGCCCTGGCCGCTTCATACGGCATCGTGATTTTCACGATCGGTTTGGGCGACAATGGCGAGATCAATGAAAGCATGCTCCAAAACATTGCGAACACGACCGGCGGGCAATATTTTCACGCGCCCAGCCAGACTGACCTGCAAGCAATTTACAATTCCATTGCCCAGCGCCTTTGCGAACTCGGCTCCATTTCTGGCTGTAAATATGAAGACACGGACCAGGACGGGGATCTGCTGGATGAAACCAACAAACTGGCCGGCTGGACGATCCAATTGAACAACAGCGACCATCAAGTCCAGGAAACGGACGCGAGCGGCTGTTACAAATTTTCCGGTTTGAATCCGGGCGTGTACACGATCACGGAGCTTGACCAAGCCGGCGTGCCCTATAAACAGACTTTTCCGACCACAATGACATATTCAATCAATCTGGGCGTGGAAGAGAACCGGACTGATGTTGATTTCGGCAACTATCTGCCCAATTGCGGCAACCAATTCGTTGACACCTTTTGGGGCGAGGTCTGCGAGATCGGGCAATCAACCCCTTGCGCGGACGGCGCGGGCTATACCGGCGTAAAAAACTGCTTGTCTGACTGTTCCGGCTGGAGAGACTGTATTGTTGATACTTCTTGCGGCGACGGGATCATCAATGACGGCGAAACCTGCGATTATGGCGACGGCCAAAACGGCCAGGTCTGCACGCCCGCATACGGCGGAACCTGCGATTACTGCGACGCTTCCTGCCAGATAATTACCGAAACCGGCCCTTACTGCGGCGACCATGAGAAAAACGGCGCGGAAGA
>Ga0066636_10003058_pt1 | contig 10681 bp, 9 predicted proteins | sample CryGeyCG2014_080_2_FD_62736 | JGI IMG/M metagenome (GOLD analysis project Ga0066636, IMG submission 62736) | Groundwater microbial communities from aquifer - Crystal Geyser CG07_land_8/20/14_0.80 | ecosystem: Environmental > Aquatic > Deep subsurface > Groundwater | place: USA: Utah: Grand...
ACCAACCCTTGGCCGATGTCAAGGAATTGCGTTTGGCGGAATGAGCGGATCCGGCCGCGGCCATTGATGGTTTTTTTATGAAGCTTGCAGGTAAATCAGCTTGATAATAAAATAAAAAATTAGAGAAATAAGTTTAAAATCAAATATTGAAGAAACAATTATCTATGATAAATTTTTTGCAAAAGAAAAAGGAAAATTCTCCTCCGCCGGAGCCGGCGAAACCGGCGATCGACGCGGCCGGCGAAGCCTCTCTGGCCAAAGAATTGCTCGCGGAGGAAGAAGCTTATCGGCGGGGCATCGTTTATATCAGCGATTTGATCGCGCCCGCCAGTCTGCAGGTTTTTCCCAGCTATCTCTTGCTCGGCGGAAAATTCGTCCGCACTTTGTTCGTTGTCAACTACCCTCGTTACATCAGCGTCGGCTGGTTCGCGCCGATCATCAATCTGAACTACACTTTTGATATCGCCATGCATTTTTATCCCGTGCCCAGCGCCGTCATTCTGAAGCAGTTGAAAAAGAAAGTCGGCAATCTGGAAGCGCAGATCGTTTCGGACGCGGAGAAAGGCGCGGCGCGCGATCCTTTGCGGGAAACGGCCTTGCGGGACATCGAGTCCTTGCGCGACGCCTTGACACAGGGGATTGAGAAGTTTTTCCAGTTTGCTTTGTATGTGACCATCTACGCCGACACGAAAGAGGAGCTGGATCGCCAGTCGGACGAGATTGAAAATATTTTCGGCTCGCGGCTGGTCTATTCCAAAAAAGTTTTTTATCAGGCCGAACAGGGCTTCAACTCTACCTTGCCGCTCGCCAATGACGAACTTTATGTGGTTTTCAATATGAATTCTTCGCCGGTCGCTTCGTCATTCCCCTTCATTTCCAGCGAATTGACGAGTGACAACGGGATCCTTTACGGCATCAACCGCCACAACAACAGCCTGATCCTGTTTGATCGTTTCAGCTTGCAGAATGCCAACATGGTGGTTTTTGCCACGTCCGGCGCCGGCAAGAGCTACGCGATCAAGCTGGAAGTCCTGCGCAGCCTGATGCTGGGCACGGATGTCATCATCATTGACCCGGAATACGAATACAAACATCTGGCCGACGCGGCCGGCGGCACCTATATCAGCGTCTCCCTGTCCAGCGAAAACAAGATCAACCCTTTTGACTTGCCGCGCGCGATCGGCGGCAATGCCCGGCCAGGCGATATCATCCGGAGCGCGGTCATCACCGTCAAAGGCCTTTTGCGCCTGATGCTCGGCGACCTCTCGCACGAGGAGGATTCCATTATGGATCGGGCTATCCTGGAAACCTACGCCAAAAAAGACATCACTCCGGATTGCGATTTGAGCCGCGTGGAAGCGCCGATTATGCAGGATCTGCAAGACATCCTGGAAGGCATGGAAGGCGGCGCCGGACTGGCTTTGCGCCTGCGTAAATACACGCAAGGCACTTTTTCCGGCTTGATCAACAATCCGACCAATGTCAATATGAACAACAATTTGGTTTGCTTTTCCGTCCGCGATTTGGAAGACGAACTCCGTCCGATCGCGATTTACACCATTGTCAATTACATCTGGAATGTCGTCCGTTCGGAAATGAAGAAGCGGATTTTGGCCATTGATGAGGCCTGGTGGCTCATGCAGCACGAAGACAGCGCCAAATTCATCTATGCTCTGGTGAAACGTTGCCGCAAATACTATCTCGGTGTCACCACCATCACCCAGGATGTCAACGATTTTCTCCGTTCCCCGTACGGGCAGGCGATTGTTACCAATTCCGCCCTCCAATTGCTTTTGAAGCAGTCGCCCGCCGCCATTGATTTGATCCAGAAGACTTTTGTCCTTACTGAAGGAGAAAAATATCTGCTTTTGGAATGCGGCGTGGGGCAGGGGATTTTTTTCGCCGGCAATAAGCATGCCGCCATCAACATTGTTTCCTCCTTGACCGAGGACCAGCTCATCACTTCCGACCCGCGCCAGCTTTTGGAAATTGAAGAAGCTAAGAAGGATTTCGCCGCCAGCCTGGAAAACGGCGAAACGGACGAGAAGGACATGGATATCGGTTGATTAATCCTTATGGCGTGTTATAATTAGATTAAAGCGAGAGATATGGAGAAAAAAAAGCTGATTATTATTTTTTCCGCCTTTTTCGGCCTAGCGGTGATTATCGCCTTATTTTTGTTTTTCCGGCGGACAGACGAATCATCCGGCGGAGAAACGCCCGCCGTGGGCCGGCCGGGCAATATTCAAGCCACGGTGCCGACCGCGCCGGCGTCGCTTGAAATTGGCGCCACGCAGCAGGAAATTAAGAAAATTGTCATTGCCGAAAATCCGATTAAGTCGGCGGTTCTAAGCAAGCTGGATTTGGAAAAATTGGCGGCCAGTTTTGCCGAACGTTTCGGCAGTTATTCCAACCAGGCTAATTTTGCCAATATCCGCGATTTACAGGTATTCATGACGGAAAAAATGCGCCGCTGGAGCGCGGGTTATATCCAAGATTTATCAAATGCGAGCGCCGATAGCACGATTTATTATGGTATATCCACGAAAGCCGTCGGCCGGACATTCTCAACCTATGATGCCGATGATGGCCGGGCGGAGATTCTTATCTCCACCCGCCGCCGCGAATCATTCAGCACAGCGGCTAATAGCAAGGTTTTCAGCCAGGACATCAAAATAAACTTGATCAAGCAAAATGATGTTTGGCTGGTGGATGGAGCTTTTTGGCTGGACAAAGATTGATTTTTTTTGGGGTCCGGGCGTTTTTCCTTAACCAAAAATATTTTTTAAAATTTTGTGCGTAAAGTAACCGCGTTTTTTTGTTATTGGCCGGTAAAAATAACAAAAGAGAACATTGTGAGTTAGTTCATAAAATTTCCTAATCACTATTCACTGCCAAACTTTTTTGCAGAACCCAAATTAATATGTCTTTTCCAAATAAAGATCCGAATGTAAAATTATTTGTGGCCAGTTCGGCCGCAATTTTTGTGTTGTTCGCCGTTGCCTATTTCTTTTTCTCTTGGCCGTCATTATTGTTCAAAGCGCCGGCCCGCTCGGCGGCCCAGGAAAACCAGTTTTTTTTCCGATCCGCGGACAAGGCGCAAGACCCTTTCATCACTCGTATTGTCAGTCTTAAGGATGTACTGGACGGGCCGATCATTTCGGCCGCGGATCCGCATCAAGGCGATTTATCCGCACCGGTGAAAGTGGTGGTCTATTCCGATTACCTCTGTTCGTTTTGCCGCGAGCAGGAAGAGGCGGTCCGTTCCGTTCTTGCTGATTACGGCGACCGGATCGTTTTTATCCGTAAGGATTATCCCGAAGCGGACAAAAAATCGCTTTCCTGGCAGACGGCTCTCGCGGCCCGCTGTGCCGGCGCGCAAGGCCGATATTGGGAATATCATGACTATTTATTATCGTTGGGCATGTTGGAAAATTCTGATTTATTGCCCGCCGCTTCCGCGGCTGGAGCGGCCGAGCAGGATCTCACTGGCTGTTTGGCAAACCGTCAGACCGAATCAGCCGTGGTTGATAATATGGCCGAAGCAAATACCCTGGGCATTACCGGTGTGCCTTTCGTTTATATCAATAATTTGGCGCTTTTTGGCGCTGTAACCAAGGAAGAATTGCGCGCCGCGATTGATAAATTCCTGCCTGGTCAGCCAAATAGCCAGCCGTAATCTTTTTATTTTATGTCTAATTTAGTTTATGTTTGCTCGTCTTGCCAGGCCCGCAGTCCGAAATGGAGCGGGCGCTGTTTGTCTTGCGGCGCTTGGGGTTCTCTGCGGGAAGAAATTGAAGATAAAGGCAAAAAGGCCCCTTGGTCCGCGGTCGCGCCGGCGGAAACGATTGGTCTGGCCACTTTGCCAACGGCCGGGGAAGCCCGGCTCGCGACCGGGCAGGGGGAGATTGATCGAGTGTTTGGCGGCGGCTTCGTGCCCGGAGCCGTGGCGCTGATCGCCGGCGAACCGGGTATCGGCAAATCAACATTAGTTTTGGAAATTGCCGGTTTTTTGGGGCCGGATCATCCCCAGCTTTATGTCAGCGGCGAAGAATCGGCCCGCCAAGTGAAAGATCGCCTGGACCGCCTGCCGGGCGATTTCCGCGGCCTGCGTTTTTTGGCGGAAACCAGCATTGAGAAAATCATTTCCACTTTGGCGGCTTCTCAGCCGGCTTTGGCCATTATTGATTCGGTCCAGACCATGGCGGTCGCCGCCGTTCCTTCCGAACCGGGCAACATCGTCCAGATCCGCGCGGTCACGGCCGAATTGGTGGCGATCGCGAAAAAAACCGGCTTGGTTGTCCTGCTGATCGGTCATGTGACCAAGGACGGCCAGGCGGCCGGCCCCAAAAGCCTGGAGCATATGGTGGACACGGTGATCTATCTGGAAGAGGAAAAAAGCCGCGGCTTCCGCATCTTGCGCGCGGCGAAAAACCGTTTCGGTTCCACGAATGAAATCGGCATTTTCACCATGACCGGCCGTGGCTTTGAAGCCGTGCCGAATCCGTCTTCGGCTTTCATCCATGAGCGCGCCGAATCCCAGCCCGGATCGGTGATTAGCGCCATTATGGAAGGAACCAGGCCGTTTTTGGCGGAAATCCAGGCCTTGACGACCAAGACGGTTTTTGGCTGGCCGCAGAGGAAAGCCGCCGGCCTGGATGTCAACCGTTTGCAAATTCTGGCCGCGGTCCTCCATAAGCGGGCCGACATCAATCTGGCCAATCAGGATGTCATTGTCAATCTGGCCGGTGGCTTGAAGGCCGCGGATCCGGCCTTGGATCTGGCTATTTGCTTGGCGGTCATTTCTTCTCTTCTGAACCAGCCGCTTGGCCGGCGGACCATGGCCGTGGGTGAAGTCGGCTTGGGCGGCGAAATCCGGCCGCCGGGCAAATTGAAAGCCCGCTTGCGGGAAGCGGCCAAGCTCGGCTATACGGCCGCGATTGTGCCGGCCGGCGATTACGGCCAAACCGGCTTAAAAATAATCGCGGTTGACAAACTGGCCGATCTGGTGCCCAAGATTTTTACCCCTCCAAGCAAATGATTTATCCTGAATCATTTTATCAGCGCAGCGCTTTGTCGGTTGCCCGGGATTTGCTCGGCTCCTGTTTGGCGCGCCGTTCTGGCGCCGGGCCAGCCGCTCTTTGGCGTATTGTGGAAACCGAAGCCTATCAAGGGCCGCTTGATTTGGCCAGCCACGCGAGTCGCGGACGGACTGCCCGCAACGCGCCGATGTTCGGGCCGCCCGGCCGCCTCTATGTCTATTTGGTTTATGGCCTGCACCACATGCTCAATATCGTGACTGGTCCGTCCGGCTGGCCGGCCGCGGTGCTTATCCGCGCCTTAGAGCCAGTCTCCAAAACAGATCAGACAAGTGAAAAATTTCCATCCGGTCCAGCGAAATTAACAAAAGTTTTGCGCGTTGATCGATCTGATAATAATTTGCCGGTATTTGACGCGAACGGTTTGATGGTCATTAGATCCGGAGCGCGCCGCTCGGGAGAAAAAATTATGCGTGCGCCCCGCGTCGGCGTTGATTACGCCGGCCCGTACAAAGATAAATTATGGCGCTACTATCTGGCCGGCAATCCATATGTTTCAAAATATTAAACAGCCGAAATTTTTAGATCAATATTTTGGCTCTTGAGATGATACTGCAAAATTGGTAAGAAAAATTTGCCAAGAAAAAGACCGGAATGATTTTCCGGTCTGTTATTTTTTTGTTAGGCTTGAGCGGCCTGTCTCGGAGCCGGGTGCAGGATGCGGCTCCAGTCAATCGGCCGGCCCAGCATATCGGCGGCGTCAAAAATAGCCGCGACCTGCTCTTCATAATCAAGGATAGAACTTTCGTTGTCTATAGCTTTGATCCGGTCATAGAGCCATCTTTCAATGGTCACTATGTACAGATCATAAGGCGGTCGCGGCAGACCGGCCGCAGAAAGCCTTTTTATGGCGGCTTTGACCGCGCATTTTTGGTGGACCGGCCCGGCCTGCGTGAAAATAAAGGCCTCTCCGTGGATGGGGAGATGGCACTGTTCGCAGTAATACTTAAAAAATTTTTTTTTAATTACTTTTTTTCCACCCATTTTTTCCTCCTTTTTTTGTTTTTTGTTTTGTTTGGTAGGCGGCTTGTTCGCCGCTAATATTTTTATTATGGCCAAGATTTTCGGATTTGTCAACAGAAATGATTTATTTAAATTTAGCAATTTTTTGAAGGAACGCATTGGTTAGAGTTTAAAATTTTATTCCCGATGGATATCAAGATCTTCCGAAGCGAATTTTTCCGCGAGCCTTGGCCAAACGGATAAATGATTGTCTTGCGCGAACAATTTCTCCGCCCAAGCACGGGCTTTTTTCATCAGGGCATAATCAAAAAGATTCGCCACTTTCATTTCCGGGAAGCCTTTCTGGTCCGTGCCGAACATTTCGCCCGGCCCGCGGAATTTCAAGTCCATCTGGGCCAGCGTGAAGCCATCGTGGTATTTGCTCATCAAGGCCAGCCGTTCAAGTGTCTTGTCGTTCTGGCTGTCGGAAAAAAGCAAGCAATACGATTGCCGCAAACCGCGTCCGACGCGGCCGCGGAATTGGTGGAGTTGGGCCAGGCCGAAGCGATCCGCGCCTTCAATCATCATGACCGTCGCGGCCGGCGCGTCCACGCCCACTTCCACCACGGCCGTGGCCACCAAGATTTTTATCCGGCCGGCCTGGAAATCAGCCATGATTTTTTCCTTCTCCCGGGCGTGGAGGCGGCCGTGAACCATGGCCACGGACAGATCGGCGAATATCTCTTTATCCAGCTTTTCATATTCTTCCTTGACGGATTTCACCCCCAATTTGTCCGAAAAATCCACGAGCGGACAAATGATGTAGGCCTGTCCGCCGCGATCAATCTCTTGTCTGATAAAGCGGTAGGCGCCGGATCTTTTTTCTTCCGGGACCGTAAAGGTGGCGATTTTTTTCCGGCCGACCGGCTGGTCCTTGATGATAGAAACGTCCAAATCACCATATAATGAGAGGGCCAGGGTGCGGGGTATGGGCGTGGCGGTCAGGGACAAGAGGTGGGGACAGAAGCCGTCGGCGCCGTTTTTGTCCACGAGCGCCTGTCTTTGGGCCACGCCGAAACGGTGCTGTTCGTCAATCACGGCCAAACCGAGCCGATTGAAACGGACTCTTTCATTCAGCAGGGCGTGCGTGCCGATGATGATTTTCGTTTCACCTTGGGCGATGATTCGGAGCAGGTCTTTTTTTCCGGTTTTGGCGTCCGGCGATTTTTCGTCCGGCCGGCGCCAAACGGCTTGGCCCCCGGTCAGCAAGGCCAAAGAGCTGTCCGCGCCGGCCAATTTTTTGAAAGTTTCAAAATGCTGGCGGGCGAGTATTTCCGTGGGCGCGAGCAGGACCGACTGCCTTTGATGGGCCGCGGCATTAAGCATGGCCAGCAGGGCGACCACGGTTTTACCGCAACCCACATCGCCTTCCACCAAGCGGGCCATGGGCCGGTCCTTGTCCAGGTCCTGAAAGATTTTCCAAGCGGCCAGTTTTTGCCCGTCCGTCAGCCGGAAAGGCAGGCGGCGGACGAAATTTTTTATCAACCCGGATTGGAAAGGGATTGGTTCGGCCGGCTGGTTTTGCCAGCGCGCGCGGACAGAGATATTTTTCAATTGCCAAAGAAAAAGTTCTTCAAAAGCGAGCCGTTGCCGGGCTTTTTCCAGTTGCGCGGCGTTGGCCGGGAAATGGACCGCCCGGATCGCGGCGGCTCGTGGCAGAAAATTTTCTATTTTGATAATTTCCGCCGGCAGCCAATCCGGCAAATGATCCGTTACTGAGACCGCTTGTTTGATCAAGAAGCGGATTTGTTTCTGGGTCAGGCGGGCCGTCAAGTGGTAATTCGGCACCAGCCCGCAAGTATGCAAGCCGGGCGCGGCTTTTTCATCCAGTCCGGAAATTTTTTCATAGACCGGCGATTTCATAACCGGGCTGCCCGGCTCTCCCTCCACCGGTCCGGCCAGGGAAATGAATTCGCCGATTCGGAGATTTTGTCCGAGATAGGGCTGGTTGAACCAGACGATTTTGACGGTGCCGGTCTGGTCCGCAATGATCGCTTCGGTCAGATGCAGGCGCCGGCGGAAACTGCGCCGGCTTTGGATGATTTCCAGGCGTCCGGCAATGCTGGCCGGCCGGCCCGGGCGCAGATCTTGAATCAGCGTCCGGCGGGTATAGTCGTCATAGCGCCAGGGAAAATATTCCAGCAAAGCGGCCGCGGTTTTAATGCCCAGCCGCGCCAGCTGGCCGGCCGTGGTTTTTCCGACCCGGTTCAAATCGGCAATTGGCGAGTTCAAGTCAAGCATAATATTATTTTATCACAAAAAAAGCCGCTTGGCCCGCGGCAGGCAAATGCTTTAAACGGGAGCTGGGCGCCAGGCTCAGAACCAGGAAAAAAGTTTGGCCAGGAATAGTACGTAAGTAATTAGAAAAAAAGCCCCTTCCCAGATATGGATCTTTCGGGAAATGCCGGAAATGACGAACATCAACGTGCTGACGGCCATCAGCGGCAGGCCCAGAGAATAAGTCTGGTCATCAATCGGCAGGGTTTTGAAGAGACCAGGCAAACCGACCACAACCAGGATATTGAAGACATTTGATCCAAAGATGTTGCCCAGAGCGATCTCTGATTTTTTCGCCCAAGCCGCTTTGATTGATACCAGCAATTCGGGCAGAGAGGTGCCGAACGCGACGGCCGTGATGGCGATCAGTCCGGTGGCGATATGCAAGCCGGTGGAAATGGCAATCAGGCTGTCAATCAGATATTTGGCGCCAACAGCGAGGGCAGACAGACCGAGTAGGAGAAAAAGAACATCTTTGATCGAAATTTTTCCTATTCCGCTTGGCTCGGTAGCGGCGGGCAGGGTCGCGGATCGGCGGTCAGAGCGCGACGGCAGGACTTCAAGATCGCCATTTTTTTCGTCAATATTTTTTTGTTTGCCGGTATAAAGCAGATAGACGCCATAAGCTGCCAGCAGGACGATTGATTCGCCCAAGTTAATTTTTTTGTCCCAGGCGGCGCCCAGAAAAATAATGGTGCTGATGAAAAGAAGCGGCAGATCCAGGTCAATCAAGCTTTTTTTGACGGTTAAACAGCCGGCCGCGACGGCCGATAGGCCGATAATCAGCAGGATGTTCGCGATGTTGGAGCCGACCGCGTTGGCGGCCACGATGTCCGGTACGCCTTTCCAGACGCCGGCCAGGGCGGAAATCAGTTCCGGCAGGGAAGTGCCGACGCCGACAATCGTGATGCCGATAATAAAAGGCGATAAGCCAAAAGCCAAACCAATTTTTTCCGCGCTGGCAATCAGCCAATCCGCTCCTTTCACCATGAAAAAGAGTGAAACGCAAAAAACCGCAATCCAGAGAATCAGCATAAAAAAAATGATTCTTTAGACAATTCCGCGGGTGCGATATGTAATCCGAATGGCTTGAATTTACATGTCGGCCGGCCGGCAAAGACCGCAGATAAAATAATAACTTTGAAAAATTGTCAGTCAGTTAATCGGTGGATCGGGCCGAAAAATTACCAGCCACCAATCAACTTCTCGCGCTTATTTTTTCCCGCATGCCGGTCTACCCGCAAAAGTTATCAAAGAGTCAATGATATTTGATAGTCTAAGATAAAATGGTGCTCTCGCTAGGAATCGAACCTAGATTACAAGATCCGCAATCTTGTGTCCTATCCATTGAACGACGAGAGCGGCAAAAACCGCTTAAAGCTTGAATAATTTGGCGAGCGATTCGGATAAAGGTTCGTGCGTGCGTTCCAGGTCTTCGGGCAGGTATTGTAGCAGGAATTTTCTGACCGTCAAGGGGTTCTTTTGCTCCAAGGGTATGGATAGGCGCGGCAGGAAGCCGTTTTTTCTTTCACAGTATAAGTTTTTTATCCCGTCTCTCGGTTTATATACCACGCTGAAATTTTTTAACTCGTCAAAATCATAGAATTTTCGTCCGAGCCGCAGACCTTCATAATTTAAACTGACCTTGATGATGTTCGGTTCGTTTCGGTCATTCAGGATGATCACGATTGCGGCCAAAACCACCAGGACCGCCAGGAGAAAATTATTGGACAGCAGGGCAAAGACGATTAAGCCGCCCCCCGCCGCCGCGGCCAAATAATACCAGGCCGTCGGCCGTTGGTATTGATGATATTCCGGGACTTGCCAATTGATTTCGGCCAGCTGGTCGCTTTCTTCCCTGGCAATGGCCGATTTTTTTTCTTTTTCCAAGGGCATAATGTTTGACAATTAACCGCATTTATAGATATAGTAATCATAACAATAATTTGGATTATAGTAAATAGAAAAAATACAAATAATCAGAGTATTTTTTAAATCTGGCCAGCAAATTTTTTTATTGGTCAAACAAGCAGTCTTGTTTTGTCCGTCCTGGCGATGAAATCCGCTTTAAACTGTTTATAAAACAATGGCTGCGATTTTGGGGAAGGGTGGCCGAGTGGCTGAAGGCGGCGGTTTGCTAAACCGTTGTCTCGGGGTTTACCCGGGACCGAGGGTTCGAATCCCTCCTCTTCCGCAGAAAGAAACTTCCGAATCCGAAAGGTGGGAAGAAGCCCGCGCCGAAGGCGCGGGAGTGGGCAAAAGAGCCCGTCGCTTCGCGACGAATTGGGACGGGACGGGTGCGG
>Ga0066636_10003063_pt1 | contig 10670 bp, 7 predicted proteins | sample CryGeyCG2014_080_2_FD_62736 | JGI IMG/M metagenome (GOLD analysis project Ga0066636, IMG submission 62736) | Groundwater microbial communities from aquifer - Crystal Geyser CG07_land_8/20/14_0.80 | ecosystem: Environmental > Aquatic > Deep subsurface > Groundwater | place: USA: Utah: Grand...
CCCATGCTGTGTGTGTATTCAAGCGCGTCCAGCAACTGCATCATTATCCTGACGGCGCTCGAGGTGACGAGCCACCTGTGCTTCTCTATGAATTCGGCAAGCGTCGGCCCCTCGGCGTACTCCATAACGATGTATGGAAAGGATTTTTCGCCTTCATGAGGATAAACATTCACAATGTTCTTGTGGTTCAGAAGAAGCCCTATTTCCTCCTCGTGATTGAGCCGGCCGAGAGCATCGGGGGCGCTGCGGAATTCCTCTTTCAGTATTTTGAGAACCACAAATTTATTGTCTCTGATTCTGATCGCGCGGTAAATTTTAGCCATCCCGCCCTCGCGCGCGTCGCCGGCTATCCTGTAGGCCGAATCTATTACTGCGGATTGTTTCATCAGGCGCCCTTGCCCAGCCTTTCGGCGAGGTCCGGAGGCAAACCCGCGTCCAGCACGGCTTTCTGCACCGACGGCACATCATATTCTATCCTGTGAAGAACGGCCTCGCGGGCGTCTTCGTCGTATATCACACAGGCGGCACGCGGATTACCGTCGCGCGGCTGGCCAACGGAACCCACATTTATCAGATATTTGGAATGCGCTTCTATATCAACCGGCTTCAGAGGAATGAAAGCGCCGAAATCAACGCTGCCTCCCGTGCCCCTGAAATAGAGCGGCTGATGGGAATGGCCCACAAAAAGTATGTTCCTGTCCTGTTTTTTCATTGAGGGAATATAATCTTCGGCCGTTTTGACATACTGGTCAAGAGGGTCTATCAGCGAACCGTGGACGGCTATGAAATGCGCTCCGGCAAGTTTGTAATCAAGCCCCATAAGAAAGCTTGCCGATGCGGGACTGAGTTTTTTCTTCGTCCATTCAAGCGACGCTCTGGCCTCGTCGTTGAACTTGCTCAGATCCTCCAGGCCCAGCACCGCCCAGTCGTGATTACCCGCCACGCAGATGGCATCCGAAAGCTCCGATATTTTTTCCACGCACTCATTGGGATAGGGCCCGTAGCCGACGATATCGCCGCAGCACACATATTTTTCCACCTTTCCTTCAAGAAAAGTTAGAACCGCTTCAAAAGCCGGCAGATTCCCGTGTATGTCGGAAAAGATCCCTATTTTCATTCCTCACTCCATTTTTTGTATTCTTTCACGGCGGCGTAGAGCTTTTCGGCGATGACCTGCCTGTTTGAACTTTTTTTGAGGATTTTCCTGTCCCTGCTGTTCGTTAAAAATCCCGCTTCAACGAGGACAGAGGGCATGTGCGCGCCTTTCAGCACATAGAAACCAGCCTGCTTGATGCCCCTGTTATCGGAAAACATGTTGCCGAAGGTTCTGGTGATGAAGGAACAATACTCTGACGATTCGTTCATAACCTCATTCATCGCCATTGACCACAAAATTGTGTTCACCTCCGTTTTCGGCGCCGCGGCGTCCTCCAGTTCTATAACGGCGTTTTCGGTGTTAGCCACATCCTGAGCCTCGGCGTCGGACGCTTTATCGCTCATAAAATAAACCTCAAAACCCCGCGTGTCTTTCTTGTATGAGGCGTTGGTGTGAATTGAGATGAAAAGATCCGCGCGGGCGCTGTTGGCTATCATCGTTCTGGAAGCCAGAGGCAGAAAGTTATCGGCTTTCCTCGTGAGTATCGCGTTAAAATCGCTGTCTTTTTTCAGGAGTTTGTACAATCTCAGGGCTATGTCAAGCACAATGTCTTTTTCTTTTGTGCCGTCGCCGGCCACAGCCCCGGGGTCCTTTCCGCCGTGGCCGGGGTCTATGACTATTGTCCTCACCTGCCTTTTCGCTTTCTTAAAACCTTTCGCGGCGGCGCGCTCCGGCGTCACCCTGCTTACGGGAGCGGGAGGCAGAGAGATGAAGGGGCCGCCCGCCTTTGTCACATTCAGCACCTTGGAGCCGTAGTCCCAGTGCACCTTCACGGATGAGAAGCCCTGAAAGGATTTGGTCAGGACCAGTTCCAGCGGTATCCACGACTGGCCCTCCGAAAGCTCCGGTTCCTTGTTCAGCGAGAGCAGCCGGTTGTCTATGTATATTTTTTGGGAGTGAAGGAAAAGCCTCATATTTCTTCCTTCGGAATTAACGAGTCTGATACATTTGTCGTCTCTCAGCCACTCCGCGCGCAGCGAGAAGATGTTTGCTATATCTTTTGTCATCACATAACCCATCCCGTCTTTCAGCATTATGTCAAATGAGCCTGCGGGCATTGAATTCTCATGGAGTTGCACGCGCACGAGCTTTTCCCCGCTGAGCGCGGGAGCGCGGACACTGAAAAAAATAGCCGCGGCCGCAAATATTGTAAAACCACTCTTTCTCAAGTTCTCAACCTCACTCTATGTTTTCCATCTCGGCAAAATTAAAACCCCGCTGCATATTCACTTTCAGAGGGACAGACAATTTCACGGCTTTTTCCATAAAGCCGCGTGAAATTTTAGCAAATTTTCCGGCATTTTGCTGATCTATCTCAAAAAGCAGCTCATCATGCACCTGCAGTATCATGACGGCGCCATGTTCGGAGAGGCGCGGGAATATGTCTATCATCGCTTTTTTTATTATGTCGGAAGATGTGCCCTGTATGGGTGTGTTGATCGCCGCCCTGCGGTCAAAGGGCGTGCGGCCCGTCAGTATCCTCCGGCGGCCGAAAAGGGTTTCCGTATAACCCCTCTCAAAAGCCCCCTCGGCGCTGTTCTTGACATAATGCTTCACGCCGGGAAAGAGCTTCCAGTATTCTTTGATTATATCATCCGCTTCCTTTCGCGAGATCTCAATATCCGCGGCCAGGCCGAAAGAAGACATGCCGTAAACAATGCCGAAATTCACGGTCTTGGCAATCCGCCTCTGCTCTTTTGTCACCTCGTTTATACCTGTCCCGAAAACAAGCGAGGCCGTAAAATTGTGTATGTCTTCATCTTTGGAGAAAGCCTCTATGAGCCGTTCATCGCCGCTGAAATGCGCCAGCACCCGGAGGTCTATCTGGGAATAATCGCCGGAAAGCAGAACCTTGCCCTCGTCGCAGACAAAAGCGCCTCTTATCTCTCCTGAGCCGGCGACGCCCTTGGGAATGTTCTGCAGATTGGGCTTGGACGAGGAAAGCCGCCCTGTCAGTGTGCCCGTGGCGTTGAAAGTCGTGTGCAGGCGGCCGTCGGGGGCGACCAGAGCCGGAAGAGCGTCGGCATAAGTGGATTTCATCTTTGCGAGAGCCCTGTATTTCAGAAGTTCCGCGCAGATGGGGCTCTCTCCTGCAAGATCCCTCAGCACCTCGGCGTCAACAGATGCCCCCGTTTTTGTTTTTTTCTTTGAGACGAGTTTCATCTTCTCAAACAGTATGCGCCGCATTTCCACATTGGAATTGATATTAAAATCCTCGCCCGCGAGATTCAGTATTTTTACGCGCGCCTCATCTATCTCTTTTTCCAGGGCAAGCGAGTAATTCGCCAGCTTCCCGCTGTCCAGCTTCACACCGTAAAATTCCATGTGCGCCAGCACCGCGGCAAGGGGTTTTTCCATATCACTGTAAATAGTCGTCAGTCCCATATCCCGCGTTTTTTTCTTAAGCAGCTTTTCAAGCTCAAACATTATGCCGGTCGCTGAGGCTATTTCCCCTTTTTGTAAAAGGGGTGGATCGCCCTTGGCGAGACGGGGTATTTCCCCTTTTCGTAAAAGGGGTGGATCGCCAAAGGCGAGACGGGCTATTTCCCCTTTTTGTAAAAGGGGTGGATCGCCCTTGGCGAGACGGGGTATTTCCCCTTTTTGTAAAAGGGGTGGATCGCCCTTGGCGAGACGGGGTATTTCCCCTTTTTGTAAAAGGGGTGGCTCGCCCAAGGCGAGACGGGGTATTTCCCTTCCCAGATATTTTGAAGAAAGACGGGCAATGTCCTGACGGGGCTGGGAATCAATGACATAGCCCATCAGAGAAATGTCCTCTATTCCGCTCTTAACATCTATGCGCTCTTGCAGGCAGTATGAGTAAACTCTCTTTGAATCGTCGCTGATTATCTTGACAGCGGGGTTCGCAAAAATTTCCGCGAGAACTTTTTTACAGGGGTCTCCGCCGCCGAAATCAAGCTCAGTCTGCGAGGTGTCGGCGAATGCCGCCTTGCCTCCTCCGGCCAGAGCTATGCCATTCAGCTTTTTGCCGTCTATGAAGTGAATCGCTATCTCTCCGCAACTCTTGAAAAAAGACAAATCATCAGTATAAGCGAAACGCGCGAGCTCTTCCTTCAGAACATTTTCGTCCGGCGCTCCGTATTCATTTCTCAGGGAGCTGAAGCCCCATTTCTCCGCAAGGGCCGCGACATCGGAGGGCTTTATATCCGGCTTCATGGCCTCGTCATCCAGAGGCACAGGCGCATCTTTCAGGAGTGTGACCAGCTTTTTGGAAAGAAAGACCGCCTCTTTTGAATCTATCAGTTTTTTACGCAGCGATTCCTTCACTGAATCTATTTTTTCGTAGATGTTCTCTATGCTGCCGTATTCAGCTATCAGGGCCGTCGCGCCGACGGGCCCTATTCCCGCGGCGCCCGGAATGTTGTCTGATTTATCACCCACCAGGGCCTGCCAGTCGCGGAACCGGCCCGGGGTAACGCCGTACTTCTCCATAACCTCGCCGGGGCCTATTACCTTCGGCTCATTGAATATCCTCACGCGCTCGTCAACAAGCTGGCAGAGATCTTTGTCCGCCGAGACTATAAAAACATCGTAATCATCTTTGAATTTTTCCGCCATAGAGGCCGTGAGGTCATCGGCCTCGTAACCCGGAGCGGCTATTGAGGCTATGCCCAGCCCGTCCGTTACGCTTCTCATGTTCTTGAGTTGGAAGACGAGGCTCTCGTCGGCCTCCGGCCTGGTGGCTTTGTAGGCGGGATATTCGCTGTGCCGGAAATTTTTCCCGGGCGAGTCAAAAACAACGGCCATACGGTCGGGTTTGTGCTTTTTCATTATGCGTAGGAGCATACGCGCGAAACCGTAAAGAGCTCCGACGGGTTTGCCGTCGGGAGATAAGAGCGGCGGGAGAGCGTGAAAAGCCCTGTGCATATAGTTGTTGCCGTCTATGATAAAAAGTTTTTTCATTGTTCTTTTCTCGTTTCCAAAAGAGGCATAGATTTAAGTTTCGCTTTTAACTCTTTTTCCGACGGCAATGCCAATTTGTATTTTGACGCAAAGACCTTATTGCTCACCCCTCCCAAAACATATTTGGCAAAAACATCATCTTTCTTGGCGCAAAGAATAAGCCCGATGGGCTCATTCTCATCTTTTGTCTTTTCATTTTCTTTGAAATAATTAAGATAAAAATTCATCTGGCCGATATCAGCATGATCGAGTTCGCCCGTTTTCAAATCTATCAAAACAAGACACTTGAGCAACCTGTTATAAAAAACAAGGTCAACATAATAATGGCGATTGCTAATCGTGATTCTCTTTTGGCGGGCAACGAAAGTAAACCCTTTGCCAAGCTCTAACAAAAAATATTGCAGCTTATCAATAAGCGCCTGCTCCATTTGACTCTCTGTATATGATGTGCCCTCTTCAAGAGATAAGAATTCTAAAATATAAGGGTCTTTTATCGCATCTTCCGGCTTTTCTATTATCTGACCTTTCTCTGCCATCTTCATTACGGCACTGGTGTCTTTGCTTAGAACCAGCCGTTCAAAAAGCATAGAGTTAATCTGTCTTTTTAATTCTCGCACAGACCATCTGTTTTGAATGGATTCTTGCTCGTAAAAAGAACGGGCTGGCGGGGTTTCTACTTTTAATAATTCGCAATAATGAGACCAGGATAACATTGGTTCAAATTTAGCGGACAGCGTCTGCGGTTTTTGCTTTTTAATAGATTCGTCAGACAGTGTCTGACGAATTAAAGATTTACGAGACGCTGTCTCGTAAATTTGAAATTTATCTGAATAGGTCAGATAAAATTTTCGCATCAGCTGTAAGTTATCCACAGAGAACCCTCTGCCAAATTTGGCAGTCAAGTCTGCCGAAAGTTTTATAAGTAATTTTTGCCCGTAATCCGCCCGCGCTTTTCCTTTCTGTTCAAATTCAACAATCTCTCTGCCAATCTCCCAGTAAGCCAAACACTGCGCCTTATTTATTTCCCTGACAACTTTGGTCCTTGCCTGATTAAGTATTTGAGCAATTTTTCCAAAAAGCGTACTATAAATGCTCGCGCTTGTAATAGCTCTTTGTCGAGTAGGACTCATAGCCACTCCTTGGCTGTTTCCGTCGTTTCCAACTTCGTGCCCGTTTAGGTTCGCCATAGTTTACTCTTATCGGTTGTGAGAATACTGCCTTCTACTACATGAAAAGTATCGGCTACCGGGATGATATAAATTTCGGGGCTCAATCCCTTCACTTGCGTTGCGGCCCAGCATCCCTTCCCTTTGGCTTCACGACTGTTTGTTACCAAACAGGGTGCAAAATTCGGTTCTATGCTGGCGGCTAATCCTTCACTTCGTTCGGGACAGGCTCTTTGCATAGACTGGATTTCCACCAGTTGGACATTACAAACTTTTCTCGGCGCACTCATTGTTCTTTCCTCTCGACGCTTCCTCTGCCTGTTTTAAATTCCCTGCCGCGCAGGGCGGCTTTCTGAATCAGTCTTTTTATCCCGCTTCTGTAGATATAGACCTCATAACCCATGAACGCCAGAAAGAGAAATATGACAATAACAGACACCGCTCTGATAAAAAACACGGTTTTGATTTTTATGTTAAGAACAAACCTGCTCACCAGATAAATCGCCGCGACGAACAAAATGGCCGCCGCGATAACATCTCTTGAACGGTAGAAAAAAGATGTCAGGAGCTCAATTTTTGCGGCGAAGAGCCGGCCCAGAAACAGCCAGAACAGGATACCGGCCGCCATCCCCGTCAGCTGATAAGGGAGAAATGTCCTGATTTTGATACCGCTGATTCCGGAAAAGAGCATGATAAAAGGCCTTATGCCGAGGAGAAAAGGCCTCATGAGAAAAACCTTCTGATGGCCGTATAGTCTGAAAAAAAGAGATATCTTCCTCATGCGCCTCTGGTTAATCACAAGCATCACATATTTGGAGGCCAGTATCCGCGGCCCGTAAAAGTAACCCGCGAAATAAGGGATCATGTCGCTGATAAACGCGCCTATGAAACAGAAAAAAAACATGGGAGCGATATGCACGATTGCCTGGCTCGTCAGAAAACCGGCCATTAACAGCGTCAGCTCTTCGGGCAGCGGAAACCCGCAACCGGAAATTATAAGCAGAAGAAAAACCCCTATGTACGCGAATGACGAAAACAGCAGTATAAATTCTATTATCTGACCGCCGCTCATTTTCCCGCGCGTCCTTTTTCTTTGAGGTATTGCCCGGTGAAAGAGCCTTTGCAGGAAAGAATATCTTCCGGCGCGCCCTGAAAAAGAAGACGGCCGCCGGACTCACCGCCGCCGGGTCCGAGGTCTATGATCCAGTCCGCTGTTTTTATCACATCCATGTTGTGCTCTATGACGACGACGGTGTTGCCTTTTTCGGTGAGACCGACCAGCACCGCGAGGAGCTTCTCAATGTCGGCGAAATGAAGGCCGGTCGTCGGTTCGTCAAGGAAATACAGCGTCCTTCCCGTGGCGGACTTGGCCAGCTCCCTCGAGAGCTTCACCCTCTGGGCCTCGCCGCCCGAAAGAGTGACGGCGCTCTGTCCCAGCTTCAGGTAGCCCAGCCCGACGTTCTGAAGCATTTTCAGTTTGCTCATTATCTTTTTGTGGGCCGCGAAAAAGTCTATGGCCTGATTGACGCTCATCTCCAGCACATCGTGTATGCTCTGGCCCTTGAATGTCACCTCCAGCGTCTCGGCGCTGTAGCGGCGGCCTTCGCAGACATCGCATTTGACATAAACATCAGGCAGGAAATTCATTTCCACTTTTATGAGTCCGTCGCCGCCGCAGGCGGCGCAGCGCCCCGATTTCACATTAAAACTGAACTGGCCGGCTTTGTATCCGCGGGACTTCGCAAGCGGCATCGCTGCAAAAAGAGCCCTTATCTCGTCCCACGCTTTTGTGTAGGTCACCGGGTTGGACCGCGGTGTGCGGCCTATCGGCGACTGGTCTATGACGAGGGCCTTGTCTATCTTTTCAAAACCTTCTATTGCCGAATGACTGCCGGGCTCCTCCCTGGATCCGGTGAGTTTCTTCCTCAGCGACCTCATCAGAATATCCTCTATCAGCGTGGATTTGCCCGAGCCCGACACGCCGGTGACGCAGGTGAGGACTCCCAGAGGTATGTCCGCGTCTATATTTTTGAGATTAAACTGTTTAGCGCCTTTTATCCTGATAAAACCCCTGTTCTGTTTTTTTGTCTTTTTAACGGTGAGCGAATTCCTGATATATTTTCCCGTAAGGGACTTCGCGCTTTTGAGCATCCCGGAAGGCGTTCCCTCAAACACGACTTCACCGCCCAGGGCACCGGCGCCGGGTCCGAGCTCTATGATCCAGTCGGCAGCGAGCATGACGGCTTCCTCATGCTCAACCACGATCACGCTGTTTCCGGTCTCTTTCAGTTTCATCAGATTGAGCATGAGGGCGTGTATGTCCTTCTGATGCAGGCCGATGGTCGGCTCGTCCAGCACATAGAGCACACCCGACAGGCCCGAACCTATCTGAGTGGCGAGCCTTATCCTCTGGGCTTCGCCGCGCGAGAGGGTTCTGGTGGAACGCGAAAGTGTGAGATAACCCAATCCCACGCCGGAAATAAAGCTGAGGCGCGAATTGATTTCTTTAAGGAGCGGCGCGGCTATTTTCGCCGCGGAACCGGAAAAAGAGAGCGCCGAAAAAAATTTTATCACTTCGGAAACCGGCATGTCGCAAACATCAGCGATTGATTTTCCGCCTATTTGCACGGCAAGTATCTCATCCTTGAGTCTTTTCCCCAGGCAGACGGGGCAGAGCTGTTTTCTCATATAGAGCCGCGAGATCTCTTCCCTGACAAAATCCGATTCCGTGGAAGAGAATCTTTCTTTGAGGGATGCCGCCAGCCCCTTGTAGGGCGATGCGGATTTCAAAAGAGGCAGGGAGCCGTGAAGCAGAAACTCCCGCTGCTGTTTGCTCAATTTCTTCCATTTCACATCCATGGGTATTTTCATTATAGAGCAGGCTTCATCAAGTTTTGCCTGATAATAACCGGCCGCGGCTCTCACCCATCTGTGGGTGCGGGTCGTTATAGGCGAGAACCATGGTATGAGCGCCCCTTCCTCAATGGACAGATCAGCGTTGACGGCAAGCGCCTCATCCACCGTCATCACCTCTCCCAGCCCCGTGCATTCAGGACAGGCCCCGTAAGGGCTGTTGAAGGAAAATGCCCGGGGCGAGAGATCTTTTACACTCAGGCCGCATCGGGTGCAGGCGTGATGCACGCTGTAAGTCTTGACAGTTTTTCCGGCCACAAGTTCGCAGACGCCGCCGGAAAGAGCGAGAGCGGCGTTTAGCGAATCCGTCAGGCGTTCCTTGCCCGCGCGGAAACGGTCTATTATCACGCTGATGTCGTGTTTCTTTTTTTTATCCAGGACGATGTCGCCTTCAAGCTCAGCGGCCCTCCCGTCAACCATTAGCGACGCGAAACCCTCTTTCCTGAGCTTCAGAAAAAGATCCGTGAAAGAACCCTTTCTGCCGCTTACGACATTTGAGCGCAGCTCTATCTCTTTTCCCTCATGAGAGGAAAGTATGTCGCTGATGATCTCGTCGGGAGAAAAACCTTTTATGACCCTGCCGCATTTCGGACAGTGCGGAATTCCCGCGCGGGCAAACAGCACCCTCATAAAATCATGTATTTCCGTGGATGTGGCCACCGTCGAGCGGGGATTGGCCGAGCCGCCTTTTTCCTCAATCGCTATGGCGGGGGAAAGATTGCTTATGCTCTCCACATCCGGCTTCTGGAGCTGTTCTAAAAACTGCCGCGCGTAAGAGGAAAGTGATTCCACATAGCGCCTCTGACCCTCGGCGTAGAGGGTGTCAAAGGCCAGTGAGGACTTTCCCGAACCGGAAAGGCCGCATATGACGACAAAACTGTTTTTAGGGATATTGAGATTGATACCTTTAAGGTTGTGCGTCCTTGCGCGGACTATGACAATATCGTCACGATTTTTTTTCATAAAACCGACACCTTGCCTCTGATTTTTTTTACGACGGTATTTTTTCTGAACGCATCCCGCGGCGGGCCGGGATAATCTATCATATAATGGGTGCCCCTGGACTCCTTCCTTGAGAGAGCCGATTCAATGGTGATATACGCCACATGGGCAATGTTGCGCAGCTCTATGAGGTCACGCGTGACAAGAAAATTCCAGTAGTAATCCTCGATTTCCTCAATGATGTTCTTTATCCTGTGCCTCGCCCTGACAAGACGCTTCATGCTCCTGACTATCCCCACATAATTCCACATAAAGCGGCGGATCTCATCCCAGTTCTGCGATATCACCACCGCCTCATCAGAGGGCCGCGCGCCGTAGGTTTTCCAGAGCGGGATTTTCGGGATTCTTTTTTTCGCTGACGCGCGTCCCGCAAGCGATTCCGCCGCGCGGCTGGCGAAAACCATGGCCTCGGCCAGAGAATTGGAAGCCAGGCGGTTTGCCCCGTGAAGCCCAGTGCAGGCGTTTTCCCCGGCGGCGAAAAGATTTTTAATATCCGTGGCGGCGTTCTCATC
>Ga0066636_10003067_pt1 | contig 10667 bp, 13 predicted proteins | sample CryGeyCG2014_080_2_FD_62736 | JGI IMG/M metagenome (GOLD analysis project Ga0066636, IMG submission 62736) | Groundwater microbial communities from aquifer - Crystal Geyser CG07_land_8/20/14_0.80 | ecosystem: Environmental > Aquatic > Deep subsurface > Groundwater | place: USA: Utah: Grand...
GGGAAAAGGTAAAAAGGGGCAACGGCAAAGGAAGTCTTTTCCCCTTTTCGCCGCTTGCCCTTTTCCCCTTTTTCCCCTTCTCAGGGTGAAGGTCGGACGTTCGCCGCTGGAATAGCTTAACGCTTGGAATACTGACAGCCGCGGCGGGCGCCCCGGAGGCCGTATTTCTTCCGCTCTTTGATGCGGGCGTCCCGGGTGAGAAAACCGGCCTTTTTCAGGATGGGACGCAATTCCGGGTTAAACAGCAACAGGGCCCGGCTCAGGGCATGTTTGACGGCCCCGGCCTGTCCTTCCAGCCCCCCGCCCCGGACGTTGACCAGGATGTCGAACTCCGGGCCGGCATTCACCAGAAGCAGGGGCTTGCGCACCAGGTTCCGGGTGGTCTCCATGGGGAAGTAGTCTTCGAACTCCCGCTGATTCACGGTAATCCGGCCATTGCCGGGACGCAGATAAACCCGGGCAATCGCAGACTTGCGCTTACCCGTGGCATGGATGCCTGCTTGCTCCGCCATTAATCCTCCCAGGGAAGGGGCGCCGGCTTCTGGGCCTCATGCGGATGGTCCGTGCCGGCGTAAATTTTTAATTTTTTCAGCAGCTGCCTTCCCAAACTGTTTTTGGGCAACATGCCCCGGACGGCACGACGCAAGATATCCTCCGGTTTCTTCTGAAGGAGTTTCCGGGCGGAAATCTCTTTGATCCCGCCAGGATAGCCGGAATGCCGGTAGTAGAATTTATTGTCCAACTTCCTGCCGGTCAGTTGCACCTGAGCGGCATTGACCACGACCACAAAGTCCCCGGTGTCTATATGGGGCGTGAAGGTGGGCTTGGTCTTGCCCCGCAGCGCCATGGCAATACGGCTGGCCAGACGACCCAGAACCTTGTCCTGGGCGTCCACCACATACCAGGCGCGCAACACTTCCCCCGTCCGGGCGGTATAACTTTTCATAGTTAAAGGCTCCTGAATCAGAACCATATATTTATATCGGAGCGCAGGGGGGATTGTCAAGGGGCCAGGGGGATTTGCCATTAATTTCCCGGGTTTTTTTCTCAAATAGTCGCCGGATTATGCAGGAGATTTTAATGGCTGTACAGTTATTTCTTTGATATTATTAATTAATTAACTTCCGGGGCCTCCGGGTGTTTTGGAGCCGCAAACCCCTCCTTTCTTGGCAACCGACGACCCGGGATGGTCGAAAAGCTAATTTCCTTTGCTTTGCCGGGAGAATATGGTAGACATTTTTATGGACCTATTGGTGAGAAAATATGCCATATTGTAATCAATGCCAGTTAATCCATGGAGAGGAACATCGATTCTGTCAGCGTTGCGGCCAATTATTGAAAGGTTCACCCAGTACCGCGGCCCGGCCTTGCGGCCGTTGCGGCACCTTGATCTGGCCCGGACAGAAATTCTGTACGGAATGCGGCCTGCCGCTCAGGGTGGCCCGGACCAACCAGGAAGAGGAAGAAGCCCCCAGCCGCCCGCCGCTCTTTTACCCCCGGAGACCTGAGACCATGGCTCGTCGCCGCCAACGGCGCCCCGGCCGTTTTCTGTCACTGATCGCCCTGGCCCTGATCGTCGTGGGCGGGATTTATGTGTTTTACAAGTTTATCTCGCCCCGGATGCACGTTTCCCCGACTTCCACCCCGACGTCGCCCCAAGACGACCTGCGCCCGGAAGTTGAAAAAATCGCCGAAAGGATCCGCTCAGCTCATCTCAACAAGGATATCAACAAGTGGCTCAGCTGTTACCACTCCGCCTATCCCAATCTGGGGCGGGTCGAGAACCAGATGCTGGAGCTGTGGAAAAACTATGATATTAAGGAAGTCAATTACCGGATTTCCAACGTCCAACGGGTAAGCGACCGGGAGGCCACGGCGGACATCGTCTGGAACATCCAGCTCTACGATCACCGCACCCATGACTACACCCTGGTACGGCAGAAATATCAAACCGTCCTGGAGAAGGGTCCGGGAGGCTGGAAGATTCGCGACAGCAAAGAAGCGGCGGGAGGATAAGGGTACCGTGAAGGCAGTGGCCATGCGTAAATCCTGGTGCACCGTCGGGGTGGCTTTGGGGCTAGCCTTATGTCTGGCAGGATGTCAGGGCCTGTTCCCTAAGCCGGTGTATTCGCCGCCTGTGGTTCAGGCGCCGCCGGCGCCGCCGCCGCCGGCCCCGGTCGCCCGCCCCACGTTGTATGTGGCCGTCAATCGCCTCAATCTCCGGGCCTGCCCCGGGATGGATTGCCCCAAGATCGCCGTTCTGGACCAAAATCAAGAAGTGGAAAAAGTGGGGGACGCCGAAGACTGGTCCCAGATCAGGGCCAAACGGGACGGCGCCATCGGCTGGGTGAGCTCCCGGTACCTCTCGGCCACCCCGGTGGCCGCGGCGCCGGAGGCGGCGCCGCCGCCCACCCCAACTGAGGCGGTGACGCCGCCGCTGCCGGAAAAGCCGGGAAAGACCAAGCCGACCCCTTCGAGCCCCCCGGCGGTGGAAAAACCCCCCAAGACGGCCAAGCCCGGGGAAGGCCCCCCGCCCGTCATCAAGAAAAAGCCTGAAGAGGGTCAGCCCCCCAAACCGGCCAAGCCGACCAAACCGCCGGAAGAAGGAACTCCGGCGCCGGAGAAGCCCATCAAGCCCGAAAAGCCGGTGAAGCCGGTCAAGCCGGAGAAGCCGGCCCCCGAGCCGCCGGTGGTGAAACCGGCCAAACCGGCCACACCGCCAGAAAAGCCCGCGCCGCCGGCGGCGCCCGAGCCGGAAAAGCCCGGCAAGATCCGGATTATGTAGGGCAGACAGGGATCAGGGATCAGGGATCAGGGGTTAGGGGCCAGGGGTTAGAGACTTATTCGGTAGAAACAACGAGGGCGGGGAGAACCCGCCCTTGGTATTTTGAAATTAAAAAGGGCGAGAAGCATCCCGCCCTACACCATCCCGTCCCCGCACTAAGGCCAACTTTTTCCCTAACCCCTAACCCCTGACCCCTAACCCCTGGCCCCTAACCCCTGGCCCCTGGCCCCTGGCTTTACTACCATTCCAACAGGGTGGCCCCCCAGGTGGCCCCGGCGCCGAAACTGATGAGGACCACCTTGTCGCCAGGCTTAATCTTGCCTTCAGCGAGCGCCTCATGCAGGGCAATGGGCACCGAGGCCGCGGAAGTGTTGCCGTAGCGGTGGATGTTGACGAAGACCTTGTCCATGGGCACCCGGGCGAATCTGGCGCCCGCCTCCAGGATGCGGTAGTTACCCTGGTGGATGATCAGATAGTCGATGTCCTGTTGGGTCATGCCGGCCATCTCCAGGATCCGGGGAATGGATTCCTTCACGGCGTTCACCGCAAACTTAAAAATATCCCGCCCGTCCATCTGGAGGAAATGACGCTCGGTATGGGTCTGAATAGGGAGAAAGGGGCTCACCTCTCGGTCGAATTCGGTTTCGCAAAACAGGTTCATATTCAGTTTGGAGGCGATGAACGATTTGATGATGCGGCCCCGGGGGCTTGGACCCACCACCACTGCCCCGGCCCCATCCCCGAAGAGCATGCAGGTGGCCCGATCGGTCCAGTCCGTGAAGCGGGAGTTGGTATCTGAGCCGATGACCAGGGCATAGGCGCCTTCCGGGGCCACCAGGCGCTCCCCCACGTACAGGGCGTAGTTGAAGCCGCAGCAGCCTGCCTGGAGATCGAAGGCCGCGGCCTTCCCGCCGATCCCCAACTCCTCCTGGACCCGGATGGCCCCGGCGGGGAAAATGTGGGGCGGGGTGTTGGTGCCCAGGATGATGTAGCTCAACTGCTCCGGCTCTATCCCCGAATCCGCCAAAGCCCGGCGGCTAGCCTGCACCGCCATGGTGACGCTGTCCTCCTCCGGGGCGGCAATCCGCCGTTCATGGATACCGCTGCGCTCCACAATCCATTCCGCCGAGGTCGCCACCAGCTTTTCCAGGTCCTGATTGGTCAGGACCGCTTCGGGTACATAGGCCCCGGTACCCAGGATGCCGATCTGCTTCTGGCTCAACGTTACCACCTAGATGTACAAGAGTTTTAACGCAATTTATATCGCAGGAGGGGGGAAAAGGCAACTGAATTGGCGGGAAGGTCTGAGCCGCCACGAGTTTTCCCGGGAAACCCTCGACCAAGCCCTCAGGAAAATCCCCCGGAATTCCCCGGTAACAACTGCGCCAACCGGGATACTACCCTGGGCTGAGCATCAAGGCCGGCAGCTCTGATTGCCTCTTATACCATTTTCTCATTAAGCTGCATCAAATCATCAACATAACTCCCTGATATTGCCTTATTCTTTTACCGAAAACAGAAAACCGAAAACAGAAAACTGTATTAAAGGCCGTTGGGCGGACGCCAGGGGGCGCCCACCCTGGCCCCCTATGCGGTTGGCGGGGCTGAGCCCGAAAGAGGGACTCGGGATCGGGGCAGTTTACGGGCCACACGGTGAACCTGAAAATAAGCTTACCCTGGATTTAAGGTCATTCAGTTTGTGCCGATAAGCTGAGTGGAGGCAAACAGAATGAAAGCCGTTTGTTGGTTGGGGTTAATGATCTTGATGTTCACCCCTGCCCCGCTGGTCTATGCTCAGACCGGGGTCCAGTTGGGGCCGGCACAGCAACCCGGCACCAGCACCACAGATTCAGTTAAGAAAACCAAAGAGGTTGGCCCCCAGGGGCAAGTTATCGAGAAAGAGGAAAAAACCACCAGCAGTAAAAGAGATCACGCCGACTATAAATATTCCGGCCTCCCGTGCAAATGGACCGGGGGAGTCAGCAATACCGGCGCTAACGCGGCACTGGTTAAAGACACCGGCCCCAACATCAAATACACCGTGGACCGTCTGCCGGTCGGCGCCAACCCCGAAGAAGCCTTATGGGTCAAGATGGCGAACGGCAAGATGATGCTGGTAGACCCGAAGCTAGTTCAAGATCTGCCGTAGATAAAGAGGGGCCTGGGATTAACCCCGCCCCCTTTCACCAACCTATGGTTACTCTCCCCTTTTTTCCAGGCATCCCCTCAACCTCGCCACGATTTCGGTCACCGGCCTGAGGGCCGGTTCCCCACACCCGCCTGGCGCCCGCTGATCCCCCCCAGGGCGGCGGCCTTAGCCCGTGGCTTCCAGAGGTTCAGGCGCCGTCGCCCCGGCCGGTTCATCTTCCTTAAATAACTTTATGCAGCGGGTACTCCACGATGCCCTGGGCCCCGGCCCGGATGAGGCGCGGGATCAAAGTCCGCACCTCCCCCTGGTTCACCACCACCTCCACCGAGTACCAGTCGGTCTCGTAGAGGCTGGCGATGGTGGGGGCCAGCAGGCTGGGCAGCAGGGGGATGATGTCCTTCAACTGCTGCTCCGGGATGTTCATCTTGAGGCCCACCATGCGTTCGGCCCGGAGGGCCCCCAGGAGCAGCAGGTTGAGGTTCTCCATCTTCTCCCGCTTGGCGGCGTCGGACTCCCACACCTGGGTATTGGCGATGAACTGGGTGTTGCTCTGGAAGAGTTCGTGGATGATCTTGAGGCCGTGGGCCCGGATGGTGCTGCCGGTCTCGGTGACCTCGACGATGGCGTCGACCAGCCCCGCGGCCACCTTGGCCTCGGTGGCCCCCCAGGAAAACTCTATCGTGACCGGGATCTGGCGCTCCTTAAAATAGCGCCGGCTATAGTTCACCAGTTCGGTGGCGATTTTCTTGCCCGCCAGGTCTCGCAGGCTGCGGATTTCGGAGTCAGCCGGCACCGCCACCACCCAGCGCACCGGGTTGAGGCTGGCCTTGGAGTACATGAGGTCCGCCACCACCGTGACTTTGGAGTCGTTCTCCATGATCCAGTCCCGGCCGGTGATGCCGCAGTCCAGGGCGCCGTTCTCCACGTAGCGGCTCATCTCCTGGGCCCGGCACATGGAGCAGGTGATCTCCGGGTCATCGATATCCGGAAAGTAACTCCGGCCATTGACCTGAATATGCCAACCGGAACGCCGGAAGAGTTCCAGGGTCGCTTTCTCCAGACTGCCTTTGGGGACGCCCAACCGTAGCTTATCCACCCCCGTACACCTCCTTGGGATCAAAGATTGGGGAGCCCACCACCTGCCAGCCGTCCCCTTGCCGCCGGCGATAGAAGCAGCTCCGGTGACCGGTATGGCAGGCGGCGCCGCCCACCTGCTCCACCTTCAGGAGCACCGTGTCCCGGTCGCAGTCCAGGAAGATCTCCTTGACCCGCTGTACGTGGCCGGAAGTGCCCCCCTTGCGCCAGATCGCCGCGCGGGTGCGGCTGTAATAATGGGCCTCGCCGGTAGTGAGGGTGCGTTCCCAGGCCTCCAGGTTCATGAACGCCAGCATCAGCACGTCACCCGTGTCCGCGTCCTGGACGATGGCTGGCAGGAGACCCCCCATTTTGTCGAAATCCAGGCTAACTTGCTCGCTCATAACCTAAAAATTTACCCTTTTTCATTTAAATCCGCAAGTAGAGATGATATCTTTTCCCCAGGAGAATTGCGGCCCATGAGCAAAATTATCCCCTACAGCACCCTGTTGCGCCAGCAGCACGTGAGCTTTCTCCGGCACCAAAAGCGGGACTACCAGGAACGGGAAGATTACCTGACGCGGTTGCGCAAGCTGCTGTTTCAGATTGAAGGCCAGATGCGACAGGCGGAGATCCAGCAGTTGGAGGTTTTTCAAGAGATGGCGGGCCACTTCAAGGTCGACTTGAAATTCCCCGACCTGGGAGACCGGGTGGGGTTGCAGGAGGTTTTTGCGACCAACCCTTTCCTGATCGCCCTGCAGGAGTTTTTTGCCGGCCGCCTCACCATTGATGAGTGCTGCGAGAAAATCCTGGCCCTCCAGGAAGAGTCCTTGGCGCCGTGACCGGCCCGAAAATTGCGTCAGCCGGCAGTCCCGTCGCCTCAGAGGTGACCCCGACCAGGGCCCAAAAAAACTGGCCGGATGGGGGAGGTATCCGGCCAGTCGGTGAAAGGAGAAAATGGTATATGAACTTTGATTAAGGGGGGGATGTGGGTACCTTAATAGGGTCCATATACACCTGACCATAATACATGCAGAAAGCGTGCCATCTTCTCTGACACCTTATTTTTGTAATTTATTCAGCATGTTACCCTTTTAGCGCTCTTGTTTCGGTTCAATTAATTGTACCGCTAATTGTACCGCGCCAACCCCAGCCGCCAGTTTTATTTGTTTAAATTATTGTAATTACTACGATATAATTAATTTCTGGCGGGATTCAATTTTTTGTTCCCGGGTCCCTGAGCCGATTGCTCCGCCGGGGCTGAAACCGTGAGGTCCGGGGTCCAGGCCGCGCCTCTTCCCGGGAAAAACCACCCTGGCCCGGGCGCTGGCGCAACGGGGCTTCACGGTCGAGGTCCTGGACGGCGACATCATGCGGACTACCCTGAGCAAGGGGTTGGGCTTTACCTCCGGGGACCGGGTGACCAACCTGCGGCGTATCGCGGCGATGGCTCAAAACCTGGTCCGCCAATCGGTAGTGGCCATCGTGGCGGCCATCTGCCCCTACCACGCCATTCGGGAAGAAGTGCGGGCCACCATTGGCAAATATATCGAAGTTTACCTCAACTGCCCCTTGGAAGTCTGCATCCGCCGTGACCCCAAAGGCCTCTAGCGCCAGACCCTGGCCGGGAAAATCCAACATTTTACCGGAATTGACGATGTCTTTGAGACCCCGGTGCGGCCGGATATTGAGGTCACAACCCACCGCGAGGACCCCGAGGCCAGCCTGACCCGGATTCTCCGCAGGCTCGCGGCCTTACACCACATCTCTCCGGAAATTGCGGCCCCGCCGGAAAGGGAAAGTGAAGAGCCGGCGTCGCCTCAGCCCTCCAGGAGATTTGCCCGGTAGTTCCCCTCACCTGCCCTCTTTCCAATCCCCACCCCAAACTTTATACTTGCAACTCAGTTGATTTTCGATTATTAGATTTTTCATGAGCGATCGTTGCAATTTTTCCCGGTGGCTGGCCCTGGAAGGCCTACGGGCCACCCCGGTGCGCCTGGCGGTGCTGGAGATCCTGGGGGAGGCCCCCCGGGCCCTCCGGGCCCAGGAGATCCTGGAGCTGATCCGGGCCCGCCGCCGGGTGAACAAAGTCACGGTCTACCGCATCCTGGAGGATTTTACCCGCCGGGGCATGGTGCGGAAGCTCTCCCTGGAGGGCCGGGTAAACCACTTTGAACTGGCCTGCGAGCACCACCCGCCCCACCCCCACTTCCAGTGCCAGACCTGCCGGGAGGTCCAATGCCTGGAACCGGTGGCCCTCAACCGGATATGGACCGAGTTGCAGGGACCCGTGGGCAACCGGGCGGATCATATCGATATTAAGGTGGAAGGAGTCTGCCACAAATGCCGGGATATTTCGTAAAGCAACTGCGTTGCCTTCGGTCGCGCCCCAAAACCGATTTCCGGCTCCGGGGCTTTATCCTGATAGCCTGTCTGGCTGCCTGGGGTCTGGCCCTCCTGATCGGCCCGGCCGCGGCCGCGCCCCCCGCCGGCAAGCTCCTGGTGGCCGCCACCATTGTGCCCCTGGGCGACTTCTGCCAGAGGCTCGGCGGCGACCTGGTCCAGGTCCAGGTGCTGATTCCCCCGGGGGCCAGCCCTCACGCCTTTGAACCGGCCCCATCGGTGATGGCCCGGGCCGCCCGGGCCCGGGTGTTCGTTTATATCGGCGCCGGCCTGGAACCCTGGGCCGCCAGGTTGTTGCGCTCCCGGGGCTCCAAAAACCTGATGGTGGTGGAGGCTGCCCAGGGTATCCCGCTGCTGGGCCTGGACGAGCCTCATCACGGCCACGAGGCCGCCAAGGCCCAGGGCCACACCGGGCAACATCCAGATAAGGAGGGCGCGCCCGAAACCCACCTGGCCGGCAATCCCCATATCTGGCTGGACCCGGCCCTGGCCCAGGAGATTTGTGTTAAAATCGCCGGGGCCCTGATCCAGGCGGACCCCGGCCACCGGGCTCAATATGAAGCCAATTTCAAAGATTATCAGGCTAAGTTGGCCGCCCTGGACCGGGAGATTAAACAGCATGCCCAGAAATGGCGTCTCCGGGATTATGTCACCTCTCACCCGGCCTTCTCCTATTTCGCCCGCCGGTACAATCTCCATGAGGTCGGGACCATTGAAGCCGCTCCCGGCCGGGAACCGACGCCCCGCCATCTCCAGGACCTGGTGGCCGCCATCCGCCGCTATGGGATCAGGGTGGTGTTCGCCGAACCCCAGCTCAATCCCCGGGTGGCGGAGGTGATCGCCCAGGAGGCCGGGGTGAAGGTCCTGAGGCTCGACCCCATGGGTGGGGCGCCGCCCTACGGCTCCGATTATCTGCAGATGATGCGCGCCAATCTGGCGGCGCTGGATGAGGCCCTGCGATGAGGGCGCCGGAGATGGGCGAAACCGCCGTTAAGCTTGAGGGAGTGTGGGTTAATTTCAACGGCGCCGTGATCCTCGAGGATGTCAACCTTACCATCGAGGCCGGCCGGTACGTGGGTATCCTGGGCCCCAACGGCGCCGGCAAAAGCACCCTGCTCAAGGCGATCCTCGGGTTGATTCGGCCCCAGCGGGGCAGGGTGCGGGTCTTCGGCGAACCCCCGGAAAAGCTGCGGCATCATGGCGACGTGGTGGGCTACCTGCCGCAGCGGCCCCTGGGAAACCCCCGCTTCCCCGTCACCGTTCTGGACGTGGTGCTCATGGGCCGCTACGGCCGCATCGGCCTGCTCAAACGGCCCCGCCGGGAAGACCGGGATATGGCCCGACGCCGGCTGGAGGACCTGGGGATCTCCCACCTGGCGGACCGGCTCATCGGCGATCTTTCCGGGGGGGAGCAGCAGCGGGTCTTCATCGCCCGGGCCCTGAACGTGGAACCCCGGCTCCTGGTGCTGGACGAGCCCATGGTGTCCCTGGACGCCTGTGTTCAGGACGACATCTTCGAGCTGGTCAATACCCTCAGAGAAAAGCTGAACCTCACGGTCCTCATCGTCTCCCACGATATCGGCGCCGTGGCCCGCCATATGGACGACGTGGTCTGCATCAACCGGCGGATTCACGTGCATCAACCCCCGCCCATCGGCCGTCTGGGGCTCGAGAGCACCTTCGGCTGCGCGGTGGAATACCTGTTTCACGGCGAAATCCCCCACCGGGTGGTGAAGACCCATGATGATTGATCTGTTCACCCTGGGGTTTCTCCAGCGGGCCCTGGTGGCGGGCATCCTGGTGAGCCTGCTGTGCGGGGTGCTCTCCACCTTCGTGGTGCTGCGGCGCATGGCCTTCATCGGGGTGGGCATCTCGCACTCGGCCTTTGGCGGGGTGGCCCTGGGGTTCCTCTTAGGCGTCGATCCCTTGTGGACCGGCATCGGCTTTGCCCTGATGGTGGCCCTGCTCATTGAGTACGCCCAGACCCGCACCACGGTGGAGGAAGATACCGCCATCGGCATCTTTTTCGCGGCCTCCATGGCCCTGGGCCTGGTCTTCCTGCACCTCTCCCGGGCCTATAACGTCGATGTTTTCGGCTTTCTCTTCGGCAACATCCTGGCCATCGGCGCCCGGCAGTTGTGGCAAATCCTGGTGGTCACCGTTGGGGTTCTGGCCGTTATCCTGGCCTTTTTCAAGGAAATCGTTTTCTTATCTTTCGATGAGGAGATGGCCTGGGTGAGCGGGGTGCCGGTTACG
>Ga0066636_10003068_pt1 | contig 10667 bp, 8 predicted proteins | sample CryGeyCG2014_080_2_FD_62736 | JGI IMG/M metagenome (GOLD analysis project Ga0066636, IMG submission 62736) | Groundwater microbial communities from aquifer - Crystal Geyser CG07_land_8/20/14_0.80 | ecosystem: Environmental > Aquatic > Deep subsurface > Groundwater | place: USA: Utah: Grand...
ATAGAAAAGGATTGCTTCTCTCTGAACTGCCATGTGCAAATTAGCTATGATAACCAGAACATTTTTATAAAAGTAACTCTCATAATCTAACGAGATAGTTCTGTGTGTAAGAAAATATTCGGGTCTATGTCGTTTATAGTGGGTAATCAAATTTAAGTTTGCCGACAATAAAGTAAATCATGTTGATAAAGTTAGTAGTATTTCTAAAACCTCTTGCTCTTCTTTTTGCTAATTGAATTTTAGAATTAATGCTTTCTAAAATACCATTCGAGATATTAGACTTGATGTAGTTAATAACGCCATTCCAATGACTATTAATGGTGTTCACAAACTTTTTAAAGTGAACGATAGAGGCATCTTCAACTAAATCGCACCAATAAGCAAGAAACGAAACAGCTTCCTCGAAGTCGGAAAAAGTCCAGAAATCATGAAAGAGTTCTTTAAGACGATATGCTTTTCCAAGTTTTGGATAGAGTTCGATCAGTTCTTCTCGTTCCTTTTTCTGTCTTTCTGAAAGATGATCATTGCTTTTTAAGAAAGTATACTTATGACCTTTAAGTTGTTCGTGTTCTCGTCTTTCGTCTTTTCTTACTTTGTCCATTGCTTCATTAAGGAGTTTAACAATATGGAAGCGATCAAAGGTGATTTCGGCTTTAGGAAAATTATTACTAATGCCTGCAATAAAAGCAGGAGACATATCAATACTTACCTGTTTTATCTGTTCTGGTGGTACGTTTTTATTCTCAAAGTGTTCTTTAAGCCTATCAATCGTTTTTTCATCTTTTCCTTCGGTTACAAAAAGGACTCTTCTTTCATTTAGGTCAACAGCAACCGTAACATAATCATGCCCTTTTTTTCGTGATGTTTCATCTATGCCAATAGCCGTTACAGTAGATTGCTTGTCTTTACTTAATGCCAGGGCTACCCAGTAATTGAACATTGTCCATAGTCGTTTGGGATAGACTTTCAATATATCAGCCGCTTTATTAACGGGCATTTCATTTTCAATGAGCAACATAGCATATGCTTCAAATAACAAAGTAAAACCGCTATTTGCACGTGCCCAAGGAACTTCAACGTTTTGGATTTTACCATCGCTTGTTATTATTCTTGGCATTCTGGCATGGAGATAACAATGATGTTCAAAAAAATTTAGATGCTGCCACGTCCTTTTTACTGTGTCGTGGACACAACTGTCAACTCCTTTAGTGTCCTTAAATTTTGCACCTTTGGTAAATTCGATATGGATATTTAATTCTCGTACATTTTTACTTTTATTTGCGAATTCAACTTTCTCTACGTACCAAGGTGATTGCAGCCCTAATGCCATCTTAAATAATTCTACTGAGTTCATTTTTTATTATTCCCGTTATTTCTTTGTTAAATTTTTGTCCCCCAAAATTAATCCCATTTTTCTATTTACCCACTATAAACGACATAGACCCACTTAATTTTCCCCCATCATAATCCGAGCTTTTCTTTATTCCTCCGCATAGCGAGGATGCAAAACTGAATATGCTCCTCAAGTGGAATTTCGAGCCCCAACGCACCTTTTCGAATATCATCTCTGCTCACCTGGCGAGCAAAGGCTTTGTCTTTCATTTTTTTCAACACTGACCTCACCTCAACTTCATCAACCGTTCTGCTTGGACGTACGTATGCGACTGCAGTAATAAATCCAGCCAACTCGTCACATGCGAATAAAACTTTTTTCAACAACGTATCCCGTGGTTCACCGGAGTAATCTGCATGCGACAAAATTGATTTTGTAAATTTTTCATCGAAACCTCTTTCGTGCAAAATCTTTTCTCCCATAAAAGGATGTTCTTCGGTAGTGGGATATTTTTCATAATCAAAATCGTGAAGCAAAGCTACATTACCCCAATATTCGACATCTTCCCTAAATTTTTCAGCATACGCACGAACGCATGTTTCAACGGCAAAAGCGTGTTTCAGCAAACTTTCGTTATGAGTAAATTCTTTTAATATTGATAAACAAACTTCCCTATTTCGCGAATTATCTTCCATCATTTCCCTTTTTTAATTTTAGTTGACGAGGCACTCGGACACAACTCCGCAACTTTACATTCTACACATTTCGGTTTTCTCGCTATACATATTTGTCGTCCGTGATTCATAAGTAAATGCCCTGAGATCGTCCAATCTTTTTCCGGTAAAAGTTCTTTTATTCTGGATTCAATTTTTTCCGGATCATCGGAATTGATGAATCCAAGCAAATTTGAAAGGCGTTTAACATGGGTATCAACTGCCACCGCGGGGATTCCAAACGCGTTCCCGAGTACAACAGACGCGGTCTTTCTCCCAACTCCGGCAAGATTAGTTAAATCCTCAAAATCTTTTGGTACTGCCCCACCATAATTTTCTGCCAATGTTTTGCAGCAACTCTGTATGCTTTTCGCCTTCTGCTTGTAAAATCCAGTTGAAAATATTTCCTTCTCAATTTCTTCTTGGGGAACAGAAATGAAATCCTTCGGTGTTTTATACTTTTTAAAAAGTTCTTTAGAAACAATGTTCACTCTGGCATCAGTACATTGAGCAGAGAGAATGGTTGCGATGAGTAGTTGAAACGGATTCTCAAAATCTAGCGCAATTTTAGCGGCTGCGTATTCTTTTTTTAGAATAGAAAAAATCCTTTCCGCTCGTTCTTTTTCATCTGTGATTGTCTTCATACCAAATTCCTAATTCTTAATTCCTAATTCCTAATTCTCACAAGTCTTTATTAAATTTTTTATCCTTTATCATCAACCGCTCAACCGGTTTATTCCCGATGATATGCTGCTGGATAATTTCTTCAACATCTGCAACGGCTACTTTACCGTACCAATATTGTTCAGGATAAACAACTACAACCGGGCCAAATTCACAAGCATCAAGACAACCACTTTTGTTTACACGAATTTCAGAATTCAGTCCAAGCGTCTTTATTCTTGACTTTAATTGTTCAGCCAGTTCCACAGAATATTTACCGGCGCAACATCCACGCGGATGCCCTTCTTCTCTCTGGTTTGTGCAGACAAAAATATGTTTATCAAAACGTTTCATTTTTCACTTCTAAAATTTTCTTTACACAAATATAAGATTCTTTCAAAAACTTTTTTACTTTTGTACAACAACTAATGGAAATTTTATGAAATTGGGCTTCATTCTTTTTATTGCATTCGCCGGTTTACTTTTTATTTTGGGCTGTAAAGATGCCAAAACGGGGATTGTAATTCCGGAAACTGTTGAAAAATATCCAACTACTTTAAACACCGAATGGGAATATGAAACAGCCTCATATGTTGCAAAGTATGACAAAAATGGTAATCTTGGGATCGACTCACTTCTGCAACCGATGACATACTCAATTCTTAAAATCTCATCAGTAAATGACAGTGTTAATGGAGAAAGAAATTTGATTAGATTTGACTTTTCGTATAAATCGGGAGTTTCCGTAGTTAAAAACTGGTATCGTAACAGCGACAATACATTTGAACGGATTGCTTCTTCGGGTTATAGTGAAGTATGGGTAACACCAAAGTTAAAAAAATCAGATCCAATTCATTTTCTTCAGCATTTGTTAAGAAACACTTTTCCTGATGGCGTTGTATTTTCACCTAATGATTCGGTCTATATTAATAAAAGAATTATTTTACAATATCCTTTAGTTGTTGGAAAAAGCTGGGATGTTTTTATTACAAAGGACTTTTTCATCACCAGAACAATTCTTTGGACACAGCTCTTACCCTATCGGAATGGCAATGTGAACTGTTATGATATAAAATCAATTTATTATCGTGATAATGGACTTGATCGCCAAACTGATGAACACGATTTTATTAGTCTTGAATATGGTTTAGTTAAACGAGAGACAATTATAGATAGTTTACCTCTCACTACAGTAGAAAACCCAGATGGCACCGGCGATTTTGTGAGATTTAAAATAACTTCAACTTTGGTCAGAAAATCAAATTAAAAGTGAGTACTGAGTAACTCAAATTGGGAATTTTGTTATTTGGTTCGCCGCGGTGAATTGAGATTTGCTATTTGCTTAGAGCAGTAGCGCGTACCGGATTCGAACCGGTGGTCTCCGCCTTGAGAGGGCGGCGTCCTAAGCCACTAGACGAACGCGCCAATATAAAAATTCTTCCCACATCAAACTTTAACCATTTCCCATCAACCATAATTTTGCTGCCCCGTCAGGGGTCGAACCTGAACTCTCCTGATCCAGAGTCAGGCGTGTTGCCAGTTACACCACGGGGCAAGATAGTATTTAGCCTAGATTAATTTCTTTTCGAAAATCCTTGACTGGGGAAAAACAATTTAGTTTAACATTTTTGGATACTATTCACTGTACACTAAATTCCCGGTTCTCGAGATCTTTAATAAATTAATTTCTACACTGTAAAGTTAATCTTAAAAAGTTTTACTGCAAAATTTAACCGTTCAAGAGTATTCTTGTTGATCTAAAGACCTTTTCCTAAATTGGAGAAAACTTACAACTATTTCATTTTACTCTACCAAAATTGAAATTTTTATTTTTAACTCTTTTTATATCTCATTAAATTAAAAAACGGAATTTAGAATTATTGCACGTTAATACTACCAATAACAATTTGTCTATTTTTATCAATCAAACAAAAAATGGGATCTATAAATGAAAAGCTTTCGCGAAAGATTGGGAAATGAATTAATTTTATTTGACGGCGGAACCGGTACCTATCTCTATGAAAAAGGGATATATATCAACCGCTGCTTCGATGAATTAAACTTAACGAATCCGGAATTGGTTACGGAAGTTCACTGTGATTACATTAATGCGGGTGCAGATATTATTGAAACTAATACCTTCGGAGCAAACAGCTTTAAACTTACTCCACACGGACTTGGCAATAAAGTTTATGAAATAAATTTACGCGGGGCGAAACTTGCTAAGACTGCTGCAAAAGAATCCGTACTTGTGGCAGGCGCCGTTGGTCCGCTTGGTGTACAAATTGAACCTCTGGGTAAACTTTCATTCGACGAAGCAAAAGATGTATTCAAAGAACAAATAAAAGGATTACTTGACGGCGGTGTAGATTTAATTGTTTTAGAAACCTTCGCTCTTGTTAAGGAATTGATCCAGGCAATAAGAGCGGTAAGAGAGCTCAACGCTGATATACCCATTGTCGCTCAAGTTACTATCAATGAAAGTGGTACATTACTCAGCGGGGCTCCGCTTGAACGATTTATTGAAAAGCTAAAAGATTATCCCGTTGACGCAGTAGGTCTAAATTGTTCTGTTGGTCCAAAAGCTATGCTCGATGCATTAGAAAACTTGCGATCTCTTACAGATATTCCTATTTCTGTTCAGCCGAACGCCGGTTTACCGCAAAATATAAGCGGGAGAAATATTTATATGACCTCACCGGAGTATATGGCAGAATACGCTAAAAGGTTCATTCAGACGGGGGCAAATATTGTCGGTGGCTGCTGCGGCACTAATCCCACCCATATTAAAGCGATGCGAAAGGCTGTTCAGGCTCTTCAACCTGTTAAAAAAATGGATGTTAAGATCGCTGATTTACAAGTTGAGAAACCCTCCGAAATTAAAATTTACGAGAAGAATGAAAAATCACGTCTTTCGAATAAATTACTTAAAAAAGAATTTGTAAAATTAGTTGAGCTTGTTTCACCAAAAGGTGTCTCCCCTTCAAGAGAAGTAGATAAAGCTCGCAAACTTTACCACGCCGGAATAGATGCAATTAATATCCCTGATGGTCCACGAGCTTCGGCAAGGATGTCCGCACTTGCTCTTGCAGCAATTATTCAGAAAGAAGTTGGTATTGAAACGGTGCTTCACATTGCCTGCAGAGATAGAAATGTGATCGGGATGCAGTCTGATCTCCTTGGTGCATGGGCGTTAGGGCTGCGGAATATTTTAGCAATTACAGGCGATCCGCCGAAGCTTGGCAATTATCCCGATGCTACCGCAGTTTTTGATGTTGATGCAATCGGCTTGACTAATATTATCAATCGCCTTAATCATGGATTAGATATTGCAAGCAACCCGATTGGTGATCCGACAGGTTTTTGTGTGGGAGTCGGTGTTAATCCCGGTGCAATTAATCTTGATGAAGAATTAAAAAGATTAGAATGGAAAATTGAAGCAGGAGCGGAGTTTATGATCACGCAACCGGTATTCGACATAAAACTTCTTGAACATTTCATGAAACGGATCGAGAAGATTAAACTTCCCCTTATTTGCGGAATATGGCCCTTGGTTTCTTTCCGCAATGCTGAGTTTATGAATAATGAAGTCCCGGGCGCCTCTGTTCCCCAAAAGATTCTTCAACGAATGAAAAAGATGACAACGAAGGAAGAAGGGTTTAACGAAGGTGTTAAAATTGCACGGGAAACTTTTGATCAAGTAAAAACTTTTGCAGATGGTGTTCAAATCTCCGCACCGCTCGGGAGAATCGAGGCTATTTTTGATATGATAGAATAGGTGTAGAAATTATAATTTCGTTGAACTCAAAAAGCCTCGAGCAGTTTAATGCCCAAGGCTTTTTATTTTAAAAGATTTCGTAATGATAACTATACATATTACACCCATTGCCGGTTACAGAACCAATAACTAAAAAACTACGTTTTTCCCTTTAAAAAAAACTAAAGGGAAAAATTAATAATGAATATCGAACAAGAAATTTCGAATAATGAAGTTGAAACAAAAATTGCTTTCACTTCGAAATTCATCCTCCCTTGTTCATTATTCGATATTTAATTATCGTTAACACGTTAGCAATAGTGATTCTCTAAGTGCCTATTTCGTTATTGCTCTATCATCCCCGGAAATTTCAACTTTTTTGATTTTACCATTATGAGCCAAATTGCTTTCCGAAGGGACAAGTTTTGTTTTTCCTTCTTTAATGCTAATATAAAGTTGGTCGTTCTCAATAATGTAATAAAATTGTTTGCGGAATTCTTCCATCGTTAAACCGCAAGTTGCAGCGAATTTAGCAATTTCGTGCGGGTCTTCAAAGTCAGCTTTATTCAATCGAAGCATATATCTTCGTGCAATTAAAAATGATTCCGAAGCCGGGTCAACCATTCTCACTCTTGTTTTATTCGTAACCGGATCAAGAATATCCTTGAAATAAAGAGGAACAAAATGTCCGTTTTGAATAGAAACCATCGCTGCATTGCCGCCATCTAAAATAAATTGAGCGGCTGAAAATCCAAGATCGCGGGTATATTCCATATCAAATGGAATTGGATCGGCGCAGCGTAATTCATAACCAATATTCTTTGCAACAATTGTTTCTTTAATACCAAAATCACGTAATCTTTCTTGAACTTTGGATTTAAGAATTTCTCCAAAATTAATTTCAGCAATTCTAATATTATTATGGGCATCTCGTTCAACTTCAACTAAAGCGTTAAGATCGTTTGGATCTAAATGTTCAACCAAGCCTTCCGCAAGAATCGCAACACCGTCGCTTTTTCCGTAACTCAATCTTTTAATGATAGCTCCGACAATAATATCAACAATATGCTTGAGCTTAATTACTTTATTCGGAAATTCTTCGGGGATTAAAGTCATTGTAGCCCCGGTAGCTTTTCCGATACCGAGAGCAAGGTGCCCGGCTTTTCTCCCCATCGTTACAACAAAGTACCACCGGGAAGTAGTTTGTGCATCAACCATTAAACTTTTAACAATTTCAACACCCAGATGACGGGCAGTTTGAAATCCGAACGTAGGGATACCGTGCGGAAGATCAAGATCATTATCAATTGTTTTGGGAACGTGGACAACACGAATTCTTCCAGCAGCCATTTCTTCAACTTTCATGGCGCTGAATGCAGTGTCATCCCCGCCGATGGTAATGAGTTTATCAACATTCAATCTTAATAAAGAAGTTACCGTATTTTCTAAAAGTTTTTTATCCTTTGTGGGATTGCTTCTTGAAATTCCGATAAACGAACCGCCGGTAAAGTGAATACGGCTGACGTTGTGGATATTTAACTGTTTAATATGTGTAATATCCCCTTCCATTATCCATCTAAAACCATCTCTCATCCCGAGAATTTCGATTCCTTCAACCGCAGCGCGGATTGTTGCCGCTCCGATTACACTGTTAATTCCGGGCGCCGGTCCACCGGCAACTAAAATTGCTAATTTTTTAGGTGCTATCATTTTTTAACTCCGATTTTTTCTTGGTCATTGGTTATTAGTCATTAGCAATTGACCAATGACTAACGACCATCATAATTAAAATCAATTTAATATTTTTAATTTTGCAAATTTTAACATTAGTTGTTTTAAATTATTCCCTTCAAAAGCAACACTTACTTTTTGCGTATCGCCTGCACCGATAACCTGAAGCACTTTGCCCAGCCCGAATTTATCGTGCATTACTCTGCTGCCGACTTTTATGTGTTTTGATTTGTCCCGGGTAAAATCAACATAATCAACATTCTCAAAATATTCGTAATAGATTTCTTTTTTTGATTTTCTGTTAGCTTTTCTACCCGATCCACTGGTTACTTCAGTGATGGTGTCCGAACTAATCTCATCAATAAATCTCGACCTATTTTGATAGGCAACTTCACCAAATCTGTAGCGGGATCGTGCATGTGAAACGAAAACTTTTTCTTTTGCTCTTGTCATTCCTACATAAAATAATCTTCGTTCTTCATCCATAGAAGCGTCAGTGCTAAACCTATTTGATAAGGGAAAGATGTCTTCTTCACAACCGGAGACAAATACGATGGGAAATTCCAATCCTTTAGCGCTATGAACCGTCATCAAATTTACGTGCTGTTTAGTTTCATCCAATAAGTCTAAGTCCGAAGCAAGAGAAACATCCTGTAAGTAATCATTTAGTTTTACGTTCGGATGCTCGGTGGAATAATCTGTAATTGCAGAAAGAAGTTCCTGTACGTTATCTAACCTTGCTAACGATTCATAGCTGCTTTCTTCCTTAAACAATTTAATTATACCAAGTTCATCAATCAAAGACCTGGTTAGTTCACCAACGGAAAGCCGGTCACTGAGCATGATATATTTGTCTAACAGAATTCTGAACCCTTTTACATTTTTTTGAATCCGCTCTTTAATGTCAATAACCTCAAAGACACGCTGCATCGTATCGAATAACGTAATCTCGTGTCTTCGTGCAAAGGCTGTCATTCTTTTGATGGTAGTCATCCCAATTCCGCGCTGAGGAAAATTCATGATGCGTAAAAGACTTTCTTCGTCATTTTGATTTGCAATTACCCGCAAATAAGCAACGATATCTTTGACTTCTTTCCGTTTATAAAATTCAACGCCGCCAATAATTAAATAAGGAATTTTTTCGCGCCGGAAAACATCTTCTAAAACACGTGATTGTGCATTTGTGCGGTAAAGAACGGCAAAGTCATTCATCCCCCGTTTGTAATTATGAATTTCGTCTTTTATAATTCTGGTGATATGATATGCTTCATCTTTTTCATCGGAACATTTAATTAAACCAACTAATTCTCCCTCTTGATTGTCAGTCCAAAGGGTTTTGCTTATTTGATCTTTATTATTTTTTATTACGCTGTCTGATGCTGCGAGAATGGTTTTTGTAGAGCGGTAATTTTGTTCAAGCCGGAAAGTTTTCGCATTATTATAATCTTTTTCAAAGTTGAGCATGTTGGTAAGGTCTGCCCCGCGCCAACTATAAATACTTTGTGCATCATCTCCAACAACACAAATTTTTTCTTCTTTATTTACGAGCATTTTTAGTAGTTCGTACTGTGCCTTATTCGTATCCTGAAACTCATCAACAAGGATGTATTGAAATTTCTTTTTATACTTTTGGTGAATTTTCGGATTCTTTCTGAACAATTCGATCGGTTTTAACAAAAGATCATCAAAGTCCATAGCATTATGTTCTTGAATTCTCTGTTGATATCTTTCATACACATCCGCGATCTTTTCATCAATAAATGAAGTCATCATTTTTTTTCTAAAGACTGCCGGTGTAATCATGTGGTTCTTCAGAAAACTTATGCGATGACGAACTGCATTTGGATTTACTGTCTCAGTCGAAATGTTCATTTCAGCCATGGTGTTCTGGACAAGCGATAAAGAATCTTCCGTATCATAGATAGAAAAATTTACAGAAAAGTCAAGCGCCCCGGATTCGATACGGAGAATTTTTGCGAAGAGAGAATGGAACGTTCCCATCCATAAATATTGAGCTTTTGTCCCGATCAATTCTTTGATACGTTCTTTCATCTCACTTGCCGCTTTATTCGTAAAAGTAAGCGCCAGAATGGATTCAGGCGCGTAACCTTTATCTATAAGATAGGCGATTTTATACGTAAGTACACGGGTCTTGCCGGAACCTGCCCCTGCTACAATTAAAGATGCACCGCCGTCGTATTCAACAGCTTTTTTTTGTTCTGAATTCAATGATTTTAAACTTACCATAAACCCTTTTCAATTTTGACTTGCAAATATAATGAAAATTACCCTGCTATTGAAAAATTATTTTAAGGAAAACTGTTGGATAGGAATAAAAAAGCCCCACAAAATGAGGCTTTTAATAACTTAACACTAAAGTTTGAATAATTCGCCGTGGCAGGAAAGCTCTATAATGCCTGATTGATGTTGAATGGATGAAGGTTTTCATTCAACCATGTCTAACATCCGG
>Ga0066636_10003073_pt1 | contig 10661 bp, 11 predicted proteins | sample CryGeyCG2014_080_2_FD_62736 | JGI IMG/M metagenome (GOLD analysis project Ga0066636, IMG submission 62736) | Groundwater microbial communities from aquifer - Crystal Geyser CG07_land_8/20/14_0.80 | ecosystem: Environmental > Aquatic > Deep subsurface > Groundwater | place: USA: Utah: Grand...
TTGGAAATTCTAAATTGAAAATTTATTTTCCTTTCTTGCTTTAACTTTGCATTTTCCAATTTCCAATCTTCAATTTTCAATTTCAATCTTCCACTCACTTAATTGAAAAATGCAAATTGGAAATTCTAAATTGGAAATTTATTTTCCTTTCTTTGCTTTAACTTTGCATTTTGCTATTTCCAATCTTCAATCATCATCTCTCAATTTGCAAAATTTCCACAATTTTTTCTATCTCTTCCGGAGTCCCTGCTCTGGCGCTCTTAGCGCTCTTCACAATCCGCTTCATCATTCCGCTCAACACACCGCCGTGGCCGACCTCTATAAAAAGTTCGGCACCCATTTGGCTGATCCTTTCAATCGAGTGCGACCAGAGCACAGAGCCGCATACCTGCTTCACAAGCAACTTTTTTATATCATCCGATTTCGTCACTTCTAGAGCCGTCACGTTTGCTATGACCGGAATTTCAGGATCGGAAAATTTAAATTCATCTACGGCTTTTGCAAGTTCTTCTTCAGCGCTTTTCATCAGCCCGCAATGCCAAGCACCTGCCACTTTCAGAGGCACCACTTTTGTTACGCCGCGCATTCTTGAAAGACGTATTGCCAAATCGAGCGCAGAAGTCTCGCCTGAAATTACAACCTGCCCCGGAGAATTAATGTTTGCGACCGATACAATTCCTTTTCCTTCTTTCTCGACCAAGCGGCAACACTCAATCGCGTTGTCCAAATCAATTCCCAATAGAGCCGCCATGCCTCCAGGATTAGAAAGGCTCGCAGAATGCATCGCCCGCGCTCTAATATCGACAAGCTTCAGTCCTGTTTCAAAATCAAAAACTTTTGCAGAATAGAGCGCCGCGTATTCTCCGATGCTATGCCCTGCAACAGCATCCGGTTCTATTCCAAAACTTCTGAGAACCTCCAGAGCGGCAACTGAAGTTGTAAAGAGAGCGGGCTGAGTTCTATCGGTTCTAACCAATTCTTCGTTTGGGTCCTCCCATGCGATCTTCTTCAAATCCCATCCGAGAATATTATTTGCTCGATCAAAAATTTCCGCCGCAACGGAAAATTTTTCAGCAAGCGCCTTTCCCATTTCAACAGCTTGAGAACCTTGCCCAGGAAAAATAAATGCTTTTTTCATAGTATCCTCAAATCAGCCTGCATAAAATTACGAGCATTTTACAAAATCCTGAATCTTCCCGCAAATATTCTGGTCGATCGACAGCAATGCAACCCTCAAAGCATTTCTCAAAGCTTTCTTATTGCTTGAGCCGTGGCATATTATGCATGGAGATCTCACGCCAAGAAGCGGAGCACCTCCATATTCGGTGTAATCTATTTTCTTTTTAAACTCGACAAAAGCTCGTTTCAAGATCAATGTAGCAACGCGCCTCAAAGGGTTCGCAAGAAGCCTTTGTTTCATGATATCGATTATTGTAAACGCCAGCCCTTCTCCAAATTTTAATACCACATTTCCGGTAAAACCATCGCAGACAATGACATCGCATTTGCCGTTTGCTATGTCTCTGCCCTCTACATTGCCGATGAATTTTCCGTATTCCGTTTTTTCTTTGAAAGTTTTATCGAAGAGCGGAAACGATTCTCTAGTAAGCTCATTCCCTTTTGATTCTTCCTCTCCGATCGACAAAAGTCCAATCCGAGGCGAAGGAATATTGATAATTGTTTGAGCATAAATCGAACCCATCACAGCAAAATTAAGAAGATGTATCGCTTTAGAATCGACATTTGCTCCGGCGTCTATGAGCACAGAATAACCTGTAGCAGTCGGCATCGGAATAGCAATCCCCGGCCGTTCTAATCCATGGATTCTGCCAAGAATCAAAGTTCCCGCGGCTAAAACAGCTCCGGTATTTCCCGGCGACACCAACGCATCAGCTTTTTTTGCTCGAACAGTTCTTGCCGCAACAACAAGCGATGAATCGGTCTTTTCCCGAACAGCTTCAACAGGAGAGTCATCCATTGTGACCACATCTTTAGCATGTAAAAATTTAATATCTTTATTCGAAGCCACGCCAAATTTATTTAAAAGAGGTTCCAAAACTTTTTGGTCGCCGACAATAATATATTTTCCACCGTAATATTTTTGAGCCTCAACTACAGCCTCTACTACTACTTCCGGGCCCTTGTCTCCGCCCATCGCATCGACCGCAACAGTCGAATTATTAAAATCGGAAAGCGATTTTGACATCAAACTAATTGCTTATTCGCTCTTTGACTTTTCACGTTTCACTTTTATTACGTTTCTTTTAGTTCCGAACGCTCCGCACTTTTTGCACGCTCTGTGCGGTTCAATTGCCGCGCCGCATTCAGGGCAAGCCATAATTGCCGGCAAGCCCAATGCATCTCCAGTCCTTCTCAAACGTCCTCGTGTCTTCGAGTGTCTCCGCTTAGGTAACGACATGTTATCCTCCTAAATTAAGTTCAACTAAAATATTTAAACTCTGTTCGATTGAAATCGTGCTTCCAAAATTCAACACGATTTTAATCGTCATGCAACAGCTTCTTCAAAACAGAAAACTGTCCGTCTTTTTCATCGCGGCTGCATCCGCATTCGCTTACATTTAAATCACAACCGCAAATGAAGCATAACCCTTTGCAATCTGAACGGCAATATATAATGTGAGGTATCGAAAGATAAACCCTTTGCCTTAATTCCTCATACAAATCAATTTCATCCGAAGACTTCATCTTGAAGAGCCCTTCTTCAGGCGGAGCCTCAATATCCTTAGCTTCTATTGTGCCTGCATTCAAGTCTATCAAACTTTCGAATTCTGTAACGATGGGCTGTATTATTTTTTTTAAGCATCTTGCGCATTCACAACTGAATTCGAATTTCAGTCTGCCTTTCAATATAAGCCGCTTTGGCTGAGAATCAGCGCCGCCTGCAAGTTCAATCAGTCTCAATTCGTTCTCCGCAGAAATTTCAGAGATATTCGGATCGTCCTCAATTCTAAATAGAATCGTTTCTCTAACCTCTGGAGCTATAGCACTTGGAATTCGCATAACATATTCATTATTGAAATGATTAATAAAAATGCAAGCGGGTTTACTTATCTAAATAAAAAAGTATAATCTATGCGCAATTATTAATAATCAGGAGGAAAGAGTGAAGGAATATAAAGTTGCAGACATTAAATTAGCCGATTTCGGCAGACGTGAAATTTCAGTTTGCGAGCAGGACATGCCGGGACTTTTGGAGCTTCGTAAAAGGTTAGGTAAGAAGAAGCCTTTGAAGGGTGTAAGAATAACAGGGTCACTGCACATGACTCTGCAGACTGCGGTCCTTATAGAAACTTTAAAGATTCTCGGAGCAAATGTCAGATGGGCATCATGCAATATCTTCTCGACTCAAGATCACGCGGCCGCGGCAATCGCCAAGAGCGGCACTCCGGTTTTTGCGTGGAAAGGCGAAACATTGAAGGAATATTGGGAATGTGCTCTGAAGGCGCTGGAGTTTCCCGGCGGCAAAGGGCCTCAACTGATTGTTGATGACGGCGGCGATGCAACTCTGATGATTCATCTCGGTTATCAAGCAGAAGATAATCCTAAAATATTGAATCAAGAGCCAAGCGGAGAAGATGAAAAGGAACTGCAGATTATTCTCAAGAAAATTCTGAAAAAAGATCCTCGATTCTGGCATAAAATGGTTCCGGAAATTCGAGGCGTATCCGAAGAAACCACGACCGGAGTTCACAGGCTTCAGCAGATGCAGGAGCAAGGGACTCTGCTCTTCCCTGCGATAAACGTCAACGACTCGGTGACGAAATCGAAATTCGATAATCTTTACGGATGCCGCGAATCACTTGCAGACGGATTGAAACGCGCGCTTGGAGTTATGGTCGCAGGCAAGACTGTTGTAGTCTGCGGTCACGGTGATGTCGGAAAAGGATGCGCTCAATCGATGCGTGGATTCGGAGCTCGTGTTATCGTCACCGAAATCGATCCGATATGCGCGCTTCAAGCTTCAATGGAAGGGTTCGAGGTCAAGCGCCTTGAAGACTGTTTATCAGAGGGCAACATTTACGTCACTACAACAGGCAACTGTGAAATAATCCGACTCGAACACATGGTTAAGATGCTGGATCAATCGATTGTTTGCAATATCGGCCACTTCGATAACGAAATTCAAGTCGAACGATTGAATAAAATGAAAGGTGTAAAACGCGAAAAGATTAAGCCGCAGGTTGATCGATATACATTTCCAAACGGAAACTCAATTTACATTCTTGCAGAAGGCAGACTGGTAAATCTCGGATGCGCAAACGGCCATCCTTCTTTCGTGATGTCAACGTCATTCACAAATCAAACTCTAGCTCAGATTTCACTATGGAAAGATAAATATGATATTGGAGTTTACTTTCTATCGAAGAAACTCGATGAAGAGGTTGCAAGACTTCATCTGTCAAAGCTCGGAGTAAAGCTGACAAGGCTCACAAAGAAGCAGGCAGACTACATTGGTATCTCTGTTGACGGTCCGTATAAACCCGAGCATTACAGATATTAAATAGTGATTTCCCTAGAACGGTAGCCGGGGCTGTCAAAAAAGTGTTTACATGTGTCATTGCGAGGAGCGCCTTTTCATTTGTCATTGCGAGGAGCGCCTTTTCATGTGTCATTGCGAGGAGCGGACTCGCTCGATTTTATTCTTACTTTTTTTCCAATCTAATTGGAGCTAACGCATCTAAAGCTGAATTAAATTCGGGTTCATCTTTTGAGAGTCGTAAAATAATTTTTTCAGTCCCGTCGCTTTTCTTCTCTACTGCAGATAAATCGATTTGATTAGGCGCTTCATCTGTCTTTTCCGTCTCCTGCGCGTCCTCTCCAACTCTTCGAGCAGACCATTCCGCTTTGAGTTCAGCAAGATCAAGGAGAATCTTATCAAGCACTTCCCGCGACACAGAAATATTCTTCTCAAGAGGAGTTACGCCTTCGGAATTAGAACTCGAAGAAGATATAATCGTGCCGTTTCCATTTTTGTTTAGCTCAACGTGAAAATCCGGAGTTAAGACTTCAAGAGATGATCCCTCTGCAAGTTCTATTGGCCCGACTTTCAACTGTCTTTCATTTGATGGAAGAGGAGTAATTATCACATCCGGAGAATAAAGCTCATACAAACCGTAAGCTCCAAAAATAATTACAGCAAAAACTATCGCAACTGCAAAAATACGGGTGATCAGCTCCGACCGTTTTTTTTCTTCTCGCACTTCTTCGGTCATGAGTTCTTACCTCCATACGATACATTTTTCGCCGTAATTAAAATATTTCTTCGGCTATTTTACTACATATTCAAATCGCTTTTTAAATTCTTCGGGTCGGACTCCTGCCGCGTTTGCAAGCCTTTCCAAAGATTCTCTATCCTCGAAATCATTTTTATCGAGTCTGATCATATATTCTCTGGCAATTTGATATTGCAGAGAATCCGTATTTACCAAACGTATCTTTGTCCTGCCCGTAACAGGGTCTCTGACATCATCGAACGGTATCGGAACAATCTTCTCTTCCTGAATCGAAATGATAGCCTTGTTTCCGCCATTCTTAAGAAAATTGACGGCGGCATATCCTAGATTGCGCGTATACTCGATGTCAAATGCCACTGGCGGAGCGCATCTCAGCTCGTAGCCAATCTCTTTGTCCACCAAAGTTATCGGAACATTAAACTCCTTCAATACATTCTTCACTGCGTTCTTTACAATATCCGAAAAATCTATCTCCGCGAGTCTGACATGTCCGTGCGCATCGCGCTCCGCATTAGCAAGATCCGCCAGATCCTCCTTTGCAATCTTTTCCGCTAGTCCTTCCGCAACAACAGCTACTCCGTAAGGTTTGTCATAAGTCAATCGCTTGATGATACTGCCGGCAAGAATATCCGCCACTTTCTTCAATCGAACTCCGGCTTCGAATTCCTCAGGTATCAGAATTACCGTAGCTCCCGCAGATTTTCCTACTCCTAAAGCGAGGTGTCCCGCAGTACGCCCCATCATTACAATGATGTACCATCTTCCTGTTGTCTTCGCATCTTCATTTAAGTTTTCGACTAAACTAGAACCGATCTCACGCGCAGTCTGAAAACCAAAAGTAGGTATTCCGTCAGGCAAAGGCAGATCGTCATCGATAGTCTTTGGAACATGCACTACGCTAAGGTCAAATCCTAAAACCTCTTTAGCATAATCACTTACTCGAGCAGAACTGAACGCAGTATCGTCTCCGCCGATAGTTACAAGATGATTGATATTCATTCCAACAAGCGTCTTTACGACATTCTCCATAAGTTTAGGATCCTTCGTAGGATTGACTCTGGATGTCTTTAAAATGCTTCCGCCTGTAAGATGAATTCTGCTTACTGCATCAGTAGTCAGATTAACAAAATTTCTTTCTCCGCGTGAAAGATATTTAAACCCTTCATTAAAACCAATTACTTCATAACCGATATTTTCCGCTTCTATCGTGACAGAGCCTATCACTCCGTTTATACCCGGAGCAGGACCTCCGCCAACTATAATTCCGATTCTTCCTTTTCCAACCGGCGTCATTTTGTTACCTCCGAATTAAAATCTTTGAGTCTGCCATGGATACACCCATCCTGAATTCGAATAGTATCCTGGCTGATATTGGACTTCGGTTCTGTTCTCAGTTCCAGCAGAAAAATTGTTCTGCCACAGCGTTACCGAACCCGCTCCAGTCCACGGCAAAACCTGATGACCCTGAACTAGATCGATATCAGACTTATGAATGTATCCGACTCTGCCCGATTCAGTATTTACCTTAAACCAGTCTCCAGACCTTCCCAATAGAGAAATGTAAGTTCCGGTTTTAACCGCATCAATCTGTCTCGAGCGTCTTGAAGCAGTTCTTCGAACAACTGCAGTTTGGCGCTTCAAAGGATTTACATAACCCAACCCCGCCGCGCCAGGCGCATTCATTTGCGAATAATAAGGTGCAAAACTTCTAGCCCAAATCGCATTCCACTTCTGAGCCTGAACTGAAGGAAGCAATTTAAAATTCGGAATAGCAACGCTCGCGTCCAGTCGTTCGCCGTTTTCGAGAATGGTATTGAAAATCCAAAGTCTGTATTCAGACGAAAGTCCGGTATAAGCGGCGATAGAGTTATCGGCAAACCTCTCGCGCAAGAATTCCTGAAGCAGAGCATCTGTCCGAAGGATTTGAAGCCGTTGACTTGTAGAGAAGAATCTTCTGAACTCATCGCTTGTTTCAATAGCAGAGGCGAGCCTGTCGATATTCATCGGCTGAATCTCCTGATTGTAAAGAACATATCTCGAGTCAAACGCAAAAGCGCTTTGAGCCGAATAAGGATTAATTGCGACAGGTATTACCGGCACAACATACTGTATATTCCCTCCAAATGCCCATGGCGATACAAACTGAGCATTTCCCTCAAAAGGCAAATAAGTCGCCGTTTCAGCGAATAATGCCGATGCAAAAGATAAAAGTGCCGCCGAGCCGAATACTGTCCGAAAAATTACTGCAGATATTTTTTTCATAGCGAAGAAAATATAGAACAGAATTTTACTTTTGACTAGAGGAAAACGAAAGCAAGAGCTAAAATGAAGATGAACTCAAATGAATTTAACAAAAAATAACAGCGAAGAGTTATGCAAGACTAAAACTCTCATCTATTCCAAATTATCGATAGGAATTTGGATATTCGGAATATTCTATCTAATTCTGATTTCAAAAAATCCGCATCTTCAAAATTCTTATTCTTCCTTAAATGTCTTATGGATAGCAAAACGCGGAATATGGCTCCTGCCGTTCGGATTGTGGGGACTAATTTATTTTTCAAAAAGAAGCATATCCGATTCTATTCCATTAATTTCCGGAACTGCCTTATTAAAATCGACATTGGCGTGGCTAGTAATTTACGTTCTTACGGCAATTTTTTTCCCTGCCTCCGATTCAATAATGAAAATTTTTCTAATACAAGCAAGCTCTGTCTTGGTTCTCTTCGGCAGTTTAAACTTCGAAATAAAAGACCTGTTTCCGCTCAGTTCCAAAGAGTATCCGAGCATAATTAAACTATGCGTGATATCAGCAGTTATTCTTCTCTCTTTGCTCTCATCAATTGTACTAGCAGGTCGCACAATAAAACCTGATTTTTTTTCCAATCTCATATTGTCTTCACCCAATATCGAATTGAGCCGCGATTTAATTGAGCTACTTCTAAAGATCATCTTTATTCCTTTATGCGAAGAGGCGCTTTTTAGAATGGGACTGATCGGCTGGATTAGGCCCAGAGTAGGCGTAGTAGCGGCAGTTTTGATCTCGGCCGCTTTTTTTTCATTACTGCATTTTCAAGGTGATATATTCTGGGCACGATTCGTTGCCGGAATTTTTATGGGCTGGCTCTATGTTATGACAGGCAACATTGCGGCTCCGTTTTTTCTGCATGCAGTTTCGAATGCAGGTATAATTTTATTGCCAATTATTTTCGGTTAGGAGGAACAAATGACTAAGAACGACATTTTATGGGAGAAAGCCAAAAGAATATTTCCGGGCGGAGTCAACAGTCCGGTTCGGGCATTCAAAGCAGTCGGCGGAACTCCGATAGTTTTCGAATCCGGCAAAGGCTCGAAGTTGACGAGCGTTGACGGAAAAGAATATATCGATTATGTCGGAGCATGGGGTCCGCAGATTCTAGGTCATGCGCATCCTGCAATAACGGAAGCAATCAAGAAAGCGGCGGGTAATTCGGCTTCGTTCGGCGCATCGTGCAATCTCGAAATAGAACTTGGCGAAAAAATATTATCCTCAATTCCTTCGATCGAAATTATTCGTTTCGTAAATTCCGGTACTGAGGCTGCTATGTCCGCTCTGCGGCTTGCCCGAGGATTTACCGGCCGCAACAAGATAATTAAATTTGCAGGCTGTTATCACGGACACGCAGACTTTCTTCTGGTGAAGGCTGGGTCCGGAGCAATGACATTCGGCATTCCTGATTCAAAAGGAGTCCCCGAGTCTTACGCTTCCGAAACGCTTATTGCTCGTTACAACGATATTAACGACGTTGACAGAATTATTAAAATGCACGAGAAAGAGATCGCAGGAATAATTCTGGAGCCGGTTGTAGGAAACATGGGAGTCGTATTACCTGAAAAGGATTTTATCGAAGGACTCCGAAGTCGTTGCGACAAAATCGGAGCGCTCCTGATCTTCGACGAAGTGATGACCGGTTTTCGAGTAAGCAGATCCTGCGCGCAGGGTTTATTCGGAATCAAGCCGGATTTAACGTGTCTCGGAAAGATTATCGGAGGAGGACTTCCGATTGGGGCGTATGGAGGTCGACGCGAGATCATGGAACAGCTCTCTCCGTTAGGTCCGGTTTATCAGGCAGGAACTAACTCAGGAAATCCTGTAGTAATGGCGGCAGGCTCCGCGGCATTGGAAAATCTCACACCGACTGTTTACGAAAAACTCGAACATCTCTCTAATATGCTCGAGAAAGGATTCAAAAAGTTTTCAAAAAGAAAAATTCTCATTCAAAGATGCGGCTCGATGATGACTCTCTTCTTCGTCAATGACGCAGAAGCTCGAATTCGGTCGGCAGATGATCTAGATATTGTCGACCGGAAAATATACGGTGAATATTTTCAGCACATGCTCAAGAATGGAATTTACTTGCCGCCTTCTCAGTTCGAGGCCTTCTTTGTTTCAGCGGCGCACAGCGAAGAGGACATTTCGAGAGCGATCGAAGCATTTTCGAAATTCTGACCATATGATTATTTCGGAGGTTTTAGATTCTCTCAAGGATCTTTATCTTCCACAAACATGTGCGGCGTGCCTGACTCAATTCGGCGAAGACGGGCACGACGGAATGTGCGGCAATTGTCTCAAAAGACTCGAGCTTTTCGAAGTAGCACTTTGCAAGAGATGTTCGAGGCCATCAGGAACTGATATTTGTTCGAGCTGTCGAAGAGATCCTCCAAAAGCAAACAGAATAATTGCTCTAGGCTGGTATCAAGGAATTTTTGCCGAGATGATTCGAGGCGCGAAAATTTGGGGAATACACGAATGTTTATCATATCTGTATGATCGGATAAAATCAGAATTGGAGCCTGAATATGATGCAATAGTAGCTATTCCATCGAATCATAAATTAGTCAAAATACTTTCAAACGAAATTGCAAATATGCTCGATGCAGAGTTTTTGGAATTAGTGCGCAGAAAAAAGGAAGCTATAGAGCAGGTCGGGCTCACGAAAAAAGAGAGGAAAGAAAACGCAAAGAAAAGTTTCGAGCTAACCTCAAAAAAAATTCCGCAGAGTATTTTAGTCATCGACGATATTTCCACGACCGGAGCCACGCTCGATGCTGTATGCAGTTTACTGAAAGATAACGGAGCAATAAAAGTTGATGCGTTTGTTCTGGCAATCGTTCCAGAATAAAAAGTGAGGCGGGATTAATGAATCAGGATACAAGATACGTGATTCACTATTTACGAATTATAAACGAAATTTAAATTGCAAGAATGGCCACTTAAACGTCTTCGCCCCAGATGCGAGCGAGGGTGGCCTGAATCTTTTTTTTGAAGCGGATGATCAGTGAGCGGTTGGCGGCGACTATTTATTTTTTAATGAAAACGACATGGCTTTTTTTAACGAAATTGCAGAAAATTCTTGACACAACTCT
>Ga0066636_10003081_pt1 | contig 10648 bp, 10 predicted proteins | sample CryGeyCG2014_080_2_FD_62736 | JGI IMG/M metagenome (GOLD analysis project Ga0066636, IMG submission 62736) | Groundwater microbial communities from aquifer - Crystal Geyser CG07_land_8/20/14_0.80 | ecosystem: Environmental > Aquatic > Deep subsurface > Groundwater | place: USA: Utah: Grand...
AAGGTGAAGATGATTCAAATCCTCCAATGTATTTAACCAAGGAAGCATTAAAAGAAGCAGATGAAAGCTTGGATATAAGAAATAAAATTATATTGCAACATGAGTCCTGGAAAACAGATAGCCTTGTTGGTAAAATAGTCGAACATAAATTTATAGATGAAAAGCCAGCCAAGATATGGTTTAAGGGTTTAATTTCACAAACGGCACCTCTGGTTTGGCAAAAAATAAAAGAAGGTGTATTGGATGGTGTTAGTATTGGTGGTTCAATTTTAAGCATTGAACAAACATTTGACGAAAAATTAAAAATATGGGTTACAAAAATTCTTAAGTTTGCTTTTAGGGAACTTAGTCTTGTTGTTTTACCAGCAAATACAGGTGCAAAAATTACCGATTGGTCAATAACCAAATCATTAACCAAAGCACTTGAAAACTATGAAAGAGGGGGTGATAATAAAATGGAAGAAAACGAAAAAACAGAAGAGAATAAAGAGGAAAATATGGAGGAGGAAAAGGAAGAGAAGAAAGAGAATAAAGAAGAGCAAGCAGAAAATAAGGAAGAAAATACAGAGGAGGAAAAGAAAGAGGGGGATCAGGAAGGCTCAGGAGAAGAAGATGCAGAAAATAAAGAGAAAGACATAGAGAAAGCCGCAGAGCAGAAAAAAAAGGTTGACATGAAAGCTTTGGCTGAGAAGTTGAATCAATTAATTAGTGCTATTCAAAGTATTGTGTCAAGCTTATCCGAAGAAGCAGAAGATGTTAAAAAAAGCGAAAATACTGAAGAAAACAATAATGAAGAAATTGAAAATGAAATTAAAGAAATTAAAAAGAGTTTGCTTACTAAGGAAAGCATAACGAATATTGTTACAGAAGTACTTTCTAATATTCCTGATATTAAGAAGACGAGATTAGTGGCAAGTGGTAGTGATGACGAGGAAGAGATTTTAAAAGCATTTCATGCTTTACCTGCAGGGGAAAGACTTCGCACGAAACTTGAATTACAATTGAAAACAAAGAAATAAACCTATAAAAAAGGAGGTGATTAAACTATGTTAGATCTTAAGAAAGCATTAGATACGACTGCTGGATCAGCATTGATACCAGAAAAGATAGATCCGGAGCTTATAGAATTGGCAAATAAGATGTGTCCACTGAGGACTCTTATTAAAAGGATTAACTGGTCTACAAACGCCTATGAATGGAATGATAGGACAGCATTAGGTACAGCGAGGGCATACGATGAATCAGATACGTTTAATGCGGCTAATTCAACATATGGACGGAGAACAGTGTCGATTAAGATGATTGAATCAGAGGGTTCGGTTTCCGGGCTTCTGTTAAAAGTAGGGAAGGATTTATTAGATCCTTGGGCTTCAGAAATTGAGGGAGCAACTGAATCTCTTGCCCAATTGGAAGAAAAGATTATTATTCAGGGAGATGCTACAAGCGCTCCGAAGGAATTCAACGGATTAAGGAAACAGATAACCCAAGAGGTTGACCTTTGTGGAAACTCTCTTGGTACTTCTGCCGGGCTGGATGCGTTAGACAAAGCAATTTCTGATGTTGAAAATAATGGTGGAAGACCTGGGTTGATTGTTCTTTCCGCTAGAGATAAATTGAGTCTGGATAAATATCTTAGAACCGTATATCAATATGTGTGGGAAAAGGTAGATGTAGCACCTGGTATTAGATTGGTGGCTTATAAAGGCATACCTGTTTATGTCTCAGCTTACGTACCGACAGATGTTGCTGATGGTGCCACTCCTACAGGTGCGGCAAGTTATGCACTTGTATTGGATCGTTCAAAATTGATTATGGCAGTAGCAAAAGATTTTGGTTATGAAGAGGTGAGTGTTACTAATGATGCCAGGGCTTTTAGAGTTAATGCTTACGAGGCATTAGCAGTCAAGGGTGCAGGACATTTTCATTCTGTGGTTATTAATATTGCAGAATAAGGAATCGTTTTTCTAGGGTCTGGTTTTTTTCTTCTTCGATTTACCCAGACCCTAGAAGGAAAAGTTAAATGTTGTTAGATGATACTTACATTGACCAGATTAGAAATTTTACGAAAGTAGAAACTGATTTGGCTACACCTGTCATTATAACGGACGATGAGATTCGTCAATATATGGTGGATGCCGAAGATATTCTACTTACTTCTACAAATAAAAAATTTGAAGAAACCGAAGTTACAGAGGTTTATGATGGCGATGGCAGTAGTAAACTTTTTCTTCGCCATTATCCTGTAATTTCAATTAGTTCTTTGATAATTGGCACTACTTCGAAAGATGATGATGATTATTATCTTTATGATGATATAGGAAAGATTGTTTTAAAGAATAATGCATTGTTTGTAGAAAATAAAAGAAATGTCAGCATTATATATAAATGGGGATTTGTTGATGAAGATATATTAAAACTTGCCAAAAGAGCCTGTTTTCTTCTGGCTTCAAGGTTAGTTCTTTTTGCAAAAGGGAATTATGATAGTCAAGGTCTTGTATCAGAGAAATTGGATCAATATACTTTGAGATATGATAATATGCCATATGGCAATCAAATTAAAGATATTGACAATGAAATTCAACGTTTAATTGTAAGAATTGGAATTAGAGAATCTCTGGCTGTTATGATATAAAATTGGCACAAGACAATGCTCGATAAACATAAATCTCATATCAAGATAATAGAAGGTACACTTAGGGATAATTATGGAACCAGTTTTAACATAAGATATTTAGATTCTATTAATCCCTGTTCCAATTGCGAATTGGACAAGATGTATAATAGAAGTACAAATCTTAATTGTCCTGTTTGTGGTGGAAAATATTGGATTAAGACATTTAAGACGCAAACAGCAAATGGATTATTTTATTGGTTGACAGAAGATATTAGAAAGCAATTTGAAATAGGTGATTTTATCTCAGGGGACGCAATGATAGATTTTGATGTGGGTGAAAAAACCTATTTAGAAAATATACAGAAGAATGATTTGTTCCTTGAAAAAGCTGATAATGGTGAAAATTTTACCATTAAGACCATTACACAAAATATTCTGGGGACAAAAATTCGAGTTATTTGTGTAAAGAGAAAAGGGGAGGAATAATGAAAGAAATACAACAGACGGCAGAGAAAAGATTTGCATGGATGGTTAAGAACAGGATGAATGTAATATTCAAAACTGTTCTGACCACGGTTGAAAATGAGGCGAAGAATTATGATGTCAAGTTGGAATTTTTTAACAAAGGTGAAAGAGGAAAGGAAACTGGATTTGCTAAAATTCGTAAGACTTTACTCAGACAGGGAAATGACTTAATTCAGATTGCGGACATTATCCTATCACAGAGCACAATGATACCCAACAAATCTATTATGACATTTAAGGATGACAAAAAGAAGGAGAATGTATCAGATAAGGATTGAAATCAAATTTAATAATGCGGTTATGGGATATTTTAAGGGAAGGGGATTTGCTCAAGGGTTGAGATTACTTGAATATCTCAAACCCAGGATTGAAGATCAGATGGAACGTATGCGAGTAATAGCGGCGGAGTTATTGAGGGGTAGTTATCAAGGATGGGAAAAAGATAAATTACGCGACAAAATTCTGAGTGAAAGGCCAAAGATTGAGTTAACAAGAGAAGGAAGAAGTTATTCTATTTGGGGTAGAATATTTAATGCAAAATCCTTGGATGATTGGTGCAAAGAAAGAACGGCAAGTATGGGCAAAACTCCATATCCTTATTGGAGAGTAATTGAACATGGTGCTAAACCACATTTAATTGAATCTACAAAATTAATGCCGATACATCTGCGAAGTCTTGGTGATATGTATACTAAACCAACAAAATCAGATATAGCAACATTTGATAGACATAAATATATACTTAGATTCGGACCATTTCTACATCCTGGTTATCAGGGCGTTGGATTTATTAGGAAAAGTCGTTATGAACTTCGCAGAGCATTAAAAAGACTTGTTCCCGAATTAGTTGGGATGCAATTAAGAGAAGCATTGGGAAGTACTCGAATGACACAAGTAATGTAATGAAAATTTCTAATATTAAGAAATCTGTTTATAATTTTTTTGATACAAAATTAAAGGGTGCAGGAATAACAGATCTTACAATTGTTCCTAAATGGCCAGAAACTGAACAGGAACTTCAAATACCCTGTCTGTCGCTGGAAGTGTCTTCATTTATACCATCAGATGAATATGAATTGGGCGGAAAACATAATAAACCGACAAGGTTTGAATGCAATTTATTTGTTAACGATAAATTTGATAGAGATAATATTTGTTCAGAAATACATAATATTTTTAATACATATACAGCAATTTCTTTGATGGATTATGAGCAGGAACCTGAAGTAAAAATTGGTCTTTTATATATAAAAAATTTATCCATTGATTATTCATATGTATATGTTTTTGAAGATGTTGCAAAAGAAAGAGCATTAATCACATTTGAAGTTATACAAATTGAGTGAAAAAGGAGGTGATTTGAAATGTTGACAGGACATGATATCGCTGGTTATACAGGAAAAGAAATTGAGGTTTATGTTATAAAACCTTCAGATAATTCAGAGCATTTTTTGAGGGGAGCACAGAACTGTAATCCTACAGAAGAGCAAACTGAAACGAGAGTTTCTGAACTCGGGGTCGAGGCTACCAAAGTTTTATATGGAACTGCAAATTATGGTGCTTCAGTTACGCTTCTCGGAAGGGACTTAGTCCAACTTGCACGTCTTTGGGGGATTGATCCTACAACAGTTAAGAAAATATTGTTAACCGATTCAACAAAGGTTAATATAGCGGCTAGATATAAAGATCCCGATACGGGTAGTTATAATCTTACACAAATTATAAACGGTTGGAAGGCAAGAACGAAATCGGGGACACAGGCAGTAGAATCTACGGTTGAATATACGGTTGAAGGCGGATCGGATGTAAATGTTCAAGTTGATGGATCGGCAACCGTTACACAGAGCGAAGGAAATGGTACAATCAAGGAATTTGAGCTTACTGAACCGCTTACCGCAGAAACAGAAGTCTATTTTGTAGAAAGAGGAGCTGGTATTGAATCGACAGCTTATACATTTATAGCAGGCGATCCAGAAGCGGCTACTCCTATAAATGCTAAGATAGAATTTGCTGTTGCACCAAATGATGGTGATGTAGTAAGGATAGTTCATAAGAAGACATAAGGGGAGAGGTTTAAGATGAGGATTCAAGGGGGAAATACATACTAGAAATAGCATGTGTTTCCCCTTTTTTGTTGTAATATATTGACGAGATATGGAGGCGATAAAGTGAACCAAAAAGAAAATGATGTTTTTGAGATTGTAAGACCAGAAGGTGAAATGGAATTGAATCTTCTTGGGAAAAAAAGGAAGGTTTGGTGGGCAAGAATTGGTTATGATAGTCGTATTTATTTTACAGCGTATTTTGATAAGAAGTTAGAAGAAGCAGAAAGAATTGGATTAATAACATTAGAAAAAGTAAGTAATAAAACAGAAGCTGACGGAAAGAAGAAAATGTATCATCTCAAGGAAACCCTTAAAGAAGATACATTATTGATTAAGCTGGATAATAATGTTATTCCTGAAGAAAAATATACTTTTGATGCTTTGACAGGTATATTATATTTTCCCGATCCGCCTATTGGCAACTTGCTTATCGAATATGAGAATTATAAAGAAAAGAAAATATATCAGGAAATAGAACGCAATGCCAATATGTCAGTTCTTATTTTTCTTTCCTTAAAAGATATAAATAATCATAGTAGAAGAATTTTTTCTTCACCACAAAATGCTGGAGAAGTTCTTTCTATGGTAGAAGCAAACGATATAATAACTAAATATATAATTGAAATAAGAAAGAATGAGAATGAAATAAAAAAATTGCAGACTTCCCCACCTGGAAAAGACGAAGATCTTTCGCCAAACGATGGGGACTTAATCCCTTTGGAAGAGAAGTCTGGGGAGAACTTGCCGAAGGAAACATAAAATATGGTATTACCGATGAACAATTGTTACTTGATGAAATTACGGAAGTAAATGAAATAAATGAAATGAATAAAAGAAATTCCCCGGCAATGGAAACAAAATCTAAAATAATCGAATTTTCTGACGGAGCATTGAAAAGTGATAGCTAATTTAACAGCAGATTTAATCAAGCTTATTATAAATGCCGAGCCGCAGGGGTTTCAGTTAACTGGAGCCCAGGTTAGAGAACTAGAGAAAAATCTTGATAAATTAAATAAGCGGAACGAGACATTAGTCAAAACAAATAGCAGGCTTACCAAAGAAGCAGGTCTTTACAGAAAAGCAATTGCATCTACTACTTTACGTAGAGAAGAAGAAAAACACAGGGTTGCTCTTGCTAAAACTACCGATGAACGTAGAAAAAACGTAAATGAGATAAAAAGAAATGAAAGACAAGTTGCAAAATTAAGTCAGGGTTTAAAAGAAGAGCAGGTAGCTACAAGAATTACAGCTCAGAGGAAAAAGGAATTAGTTGATGGTTATATTAAGACAGATGTAAGTGCAAAAAAATTAGTTAAAACAAATCAAGAATTAAATACCCTAGTACACAAATCCGAACCTCTAACTCAAAAAGAAATCGCAAGAGTAAAAACATTAGCTACCGAACAACAATTTCTTACCAAACAACTCAAAGGTCAAGTTCCTACCACAAAAACACTAGGTCAACAAATGAAGGGTCTTGAACAAAGATATCATCAAACTGGCGATAAGATGGGTTATTATCGTCAAGGATATAATACACTTTTTACAGCACAGCAAAAAGGTGTTAAGCTTACCAAAGCACAACGGGAGCAAATGGCGGCATTTGGTCATAGCATGAAACAAGCTATAAGTCCAATGACACGGTTTGCACAAAAAATGTTTATTTGGGCTTTTGGCTGGACTTTGGCATATTCAGGGATAAGACTGGTGATACAAGGGTTTACCTCATTGTTTAAACAAGCTTGGAGTACACAGGATGCAATGGCAAGGGTTAATGCTGTACTTTCTGCAACAGGAGAACAATCAAAAGGATTTGGAAAACTTGAAAAGGCGATTTATTCTTACGGTAGAACAGCTACTGTTAGCTTCAAGGAGACAGCAGATGCGATGTATCATCTTGCAACCGTTGGTCTTAAAGCCGATGAAGTTATGGCAGGATATACTCATATTTTGGATTTGGCCACAGCAACTCAAACCAACGTTAAAACAACCGGTCTTTTAATGGCGGGAGCATATAAATTATTTGGAGATAAAATTACCGATGTTCATACAAAATGGGAAAAGTTTAGAAGATTGTCGGATATTTTGACATATGTTTATTCTCAACATCAGGTTGAATTATCTGAAATTGCCGAAGCTTTTACTTATGTGGGTGGAACTGCAGGATTGATAAATATTAGTTTTGAAGATTTGGCTGCAACGATAGGATTTTTGAATACACAGATGGTGAAAGGTTCGAGAGCTGGAACATCTCTTTTTAATACTTTCGTCCAAGTTGCAGAAAGTTCAGAGAAATTAAGAGAAAAGTTTCATGTTGCCTTCGATCCAAGTCTTCCGATTAACTTCAGGGATGTTATAGAACAAATTCATGAGGATGTAAAAAATAATGCTATTAGTGCCGAAACTTTAGCAAATATTTATCAGGTTTTTGGAAGAAGGGGTGGAAGAGCCATAGCAGTAATGATAGGAAAGTGGGATGATTATAATAAGGCATTAGAAGAAACGGGTAATGTTGCAGATGGATTGACGGAAAAATTAAGAAACATACAAGAAACTACATTTACCAGACAGATGGGAATTGTAATGAAGGATTATTGGGCAGATATGGTGGCAGGAATAGACAAAGCAACAAAAGGATATGCTGAAATGTTTAAGGAATCTAAAGAGTTTAAACAAGATTGGAATACTATGATTCAGTTAGTTGGAACATTAACCGGAAAGGAAGAAGAATTTGCAACACTAAATGAAAAAATACAAAAAATAAGAAGGATGGGAATAGAAAAAACCAGAGGTTCTTTTCTAGAATTACTAACATTCGGTAGATATTTTGGAGTAATTGATGAAGAACATACTAAATTTTTAGATGAAGTTGCTCGAAAAAGAAAAGCACAAATAAAATTATTACGGGAAGAACAGAAAATCCTTAATGGTTTGCCCAATGTGCTCGCAATGATAGTCGATCTTTATCCAGATATTATAATTGAAAGTGCAAAGTATAATGATATTATAAAAGAAGGTTTAAATTATATTTCTGGGTATCCTGAAAAATTAAAAGAAGCAATTGGTGATAATGAAAAATGTAAAAAACTTGCCGGTGAAATTACAGGACATCTTTATAACCAAGGAAAAATTCAAAAAGATCAGATAGAAATTATTTCGGATACCCTCGCTCTTCTTCTGAGACAAAGAGAGTCAATGGGTGCATTGGTTGACACACAGGGCTATCTTGTGGAGAAAATTACAGAGACAGCAGATAAACTTAAAGAAGAATATAAATTAAATATGATTCTAAGAGACATTCGGAATCCTTTAATTGAATCTTTGATAAAACAAAATGTTTTATATGATAAAATGGGCAAGAGGCTACAAACAAATAATGCTTTGGCCAAATTAACAAAACTTGCTCATGATCAGGGCTGGAAAGGATTAGAAAATCAATTTAAGGAACTTGAAGAAATAGGTGGTAAATTAAAAATTATTACTGAAGGGGAAAATATTCGATTAAGTATTAATGGTAAAATACTGGATTTGAAAGAGGAACAGGTTCTAAGAATACTTCAAATAGGGATTGGTGAAGATAAGGTAAAAACATTACTTGGGGGGCATTATGCCATATTGGATGAAATTCTTAAATTAGAAAAAGAGGAAACAAAAACAGCAAGAGAACATAGAGAAAGATTGGCAGAAATTGTAAATAAGGAAGGTATATGGGGTGAATATGCTATAAAGAGAGCATCAATTGAGGAGAAATATCAAACAATATTAGCAGGAATTACAGAAGATGAGGGTAGGAATATTATAGAAAAAGCAAAACAGGTTGAATTGGCTGAATTATTATATGAACACCAGGAGAAGTGGGTAGAGGAGCTTGGAAAAGCTAAAAAAGAGATTCAAGATCCCATTAAGGATGGATTAAAAGATATACTTAATCTTGAAATTGATTGGACAGAAGTTGCGGAAGGCGGATTATCTAAACATGAGCAACAATGGCGGAAACTTGGAGAAATCGTATCAAATGTATTTGATAAAATTGGCGATGCCTGGCAAGATAAAGTATTGGATAGAATGTTTGAGGGTATTGATGAATTAATGGATGTTAAATTATCTTCTTTAACGCAAAAAGTACAGGAAGTCTGGACTGCTGGTGGTAGAAGAGCAGATATTCCTATTGGTGCAACCACCGCAACAGTTGCCGCAGGGATATTACCATCGATTATGCAGGATAAAATAACCGAAGGTGATAAAAAGGTAGTTAATGTTTCAATTAAAAATAATGAAGCAATTAAAAGTGAACTAAGCGATCAAACTAGTAAATTAACTGAAACCTCATTTCTGGCTGCAAGTTATATAATCAATGCTCTCTGGGCATCAGCATCAGAAACTATAAAATATAATGAAGATGGCACTCAAACAATTGTAAAGAGTCAAGCTGGTACGGGAGCACAGATAGGTTCACTTCTTGGCTCATTAACTGCATTTATTCCAGGAATAGGTCCAGTAATTGCCACAGCCATGATGGCTTTAGGAAGTTCATTGGGTGGTGCGATAGGAGCGTCGATTAAAACAACCGAAGATATAGGAAATAAAGCTGAAGATAATAGTGATAAGATTGAAGAAAGATTGGAATGGATAGTTGGAAGTTATGATGATACTAATAAAGAATTAAAAATTGCGAATAGAAATCTTGTAGCAATAAGGAATAGTTTCGAAGGTTGGATTCTACCAGAATCTGCTTATTTTTCTCGATTTTCTCGATTTCAACATGGCGGTATAGTCCCTGGTTCACCATCTCAGGCAGTTCCTGCGATTTTACATGGACAAGAAGTGGTTTTACCGGCGGGGACAAGACCTGATGTTAATGTTGGCACTATGTCTATATATATAAATAATGCAAATGAAGCAGAAGAAATTATTCGTACTATTGAACAATCTTGGGTAGTAAAAAGCAAAAGAGCATATCAGGGGGTTTAAATGTGGCATATCGAAAAGTGGGATACAAATTTAGCAACGCCCGTATGGACCTCATATGAGAATTTGGGGGAATTGATCGAGGAACCAACCTTAGAAGAATCATCTATAGTAAATAAAATTCAATTAATAGATGGTTCCTTTGCAAGGATTACTCGTCCCAATCTTACCAAAAATCCTGTTGTTTTAAATATCTCTCCTTTTAGCATTACTGAAGCATTTATTGTTAAAATTCAAGATTACTATAAAAATCATACCGGGATTAGAATAACTACTCATACGGAATTTGTAACTCCGACGGGAATTAAGATGTTTCAGGGATATATAGTTTCGGCAGATCTCAGATTCTTACAAACAGGAAAGAGCCAGTATTATAGTTATCAACTGACGATTGACAGGTTCCCCGTAGATGGCGGAAACGATTGGTAAAGGAAAA
>Ga0066636_10003083_pt1 | contig 10640 bp, 9 predicted proteins | sample CryGeyCG2014_080_2_FD_62736 | JGI IMG/M metagenome (GOLD analysis project Ga0066636, IMG submission 62736) | Groundwater microbial communities from aquifer - Crystal Geyser CG07_land_8/20/14_0.80 | ecosystem: Environmental > Aquatic > Deep subsurface > Groundwater | place: USA: Utah: Grand...
CCTTGTCTCCAGCCTATCTTCCAAAGAACGTGTGAAATAATTGAAAAATGAAAATTGGAAAAATAAAATTTTCAATTTGCACTTTCCAATTTGCAATTTCAAATATAATAACATACCAGAAACCGAGACACTGAGATTTTTAAATAATTTTTTATTTTATTTTTTCTCCGTGGCTCCGAGTTTAATTTTTGCTTATTCTCCAGATTGCGGTCATGCCTTCTTCAGGTCCGAGCGGAATATTCCAAATCTTTCCGCCTTTCCACTGGTAAACTCTGTCAGTCAAAAGCTCATGCGCTTTGAACGTTTCCCAATCCTCGATTCCCCATAAATCCAACGGCAAATAAAGGTTAGTTATCTGCCTATGAAACGGATCTAAGTTAACCGCAACGCAAATAATATTCGACCTGTCAGACGTCATCTTCCCGTAAAAAATAACATTGTCGTTATCGCACTTAAAAAACTTTAAGTTCTCGTATTCATGCAGAGCCGGATTCTCCTGACGAATTTTATTTATTTTCGAAATCTCAGCTTTTATATTTCCAGGTCTGTCCCAGTCCCAGACCTTATACTGATACTTTTCCGAATCGAGATATTCCTCTTTTCCTTCTTCTTTCGGAGTATTCTCGCAAAGTTCGAATCCGTTATAGATTCCATAAACCGAAGATAAAGTAGCCGCAAGAACAGACCTTGTAATGAAAGCCGGTCTGCCGCCTTTCTGCAGATATTCAGTCAGAATATCAGGTGTATTCGTAAAAAGATTTCCTCGAAAATATTCTTTCATCTCAGATTGAGTTAACTCTGTAAGATATTCTGTTAATTCTGATTTAGAATTTCGCCACGTAAAATAAGTATATGACTGAGTAAATCCTGCTTTTGCCAGAGCCTTCATCATCTTCGGTTTTGTAAACGCTTCTGAAAGAAAGATTAAATCAGGATATTTTTCCTGAGCCTTTGCAATCAACCACTCCCAAAAGACAGCAGGTTTCGTATGAGGATTGTCTACTCGAAAGATAGTCACTCCATGCTTTCTCCAGAAGACAATAATAGAAAGAAGTTCTTTCCAAAGTTCCTTCCAATCCTCGCAATAAAAATTCAGAGGATAGATATCTTCATATTTTTTTGGAGGGTTCTCTGCAAATTTAATCGTGCCGTCAGGATTCTTGTAATACCACTCAGAGTGCTCAGCAACATAAGGATGGTCTGGCGAGCAATTCAACGCAAAATCCAGAGCAATCTCAAAATTCATTTTTTTGCATTCAGCCGCGAATCTGTCAAAATCTTCAAGAGTTCCCAATTCCGGATTGACAGCTTTATGCCCTCCTGATTTATTTCCAATCGCCCATGGCGAGCCTGGCTCTTCAGGCAAAGCCTTCAATAAATTATTTTTTCCTTTGCGATTTGTCTCACCGATCGGATGTATCGGCGGAAGATAAATTACATCGAAACCCATCTCTTTAATTTCAGGCAGGCGCGCGATCATGTCATCGAATGTAGCGCTCTTCCCTTCAATTTTTCCTTGCGAACGATGAAACATCTCATACCACGCCGCATAGCGCGCAAGCGGCCTGTCGGCTACAACTTCAAGTATAGGCTTAAATCTCGAAATGACCTTTTGGAGATGCTGAGGCCATGCCTCGATCGTGTATTCGTATCGAGCATTCTTTTCTAACTGAAAAGTTCCTCGCCATCTATCGTTATCAACAAATTCCATCGGAGTTCTGCTCCACTTCTTAGAACCTTTTTCGCGATAGACCAGAAATGCCTCAAAAAGCTCATGCCCGTCTCTGAAGATATCCGCCCATACAGTCACAGTATCTCCAACTTCACGTTTTATCGGATATCTTCCCTCATTGAAGATCGGCCTGACATTTTCGATAACTACACTCTTCGGTTTCATGACTTTTTCCTCGCCTCTATCACAGAGATATATAAATCTTTGACCTGTTTTGCAACTGCTTTCCAACTGTAGTGAGCGACTGCGCGTTGCCTTCCGGCTTTCCCCATCTTTTTTCGAAGTTCAGAATTATCCAAAAGCGAATTGACCGCGGCCGCAAGATCCAAGCTGAATTTTTTCGGATCGCGAGGTTCAAACGGCGAAGTATCGTATTGATCCAAAGGAACGAGAAGTCCTGTTTCATTGTGCACAACCACTTCCGTAATTCCTCCGACCGCGCTCGCGACAACCGGAGTTTCACACGCCATCGCCTCGAGATTGATTATTCCGAACGGTTCGTAAATCGACGGACATACAAAGACCGCCGCATGAGTGTAAAGCTCGCGCACTGTCGGCTTGTCGACCATCTTCTCGATCCAAATAACTCCGTCTCGTTTCGCTCTCACTCTGGCGACTCCCGATTTCATCTCTTCGGCGATCTCGGGAGTATCAGGCTGTCCCGCGCATAAAACAATTTGCACGTCTGGACGGATATGTTCAATAGCATTGATGAGATGAATTATTCCTTTTTGTCGAGCAATTCTTCCGACAAAAAGAATGAACGGTTTTTCCTGATCGATTCCAAATTTTGAAAGAGATTCTTTTGAAGTGCTTGGGACATATTCGTCAGTATCAATTCCGTTCGGAATGATTGCAACTCGTGACGGTTCGACATCGAAGAGCCGTTCCACATCGGTTTTCATACCTTTCGATACTGCAATAATAGCGTCAGCGCGCTCCAATGCCGTCTTCTCGACCCATGAAGAGAGCTGATATCCTGAGCCGAGTTGTTCAGCTTTCCATGGTCGAAGCGGCTCCAGCGAGTGGCATGTCACAACCATGGGAATTCCGTAAAGAATTTGAGAAAGTATTCCTGCGAAGTGAGCATACCACGTATGGCAATGGACAACGTCTGCTTTTGCATCCGAAGTATTCATTGCTATGCCTCTAAGAAAAGTCGAGAGCGGGGACTTGAATTTTTGAGGACAATCTTTGAAGAGTTCCTGATCGAAACCGTAGCCTTTCGCCTTTATGTTATCAATATTCGAATCCTGATCTCCAAAGCATCTGACCTCGACATCGATAAGTTTCGCCAATTCTTTCGTAAGGTATTCAACATGAACACCTGCTCCGCCGTAATTATAAGGTGGATACTCATTTGTATAAAAAAGCGCTTTCATAAAACACCTCCGCATTTCTTCATTCAATCATAAATGCAATGAAGTCGAGGTCAAGAGGACAATGATTATTTGCGCGCTGATAAAATTAAATATAAACTTAAATAAATCGATGAGCAGTGTTAAGACTTTTATAGCCAGACAACCTATATTTGACAGGAAGCAGAATGTCATTGCTTATGAGCTTTTGTTCCGGCATCCTTTTGAAAACTCTTATGATGGTTCTGACCCTGCCAAAGCCACTTCCCGCGTAATTCTCGACAATTTAATGCTCATGGACCTCGACCTCCTTTTAGGAGGAAAACTCGCATTTATAAATGCAACCCGCGAATCTCTTATAGAGAATCACATGACGCTTCTGCCGAAAGAAAAAACAGTTGTGGAAATTGTGGAAGACATCGAGCCTGACGATGAGGTCATCTCCGCCTGCAAGAGGCTGAAAGATGCAGGCTACAAACTTGCCATTGACGACTTCTGCGATCAGGAAAATCTACAGCCATTTCTTAAGCTTGCAGATATTATTAAGGTTGACTTTCTTCAAATCGAAAAAGAGAAAACTAAAAAAATAATCGAAAAATATTCCGACGGAAAAATTAAATTTCTTGCAGAAAAACTTGAAACCCAAGATATCTACCGCAAAGCGCGCAGTTACGGCTATCATTACTTTCAAGGATATTATTTCAGCAGACCGGCAATATTGACCGGCAGAAGAATCGCCGGTTCCAGAGCAAGATACCTTGATCTATTGCGTGGATTATCGAAACAAAATTTTGATATTGACAAAATAGAACTAATTTTAAAACATGACATCTCACTTTCATACCGCTTGCTTCGTTATATTAACTCGGCATTCTTCGGTTTAAGACAAAAGATAAGTAGTGTAAGACATGCTCTGATAATGCTAGGCGAAATCGAATTAAAAAAATGGATATCAGTTGTTGCACTAGCGTCACTAATTGAAGACAAACCCAGCGAACTGTTCGTGCAGTCATTAATACGCGCAAAATTCTGTGAGCTGATTGCATCATTCAGCAACTTATCGGAATATTCTGATAAAGCTTTCTTGATGGGAATGTTCTCGCTTTTAGACGCCATGCTGAATCAGCCCTTGCCGAAACTGCTTCTTGACCTGCCTATTGACGAAGAGATTAGAAATGCTCTTATGGGGCAGAGCAATTCATTGGGAAAACTTCTTGGTTGCTGTATGGCTTATGAAAGAGGTGATTGGCAGGAATTCGAAATTATCTCAAAGGAGCTTGAATTCGATTTTTCAGTTGCGTCCGATTTATACCTCAATTCAGTTGAATGGGGACAGGATTCTTTAGTTGCAATAGCATAATGTTTAAAAAAAATGTAAAATAAAAATGATTAAATTAAAAGGAGGATCTCATGGATCCAATATTGGAAATTCTTCAAAAAGATGCGAGAACGTCTCCGGAAGATATTGCAAAGATGCTTGAAATGAAACCGGAAGATGTAGAAGCAAAGATTAAAAAGTATGAGGAAGACGGAGTAATACTCGGATACAAAGCTATAATTAACGATGAATTGGCGCATGGCGATTCAAAAATGGTTTCTGCGTTGATAGAAGTAAAGGTCAGTCCAAGAAAAAATGTAGGCTTTGATAAAATTGCGGAAGAGCTTTATTCATATCAGGATATTTCGAACTGTTATCTTTTGTCAGGCACTTACGACCTTCTTCTCATGGTTGAAGGAAAAGATATTCAATCGGTATCGAGGTTTGTTGCCGAGAAACTTTCTCCCACAGAAGATGTCAATGGAACTGTGACTCACTTTCTTCTAAAAAAATACAAGCAGGAAGGAATAATACTAAAGCATCGAGAAGACACAAAGAGGCAAGCAATAACGTATTGAGGCCGAGCATCACATACCGCGCTCAACAGTTCCTGCCGCTTCTGTTGCAAGTCTGTCGGCCAATTCGTTATACTCTCGAAACGGATTTCGTCCTCCAATTCCTGGTATATGCGAATCTTGATGTTTAAATCTCAACTTTAATTTTTTCTCTTCAACTTTGCTTCTAATATCTTCGACGATTTTAAAAACCGCAGGATCTTTTATTTTCCAACGTCTCTCCATCCATTCGGCAATTCCTGTATAGTCGTGAACAATTGTTACGGAAGTTCCTTTATTTAAACTTTCGACAGCAAGCTTCAAGCCGCCGAGTTCAGCAAGAATCTGCCTGATTCTTGCCAGCTCGGCAGAAATCTCTAATTCGCTCCACATATCGGAGAATACTTCAAGCACCGTTTTTTTAATCTCTTTGATTGTCTCCTTTCCCGAGCGAGCAACTTGCACAAGAACACAGCCTATTCCTCCGAAATGATTTCCATCAACAAACGCATATGTCCCTGGTTCAAAAGAGGCCTTTTCATCGTTTAAGATTCTATTCGCCTCTTCCGGCGATTTCACTGAAAGATACTTTGCTCCTTTGACACCGTGAACAGCAGTAAGACAATCCTCCCAACTTCTGTAAATGCCTTTCTTCTCTTCAGGCGCTATTACGACGTAGAACTTCATTTCAATTGAGTGTATTATTCTCAATAATTCATGTCGAATTTAAAACAGAGGAACAGCGCATTGAAAAATCGTTCGCTAATAATTCAGCTTCATGATTCAGTTGCCAGACAGCACGCCTTATTTCTCAGGCTTCTGCCCGATAAACTCCAAGATAGCATCGCGGTTATGTATCTGCTTTTCAGAATGCTCGATACAATAGAGGATTCCGAACTTAATGACATAAAGCGCGCTATTTTATTGGACAAAGCTTCGAACGATTTTATCGGAGCTCTGAAGGAAGCAAAATCATTGGTCTTGAGTTCGAACCGAGTTGAAAAGAGTTATCAGATGCTATTCGAAAACTCAGATTCGATATTCAAGTTCCACCGAAGTCTTGAACCTGAAATTCAACAAGAGATTGAAATGACCGGAATGAAAATGGCAGGTGGAATGAATAAGTTTTTTCAAAAGTTTATTGCGGCAAAACAAAATGGCGCCGCATGTTTTCTCGAGTCTCTCTCAGAGCTCGAAGAGTATTGCTATTTTGCCGCAGGATGCGTTGGAGAGCTAAATACGAGGATGTTTCGTTATAGAGGCTACATTAAGGATCAGAATTTTAATGAAATGCTTATTGAAGGAAAATCGCTCGGGATCTATCTTCAGCTTGTAAATGTTCTTCGCGATCTTGCAGAGGATCTTAGAAAAAAGCAAAAGAGTTATATGCCTAAAGAACTTACAGACAAAAATCCGTCGGAACGAATTCGAAGTATAATTCAACTTGCCCGAAAGCATGAACTCGAAATTAAAAAATACCTCAGCAATCTTGACAACAATTCTGTAAAAGATTACTGCTCCACTCTATTCAAGGTTGGAAAAGCTCATTACGATTATTTTGAAGATGCTCCTGAAGAGATTATTAAAGGCAATAGAGTTCCAACATCTAAAATCTTTTTTGCTCTGCCATGGAAGCTCAGATATCAATTCGCAATATTCAATCTAAAAAAAGTTTTTTGCTCAATCCACCACTAAATCGCCGGTGCCGTCGGGTTCTTCCTGCTGTTCCATTTTGTCCTGCAATCTGAGCTCTTGCTTTTTCTTTCCGACAAACCAAAAATAAATTCCGAGCGGAACGAGCCAGAATGTTGTCCAATATTGCCACCACGGAATCGGAATTATTTGAATCGAATACATATCAACATTCCAAAGTATGAGCAATATCGCAGTGTAATTGATGCTGAAATTAGTTCTGGGATCGCTCGCCTTAAACATCTCGAATCCTTCAGACCTCGTCTTATGAATCGGCCAAAGCAAAGAGCCTCCAATGTGTCCCGTCATATCTTCTGTAATGTGCACAGTAAAGCCGAGAATTGCGGCGAGCCCGTAAATCCACCAATTATAAAGTCCTGAAAGAAATGCAATCAGGAAAACAGGAAGCGAAAGAAGAATACCGAGCACATAGGAATGGCTCCATGTTCGATGCCACGGCAGCCAATTAAAAAATATCTTTCCGTCATTTTCGAGTTTCATCTCGAATTGAGTTCCGCTTAAAATATCCAGAGTCGAGGGTTTAACCGGGCCTGGCGGTGCGTCGGGGCCTTTCAATAAATGCCTGAGTTTTCTGATTGAACTATTCATCCAATCGATTTCATTTGTTCGCGCCTTCAGCGGAAAAGGCAATTTTGCAACTCCAAGTCTGTTTTTTTTCAAAGCAGTGCCTGGGATCGGAGTCTGCGAAGTTTTAACGATTTCATTTATCTGCACCTTAACTTCCCACTCATCAAATATCAGACTGTATTGTCTCCAGAGATTGCCTCCGAGCTGAATCGGATAGAACTGAATTTTGCACGGCTTGCCTGTCTCTCCTGTCCTTCGGACAGCCTCAGCAAAAGACTCAGCCATCTTTTGCGGATCCGTGTTTATCGGATCAGGATCAACAATTACATCGCCGGGTGAAAAGAATTGTCCGAGTTTAAAATCCATAGTGTCCGGCAAAATTCCAAAAATTCCCGGAAGAAGAATTATCAAAGAACTCGCGGCGCCTTCGACAGTGTCCAGTCGGCTCGCAGTAGACATTCGAACAATTTCAGGAACGCACGTTGCCGCGGCAACACCTGACATAAAATGAGTGAATCCTTTCATAGCAAACCCAGAAACCTCGCAATTGCGTCCATATTTCCCGAGGAACTAAGCATTATCGGAACGAGAAGCACTGCCATGCAATGCGAACGTCTGCACGTAAAGAAGACAGGAATCGAGCCGATACAAGTTGTCACGAGCGAAACAGCGATTGCCATCCAGCCGCCGCCCATGAAAAAAAGAATTCCAAAAAGTAATACTGTAATAAATGCGTAAAGTATTTTGACATTTAATTTTGGAACAAGCCATATCATAACTTCCGTAAGTCCGAAAAGAGCGAGCATCGAAAGCGAAGAGCTGAATAGAATCACTCCGCACATAATCGCATAATCACCGGACTCCGGAGTGAAGATAGGTTTCAGAAGCACGTTCAAACCGCCTCGCCCCATTCCGCTGGGAGTAATATCCGTCAAGACGAACATTAATAGAAATGCTCCAATGTAATACATCATCTTCATAATGCCGCCTGCAATGACGAATACGCGTTCCTGTTGCCAGTAAATCTCCGGTGTATGAAGATGCACAGCCGTGCCCGGAACTTTCGGAGGCTGATAAGATGTTGTTTGAATCGCGCGATGATTTGTAAAGTGACTTGCAAAGACAGCCGCAATTCCAATGGTGACCGCAGGAACAGTCATAGCCATTAGTCCTCCGGCAAGACCGGCAGGAAGCGATGCAGAGAAATCCGACCATCCTGCATTTACGAAACGTGATTTATGCTGAATTGGAAGTTTGAATTCCGAAAGATACATTTGTATTATTGAAGGGAACGCGAAGAATCCAAGAAATATCGGCATGATATTTTGAAAGCTACGGTCAGCCGGAGCAAGAGGTTTTGTCAGAAGAATTATTCCGGCAATGGCGGAGAGTGTGAATGTAAGGATACCGGCTCCAAGATTTCTCCACCCATCTCTGAACCGTTTCCAAGTGGTATCACCTCTGCCCGCGCCTTTAGGCCACTCGCTCATGACATAAAAAACTATGACAAGTCCTATAACCCAATGAAGATGCGTTCTAATAATTTTGTAAACATAGGGAAAAACGACATAAAAAAACGGCGACAAAATTACAAGTAATACACCGCCAAAAAAAACACCCATGCCGGTAAGTATCGCAGCATCGCGGCCTCTGCCGGCCATAACCATATCCAGAGTCGGCAAAATTGTTGCGCCGGCAGACTCATCCGCGGCCGCAAGAAAAGTCATTGGAATCGTATTGATAAAAGCAAACGCCACCATCATCGACATAAAGAGCGGAGCCATTCCTTCAAATGGAATCAGGTCTTTGAAATTGAAATACAAAAGCAATGCAAACCCCATGACATTGTAAATATGAAGAGAAGGAATCATGCAGAGAATTGTTCCCGCAAGCGTTCCGATGAGCGTATAAATTAAAACAGTGCTCAAGGTTCTGCGCCTTCATTCTCTGAAGAGCCTGCCGCAGGAGCCGTAGTTTCAGTGACTACTGGTTCGAGAGAGGTCTCCGTCGGCAACTCAGGCTCTACAGTTTTTCCCGGCTCAAAGAATTTCAAACTTCGCGGGTCGGCAAGATTCGCCTGAAGATTTCCATTGTATTCACCAATCTTAATGAGCATCTCGAATTCGCCTTGCTTTGAAAGAAGTTTCTTCTGCATATCGGGTTTCAGAGATTGCATAGCGGCATCGAATAAAGTCATCTCAAGTTGGCCCGTTCCATCATCCAGCATCAGCGAATACAATTTGCTTCCGCTCTTCAATGTTCGGGATTTCATTGAGGTTATACTTGCTCGAATAAGCATTATGTCTCCAATGCTCTTACTCGAAATGTTTCCAAGTTGTACACGGGTCGGCGAGAATTTTTTAAGTATCTCCAATCTTTCCGGAAGATTGAGAGAAAGCGAAACGCCGAATTTTTCCGTTTCGTTGATACTGCCGACAACAGCTATTTTATCGCCCAGTCCCGGCATATTCTTCTCGCCAAAGAATTCATAAAATGCATCAAGTTTATTGTACGCATTGACCATAATTTCACCGGTGCCGTCATCCACCTTGAGCTTGAACGCATTCATATCCGGCTTTTCTTCGTATAATGAAACTGTGCCTTCAACGCGGACAAGAGCTCCATTCATCATGACGTCAATTTCGCCAATCTTAACATCTTCAGGCTGTTTTGCGCGCGCGGCAAAGAGCAAAAAAATCAATCCGAATACTGAACCCAATAGAGTAATAATTTTTATTATTCTCAGAGGAATATATTTTTTACTTCGTGCTCCGCATCTGATGCAAGTTAAAGCTGATCCGAGATAGTATCCGCAGGAGGGGCAAGTGCCTTCGCCGGGCATCTCGTTGAGGCCGGATAAATCCATCGCCTTCTCCAAAATTTCATTACCGGGCGCAGAGCTCTTATCTTTTTCGAGAGAAAAACTTATATCCGAATTCACAGGCGCAAAAGGTTGAAGCGAAGGCTCCGCATTTTGAGTTGAAACTGTGGATTGCAAAGGAGCTGACGGAGCAGGTTTTATTTTTTCATGTTGAAGAGCAAGTTCTTCAGCTTCGAGAAATGCAACCCAGCCCGCCATTCCTTCCTTCCACACATAAGTCGAATCGCTTATCCGCTTATTCTTATGCATGAGGCGCAGGTCGTCATCTGAACAAGGACCTACTACTTTACCATTATCGTTGTAATACCATTGGCTCATTTAATGAAAGAATATACATGAGTTGAAAAATCTGCAATCGTAAATTAATCCGTAAAGTTTAATATCTTGATTGTTAATTAGAATGCAATACATCCTGTATCACATTTAAGCCCACAGGCGGATTTGAACCGTCGACCTGCTCATTACGAATGAGCTGCTCTACCGACTGAGCTACGTGGGCGAGAGTAAAACTTGGGCC
>Ga0066636_10003085_pt1 | contig 10634 bp, 11 predicted proteins | sample CryGeyCG2014_080_2_FD_62736 | JGI IMG/M metagenome (GOLD analysis project Ga0066636, IMG submission 62736) | Groundwater microbial communities from aquifer - Crystal Geyser CG07_land_8/20/14_0.80 | ecosystem: Environmental > Aquatic > Deep subsurface > Groundwater | place: USA: Utah: Grand...
ACTATGGACTTTTGGCTCTTAACTCCGCAGGACTAAAGTCCTGCCTCTACTATGGACTATGGACTATGGACTATGGACTTTTGGCTCTTAACTCCGCAGGACTAAAGTCCTGCCTCTACTTGACTCCTTAACTCCTGTCCTCTATGGACTATGGACTATGGACTATGGACTTTTGGCTATTGCCTCTTGGCTTTTTAAAAGAAAGACCTAATCTTTCTATTTTCTCTTTAATCTCTTTGAGCGACTTTTCCCCTAACCCCTTAAGTTTTGATAATTCCTTTTCTTCCTTCTCAACCAATTCCCCAACTGTCTTAATCTTGGCTGCCCTGAAGCAATTAAGAAGGCGGATAGATAATCTCAAGGTCTCAATATTAATTAGTTTCTTTTTCTTTTCTTCCTCTTCTTTCTCACTGCAAATATTTATTCGCCAGCCAGTAAGTTTTGAGGCTAAGCGAACATTTTGACCGCCCTTTCCGATGGCTAAAGATAATTGGTCGTTGGGTATGACTGCAGAGCAGCTTTTTCCCCTCTCATCAATTCGGACTTCCGAAACCTTGGCCGGAGAAAGGGCGTTGGTTATGAACTGAGCAGGGTCTTCATGAAAACGGATAATATCCATCTTCTCTCCTCTTAGCTCATCAACTATTGCCTGCACCCGCATTCCTCTCTGACCGACACAAGTTCCTATCGGCTCTACATTTTCTTCTGAGGACATAACAGCAACCTTTGAGCGGTGCCCAGGTTCGCGGGCTACTGAGACTATCTTTATAATCCCATCTTGAACTTCGGGAACCTCCAGGCGGAACAATTCTCTTACCAATCCTGGATGAGTGCGAGAAACTGCAATCCGGGGCCCTTTGGCTATCTTTTTGACATTAAAGATGTATAATTTAAGATGTTCCTGGGAAATATATTTTTCTCCCCGCATCTGCTCGGCAAAAGGGATAACACCATCAACTTTCCCCAAGTCTACTAAGATCTCTTCTCCTTGCTGCCCTTGAACTACTCCGGTAACAATCTCACCCTCCTTGTCTTTGAACTCCAAATATATAGCTTCTCTCTCTGCTTCTTTAATCTTTTGCACCATCACTTGTTTGGCTGTTTGAGCGGCAATTCTCCCTAAGTTTTCTGGCTTTATCTCTACCTCAAAGACCTCTCCTACCTTACCTTTAAACCCTAATATTTTTGCCTCTTCGATTGCGAGCTCCCGCTTGGGATTAGAAGGGCTCTTTACTACTGTTTTGGAGATAAAGACTCGGACTTTACCTTTCTCCCGCTCAATTTTTACGGAGACATTTTGCTCGGGAGGCAATTCTTTTTTATAGGCAGATGTAAGTGCTTGTTCCATAGCTATGAATAATGTTTCCTTAGGTATTCCTTTCTCTTTTTCCAGTTGTTCAAGAGCATCAATTAACTCGCCATTCATTTTCTTCTCCCTTGAGCAGCTCCTTTATTTTTCCCTCCACCTTGCTGACTTTTTCCCAGGAGCTCTCTTTCTCTCTCCTTAGTTTTATCTCTACTTTGCCTTCTTCTACTGCCCTTTTTCCCACTACTATCCGGATGGGGAAACCAATTAGGTCTGCATCCTTAAATTTTATTCCTGCTGACAAGTTTCGGTCATCTAAGACTACTTCTATTCCCTGAGATAGCAAGTTAGAATATAACTGCTGGGATAGGTTAAATTGTCCTTCCTCCCTTTTGCTGATCGGAATAATTATTGTTGAGTAAGGAGCAATAGATGTTGGCCAGATTATTCCTTCTTGGTCATAGTTTTGTTCAATAGCCGCAGCCATAATTCGGGAGATGCCAATCCCATAACAACCCATTAGAACCTCTCTTTCTTTTCCTTCCCCATCAAGATAGCTAACCTGCATTGGCTTAGTATATTTATTTCCCAATTTAAAGATATGTCCTACCTCAATTCCCCGCATCATCTTTAAAGTGCCCTTCCGGCAGCGGGGACAGAGCTCACCAACTTTAGCTACTTTAATATCAGCAACTAAAGATATTTTAAAATCTCTACCTACATTCACACCAGTTAAGTGAGCGTCTTTCTCATTAGCCCCGCTAACAAAATTCTTCATTCTCACAACTTGACGGTCAGCAACTATCTTATTTACTTTTAACCCTACTGGTCCAGCAAATCCTACTGGTGCTGAGGTTACCTCTCTTATCGTCTTTTCATCAGCCATCTTCAAGTTTTGACAGCCAAGACTATTCTTTAGCTTTGCAGAATTAATCTCTTCATCCCCTCTAATCAGAACAGCTATAGCTTCTCCATCAACCTCATAGATTAGAGTCTTTACTACTTCCTGAGATCTTATCTTTAAAAACCTCGTCAACTCTTCAACTGTCTTAATATTAGGAGTCCTAACTCTCTGGCAGTTGGCAGTTGGTGCTTTGTTATTTACTTTTGACTCAATGTCTTTACTTTCTGCCTTTTCCAGATTGGCGGCATAATCACACTGACTGCAGAAGAGAATAACTTCTTCTCCATTTTTTGCTATTACCATGAACTCCTGGGAGAGACTACCGCCAATAGCGCCAGTAAATGCTTCCACTGCTCTAAATTTTAATCCACACCTAATAAATATCTGACTGTAAGTATTATACATCTTCTGGTAATTTATTTCAAGTCCCTCTTCATCCTTTTCAAAACTATAAGCATCCTTCATTATAAATTCTCTTGCTCGCATTACTCCAAAGCGAGGACGAATCTCGTCTCTGAATTTAGTTTGGATTTGATATAAGATTAAGGGTAGCTGGCGGTAAGACCCAATTTGGTCTCTTACTAAATCGGTTATAACCTCCTCATGGGTAGGTCCCAGGCAAAAGAGACGCTGGTGACGGTCCTTTATCCGCACTAATTCCGGACCATAAAGGTCCCATCTACCGGTCTTCTCCCACAACTCTGCTGGTTGTAAGGCTGGCATTAAGAGCTCTTGAGCACCAGCCTTGTCCATCTCTTCCCGGACAATCCTTTGAATTTTGTTGATTACCCGGTAGCCAAGAGGCAGAAAAGTATAAATCCCGGCGGCTAATTTTCTCATCATTCCAGCCCTAAGCATTAGCTGATGGCTGATTATTTCTGCCTCAGCTGGAGTCTCTTTTAAAGTCTTCACAAAAACTTTAGACATGAGCATGGGCGATTATCTCCTTCATTAATGCCGATACCAGGTCTTTCTCTTCTACCTTCTTAATAATTTTGCCTTTCTTAAAGAGTAGCCCCACTCCTTTCCCTCCAGCAATGCCCAAATCTGCTTCCCGTGCTTCCCCCGGACCATTTACCGGACAGCCCATTACCGCTACCTTTAAATTTAAGTTGGGAAATTTACCTAACTCTCTCTCTACCTCCCCGGCTATCTTTATTAGGTCTATCTGGCATCTTCCACAGGTAGGACAGGAAATTAAGACTGGTCCATATTGTCTTAATTCTAAGGCTTTTAATATTTCAAATCCTACTCTTACCTCTTCCCGGGGGTTTGCAGTTAAAGAGACTCTAATTGTATCTCCTATTCCCTGAGCTAGCAAAGAGCCAATTCCTACTGCTGATTTAATTATCCCCCCGGTTAAGGTTCCGGCTTCGGTAATTCCCAGGTGAAAAGGGTAGCTCACCTTTTGGGCTAAGAGTTTGTAAGCTTTAACTGTTCTTGGCACATCTGAGGCTTTAAGAGAGACCTTGATTTTCTCAAAGCCTAAATCCTCTAATAATCTTATCTCCCCTAAGGCACTCTCTACTAAAGCCTCAGCGGTAGGTCCCTTATATTTTTTAAGTAACTTCTTATCTAAGGAACCACTATTTACTCCAATGCGAATGGGAATATTCTTCTCTTTAGCTAACCTAGCTACTAATTTTATTCCCTTTTTGTCTTTAATATTTCCTGGATTTAGTCTTAGTCCATCTACTTTCTGCTCAAGAGCAAGTAAAGCTAGCTGATAATCAAACTGAATATCAGCAATTAAGGGAATCTTTATCTTTTTCTTTATCTTTCCTAAGCCTAAAGCCGCTATCTTATCGGGCACAGCCACTCTTATAATCTCACAACCTTCTCTTTCTAATCCCTTAATCTGTCGGACTGTCTTTAGAACATCTCGGGTATCAGTATTGGTCATTGATTGAACCGAGATTGGTGCATCCCCTCCAATCCTTACTTTGCCCAGTTTAATCTCTTTAGTCTTTCTTCTTTGAACAATCATACCTTATTGTATCTAATTATCAAATAAATGTCAAGGGTAGCCGTTAAATCATCTAAGATGTAACCAAAGGGTACTGGTTAGGTCATACTGCTGTAAGGTTTGGGATTTGTATCTTTATTAACAGACGACTCTGTAAATGACTTTATTATTGTAGGGGTCGGGCACACAAACCCGAAGGGTTTGGGTCGTATCAAACCCGCAATAACGGGCGTCATAAATGTCGCCCCTACTATTCTATTTGCTATCCTTAAGAAGCTTAAGGCATTTTTTTGCGGGAAGGATACGAAAGGGAAGGTCAATGTGGAGAGTTAAGAAGTGCCGATTTTCGGTAACCAAGATATCCGCTCCCACCCATTCTGCATATGCAGCAATAAAGGCATCAGCAGGCTTTAGGCCCTTAGATTCGTATTTTGCACCTAATTCAAATGGCACTAAAATGTTTTCATCGATGGTCGTTAATGCCGATATAAATTCAATGAATTCTCGAAAATCCTCAGGAGTTAAATGATGGCCTACTTCTTCTATGATAAGCCGGGGGGTGCGAATAATATGTTTAGGATATTTGTTGCGAATAACTTCAATTAGTTTTTTGCAATCCCGTTCCCTCAATAAACCAAAACTGAATATATATTCGTTTGAATCAAGAACCAGAAGCAATTTTTTTCTCCCAGAGTTTTTCTCTTACTTTGCGAATTGCTTCAATAGCTTCATCTTTGGTCATTCCTTCAAATGGAGATGGCCTCTGAGAAACATTCTTGCGAATTTTGTTCAGGTGTTTTCCTGCTTGTTCAATACGAGATTGAATAGATTTTTTCATCGCATTACCTCCAAAGCAATGAGTTCTTTTCCCCACAATCTATTATACCAGAAACAAAAAATCTTGTCAAGAAAATTATCAGTTTGTTATGGGAATGGGAAGTAGCTCCGTTCTCCCGAATGGAGTTTTGCCTGGCTATTCAACAGTTAGAGCCTTGATTACTTTCCTCATTGTCTCGGGCAAAGGAGCTTTGAATTCTAAATACTTTTCTGTTCTTGGGTGTCTGAAGCCCAGGGTTTCAGCATGCAGAAGTTGTCCTTTTAAGTTAAAGGGAGACCTTTTCCTCCCGTAAGTCTTATCTCCAACTACTGGGTGTCCAAGGTAAGAAGTATGCACTCTAATCTGATGAGTGCGTCCGGTTAAAATTCGGACTTCTATTAAAGTAAAGTCTTTAAATCTTTTTAATACTTTGTATCTGGTAATTGCCTCTCTTATCTTCTGACTTCTTTTCTTAGTCCATAGTCCATAGTCCATAGTCCATAGTCCATGGTTCTTCTGTCCTCTGTGGGCTATCTCTGGCATCTGACTTCTGGCATCTGGCATCTTTCTTATCACTTCCATCTTCTTTCTATTCTTTTTTGATCTTCCGTAAAGGGTATGAATTTCCCCCTCTTCTTTCTTAATCTCTCCCCAGACCAGGGCTTTGTATCTTCTTTCTATAGTCCTTTCCTTAATTTGTCTTGAGAGGCTTTGATGAGCAAAATCATTCTTAGCAATTACTAACAATCCGGAGGTCTCCTTATCCAGACGATGGACAATCCCTGGTCTAACTTTCCCCCCAATACCTGAGAGGTTCGGGCAATGAAATAAAAGAGCATTAACTAAGGTCTGGGAGCGAATTTTTCCGGCTGGATGGACTACCATTCCCTGGGGTTTGTTAATTACCAGAAGGTCAGAATCTTCGTATAAGATGTCTAACTTAATCTCTTCAGGGAGAATTTCGGTCTCTTCTGGCTCAGGGACAAGAAGTGTAATCTTATCTTTAGGCTTGATTTTATAGCCAGGTTTTGCTTCTCTTCCATCTACTTTAACTTGACCATCTTTAATCAGCTCTTGAATTCTTGAGCGGGAGAGAGGTAAGTCTTTCTTAGTTAAGAATAGGTCTAATCTAATTCCCGCCTCCTCTTTATTAACTACAAAAGTAAAGTCTTTTAGCATTTATGTTTATCCTTTCTAATCTGCTTCTGACATTGATGCGGGGGAGGATATCCCCGCCGAGCGTGCCTACAGATAGGCGGGACATTCTTGTCCCGCTTCTGTTGGCGGGGGAGGATATCCCCGCCTATCAGACCTCTGTCTTCTTATCTTTAAATGACCATTACCGAGGTGCTTTTAAAAGTTATAAAGATTGAAGATGAAATAGTTAAGCCCAGCTCATCAAAAGATTCCTTTGTGATTAGGGAAATTATCTCTACTCCTATATCTACAGATACCCTTACTGTCTGGTCCTCAATATCTATCTTCTTTATTCTCCCCAGGAATGAATTTCGGGCACTTGACTGGAGCTGAGTGGGGGAGAGAATAATATCTTCGGGAGGGATAGAAATATGTACTTCCCCCCCTTTCTTTGTGACTACAGCTACTGAAACTTTTGGTGAAAGTTTAACATATTTTAGACCCTCAAGATTTTCCTCTATTTCTCCGCGGAAAAGATTTTCCAAGGAGCCCTTGACAACTTTTCCTTCCAGGAGAGAGATAACCTGCCCTGATAATCGGTAAGCCTGGCGAAAGTCGTGAGTAGTAAAGATGATAGTCAGGTGCTCTTTTCTATTAATCTCTTTGATGAGTTTTTCGGTTACTTCCAGGCTCCTTTTGTCAATATTTGTAAAAGGTTCATCTAACAAAAGCACTTCTGGCTTCAAAACTAAGGCCCGGGCAATGGCTACTCTTTGAGTCTCTCCTCGGGAAAGACTTAAGGCTGGTCTCTTTTCAAAACCCCCAAGCTCTACTGCTTCTAACATCTCTTTCACTCTTTTTTGCCTTGTCTTCTTATTAACTGAGCGAACCTTAAGTCCGTATTCAATGTTCTTAAAGACAGTGGTCTTGAAGAGGAGAGGATTTTCCATAACCAGAGTCATCTTTCGATGTAGCTCTTTGGGGTCAGACCCCACCTTAATCTTGGGCCCGGGTGGGGTCTGACCCCAAAGCTGCTGTCTCTTTGGGGTCTGACCCCACAGAATGTAGAGACGACCCGTCGGGTCGTCTCTACTTGAGCTTTGCTCCCGGAAAAAGATTTCCCCTTTATCTGGTCTCTCCAGGAGATTAATGAGGTTTAAGAGAGTAGTCTTCCCGGCTCCGTTAGGACCTACAAGGGCGTAGATTAAGCCTTCCTCAAATTCTAAAGAAGGAATTTGCAAGGTAAATCCACCCGGGTAGCATTTAGTCAAATCTTTTATCTTTAAAATAGCTCTTCCCATCGTAGGTTTAAGCACCCTTCTTCTGAAGATAAGAAAAGAGAATATTTATAGAGAAAGCAACAGTGAGTAAAATTATGCCCAGAGATAAACCCAGAGAAAATTCACCCTTTCCTGTCTCAAAGGCAATGGCAGTAGTAATATTTCTGGTTAACCACTTAATATTGCCACCAAGCATCATAGATATGCCCACTTCAGAAAAGACCCGACCGAATCCAGCAATTATGGCGGCAAAAATGGCAAATCTTCCTTCCCTAAGTATGGTTAGAGCAGTCTGGAGGTTATCTGCCCCTAAGGTTAAGGCTGTCTTCTCTACTCTCTTATCTACTCCTTGGGTGGCAGATAAAGAGAGATTAGATACTATCGGCAAAGCAAGGATAAATTGACCGATAATCATTGCCCAGGGCGTGTAAAGAAATCCAAGAGAGCCAAGAGGACCTCCTCGGGAGATAAAGGAATATACTAAAAGTCCGATGATTACTGTAGGGAGAGCCATTAAAGTATTAAGGAGCAGAACTATCCCCCCTTTACCCCAGAAGTCCTTTATGGCTATATAAAAACCAAGAGGGACACCAACTAAAGTAGCTAAAACTATAGAAGTTGTAGATACTTTTAGGGAAACAAAGACAATTCCCAGCATCTCCGGGTCAAGGGAGATTATTATCTTCAGGGCATTCTTTAAGCCTTCATAGATATAGTCCACTTGCTTTGCTCCATTGTCAAGTAATAGTCAAGTGCTTTGCGTCAAGGGGTTTACTTCGTAAACTGTCAAGACTTGACTATCCTTGACTACTCTTGACAATACTTGACAGCCCCGCAGGGGCTATTTGACTACTGCTTGACAATACTTGACAGCCCCGGAGGGGCTATTTGACTACTGCTTGACAATACTTGACAGCCCCGCAGGGGCTACTTGACTCCTTGACTCCTTCTTTAGTCTGACCCCTGACCTCTGTCATCTACCCCTGACCTCTGCCTTCTCCACAGGATGGAAAAGCACTTCCCCATCCTTTTGATATTTGCTAATAATCCTCTGCCCCTCGGGTGAGGTAACCCAGCCAATTAAGGCTAAAGCATAAACATAATTTACATAAGGGTGTCTTTGGGGATTGACTGCTATTATGCTGTAGGGGTTAAAGAGTCTCTCATCACCTTGACTAAGAATGACCAGGTCAATCTTCTTATAGGCAATGTAGGTTCCCCGGTCAACAAGACAATAAGCTCTCTTCTCATTAGCTATTTGAAGAGTAGCTCCCATTCCCTGGCCGGTCTGTAGATACCAATCTCCCCGGGGGGCGAGCTTTGCTAATCTCCATAGCTTTTTCTCTTTTTTATGGGTGCCGGATTCATCTGCCCGGGAGGTAAAATAGCACTCTTTATCTGCTATCTTCTTAAAAGCCCTTACTGCGTTACTCCCTTTTATTTTAGCCGGGTCATCTTTTGCTCCGATGATTACAAAGTCGTTGAACATTACCGCTCTTTGATTAACTCCAAATCCATCGTGGACAAACTTATCTTCTGCTTCTGGGCAGTGGACAAAGACAACATCTACATCTCCTCTCTCCCCAAGTTTTAAAGCCTTACCGGTTCCTGTAGCAATGACATCTACTTTAACCTTGAATCTTTTCTCAAAGGGTGGCAAGAGCAGATTAAGAAGACCAGAATTTTCGGTGCTGGTAGTAGTAGCCATCTTAATTCTTTGGCTAACTCTTTCTTTTACTGGTCTCTGGCAGGAGGTTAGAAGTGCTCCTGCGAGCAGCAAAATAAGAAGTAGAGGCAGGACTTTAGTCCTGCTTTGTTTCAGCGACAAGTTTAGCGATTCTAAAGAATCGCCTCTACAAGAGTCGCCTCTACTTATTTTCATAGTTACACCTCATCAAGGACAGGGTATTGATATTTGCAGCGAGTTTGTAGCGATTCTAAAGAATCGCCTCTACAAGAGTCGCCTCTACGGTCCTGCTTTAGTCCTGCAGCGAGTTTGTAGCGATTCTAAAGAATCGCCTCTACAAGAGTCGCCTCTACAACGTAATTATAACAAATAAGACTCCAAAATGCAAAGGAGGAAAGGATATTGATGCGGGGTTGGTAGAGACGACCCGTCGGGTCGTCTCTACGGGGGGTCAGACCCACAATAGGCAGGATATTCTTGTCCGGCAAGTATTTGTTTGCTATTTTTGTTTGGTTGAGATATAATAAAGACGGAGGTCAGAGGATAGAGGACAGAAGTCAGAGGTCAGAAGACAGAGGACAGAAGACAGAGGTCTGTCGTCTGTGGACTATGGACTAAATAAGAGGGAGAAGAATTTTGTCAAACCTACGCTGGGAGTGTAAAGAAGGGAATAAAGAGCTGGCAAAAACAATTGCCGAGGATTTAAATATCTCACTAATAATTGCCCAGCTCTTAACCATGCGGGGAATTAATAGCTCCTCCCAAGCAAAAGATTTTTTAGAGCCAAACTTAAAAGAGATAAGTAGCGCCTGGCAGGAGGTCCCCAGCCTAAAGAAGGCTAAAGAGCGAATTGAAGAGGGGATAAAGAGAAAAGAGAAGATTTTAATCTACGGAGATTATGATCTGGATGGAATTTGCGGGATAGCAGTCTTATTTTCAGCTTTAAAGGAAAAGGGAGCAGATGTCTCCTATTTTGTTCCTCATCGCCTGAGGGAGGGCTATGGTTTGAATAAAGGTGCTATCTTGAAGGCAAAAAAAAGAGGGTTTTCTCTCATCCTTACTGTTGATTGTGGAGTTAAGGATGTTGAAGAGGTAGAATATGCTCATAGTTTGGGAATGGAGGTAATTGTTACTGACCATCACCTTCCTTCTTCTTCTCTTCCTCCGGCAAAAGTCTTGGTTAACCCTAAACTTAAAAGTTGTCAGTTTCCCTTTTCTGAGTTAGCCGGGGTAGGAGTAGCCTTTGCCCTGGCCCAAGTCTTGCTTGATGACTTCCGGGAAGAGGACCTGGATTTAGTAGCCTTAGGCACTGTAGCTGATTTAGTGCCTCTCTGGGGAGAAAATCGGACTTTAGTTAAGGAAGGCTTGTCCTGGATTAAAAAGAGTAGGAAAAAGGGCTTGCAGGCTTTGCTTAAGGTCTCGGGACTGGAGGATACTCCCCAGATTAATGCCGATTATCATGTTGCTTATATCTTAGCCCCGCGCTTAAATTCAGCTGGGCGGCTCTGGAATGCCGCTTATGGTGTAGAGTTGTTAT
>Ga0066636_10003097_pt1 | contig 10615 bp, 13 predicted proteins | sample CryGeyCG2014_080_2_FD_62736 | JGI IMG/M metagenome (GOLD analysis project Ga0066636, IMG submission 62736) | Groundwater microbial communities from aquifer - Crystal Geyser CG07_land_8/20/14_0.80 | ecosystem: Environmental > Aquatic > Deep subsurface > Groundwater | place: USA: Utah: Grand...
ATAGGGGCAGCCTCGCGAAGTCTGCATGGTGCAGAATTTATCCAGGGAGAGCACCGCCGGGACATCCAGGGGCAATGACTCAATGTAATCGATGGGGAGGCTGGTCCGGTCGGGGTAAGGAAACTGATTCAGGTCCCGTATGAGGGGACGGGAGGGGTTCCGGACAATCTCCCCGGCGTCACGCCAGACCAGAGAAGCTACGGCGCCCGGGTCATCAAGGTGGTGCAAGTAGTCCGGGAGCAGCTCTTCGCCCTCCCCGGCCCCCACGCAGTCCAGGTCAGGGCAGTCCTGGAGGATGCGGTCCGAATTCATGGTGGCAAAGGCGCCGCCCAGGATGATGGAAAGGTGCGGCGCGGCCGACTTAAGCCGCCTGGCCAGGTCCTTGACCGCAGGGTAGGTGGTGGTCGAGAGGCAGGAGAGCGCGATGACGTCGGGGGCCTCCGCTTCTGCCGCCTGAGCAATGTGCTCCGCCTGCATCAGGGGGTGACAGGTGTCAAACAGCCGCACCCGGTGACCATGTTGGCGCAGGACCGGCGCCAGAGTCTGGATCCCCAGGGGAGGAAACGCCATCACCTGGAGGCGTTCAGGGTCAGATGACGATCCATGCAGTTTCCGGGGCAGCAACCGGCAAAAGTTTTGGTCCCTGACGTAAACCATGAAAACATGCATGAAAAAATCCTTCGCACCGGTCGAGCTGGACTAATACCGAGTTGCGCGTGAAGAGCTATTTTGGTAGCCGCAGGCTTTAGCCTGCGCCTGCACAGGCGAGACGCCCGTGCTACCTGTTTGATTGCTACTCGGTGTAAGAGGACTGGCTAAGGTTTCATCACCGCAAGGCGGCCCTGCATCGGCCGGTTGCTCGCCTGGGAGTCCCGGGGCCGGAAGCGGCTGGGGCCCGCCTCCGGCCGCCTGACCCCCGGTTCTAACGGTAACCGCCGCGGCCGCCGCCCCCAAAGGAGCCTTTTTGTTGCGGCTTGGCTTCGTTGACCGCCAGGGGGCGTCCGTCAACACTCCGCCCGTTGAGAATGGAAATGGCCTTCTGGCCTTCCAATTTGGTTTCCATTTCAACAAAACCGAAACCCCGGGGCTGACCCGTTTGCCGGTCGGTAATGATCTTGGCTGAGGCCACGTGGCCGGCTTCGGAAAAAAGCGAATTCAGCTCTTCTTCGGTCATCTGGTGGGGCAGGTTGCCCACATATAATTTCATACTCATAGGTTCTCCTCGTCAGTCTTGCCCTGGCGCCGGGTCAAAGTGACAGAACTCCGAGGTCCAAAGACCGCCGGAGTTCTGATCATCAAACTTTATGGTCTAAAGTTTGAACACGTTTTGGGCCTGGGGACCTTTGGGACCCTGGACCACTTCAAACTCCACCGTCTGTTCTTCGGCCAGGGAGCGAAAGCCTTCGCCCTGGATGGCGCTGTGATGCACAAACACATCCGGCCCGGTTTCCCGGGTGATGAAGCCAAAGCCCTTGGAGTCATTGAACCACTTTACCGTCCCAGTTTCCTTCATGGTGAAACCTCCTACAGATGCTGCAATGATATTCCCGCCAAAAAAGCAGGCCGCACAGCAGTCAGGCAAAAAAAAATCGGCGGGAAATAGCACCCCCGTCCGATTCTTGACCAGGACTTGCGGCCCTGCTTTCAGTCTGACATGCTAAACTACAGGTATTTTACAAGAAAATTACTCAATGTCAAGGGAATAATAATAATTGTTCGCCGCGCCTGGGCGCACTACGGGATATTCCACTTCAAGCCAGGTCGCAATCAAACCGGTGGCACAGGCGTCTCGCCTGTGCAGGCCCAGGCTAAACGCTCCTGAGCGAAACATTGGCCATCCCCAAGCATGAAAGCCCTTGTAGGGGCGGGTTTTAAACCCGCCCCTTCGTCTGGACTTTCACGGCAAAGCCTAGCGGCCGAAATAGCCGGTAAGGGTGGCGGTGGCCAGGGTCTTGCCCTCCAGGGCCTGCTTGAAGGCGGCCAGTCCGGCGTTCTTGCCGATCTCCACTTTGGGGGCGCTCAGGGCATAGAGGGTGAACACGTAAGGGTGGTCGCCGCTGCCCCGGGGAGGTTGCGGGCCGCCGTACCCCGTCTCCCCAAAAGAGTTTTTCAACTCCACCGCGCCCTTCGGCATCTTTTGGCCGGAGGCCCCCTCCGGGACGGCGGTGATGTCCTTGGGGAGGTCGATCACCAGCCAGTGCACCCAGTTGCGGGCGATGGGATGGGGGTCCACCATGGCCAGGGCGAACGACTGGGCGCCCGCCGGGGCGCCCGACCAGCTCAGGGGCACGGAGACGTTTTGCCCCCCGGCGCCGGGCATCACGAAGGGGAGGGGAATTTTGCCGCCATCGGTGAAGGCGCTGGATGTTATCTGCATGGGTTGTCCTCCTGAGCCGCATACGGCGGTGAAAATAAGAACCAGGGCAATCGCACCCCAAATAAACCAGAGCCGTTGCATGACGATGCCTCCCGATTAGGGGTTATGCTTGGCGGATTCGCTCACTAAGACTTTCAACTGCCCAACCTTCCATGAAATCCTTCCAGGCCAGGGCGGCTTTGTTTGCCTGGTCCCGGAAGCCGCACCCCAGGGTGACCCTCCCCTCGTGCAGTTTCCTCCGGAGGAGCCGGACCGCACCCGGCCGGGCTTCAGAAGGCCATATCCGGGGACCACATCTCGCAGACCTTGCCCACCAGTTCTTCGCCCGGCTTCAAGGATTTTTTGCCCGGTTCCCAGCCCGCCGGGGTGGCCTCTTGGGGTCTTGTCCTGACGTACTGGCAGGCCCGGAGCTGCCGGATCATCTCGGCCACGTTGCGGCCCACCGCCGGGGCCAGCACCTCCATGGCCTGGAGAATGCCGTCGGGGTCGATGAGGAAACGGCCCCGGATGTCCACGCCCCTGACCTCGTCATAGACGCCGTAGGCCTCGCCGATGCTTCCGGCCTTGTCCCACAGCATGGGATAGGGCAGCCCCCCGGGAATCATCTTGGAAAGCTCGGTTTCCTGCCACACCTTGTGGGTATAGGGGCTGTCGATGCTGATGGCCAGGACCTCGGCCCCCAGGGACTTGATCTCATCGTACTTGGACGCGACCGCCGTCAACTCCGTGGGACAGACAAAGGTGAAATCCCCGGGGTAGAAGTACAGCATCACCCACTGGCCCAGGTAATCCGCCAACTTCACCGTCTTGATGTCGCCGTTGATATAGCCCTTGGTTTCAAAATCCGGGGCCGGCTTGCCTACCTTAACCGCCATGGTCAGATCCTCCTTTAAGAACTATGGGTTAAATCCAGCGCCTTCTTCTGAAGTACAGGAGCATAGTGACCGCGATCGCCACGACTATGCCGATGACCCCAAAATATCCGTATTCCCATTGCAACTCCGGCATATTTTTAAAGTTCATGCCGTAAAGACTGGTGATGAACGTCAGCGGCATGAAGATGGTGGCGATGATGGTCAGCACCTTCATGATTTCGTTCAGCCGGTTGCTCATGGAAGAGAGGTAAATATCCAGCATCCCCGACAGGATGTCCCGGTAAGTCTCCACCGTGTCAATGGCGATGATGGTGTGGTCATAGACGTCTCTGAAATAGTTGCCGAGATTTTCGCTGATCAGGGGGGACTCCCGGCGCTCCAGCCGGGCGATCACTTCCCGCAAAGGCCACAGGGATTTGCGCAACATGATCATGTCATTCTTGAACCGGTGGACGTCGCGCAAGGTTTGGGGCGAGGGCCGGGCCACCACTTCGTCTTCCAGAGATTCCACCTGGCCGCCGAATTTTTCCAGTTCCACAAAATAATTATCCACCACCAGATCGATGATGCTATAGGCGAGAAAATCGGCCCCCATCTTGCGGATCCGCCCTTTGGCCTTGAGGAGCCGGTCCCGGACGGGAGCAAAGAGATCATCATCGCCAGCGTAAAAAGAGAGGACGTAATGGGGGCCCAAAACCAGGCTGATCTCCTCCGCCACGAGTTCCTCACCCTCGCCGGCCGGCCGGATGGAATCTAAGACAATATAGAGGTAATCGTCATAGTCCTCGACTTTGGGCCGCTGTCCCACCTCCAGGATGTCTTCCAGCACCAGGGGGTGGATTTTGAAGCACTCCCCCAGCTTCTCCAGGTTCTTAACCTGGGAGATGCCGTTGACATTTATCCAGGTCACCTCTCCCGGATCATCAGCCATCTGGCATTCGGTAAAAGCGTTCACCTCGCGTTCGACGAGATCATTTTCGTTGTAGCGAGTGATGGTGATTTTGGCCGGCAGGCGCTCCTTCTCTCCCGTATATACCAGGGAACCGGGAGGCATACCGACCTTGCGGGCCATTCTTCGGAATGATTTGGGCATGAGGGGTAACCACCGTTTCCGAGGGCTTAGAGTCTTATAATATTGTTGTTTTCGGGATAATCAAGACCTGACGCTAAAAATATCCGGCCCAGGCGCCAGGATGAGGGAACCGGTGGGGTCTTTGACCTCGCGGCCCGCCGGTGGTGCGCCGGGGGCGCCCTATAAAAAACTCATCATCACGGCTTGGTGCGGAGATCTTCCTTATCAGGGGACGCGCCCCCGCCCCCCTGCCCTTCCAGCTCCGCCAGGCGTTTTTTGAGTTCCTGGTCCCGCTGCCAGCGAATGGAGACGTCCCGGATGATGGCCGCGGCCCCCAGGACCTCGCCGGCGTCGTCTTTGATCAGAGTGATGGTGAACTCCAGGGACAGGCGGACGCCATCCTTCCTTAAACCCGGCACCGCCAGGAGGTTGGCGGCGTACCGGCTCTCGCCCTTGGCCATCACCCGGCGAAACCCCTCGTTATGCCGGGCCCGCAGCGCCTCGGGGATGATCCGGTCGAGACCCTTACCCTCCATCTCGGCGGCCCGGTAGCCGAACATGGCCACGGCCCCGGCGTTCCAGAGGCGGATCAGGCCGTCTTGATCCGCAAAGATGACGGCGTCCCGGCTTTCCGAAACAATGCGGCGGCAGAGCCAGTCCTGAGAATAGGTAGACTGCATGTCGTCAATATCCTTTTTTGATATACACCCTTTGGCCATGAATGATACAGGGAAATTTTCGGGGTCCCGGCCGGGCCGGACAATCGGGTGGCGGCCCGAAAATGCCGGGGTGGTTAAAGCCCAGGATTTTACCCCCCTTTCGTAAAGCTAATCTTGATGACCTCGTAAAAAGTTAATTCTGAACTTTTCACGAAACCATCAAAGATGAGGTTAGACGGCAATCCCTTGACCACGGCCGGTGGGGGGTCACCTGAAGGCCAAGCCACCCCGCGCCAGGCTAAACGCAGAAACCCCTCCGGCCCCGGCCGGAGGGGTTGAACACCATTACCTGCGGGTGAGATGAGTTTTAGGGATGGATGGTCAGCACCGGGCAGGGGGCGCTTTTTACGACCTTGTTGGCGACGCTGCCGAAGATCGCCCGGTCCAGCCCCTTGCGGCCATGAGCGCCCATGATGATCAAATCGACTTTTTCTTTCTGGACCAACGCCAAGATCTTTTCAGCCGGAGCCCCCAGTTCGACGCGGGTTTCCAGCTTGGGGAATTTTTTGAAAAATTCCTCCACCGCGGCCGCCATTCTTTTCCTGGCCGAGTTTACCGCTTGTTGCTGGAAATCCTCGATGTTGCCGTGGGGCACATAAAAGGTGGCGAAATGCGACAAATCTTGCGCCACAAACAGGACATACACCGTGGCGTCGAACTTATCCGCAAAGGTTTCGACCCAGGGTACCAGGGTTGCAAAGTTCGCAGCAAAATCAATGGGGAAAAGGATTTTTCTAACCTGTTTCATCGAGCAAGCCTCCCTTCGGCAGTTCTGCTGGGGGATTGTGAAATTAAGAGTAAACTATTAAATGACCCCCAAATTGTCAAGCTAAAAAGCCAGCCAGAAGCAAAGAGAAAAGGGGGGAACCAAATTAGCCCTAATAACCGATAGGATACAGATAAGTTGCAAAAAACCCTTGCCAAACCTTCTAGAGGTTATTATATTTCCCCAGCGTCTATCTCTTGGGGACAACAGACAATACGAAGAGTGGGGTGAGTACCATCGGTGAGATGCGCTTTAGCCAGGATCATTTCTGGGTCCGTCTGGATGATGAAACCCAGGCCACCATCGGCCTGACGGATTATCTGCAGGAGAAATTGGGGGAGATTTACCGGCTTCGACTGCCCGAGGAAGGAGAGGAGTTCATCAAGGATGAACCCTTCAGCATCATCGAAGCCAAGAACGGCCGGCGGGAATTGAAGGCCCCGATCTCCGGAGAGGTCATTGAAGTCAATTACGAGGCGGCGGAAGTGCCGGAAATCATCAATGAAGATCCCCTGACGGAAGGATGGCTGGTCAAGGTGGAGATGGCTTCCGGTCAGGAGTTCGACGACTTGTTCACCGCAGAGGAATATCAAGATCATTTGGGCGAAGCAGAAGATCTGGAAGAAGACTGAGCCTCCACCCCGGTTATTTCAGGGTCATCCTCCTACCTCCAAGTTTTGCGGCCGGCGCCTGGCCCCATGAGGGCATGGCTGGGGAACCGCAATCACCGACGACTGCATGTCTGCCACCCGGATTCATTCTAAACCCAAGTCATGGCTGTGGGGGACGTTGACCTCCATCCGTCTGACGGTCTTTCTCCTCCTGATTCTGGCCGCCGTGGCGGTCATCGGTACCGTGGTACCCCAGAACCAGCCTCCGAACCAGTACTTCAGCCGTTTCGGTGAGGTCTGGGGCGAACTGCTCTGGCGGGGCGGCTTTACCCGCGTCTATTTCAGCCCCTGGTTTCTGGGGCCTATCAGCCTGCTGGCGGCGAATATCCTCGCCTGCGTAATCCACGGCCTGCCCCAGGCCGTAAAACGCACCTTGCAGCCGCTCACGGTTTCGGCCGCCCTCACCCTACCGGAACGGGGCCGGATTATCTGGCCGGCGGGAATCGATCCCCAGCCCCTCATCGCGGCCACCCTGAAACGGGAGTTGGGGCACTGCCGCCAAGAGACCCTCCCGGACCAGGAGATTTATCTCCTGGAACGGGGCCGCTGCCGCCCGGTGGGGCCTTACCTGATTCATGTGGCCCTCCTCTTGATCCTGGCCGGGGGCCTCATCGGCAAATTTGGGGGGGTGGACGGCCAGTTGGCCATCGACCAGGGGGAAGTGGCCGGCGCCTTTCAGGTGGCGCCCCGGGTGGAAAAGCCGCTTAATTTCCAGGTGCGCCTGGATAAATTCCAGGTTTCCTATTACGAACCGGGGGGCAGCCCCAAGGAATTCCGTTCGGACCTGACGTTCATGCAAGATGGCCGGGAAGTCTCCCGGGCTACCTGCCGGGTCAATGAGCCCGTGAGTTTCGGGGGGTTGACCTTCTACCAGTCCTCCTACGGCGCTCAAGCCACCGGGCCGGTCCGCCTACAAGTTCAAAAAGGCGGCCTGAACCAAACCGTGGAAGTCGCTTATCGCCGCCCCGTGGACTTGGCCGGCGGGGAAGGGAAAGTCTGGCTGATGCAGGTTGACGGCAATCACCAGGGTTACGGACCAGCTGTTTTAATTGCATCCCAGGCTGGCGCCGATCATCCGATGGCTTTCTGGATATTCCAGAACCTTCCAGGCTTGGCAAAATCCCCTTACCATCCAGGTCTGGTTAAACAGCCAGGGGTTTACTCTTTCACCGTGGAGTCCATCCCCTTCGGGTATTATTCCGTTTTCCAGGTGAAGCACGATCCCGGGGTGGGGTGGGTGTATGCCGGCTTTCTCCTGCTTTTGCCCGGACTCTACCTGGCCTTCTTCCGGCCGGTGGAGCGCTGGGCCCTGGTGTTGGCCAAAACCCCCCAAGGCACATGGCAGGGGCGCCTGCTGGGGGCCAGCCCCCGCCACCGGGAGGAATTCGCCGCCCGCCAGGAACGGCTCCTCACGGAGTTGAAGCGAGGGACTCAGTCATGATCAGCCAGGTTTTGGGCGCCGTCATGTTGATCTATCTCCTGGTGGCCATCCTGTTCCTGATGGCGGAGTTATGGTCGTCTGCCCGGCTTCAGGGTTTAGGCCGGATCGTGCTGTGGCTGGGACTGGGGCTTCATACCGGCGCGCTTACCGGGCGCTGGTGGAAATCCTACCACCTGGCCCTGGGCCACTCCCCCACCGCGGCGTTGGCCGGCAAACTGCAGATCATGATTATTCAGGCGCCGCTGTCCAACTTCTACGAGTCCCTGATCTTTTTCTCCTGGTGTCTGCCGGCCCTGGGCCTGTTGGCCTTTCGGCGCTACTTCAAGGGCTACCTGGGGGCCATGGTGGCGCTGCTCTCGACCCTCCTCCTGGCTTATGCCTCGTTTGGGGTAGACAGCCAGATCAAACCGTTGATGCCGGCTCTGAAGAGCAACTGGCTGCTCATCCACGTGGTAACGGCCTTCCTGGGCTACGCCGCCTTTGCCCTGGCCTTCGGGACCGCCATCCTCTACCTGTTCCAGGAACGGCGGCCCCGGCCATCCCTGCCCCCCCTGCCCCTGCTGGACAGCCTCATCTACCGGACCACCGTCCTGGGATTTCTTATGCTGACCCTGGGAATCGCCACCGGGGCGGTGTGGGCCGAAACCGCCTGGGGCCGCTACTGGAGCTGGGACCCCAAGGAAACCTGGTCGCTGATCACCTGGTTCATTTACGCCGCCCTGCTCCACGCCCGGCATTTGAAAGGCTGGCACGGCCGCCGCATCGCCTGGCTGGCGGTGCTGGGATTCATGGCGGTCCTGTTCACCTACCTGGGCGTCAGCTTTCTCCTCACCGGCCTGCACTCCTACCTCACCTGAAAAAAGCAGGGGCTGAGAACGGAGAAATTCTCAACCCCTGGGGGAATGGAGATTTGTTGGTGGGTAAAGGTTTTACTGGATCACGCCGGCACTTTGCTGGGTTTACAGAGCAACTCCGGGGCAGTCGCCAGCCGCCCGCACTCACAGACATACTTCAAGTCTTCCATCTTGCCCTTGCAGTAATGTTTGACGAGGGGCGATTTCTCGCCGCAGTAGGAGCAGGTGGTGGTTTCCGTCGAGGGCGCGCACAGATGGCCGGGGTCCTCCGCCACCGCCCCACAGGTTTTACAGGTGTGAGCCATAACTCCTCCTTCAGAAAGATAAGGTATGTGGAAAAAATAAGGTGTAAATAGCGCTTGTCAATGGGTGGAGGTCCGCTTTTTTCATCCGGCCGGCAAGCCCCGCAGGCTACCGGTCATTCCAAAACCTCGGCTATGCAATTTAATGTCATTCTGACCGCAGCAAGAATCTCGTATTTTAACAGACTTGAGATCCTTCACTTCGTTCAGGATGACAGAAAAACTAGGTTTCGAAATAGCCTCTGGATAAAACCAGCCCCCGAGAGGGGCCTTTCCGCGTGGGAGACCGGCGAGAGGTTCAGGCTGACAGGGTCAAGGAGGCCGCGCCGCTGTCCAGGCGGGCCCACGCCCCCAGGGGCAGGGTGTGGTTGTCCGGCTGGTGGCCCACCGGCAGGCCCATGAGCACCGGCGCCTTCAGGGGCGCCAGGGCCGTGGTCAAGACCTCCAGCAGGCCGTCGTTGGACCCGCAGTGGGTAAACCCCCCCAGCACCACTCCCTTGACCCCATCCAGGACCCCGGCCAGGAGCAGGTGGTGGAGCATGCGGTCCAGGCGGTACAGCGCTTCGTTGTGATCCTCCAGGAACAGCAGGTAACCCCGCATCTGCGGGGCATAGGGCGTGCCCACCAGGTGGCACAGAGTGGTGAGGTTGCCGCCGCCCAGGGGACCCGCGGCCGCGCCGGGGTGCAGCACGGTGAGGTTCTGATAGGTTATGGCTTGGGGACCCGGGGCCGTGAGCCACTTAAAGAAAATTTCCCGGGCCGCCGGGGTCAGGTCCGGGAGCTGGGCCAGGTTGGGGCCGTGGAAGGTCACCAGCTTGAGGCGCCGGTGCAGGTCCCAGAGCAGATTGGTGAGGTCGCTGAACCCCACCAGTCTTTTGGGCGCGGCCCTAAGGGCCGTTAGATCCAGGTGGGGCAACAGCTTCAGGGAGCCATAGCCTCCCCTGACCCCGAGGACGGCCTTGACCTCCGGGTCCAGCCAGATTTCCTCAAAGCGCCGGGCCAGGAGCCGGTCCGTGGCCACCCCATAGGCGCGTGGCTGAAAGACCTCCGGACCGCAGCGCACCCTGAAACCCCAGTCCCGGAGAATTTTCATCCCGGCCTCCCAGGGGGGCCGGTTGACGTGGCTGGCCGGGGCCGCCACCGCCACCACCTCCCCGGGCAACACCGGCGGCGGCCAACGAAATTTCTGGCGGGTCATAGCCTCAATCCGATACCTCTTTCCCCTTGATGACAGGGGGATTGCGGTGGTAAGATAATAATATTTCAACAAGTTATCATATACCAGGTATTTGTGTGGAAAATTTTTAACGGGGACCCCGGAGGGCTTTTCTCCCTTGGCCACGGTGGCTGTCGTTGATGCGCGGCTCCTCTCCCCACCCCTGCTCCCAGAAGGTGAACGCCATGTCTCACCCCGGGTCTAAACCCGAAGGTTTATCCCGGCCATACCTTACCGGCCTGGCCGTGGCGCTGATCTTTGGGGTGGGGATTTATTTCCGCCTCTATGAGTTGGGGGGCCGCAACCTCTGGACCGATGAGGC
>Ga0066636_10003100_pt1 | contig 10613 bp, 7 predicted proteins | sample CryGeyCG2014_080_2_FD_62736 | JGI IMG/M metagenome (GOLD analysis project Ga0066636, IMG submission 62736) | Groundwater microbial communities from aquifer - Crystal Geyser CG07_land_8/20/14_0.80 | ecosystem: Environmental > Aquatic > Deep subsurface > Groundwater | place: USA: Utah: Grand...
GCGAGCCACGCCTCTGGCATGAGCGAGTGAGTGTTGCCCATCTGGTCTGCTCCGAATGGAGAACCATAAAACAGCATACCATTACGACGTTACATAAACGCAAGGCGAAAAGCAAGTGGGGAGGGAATGCAAGGAAGGAAGGGAACCGTTCGGAAGCGGGGAGGGAAGAGGACCGCAGGAATGGATTGCTGGGGTGAACGGAATCTCCATCCACCCGAACCCGTTCAATCCCACGACACGCGTCTCATACACGATGCCCGAGGCGGGACGCGTGAAGATTGTGCTCTACAACATAGTCGGTGAGGTGGTTCGCACCATCGCAGACGAGGACCAGACCGACGGCAGTCACCCTCAGTCTTTTACAGCTTCGACTTCGACCGTGTTGTGTCGCGCCGACGGGCTGAGGAAAGTCCTCACAACGAGTGCAATCACGCCTGCCGAGAGGACCAGCATGAGAAGATCAGTGACGATGAGCAGGTAGTTCCCGGCCCTGATGTAATCGACCAGGAGTATGCCGAGTGAGGCCAAGGTTGTGACGATCATGAAGACCGCGGGCACGAGAGCGAACCCGTACTTCCGCTTTCTCAACAGAAGCCATGCAGAGACCGCGAGGAGAGCCAACGCCGCAAGAAGCTGGTTCGCGGTACCGAAGATCGGCCACAGCGCAGTAAAGGCATTTGAATACGCAAGGAGCCACATAAGCACGACCGAGAGTCCTGAGTTGAACAAATAATGCTTGAGGACCAGGGGGACACGCTTGAAGAGGATCGACCACAGCTCCTCGAAGAGGTACCGGTTGAGGCGAACCGCCACATCGAGTGTGGTGATCACAAATCCCTCGACGAGGAGAATGCCGAAGATCGCCCCCAGTGCAACCGGGATGCCAAGGCCGCGGTTGAACAGGCCGCTCGCCGCGAGCGAGAAGCCAAGGATCGGGTTCGACTTCACGGACGGATCCAAAGGCCATACAATCGACTTATAGTCGGCAAAGTTCATCGCACCGCCGATCGCCAGGAGAACACAGACCGCAAGGACCGACTCAAGGAGCATGGCATTGAATCCGACCTTCCTCGCATCGGATTCGTTTGCGAGCTGTTTTCCCGTCGTTCCCCCCGCCACCAGCGAGTGGAACCCCGAGACCGCACCGCAGGCAATCGTGATGAACATCATGGGCCAGATGAACCCGAGGCTGCGAGTCCCTTCGCCGACGTTGAAACTCGGGACCGACACCGACAGTCCGCCGAGGCCCGCACTGAAGAGCGAGACAACCATGAGGCCGATGCCCCCGTAGAGTATCTGAACATTGATGAAATCCCTCGGCTGCAGGATCATCCATACGGGCGCACCGGCTGCGAAGAGGACGTAGACTGATATGATCATCATCCACACAGACGATGAGATTGACACAGGGTAAGCGATGCCGAGGAGGACCGAAGCGAAGCAGATGAATGAAGCAATGAGGTATGCCGCCACGGTGTTGATCCCCTTCCGGTAGATGAGCCACCCGAGGAGGGGAGAACAGGCCGTAATGACGATCACGGACATTGATGCTATGCCTCCGATCCTTCCCATCACGACCCCATCCTTCACCACCGTCTTCAGGAGCGTCTCTCCCGTCTTCAACCCGAGCTTGCCGAGCGGCCAGAGCGAAGTCAGCGAGATCGCCGTGGCACTCAGGAAGGAGGAGGTGACAAGAACGATCATGACGATTGTGAACGCGATGAAGAGATTGAACCCCGTGTTGCCGAGTGTCCGCCGCGCGACCTCCGCCATCGATTTCCCTCCCTCTCTCATGCTAACGAAGAGGGCGCTGAAGTCATGGACGGCACCGATGAAGACCCCGCCGAGCACGACCCAGAGCCATGCCGGGACGAACCCGTAGAGAATCGCCATCGTGGGTCCGAGAATCGGGCCGGCACCCGCAATTGCCGAGAAATGGTGCGCGAAGACAACGTACCTCTTCGTCGGGACGTAGTCCCGACCGTCATTGAACCTCACCGCAGGAGTCACCACGGTTCGGTCTTCTCCAAGTTTCCTCGCGATCAAACGGGAATAGAACCGGCTCGCAAGTGAGAACACGGCGACAGCAAGAAGCAGAAGAACCAGGACGTTCATTCCATCCTCCAAATCCGGTGCAAGGCCAAACAAACCGAGACAGAGGGAGTGCGGCGGCGTCTCGAAATCCGAACACGAGTACGATCAGTGCAGAGCCGGGTTCCGCGGCGTGCTGCACCGGTCGCGAGCGGACGGCCGAACGACGTGCAGGAGTCCAAATTACTGAACGCTGGTAGGAAAAGCAACGGCAGCTCTCCGATGCGGCAGCGAGCGACCCGATGACTCACCGCGGAGGGAATGTTCCAAGAAGTGCAGCGGGAGGGTCGCATCAGATTGCAGAGGCGATGCGAAAGCCGAATGCCCGGAACACGAAAGCAAGAACGAAGTGAAGAAGTAACCTGAAAGCTCGATGCTTCGGTGTACAGAAGGGGAAGGAGGGATTTTTATATGATATGAAAAACCCCGTCCGCCGGAACGGACGGGGTTATGCACTGCAATGACGATGATCTGCCGGGCTGCCTACTTCTTGTCAAACCACTTGCGATCCACCGGTCCGTTCACCCTCATTTCTTTGAACGTAGTCTCCGATACCTTCTTCCCGTCTTGAGAGGCAACCGTCTTGAACGGCATTTTCACACCAGACACGTCCCTGTAGTCCGAATAGACTTCCTCCACGTTCGCCGGACCCTCGCGCCCCACAGTCTGGTACGAGGCTCCCTTCGGCATGTTTGTCACGGGGTCGAGATAGAGGTGGAAGGTTCCTTCGCGTCCCGCCACAAGAAGATCGATGGCCTTCCCGTCTGCAAAGGTTCTCTCTCCGAGGTGCTGGACCCGGAGCCCGCGAGCATGCGCAAAGAGAAAAACCGGGTCTCGCAGGAGGCTCTCCTTGATATTCTTCTTTATCGCATCCTGCATCGGCATGGTCCCCTGCGGACTTTTCATCCACCCCTCTTCGCCGACGAGCGCCATCGCCACGGCGCCCATGGGCGTGAGCATCGATTGATAGACGCGATCCGGATACACATTGGCGGTCTCGACCTCCATCTTCATTTCGCCCATGGGAGTCACCTGGACCAGGTCCGCCTTTCCCCAGAGGTTCTTGATCTTCCGAAAGGCGTCGAGGCCGCCGGAGGCTTCCGCGGCCTTGTCGAAGAGCGCCTTTCCCTTCTCCAGCGACTCAGGAGTCGCCGCCGGAGCCGTCTCCACTTTCGGCATCGGGATCGAAATATCAATCTCGTTCACACTTCCAAGCGCCGTAAGCGGCTCATCGAAATCTTCCTTCTTCCCGACAACCAGGATCTGAAGCTGATCAGGGCGGAGGTACTTCTGCGCAGCGCGGAGCACGTCCGCTTTCGTCACCTTCTCCACGCCTTCCTTGAGGCGCTCTATGAAGTCAAGCGGATAGTCATAGAATGCGTACGTCATGAGCCGGTTGACAATCTTCGCCTTCGAGTCGAAGTTGAAGACGAACGAGTTGAGGTACGTGTCCTTTGCCCTCGCAAGTTCCTCATCCGTCACCTCTTCTTCGGTCATCCGCTTCACTTCCTTCAGCATGAGGCGGACGGCATAGACTGTCGACTGCGATTTCGTCTGGGTACCGCAGCTGAACACGCCCGGGTGATCGTAGTTCGCACCGAAGTATCCCCACGGCGCATAGGTGAGTCCTTCCTTCGTCCGCATCACCTTGAACATCCTGTCATACGAGAGGATCTGGCTCATGATGGTGAGGGCGGGATAGTCAGGGTTGTTCATGAGCCCGCCGATGTGCCCCATGTGGATATGAGACTGGTTCACATCAGATTTTTGGACGAAACTAACCGTGTACTTGAAGTCGTACTCCACTTTCGGCTTTGGCGGAAGCTCGACCTTCGTCGCAGGCCACTTTGCGAACGCGGCTTCGAGCTTCTTCTGCAGGTCCGAGGCCTTGAAATCGCCCCAGGCGGCAAAGATGATATTATTCGGATGGAAGTACCTCTCATAGAACCCGACAATGTCATCGCGGTTGATCGCTTCGATCGTCGCGTATTCGGGATACCGCGCGTACGGGCTGGCTTTCCCGTAGATGAGCGAGTTGTACTCACGGTTCGAGATAGACCAGATGTCATCGTTCCGCCGGGAGATCATCGAACGTGCTTCGATCTTTGCGAGGTCGATCTTGTCCTGTCGAAATGCCGGGTGCATGAGAATGTCTGCCAGCATCTCGACCCCCTTGTCGATATCCTCCTTGAGAACCGAGACGTAGACATACCCGGACCCTTCGCCGACCCCGGTCTCGACCGATGCACCTAGCTTTTCGAGGAGCCGGTCAATTTCATCGCCCGTCTGCGTCTCAGTGCCGCCGGTGCGAAGGACCGTCCCTGTGATCGAGGCAAGTCCCAGCTTCTCCGCCGGTTCGTAGATCGATCCCACGCCGACCATCGCACGGAGATCGATCGTCGGATACTGGCGGTCTTCGACAAGGTATAATTTCATGCCGTTGTTGAGGACCACCTTCTGGACCTGCGGCATCTCGACCTTGTGAAGCTGTGGAAAACTGAATTTCTCCTTCGGTCCCTTCTGCGCCATCGCGACGCCCCCGAGGAGGAGCCCGGTCAACACGGCGAGCGCGAACGGTCTCAGGCATGTGACATATCTGCTCATCGCAGTCTCCTTTCAGGAATAGGTTTGCCGAACACGATACAATGCCTTCAATGCGCTTCGACCGCTACTGCTTCTCGGGGATCAACTCGCCGACCGTCCTGTTCTTCTTGACGAGGTACTTCTGCGCAACAGCCTGGACATCCGCAGTCGTGACTGCGTCAACGTCCTTGATCACATCGAACATCCGCCCCCAGTCACCGAAGATCACGTCGTTGAAGGTGAGCGCGGCAGCCATCTGGCTGTTCGGCTTCATCCGATCGATCATCCGTTTCTTCGTCTGGCGTTTGTACTTCGTCAGTTCCTCATCGGTGACAGGTTCCTTCATCAGCCGCGCAATCTCGGCGTCAATCGCCTCCAGACACTCGGCGGACGAGTGATCCTTCGCGGGGACCGCATATGCGGCAAATAGGTTTGGGTACTTATTGCCAGGCCAGCCGTTCATAGAGCCAGCATCGATGGCAATCTTCTTCTCCTTCACGAGACTCTTGTAGAGACGCGAGGAACGTCCCTGGCCAAAAATGTTCGCGAGCGCATCAAACGCGAGGTCGTCCTTGTTCCGCACGTCGGGGCGGTGGTAGCCGACGACGACGATCGGCTGGGACTGCGCTTCCACGATCACCCGTCGCTCTCCCCACTGCTCGGGTTCCTCCGTCCGGAGCGGCTCGGGTTTTTGCCCGCCCTGTATGCGGCCGAAGTAGGTATCGGCGCGCTTGAAGACTTCGTCCGCTTTCACGTCGCCGACAATTGCCACCGTCAGGTTACTCGGGCTGTAGTATCTATGGAAGTAGTCCACAACGTCACGGCGTGTAATACGCCGGAGGTCCGACATGTGCCCGACCACAGAATGGTGATACGGGTGTGCTTTAAAGGCGGTGGAGAAGAAATCCTCGATGAGCTTGCCGGTTGGCTGGGTTTCAAGCCCAAGCCGCCGCTCTTCCATGATGACGTCACGTTCCTGGAAGAACTCCCGGAAGACCGGGTTCATGAACCGGTCTGATTCCATCGCCATCCAGAACTCAAGACGGTTCGAAGGGAGGCTGGTAATGTACTGTGTGGCGTCGTTGCTGGTGTAGGCGTTGAGGCCGGCACCCCCCTGCTTCATGATGAGGTCCCAGTACTCCTGGACCACGACAAGGTCCTGCGCCGCCTTTCCGACTTTATCGAACTCCTCCTGGAGCGCTTTGATCTTCGCGGTGTCAGGCTTCACGGTGTTCCGCTCCCGGACCAGCTTGTCATACAGCTGATCCATCTCATCGAGCAGCTTCGACTCGGCGGCGTAGTCCTTCGTGCCAACAGTCTTCGTCCCCTTGAAGGCCATATGCTCGAGGATGTGCGAGATGCCGGTGATACCGTCCACTTCCTGCGCCGAGCCGACGTCGGCGTAGGTATGGAACGAGACGACGGGCGCGTCATGGCGCTCCAGAACGATGAACTTCATCCCGTTGGCAAGGGTGTGGACTTTGACCTGCTTCTTGATGGCATCGAACGTTTGCGCACGCAGGGTGCTGCACACGAAAGCAAGCGCCAGGAGAACCACGGTCAAGATCCGAAGGGTGAGCCGTTTGACATGCATGTTCAATCCTCCCTGGAATAGTTCAACCATTTCCTCGCGAAGGTACACGACATGCAGATGAGAAGGGAAAGACAACTAAATATATCAAGAATTGGCAAAAATGCAATCAGCGGCGCACGCCCTGGATTCAGCGGATTCCAGGCGGCTTTCCGCCTAATGCCGCCGCAAAAAAGAGCCCCTTCCAGCATACAGATCGGAACGGGCTTTGCTGCTTCCCGGGAGGGATACTGACCCGATCAGAACTTGCGAGGGGCACGAGTGTCGAACACCTCGAACTCATAGAGGGAGTAAGTTGAGATCGTCCCCTTCCCCGAGCTCCCCTTTGTTCCCTTAAGCCGCAAGTAGCGCGCTCTCACGGGAGCGAAATTGAACTCCTCCATGCCCCCCTTCCCATCGGACTCCTTTACGATCTCACGCCACTCCTTTCCATCATCGGACACAACGAGCGTGTACTGAAGGCCATACCCCTTCGCCCACTTCAGCACACAACAGTCAAACGTCCGCGGGGCACCGAAGTCCAACTCGAACCACTCCGGGTCCGTTCCGTCCTTGGATGCCCACGCCGCCGAGGCCCAGCGCGTGAACGGTTTCCCGTCCACAGCGCTTCCCGGTCCGAAGTAGGGATCGGTTGTCGAGTAGGTCGACGCCGAGGCCTTCGCCCCGAGCGCAAGGTTGACGGGGGGAAGCGTGGCTCCTTCCCTCAATGCATTCACGACGACCGCCGAGTACGGAGGAAGTTCGAGCGTGAGGCGCGAGCCCGTCACACTCGCGTCGACAAGCTGTTCAAGCTTCCGCTTTTCATCAAGAATCCAGACGTGGGCGTTCGGCACGGCCTTGAAATCACCGAGCTCGATCGTGACCGGGTGCGAACACTTCCCGTCCTTGTTGAGCAAGATCACCGAGAGCGTGTCATTGCCGCGGCGGCTCGCATAAGCGGAGACGGCCGCGTCGCCGGAGCTGCTCTGCAGCATCACGTCACCGAAGTGCCGAGTGAACATCTCGAAGACGAAGTAGTTGTTGCGGAGGAGATTCTTCCCCTCGGCAGAGAGAATTCCGTAGTCGCTCCTGCCCGGGGGATACGCGTTGTGCAAAGCCCAGTAGCAGCTTATCGCTTCGCCCAACTCGGCCATCGTGCCGACCATGTCGGCGATGTAGAGGGCATTTGCCATCGACAGGACAAACGGTCCGGGGTACCCCGAGACCGAGTTATAGCCGACGTTGATGACCCACATCGCGTCGGCTTTCTCCTTCGGCAGTGCGGCCTGGATGGCGCGCCGCATGGCGGCGTACCCTCCCCTGAATTTCCTCATGCTTGCGAAAAGGGTATCGGCGTTCTCATTCTTGTTCGTGATCGGGTACCAGCTGTACGTTACGAGGTCAACGTAGTCGCGTGCCGACCTGAGGGCGCGGACGGACCAGCCATTCGGGTCGTCACTTGGAACGATGTTCATGGCGATCTTGATGGTCGGGTCGACATCCTTCATCGCCTTCGCAAACTCGACGAACCGCGCGCCGTACCCTTCGGGCGTCGTATGGCCTATCGCCCAGGCCCCCCACTGTTCGTCGCCGACCTCCCAGTACGGGATGTTGTACCCCTTCACTCTGTTGCAGTAGCGCACCCATTCGGCGGCGAGTGACGGCGGCTCGTTGAAGTTCACCGTGATGAAGCCGACAGAGTTGGTTTCCCGAAGGAGGGCGGCGTACTCGTCCGTGTCCATTTCCCCCGGACTGTTCTTCGGACTGTTCCAGATGTACTGGTCCGCGTCGTTCCCGCCGGGGTATTTCAGAAGCGTGAAGCCGGCCGCCTTTACCTTCGCGATCGCATCGCGGTCGCACGTGAGCAGCATTTCGTTCGGAGGACCGGGGAAGAGGCCCTCGTCCCAGCGCGCGACGTTGAGTCCGTAGAGATACGGGTTGATCCTGCCTGTTTCCTTCTTCGCATCGACGGTGACGCTCGCGTTCTGTGCTGCGGCAACAGAGAGGCAGGCGAACACAAGGAGCGGGAAACGGCGGAGTATCATCTTCATCTGTTCACCTCTCCTTTTCTGATTTCTTATCGGACCGCGACAGGAGGAGCCTCAGATCCTGAAATCCCAGGACCGCAATGATTCCCGCAACGGCGAAGAACAGCAGGCTTGCCGCCGCGTACACTACGAGCCAGATGATTCCGCCGGTTGCCATGAAATGATCCTTTCGTGATTCATCGTTGTCCCGACGCCGCCCGCTGGCGGCGGCTCGGCCAGCTACTTCGAGCGCTCCTCCAGCTGGGGGAGGCGGATAGGCGGATGAGACTTCTGCGTCAGGAGTGAACCCACCACCATCCCGAGTGCCGCGAGGAAAAAGCTCAGAAGACCCGATACATTAACGTCGACGAGGAAAAGGAGCCCTTGCGGGAGTGATCTCTTTAATCCCTCGAGAACGAGAAAGGCGACAGGGGCAAGGGCTCCCATGACAATCGAGGCGTATGCCCCCACGACGTTCGCCTTCTTCCAGTAGAGTCCCGCCGCGACACAGCCGAACGCGCCCGCTGTGTACATTGCCCCCGTGATGGCGATGTACTGAAAGGCCGTGGCGGGGATCTGGTACCAGAGCCCGAAGACGAGAAGGAAGAGGCCGATGAATCCGGAGATGATGCGGCTCACGGTGATGGTTCCGTGCCCGCTCAACGGCCTCCGGCGCACGGGTCCGATGATGTCACGCGTGGCCACCGAACTCCACGCAAGCATGTAGGCGCTGTAGGTGGACATCGACGCCGCCAGCATCCCGGCGACCATGAGTCCGAGGAAACCCGACGGGACACTCGTGGCAAGGAGCTTCGGCATGGCGGTCATCGTGTCGAGTTTCGGCCCAAAGACCGCGATCGCTGCGACGCCCCAGAACATCGGGATCATGTAGCGCCCCGCAAGCGTAAGGCCGGTGAAGAGGAACACCTTCCTCCCTACCTCAGGGCTCTCCGAGGCGAGTGATTTTGAGGCCGCAGGCTGCCAGAGAGCCGAGGTCGTGATGGCACCGATGAGCATCCAGAGAAAGAAGACCCAACCGAAGCGTGGGTTAGCGAACGGATTTACACCGGCGTCCCCGAGTTCGCGCGTGACAACCGCGGCCACCTCGCCGAAGCTCACACGCATAAGGACGAAAATGGTGGCAACGAACATCCCGAACGTGAGGACGACAAATTGCGTGAAGTCGGTGATCACGACCGAGAACATGCCGCCGAGCACCGTGTATGCGATAACGATGAGAAGCATGATGGTCATGATGAGGAACAGGATCATGGTCGCCTCGTTCATCCCGAGGGTATGGGCGAGCGACATGAGGACAGGCACCCTGCCGAGCGCCGCGCCGGCGTCCGCGAACCCCATTGTCTGTGAGAGAAAGATCCCGTCGAACTTCAGGAACACACCCATGTTGAGGACGCCGCCGAGGAAGAGGATGATGCCGCCGATGAAGCGGACCATCCGGCTGTACCGGAGCTCGTAGAACTCGGGAATCGTGATGACCCTGAGTCTCCGAAGCCCCTGGACGACGAATCCCGTCTTCCCGATCACCATGTACGCGAGAAACCCGATGATGCCGAGGAAGAAGCATGAGAAGCCGGTCACGTAGCCGAGCTCGCCCATGTACATGAACGTCACGATGCCGATCTCGGTCGCGATCAGCGTCGCCGAGCCGAGGGCAACCCGCACCTTCCGTCCCGCAACGAAATACCCCTCAACGTTCTCGACGTACTTCTTTGCACGCACGCCGATGAAAACGGAGAACGCGAGGTAGAAGAAAAGGATGAGCCAATCAAGAAGGTAAAAATTCATTATGCGCTCCTGTCCTCCGACAGACTCTTCGACATGATTTCATGACGTCTCAGTGTTTTCAGCCCCATCTTATGATAGAAGTCCTTCGCGTGGCCCGTCGTCCATGCGAGCCACAGGTTCCGGTGCCCTCTCTCCTTCATGTGCGCTGCGGTCCTGTAGTAAAGGCAGGTTCCAATCCCCCTTCCGCCGAGGGACGGCGCGACAGCAAACGGCCCGAAGTGCTCCTGCTCGAAGTGACTAAAGCCGACAACCTCGTCCTCCTTCACAGCAATGAGGATTTCGTCGCAGTTGGGAGCCGCCCTCAAGCATTCAAGCGCGGTGCGGAAGAGATCGCCCGGATAGTCTCGGCCGAGGAAATCGAGGAGTGGGACCGTGTAGTGGGATTCGAATGGTTTGATGGAGATGCCCTGCGCCTCGAGGCTCGCACACCGCTCCGTCATCTCTTCGGATACGCGGAAGTCGAGGAGCGAGCGCCCCATGCTGTAAACCTTTTCTGTTCCCTTGTACCCTCGTGCCCGGAGCAGGCGGTGTGCATC
>Ga0066636_10003113_pt1 | contig 10586 bp, 10 predicted proteins | sample CryGeyCG2014_080_2_FD_62736 | JGI IMG/M metagenome (GOLD analysis project Ga0066636, IMG submission 62736) | Groundwater microbial communities from aquifer - Crystal Geyser CG07_land_8/20/14_0.80 | ecosystem: Environmental > Aquatic > Deep subsurface > Groundwater | place: USA: Utah: Grand...
CGTTGATGGTCGTGGCGGCCTCCCCGGTGATCCGGAAATTCTTCGCCATTTCGTTCTTCAGCTGCGAATACACCTTATCGAGAAGCAGTCCTTTCGCCGGCTTCACGTCGACGCGGTAGGTGCAGTCCAGCCGCTCGCCGCCGAACTGTACGGAGAAGATGTCGCCACCGCGCTTCGGGATCACGTTTGCTTCGAAGTTCGACGGGTACTGGATGTCGAGGTAGTTCGACGCGTACGTGTCGAACGTCTCCGCTGGCGCGTTCACATCCCTCCCCGCAACCTTCGCCTCGGGGTAACGGATCGTCGCGGCGATGGAATCGAAAGTCGGCTTCAACGCGTCGTACTGTTCGTTGAAGGCCGAGCAGTCGAGAGCGTAAAGCGAGGAATCCAGCAGCGCCAGCTCGTAGAATCCCTTGATGGATGTCGAGCTCGTGATCTTGATTGCGTACGGGACACGCACGGCTGCCGCAGTCCCGAGCGTTGCGTTCTCCTTTGCGCCGAACGTCGCAGCGTCTTTCCATTCGAGGTTGTTGCGGAAGCCGGTCTCAAGCGAATCGAGCGGCTTGAGGGCCTTGAGCTTCGTGACGCGGAAATCCACCTTCGCTCCGGAGGAGGATCCGCTGGGCGACTGGAAATTCATGATGGCGTCGTCAGACGAGAAGAAATCGACCTTTCCATACTGCTGGCGGGGAACCCAGGTCTTGGGGTATTCGAGGGAGAAGTTCAGGTATGGATCCTTGTACCGCTCCATCTCCGGGACACCGGCAGATTCCTTCTTCCCGCAGGATGAGAATCCAATAAACGTCACAAAGGCAAGCGCGGCAAGTGTACTCAGGCGTTTCATGTCGGAGTTCCTCCTTCGACTGAAGTGTGGTTTACTTGCCCCAGAGCTCGAACCACTTCTTGGCATCGGGGCTCTTCGGGTCCAACTGTAGAACTTTGCGCATTGCGGCGCGGGCCTCCTGGACCTTATCGGCGTTCTTCTGGTTCTCTCCCGGAACGCGGCTCTGCATGATGGCCTGAGCGAGCCAGAAGTACCCTTCCTTCTCCTTCGGAGCGAGACGGGTTGTCTCGCGGAACTCCTTCTGTGCCTCCGCGGTCTTCCGTGCCTTCTCCTCTTCGTTGGTCTGGTCCATCGTGAGGAGAGTGCATTGACCGAGACCGAGGTGTGTCCGGTAGTCATCCGGCTTTATCTTGATCGCCTGCCGGTATCTCTCGCCTGCGGCCGCGTACTCCTTCCGGAGGAAGTAGTACGAGGCGAGCGCTGTATAGGCTTCCGCAAGGTCCGCTTTGTTCTTCTCGGGGTTCACGGATGCGAGCTTGATGACGTCTTCGTACGCCGCTTTCTGCGCGGCGGAGGAGTCCATCATGGCATACGTGCGCGCGACGTAGAGGCGCGTCAGGAGGAAGTCCGGTTTCAGGCTGATCGCCCTGAGAAGGACCACACGTGCACTGTCGAGCCGAACCAACTGTGGTTCCTTCCTTGTGCCTTCCTGTGAGAGCTGCATATAGCAGATCCCGAGGTTGATGTACGCGGCGATGTTCGTCGAGTCGAGTGCGATCCGCTTCCAGAGATGTGAGATTGCGTCGGGCCACTTCTTCTGAAGCATGAGGAGGCGTGCCAGCTCGGAGTGGACATCGGCAAGCGTCGAGTCCTGCTGGAGGGCCTTCTGAAGTGTGGCAATGGCATCTGCGTCCTTCTTCAGCGCCGAGTAGGCGCGTCCCAAATTTGAGTAGTCCTCCGCGGTGAGCTTCGTGAGAGCGCTGAGTTTCTGGTACGACGTGATTGCGTTGTTGTAGTTCTCCTGAGCCTGTGCCGTGGGCAAGCCGGGTGCTGACCCCAGCATGAAGAAGGACCCTGCGAGTTGGCGGAGTGCTTCCACCGATTTCGCATCGTATGAGAGGGCCTTCTTTGCGGCATCGATGGCCAGCTTGTAGCTGTGGTTGCTGTAGAGGGCCTGGGCGAGCTCGCGGTAGGCGGGGAAGCCCGGCTTGAGCTCTGCATATCGCTCGAGCACGCCGGCACTCTTCCCGTAGTCCTTTGCCAGCATGTAGATCTTCCCAAGCTCATGGTACGCCTCTGCGTACGTGCTGTCGATGACGATGACGGACCAGTAGGTCCGGAGCGCCTCATTGTACTGCTTCTGCCTGAGGTACGTGTCCGCAAGACGAATGCGGGCAGGGATGTTCGTGGAATCGACCTCGACCGCTTTCTGGTACTGCGTGATCGCGAGCGGTGCGATGTTCACCTTCAGGTAGGCATCGCCGAGCCCCATGTACGGACGTGGATTGTTCGGCTGAAGCTCCCGGGCGTTCGTGAACTCGACGATGGCGGCGTCGGTGGAGTCAGCGGCGAGAAGCGCGTCGCCGAGTCCGGCGTGGTAGTCGAAGTTCTTCTGATCAAGCTTCACGGCGATGCGGTACTGCTTTACCGCGTCGAGCGGCTTCTTCTTCGCCAGTGCAATGTCACCGAGGCGCGCTTGCGCGGGTGCAAACTCGTTGTCGTAGTTCACGGAGGCGTTGAGCTCCTGCGCCGCAGAATCGAGGCTCCCGCGCCGGTAGAGGACCTCGCCGAGGTAGTAGTGTGCGTTCGCGGAGCGGGGCGATTCCTTCACGGCCCGCTCGAAGAATGCCTGCGCGGCGGAGAGGTTGCCCTTTGCAAACTCCTGCTTTCCTCGCTCGAGCGGGTTCTGTTCCTGGGCTGCCGCACCGAGCGCGAGAACGAGGAGCGCCGCGAGAACCGCGAGAAGCCGAAGTGTGACGTGACGTTGCATGGTTTCCCTCGTCAGTTAGATTCTGGAGAAGCAGGAACGAGCCGGATATTCTGGGTTGCAGGGACAAGGCCGGCCTTCAGGAATAACCTCTGTCCATCCGGGCTGGCAATGAATGAAATGAATCCGCCTCCGAGCCCGTAGAGGTACTCCGTCGAGTAGAGGACGATCGGCCGGGTGAGCGGGTAGTAATGGAGGTAGACGTATGCCGGATGTGGTGAGAACACTTTTGCGACCGTGCGAATCGTGTCGGGATTTACGGACGGGTCTGACAGTTCAAGGGGCCGGACCGGCAGCATGGTCCCGTGCAATGCATAGAGGCCGACGAAGCCAAGCGCATTGCCGTGTGCGGCAACATCCTCGACAACGGCGGGACTTGATGGGACGACGGTGACGGGGGCGGGGAACCGCCGGCCGCCGAGAAGACGCCGGGACACGAACTCGTATGTCCCCGCGTTGGGATCCTTTGTTACAATCCGGATCGGCTCGGCACGCCCACCCTTGAACGCGTTCCAGCGATTGACATTCCCCTCGAGGATGTTCGCGAGGTCGGTTGTCGTGAGCTGCTTGACCGGGTTTCGCTCGTTCACGAGGGCGGCCACGCCGTCGTAAGCGACGACGTGCTTCGACACCTGGATGTTGTACTTCCGGATGACGCTGTCTTCCTGCGGGTTGAAGTCGCGTCCGACGACGATAAGAGTTGCATCGCCGTTGATGAGTTTCACGATGGCCTCGCGCGAGGAGACGGACGAGACCTCGAACTTCGCCTCGGGGTACTTTACCTGGAAAGAGTCAGCGATTTCGCGGACGATCGGCTCAACCGATTCGGCGGCGAGGATCTTGAGGTGCCCCTTGGTGGGGGACTCCGTCTTCTGCTCCTGGCAGCCCCCTGCAAGGAGGCCGAGAACGAGAACGAGGGGCAGCAGCAGCACCCCTCGTCCCCGTCTCTTCGCATCTTCGGTCGTGCGGATCATTCTGGTTCCGATTGCTCTTTTCTCTTCATCCATAGTGCGATGAACCGGTAGATGCCGTAGAGCATGAGGATCGCGCCGAGCATCGTGCGGAAGTTCGACGGGAGGTCGGTCGGGACGACGATGTTGAGGATCACGACAAACCCCAGCGTGGAGATTAGCACGGCGGTCACAAGACCGATAATCCAGAGGATTCGCCCGGCGTCCACGTCCGCTCGGCTACTTCTTCAGTGTGAACCTGAACGGGATGATGACCCAGACCGCGACCGGTCCGTTGTTCATGAGTGCCGGCGTGAAGACGAACTTCATCGCGGCATCGGTCGAAGGCTGGTTGAAGATCTCGGCGTCGCTCTTCGCAACGAGCGCCTTCTTCGGTTTCCCTTCCTTGTTGACCCAGATCTTCACCCACACGGTCCCTTCAAGGCCCGCCCGGCGGGCGAGCTCCGGATACTCCGGCTTTAGCGTCCTTACTGGTGTCGGCTCCTTCTCGTACGGGACGAAATCCGGCGGGGGCGCGTCTTCCGGAGGAGGTGCCTCCTGGATGACGACCTGTTCGTTGCCGCCCGTCATCGAGGCGACCGGGGCCTGCACCTGGCTCAGCTCCTTCTGCGAGGCGAACGTCTGTTCGGCGCTCACCTCGGCATCAGGGACCGGCACCGGCACGCCGACGCTCGGCTTCACGACGGGACCCGAGACACCCATCTGCGGCGCAGCTTCCGTGTTCGTGATGGATGGAGGCGGACCGAGCTCACTGTACTTGAGGATCCGCACGGTCATCACCGGCTCCTCCTCCTTCTGCAGCGCCTGGGCAAGGAAATAGCCGCCGAGGACCAGCGCGTGGACGAGCACGGCGACGGCGAAGGCCGTCGCGAAGTAGCGCTGGTAGAGGCGCTTCAGCTCGGGGGCTCCGTAGACCGGCCTCTCCTCCGGTTGTGCCTGCACTGCTAGTTCTTGTTTCGTTGCCATGGAATGTACTCTCCACTCATTACAACAATTGTCCCGGGAGAATTGTCCCTCCGGGCATTACCCTGCCTTCTTCAACAGCGTCTTGTCCGCTTCGAGCAGGGAGGCGATGCTGAACCGGTTGATGCCGTTCTGATTGAGCTGATCCATGATGTTGACCATGAGGTCATATCGGGCTTTCCGGTCCACTTTGAGGAGCACAATGAGCTTCGGGTTCGCCTGGTACCTCTCGCGGAAGATGTTCTTGATCCCGTCGAAGTTGGTCTTCTGGGGGAGCTCGATGCCCATGTTCCAGTAGATGGCGTTGTTGTCGAGGGCGCGGACCGTGAGAAGGTTCGACTCGGCCACCTCGACCGATGCCTCGGACGGAGGCAGGTTGATCTCCATGGTCTGCGGCTTTGTCATCTGCGTCGTGAGCATAAAGAAGGTCAGGAGCAGAAACGCGACGTCGACCATAGGGGTCATATCGATACGAATGGCAATCCGACGTGCCTTCTTCCTCTTCTTACCCTTTTTGTGTCCTCGGTGTTCGGCGGTGTCTACTGCTGCCATGGTTCATTACTCCTTAGTCTTGGCTCGTCATTGCTGCTTCGTCGGGGGGATGTAGTCTGTCACGAGGTTGAACCGCGTGATGTTCGCTTTCTTGAGGATGTCCATGACATCCTCTGCGTACCCGTAGTCGGCTTCCTTGTCCCCCTTGATGACAGTCGCGAGCTTCGGGTTCTTCCGGCGGGCCGTCTGGAGCAGGTCCTGGAGCCGGTTCATTGGAACCTCGACGCCGGTCTTCAACTTGTTCTCCTCCCCGAAGATATCCTTGTCCCCCATGAGTCGCTGGGAGTCAAAGCCGAGGAAGATCCGCCCGTCCTTCCCAATTGTGACCGTGGCGATGTTCACATCCGGGAGTTTGAACTCGGAGTGCGAGCTCGGGAGGATAATCTCGACGGCTTCCGGCGGACGGAACTGCGTCGTCAGCATGAAGAACGTGAGGAGGAGGAACGCAACGTCCACCATCGGTGTCATATCGATCTTGACGGGGATGCGTGGCTTCTTGAATTTGGGCATGGACTGATGCCTCCTCTCGTCTTACTTTTTCAGGCCGAGCATTTGAACCATGCTGTAGCTTGCTTCATCGATCATGTAGGTGAAGGCGTCGACCTTGTTCACGAAGTAGTTGTAGAACACGATGCCGAGGATGGCAGCGACGAGTCCGCCGGCGGTGTTGATGAGGGCCTCCGAGATGCCGATGGCAAGGCCGATGGCATCCGGTGCGCCCGCCTTTGCCATAGCGCGGAATGCCCGGATCATTCCAATCACCGTCCCAAGGAGTCCGAACATCGTCGCGATGGAGGCGACGGTCGAGAGGACGATGAGGTTCCGCTCAAGAAGCGGTGTCTCAAGCATCGTCGCCTCTTCGATGGCGCGCTGAACCTCTGCAATCTGTTTCTCGGCTTCCATCTTGCTGTCACCGACGACGATCTTGTAGCGCTCGAGGCCGCTCCTGATCACATTCGCAAGAGAACCTTGCTGGCCGTCGCAGGCCTCAATGGCCTCGTCGACCTTGCGTTCCTCGATAAGACCGCCGACATTCTTGAGGAACTTCGGTGTCGAGCCCTTCCCGCCGGCCTTCTTCAGTGAGAAAAGACGCTCAAACACAATCGTGACGTTAATGAGCGTGAGACTGATGAGGATCGGCACGATGATGCCGCCGGTGTACACCATACCCATCAGGTTGTTGGGTTCCTCGCGCTTCGCGCCGTCTTTGAAGTTTGACGGATCCCCAAGGACGTACGAGAAAATGGCGATGGCAATGGCCAGCGTGAGGACGATGACGAGTGCCATGAAGAGGCCCTGCTTCATTGGAATGTTCCCTTCTTGATGTTGGACATGATGATGCGTGAATTGTGGCCCGCGTCCCGGGCCGACTGGTTACTTTGAAAAACTTGCCACGGCTTCCATCTGCGAATCGAAGACGTCGAACAGGAGCGACAGCTTTGTCGTCACAAAAATATTGTGGATGTTCTTGTTCACGCTGCAGAGAGCGATCTTCCCGCCGCGGTTCACGTAGCTCGTGTGACTCGCGACGAGCACACCAAGTGCGGTGCTGTTGACGTACGTGACTTTCCCGAGGTCGATGACAAGCTTCCTGTTCCCTCCTTCGAGGAGGTCCTTGACCGTCTTCTTCAGTTCGTCGGTCTCGTCTCCTCCGATCAGCGATCCCTTCGGTTCGAGAATCGTCACGTTGCCGCTTTCAATCGTTGTCGTTTTTACTGTCATAGCGAACCCCCCATTGTTTAGGAGTGTGCAAAGGTGTGTGGACTGTCCATCTCACATATCTCACGACGCCTCACCGAGCTGTCGGGGCGCGGGTCGGAGCTGGGCCAGCACCGCCTGGAGCTCCGGGAGGGCAAACGGTTTCTCAAGCGCCCGCACAATCCCCGCCTCACTCATCTGCTCCTCCCCTGAAAGCTCACCGAGCCAGATCACCGGAAGGCCGGGCCTCGCCCGGTGAAGGGCTTCAACAGAATGGATCAGCGTACCGTCGCTTGCGTCCTCGTTGACAAGCATCGCATCGAAGGGGGTCAGCTGGAGCTGTCGGTGAGCCTCATCCAGTGTCTCCACAAGGACTGCCTGGTTTCCGGCCCCCTGCAGGTACGAGCGCATGACAAGCCCAATGTTCTTCTCGCGGCTGACAAGCAAAATGTTCATGCGGTCTGCCCGCAAACCGTTAATATAGGCCTGTGATGGGTTGATTCCAACGCCATAGAGTCTTCCAACAATCATGCCACGGCGCTAATGGGACCTGCGAGAATCCATGGAATTCCGCCCATTTGCGGGGAGAATCCGAACTGCTCCATCGGCAACGGCATGCGGGATTGAATTTTGCAATGCAGAGGCGAACTGGGTGCTGCGACTCGCTGTAACACGTTGTGATGGATTGAGTTCGGTGCCTTGCGCTTTGCAGTGCGCCCCACTTGAACAAAGCATCTGTGCAAAAGGCAGTGGCCTCTTCGGGGACGGTTCAGACTCGCCTGAGGAAACTCGCAGGTGCGCTACGATGCAGCCGACTTGCCGCGGGAAAGGTTGCAGCGCGATTGTGCGATTGCTCAGAGGTTGTGCTTCTTCCGTTTTCGCCAGAGGGTCGCCGGGTCAATACCGAGGTTCCGCGCCGCCTCCTCGAGATCCTTCGAGACGCGCAGAACCCTGGCAATGTGGCGGCGCTCCATTTCTTCGAGCGAGAGAGGCTCCGAAACCTCCGAGCCGCCGCTGAGAACCTCCTCGGGAAGGAGCTGCGGTTCTATCGTCCCGCCGCGTGAAAGGATGACCGCACGCTCCAAGGCGTTCTCAAGCTGGCGGACGTTCCCAGGCCACCGGTAGCGCGTGAGGATTCCGAGGGCATCAGGCGTGAGAGTCGGTCCCGCCGATGCATCCCCTTTCTTGAATTCCTGCGAGAACTGCTTGAGGAAATGGTTGATAAGGAGCGGGATGTCCTCGGGGCGCTCGCGGAGAGGCGGGAGTTTGATCTTCACGGCGTTCAGACGGTAGTAGAGATCGTCGCGGAACGTCCCGTTCTTCATTGCCTCCTCAAGGTTCCTGTTCGTCGCGGCGATCACCCTCGCGTCGACCTTGCGCGTCAGGTTCTCGCCGACTCGCTCGAACTCGCGGCTCTGGAGGAATCGGAGGAGCTTCACCTGAAGCGAAGGGGAAATCTCGCCTATCTCGTCGAGGAAGACCGAGCCGCTGTCCGCCATCTCGAACCGTCCGATCCGGTCCTTGAGCGCACCCGTGAACGCTCCCTTGACATGCCCGAAGAGTTCGCTCTCGAGAAGGGTCTCGGCAAGGGCGGCGCAGTTCACACGGATGAAGGGGGCATCGCGCCTCTGGCTGTTCTTGTGTATGAAGTGCGCAAACAGCTCCTTCCCCGTTCCGCTTTCTCCCTCGACGAGGACGCTGATGCTGCTGTCGGCGACCTGGAGCGCGAGGTCGAGCATCCTCCGCATCGCCTCGTTCCGGGTCACAATCTCCCCGCCGAGCCTGAGCTCGCGGATCTGCTCCTGGAGGTCGCGGACCTGCACTTCGAGCGAGTGGTGTTCCCACACTTTCTCGGCGAAGAGACGGAGCTCATCGAGGTCGAACGGTTTCTGAAGGTAATCGTACGCCCCCTTCTTGATGGCCTCGACCGCGCTGTCGATGGACCCGTGCGCTGTAATGATCACGACCGTTGTCTCGGGAGACGACCGTTTGATTTCCTGGAGAAGCTGGATCCCGTCGATCGGGTACATCTTCAGGTCGACGAAGGCGATATCGTAATGCTCGGCAGTGGCCTGGTCGATCGCAAGCTCCGGACGGTTAAGGGCGTCGACGCCAAACCCGAGCGACTCCAGGCAGATCGTCATCGTCTTGAGGATGTTGGCTTCGTCGTCGACGATCAGGATTCTTCCACGCGGACTCATGCGTGTTCCCCTCCCGCCTCCGTCCCCGCGGCGGCGATGCGGCGGCGGAGGGGCAGTGTGAACCGGAACGTGCTGCCGACACCGACTTCGCTCTCGACCCAGATCCGCCCGCCATAGAGCTCGATGATCTCCTTTGCGATGGACAGTCCGAGCCCGACACTCCCCGGCGTCGAGTCGTACACGCTCTTCACCTGTATGAACTTGTCGAAGATGGTGCCGATATATTGCTTCGGGATTCCCCTCCCCGTGTCCGCAATGCTGACGGTGATCTCCCGTTCGTCCGCGTCGGCGCCGATCGTGACCGTCCCCCCGGACCCCGTGTACCGCAGCGCGTTGTTGAGTATGTTCGTGATCACCCATGAGATCTGCTGCTGGTCCCCGGTGAAGGAGGGAAGGTTCGGTGGGACCTCGAGAACGAGACGAACCCCTTTCTCCTGAAACGGGAGCTGGAGCGGTTTGAGTGAGAACTCGATGACCGCTCCGATGTCGAGGGTCTCCTCGACCATTGTGATCTTCTTCGATTCAAGCCGCGACAGCTCGAGGAGTTCTTTTACAAGTTTCGTGAGACGGCGGCAGTCGTCCTTAGCCGAATTGAGGAGATCGCCCTGCTTCTCGTTCAGGGGGCCGAGGAGCTTCTGCCCGAGGATGTCGATGCTCATATTCACGGAGGTGAGAGGGGTCCGGAATTCATGGGAGACTGTCGCCATGAAGTCGGACTTCAGCTTGTCGAGCTCCTTGAACTGCGTGATGTCCTGGAGGATCGTCACGATGCCGAACATCGAGTCTCTGCCGTGTGCGCCGATCTTTGTGAGGCGCGGCTTGAAGAAGAGGGTGTGATCGCCGAGAGTGAAGGTGAGGTGCGGGTAGCGCTTCTCGGCCCCTCCGTTCTGCGAGTCACGTGCGGCGTCGACGAGCTCGAGGATGCGCCTGTCGGCGATGACGCTTGCAAGTGGCTTTCCAAGGGACCCCTCCTCCGTGACGCCGAAGAGGAGGCATGACGCCTCGTTGAGGAGCGCCACGTTGTTCGATGCGTCGGTCACGATGATCGGGTCGGAAATGCTCTCGACGATCGCCTCCGACTTTCGCTTCTCCGAGAGGATCTTCTCGATATTGAGCTGCTCGTAGCGGCGGAGCCTCCCTGTCATCCGGTTGAACTCACGACCGAGCTCACCGATCTCGTCACTCGTCCGGACGTCGATCGTCAGATCGTATTTCCCCTCTCCGATCTGCTTCACCCTTTCGGTGAGCTTCTCCGCCGGCTCGATGATGAAACGCGAGAACTGGACGCTGAAGAAGATGCTGAGCATGACCGCCAGGAGAACGGCTGCGACCACACCGTATGTGGCGTCTGTGGCTGTCCGCTGCGTCGTCTCGTATGCGTCGTACATCGCGGACTGGTTGAGTTCAAGAAGCGCGAAGGAATCGTTCTT
>Ga0066636_10003114_pt1 | contig 10586 bp, 13 predicted proteins | sample CryGeyCG2014_080_2_FD_62736 | JGI IMG/M metagenome (GOLD analysis project Ga0066636, IMG submission 62736) | Groundwater microbial communities from aquifer - Crystal Geyser CG07_land_8/20/14_0.80 | ecosystem: Environmental > Aquatic > Deep subsurface > Groundwater | place: USA: Utah: Grand...
GAAAATGCGGCTTCGAGATTGGTGGGATTGTTTGCGGCTCTGAGTCTGTGGGCTTTGTTTATGATTTGTATGATTGGCACAGTTATTTTTGTTGTATTAATGATCATATAGAAGAAACTTCTATCAGTCATTATTAACCAATTTCTGGTTTTGCAGAAAAGTTATAGCTGAACTAAAACAGACTACATTGATCGGTGTCTAGAATGATTGACATATCGACATTGCAGACAATATCGATAGCCATTGCTTCTGCAGGTGTGTTCGCTGCAGCCATCTACTACATTATTCAGATTAAGCATCAGACCAAGCTTAGACAAACGGACCTCATAATCAGACTCTATTCATTTACTGGTAGCAAGGATTTTCTAGAAGCTTTGGACAAAGTCAAAGATAGAGAGATCGGGAGCGTCGACGACTATAAGGAAAGGTATGGCAGCTTAGTAGAAATAAATCAATTACTGCAGGTTTTTGCAGAGCTTGGCATGCTGCTAAAAAGAAAACTCATAGACATCGACTTGATTGATGACTTGATTGGACAAAGAACTGTCTTAGCGGCGTATGAGAAGTTGGATCCATTGAATGAAGCCTACAGAAAGGAACAGGGAATCGAATCAGATTCATTTGATTATCTCTACAATGAAATGAAAAGATATCAACGAAACTAGAGCAATGTTTCTGCAGGCAGGTCTTTCAATCAGAGTTAGGATTTTTGGGGTTTTGGGGCTAAAACTTTACCCTTAAACTTATGTAGCATAGCATTGTTAGTAGTGAGTATTGTTTCGTGGAGAATAGTGTATGCCTTCATTGAAAAAGAAGAATGCCCAAAAGAAGAAAAAACATTCAGACAAAGTTGGGAAATAACGCAGATTACCATCTTCCACTTTCATGCTGGTCTTTGTCGTTCATTCAGAAAACGGAATATAGTAATTGTAGGCTTAAAAAATGAAGATGACAACGTTCGTAGGATGTGAACTCTCATAAGTGGAGATGTCTTTCCAACTTCCCGATTTTCATAGCTTTTAGAATTCAACATATAAGAGAAGTGCGCTTTGAAAGAGACGCCTTCGGCGATTTTCTTACTAATCCCTGAAACCAATGAGCGCCTTGTAGACTCAAGAACCGATTTCTCAATCTTCTATTGATTGCTTTTGACAGTATGATCTGAATAAACCGTATCTCTGAAGTCTTGGCCAGCCGGTCTTTGCATAAATCAGTTTTTCTGGATTTTTCCTCAGCCAGTTCATCATATGGAAGAAGCTCTTTGCCTTTTTCTCATCTCTCTCTTCTATCGGTTCATAACCCAAGTTTCTGATTTCGTCAAGGTACGCTATTTCTGTCAGCCTCTGCGGCTCACCGGTAACTTTGATTCTGTCGACCCGACTGCTGCCGTACACTTCTATTAGGCGATTTACCGCTTTGTCGAAGACATAGCCTTTGCAGATTTGAATTTGTTCGTCCTTCTTGATCTGGAGTTTACCCAGCAGTTGAAACACGACTTTTGAAGCCTGGTTCAAATATTCTTTTGACCGGAATCTGGAAGACCTGAAATATTTGACATCCAAGATATCGTATGTAAATTCCTGAGTTTCGCAGCGAAAGGCTGCTATAACCACGCCAAAAAGTAGGTCGCCTATGCCTGCATCGTCAACAATTATTGTCAGTAACCCCATCCCCTTGTGTAAGAGATAAATGAACCATACGCACGTTTGTGAAAACGCTTCAAACGTGCCTTATATTGTTTGTTTCTCGGATTTCTTGTCCCTCATGCACACACGTGATATATTATTGTCCCAAAAAGATCGAAGACTGCCCAAATCATAGAAGCGTGAAGAAGATAATTTGCTTTGGTGATAAATGGTCAAGACACTATACGAACAAAAAATGGGAAGTTTCAACAGCTTCAGAACTTGCCAAGTGAGCTCGGAGAGCGTCGAGAATGGATGTCACATAATGGTTAGAACTACTTCTTCAACTGTTTCTCCTTGTGCTTTCTTCTTTTCTCTTCTCTTTCCTTCTTAGTCATCGGCTTCTTCTTAGCACTACCCATGCTCAATACAATCACCACTCTTGAATAATCGGCAAAACGAATTAAGGTTTTGCGCACGTTAAAACATAAATGCGTTTTTCTTCAAAGGAAGTGTTGCTCCTAGAGTTGCCCCTTTAACAGTATAGACTATCGAGGTTTGATCTTCTGGCGCACATGCTTGTGCGAATGTTTTTGAGTCACACGTTAAACGATGGGAGGAAGTGTCGACCCGATCGACCGAGTTTTTAGTCATAGCTACAAGTGATATTATTTCGAAGTTCCAAACTGAAATCAGCAAAGACCCTTTTCACCAAATAAGAGAACGATACATCTTCAGGTCATACCATCAGCGCGCGCGCCTCTCTGTTCCTGCTCTCTACTCTTCCCTGAACCGTGTATACGGCCTGATAGAAGCAACGTAATTGGTTTGGTTGGGGTAAAGTTTTATCCAAACCAAACTTGCTTGAAGAACTTCACGCTTCGAAAAACCAGTTATCAGGCAGGAAGTATACAAGGTTCAGTCAAGCTATGTTCTCGTGATGGGAAAAGAGGGGCTATCTGAGAAAAAAGAGCAGCAATAGGGCTAATGTATGAAGGGCATACGGAATCGAGTATACGAGTCGGAAAACTTGAGTTCCGCAGCGCCCGCTATGTGCCTTGAGAGGAAGGTGAAACGAAGCCTCTGGGTAGGATGAATGCAATCGTGGGCTTGGGGTTCAATCTATATATAGAGGAGGGGTAGGCAGCTTAGAGTACTACTCAGCAAAGCCAAGAAGCGCAATTGCACGGTCATTGGAAGAGTTCTATCCAGATTCCGTTCGGCTCTTCTATGTAAGCCCATCGTCCACCGTCTGCCTTCATCTCCAACACAGTCCGATACCCTGCTTTTCGCGCTTCTTCCAAAGCCCTGTCCAAATCTTCAACCTTGAACGCCAAATGATCCAACCCCTCTCCCACAGCGTACTTAGTGTCGTAGGGACTATCCTTCTCGTAGTAGTTCAGTTCAAGAAGGAAACCGCCTTCCTCACTCACCAAACCCACCGTCTCACCCCGGGTCTGCTCAACCTTCCCCCGACCCACAACCTTCATACCCAGCAACTCCGTGTAGAAACCAATCGACCTCTCCAAATCCCTAACCCTTATCCCAACATACGTAAACTTGCCCTTCATAACCATCACCAAACCGTACAGCAACACCCACATAAAATACTATCCGTAACGCGCTAACATCCCAGACCTCAACAGCAAGTCCAACTCATATATAACGGAAGTAGGGTCAGCCCTGAGAGCTCCACTTCAGCCGACATTGTCAATTCAAGTTCATGCCTGTTACTACTTCAGTTCTGCCAGCACTCTACTAATCTCGCCAGAATCCACTCCTATCGCTGCAGAAACCTTATCAACCTAATCTCTCGTAAAGCCACGCACCGTTTCTCTGGCCTTTTCCATAGAATAGATTCGAAAAAGATCAGCCTTAAGCTCAGCAATAGGCATGCCAGAAAACCACAAAAGAGCATAAATGTCCGCAATATCCTTGATCCTCTTATGCTCCTTATCCCGATTCACAACGGAGTTAAGCTTCATAGCCAACAACACATGAAAAAACTAGGCTGTGAAAACAGCCAAACAACAACCCCTAGCACCAGTTGTCCGACAAACACTCCCCCAACTCACGACAAAACTACAACAGGCTCGATTCATTGCTAAACAAAAGAAAAACGCGGACGCCTAACATATCCACTAGGAGGAAAAGCATGGGACTACGCACAGACACACATCCGACGCCAAGCGGCATCAAAAACGGCTGGCATCCCGCAAGATTTTCAGACGCACACGAGCCACATAAATCATTCCGATCGCCAAAAGAACAGCCCAAAGAACCAGCCCAGAGAGCGACAACTCAAAACCCAAACCAGACTCCTCACCTCTAAACGTGTAATACTGGCCCAGCGAAAACAACACAAGACCGACAATGAAGAGGATTACAGGAAACCAGTACCTGCGCTTTATTCTCATTCTAGCAAGTCCTCAGTCGGCTCCTCATAATACGGCGGAAGCATCCACTCCCCCACCCTTACCTCGTTCACAAAAACCATCCTGTCCTCATCCAGCCAAACACACTTGCTGCGATGCACGCGGTCAAGCTTCCTCGACAGGTGCAAACTCAAAAAACGAGTCAAAACCACGTGCAAAGTCTCATGCTCCAAAACCTGCAGCAAACTGTAAACCGTGAAACGGTTCTGCCTCTTATGCCAATAAACATTAATCACATCAGGACTCCCACTGTCAACCCACGCCCCGCCCAAAAACTCGGCCCGCTTAGGATTCTCCAAAATCTCCTCCTCAGACGGAATCCTAACATCAATCGTCAAAGAGTCCTCAGGCTCCCTCTATTTTCTCAACCACTAAGGCACAAGCCCCTTTTTTGGCTTACGCAAGAACTGCCCAAACCCCAACAACCCCAAACAGCCACTGCACAAACTAAAAACGAAATGCTTCCTCATTAACGAAGAAGGTTTATATCAAATCAAAGACTGAATACTAACAGGTCGCGGCTTATGATCAAAGTAAAAGGCTTGAAGTTCACCGTAATCCTCCGAGAAGAAGCCGAAGGCGGCTACTCAGCCCAGGTGGTTGAGCTTCCAGGCTGCATAAGCCAAGGAGAAAACCGCGAACAAGCCCTAACCAACATCCGCGAAGCCATAGAAGGCTACCTAGAAGCCTTCCCAGAAGAACTAAACCAGCTAAAGCGCAAGAAAGAGCTGGTGGAAATAACTGTCTAGAAAACTGCCAACACTTTCTTGGCGCAAACTCCTGAAAGCCCTCAACAAAGCTGGCTTCAAAACGGTCCACCAAAAAGGAAGCCACATCTTCCTAACAGACGGCAAGCACAAAATCACCGTCCCAAGACACGAAACCATCAAAAAAGGCACGCTACTCGCAATCATACAACAAGCAGGCTTGACAAAAGAGGAACTCCTCAAACTACTAGACTAGAACGAAAACAGAAACCCAAGCTCTGAACTCACTTCAAGTTCAATCTATATGTAAGAGGGCTGAACACCCACAAAGAGCATCAGAGCACAAACACAATTCAAACCTGTAACTTCTGCCTTATCGCACTACGCTTCTCTTCAGCTAGCGGCCCGAACTTCTTTATCCTGCCCGTGAACATGCTAAACAGTTCCGCAGCCTTCTTGTAAACCGGCAAAGGCACATAACTATACCTCACACGCATGTTCTCAACACCGTACTTCGCCAGCTCACGACCCAAATCAATCATCCGCTTCTTCGTAAACCGCTCATCAATCTCCTGACTGCCCTCAATCACCAAAACGCCATCAGCACCAAACGCAAACGCGCTCAACAGATGCTTCAAACCCAAAATAGCCGTCGTCGGAACAGGCACAATCCGAACATTCTCAGGATAATTCGTCCTATCCAAACCCAGAAAATCCATGCCCGTGTAACCCACATTCTTATCCACAAAAGCCACAACCCTGACCTCACCTGCCTGCTTCTCAGCCAAAACCCCACGCAAACTGGCCATTATCTGCCTGGACGTCGAGTTCCTGAAGTCGATAGCCTCCTGCGGACAAGCAGGAATACACGCGCCACACCCATTGCACTGGAAAGGGTCAATCTTGGCTTTGCCCTCAACCATGCTAATCGCTTTCGTCGGACAAACCGCCACACACGCCTGACAACCATTACACAAATCCGCAATCACAAAAGCCTTCTCAGGACTCGTAGTAACATAATCACCCTTCAAAAACAAAGCCGCCTTCGCCGAAGCAGCCAAACCATCAGAAACCGTGTCACGCACATCCTTCGGACTCAACGCACACCCACACGCAAAAATGCCCGTAACCAACGAATCCACCGGATCCAGTTTCGGATGCTTCTCCGTGACAAAACCATCCTCACCAGTCGAAACCCTCATCTTGTCCGCAAGCTCCTTCAAACCATTCGGCGGAACCATCGGCGTCGCCAAAGCAACCATATCAAACTCCTGCTCCGTCAACTCACTCGAAATCGTGTCTTCGGCAACAGCCACAAGCTTACCAGTCTTGTTATTCCTGTAAACCTCAGCCACCTTGCCGCGGATAAAAGCAACACCAGCCTCCTCATCACGCCAATACAAATCCTCGTAACCCTTACCCGTAGCACGAATATCAGTGTAATAAATCGTGACGTCAATCCCCAACATCTTCTTCAACACAAAAGCCTGCTTCAACGCGTACATACAGCAAATCCTGCTGCAATAAGGAACATAATTCTTATCCCTCGAACCCGCACAAAGCAGAATCGCCATCCGCTTAACATCACTGCCATCAGCACGCTTAACATAACCGCCCGTAGGCCCAGTTGCAGAAACAAGCCGCTCCAATTCCATCATCGTAATGACATCCTTGTACGTGCCATACCCATAAGTCTCAAGCTTCCTGGCATCATACAACTCATAACCCGTAGCCACAACAATCCCGCCCACAAGCAAGTCAACAACACAACCCTGATCCGCCAAGCTAATGGCCTTAGCAGGACAAAGCTGCTCACACTTCCCACACTTCGTACACGCCTCAAAATCAATAGTATAGCTCGAAGGCACAGCCTGCGGAAACTCGATGTAAGCCGCCTTCCTCTGGGACAAACCCTCATTAAACTCGTCCGACATGCTCACCGGACAAACCTTCGTACATACCCCGCAACTTCTGCACTTCTGAACATCCACACCTCGAGGCTTCATGAACACCTTCACGTCATAATTGCCCGGCCGACCGCCAACCTCCTGCACCTCAGCGTAAGTGTACAAACTAACATTCTGGTTCCTACCAACCTCAGCCATCCTTGGAGTGAGAATGCACTGCGCACAATCCAAAGTTGGAAAAACCTTCGTCAATTTCGCCATGTTACCGCCGATGCTCGGCTTCCGCTCAACAAGATGAACTTTGTAACCCAAATAACCAAGCTCAAGCGCCGCCGTGATCCCAGCAATTCCGCCGCCTATGATGAGAATCTCCCTAGAAGCCTTCTCGCTGATGGTCTGCAGAGGCTCAAGCTCCTTAGCCCGCTCATAACCACCTTTAATCAGGCTTACAGCCTTCCTAGTTGCTTCAGGGGACGCATGAGGACCATGAACCCACGAATCCTCCTCTCTGATGTTCACAAACTCAAGCATGAACGGGTTCAAACCGGCCCTTTCCAAAACGCTTTGAAAAGTTGCAAGATGCATCCTCGGCGTGCAACTCGCCACAACGACGCGGTCCAAACTTTCCTTCTTCACAGCGTCCAGAATCATCTCCTGAGCCGGCTTGGAACACAGGTACTTGTGATACTTGGCGACGGCAACTCCTTCCCAGCTCTTCACAGCGTCAACGACAGACTTCACGTCCACAACGTCGCCTATGTTGCCGCCACATTCACAAACGAAAATGCCAATTTTAGGCGACTTTTTCTCCATGAACGGCAATCCCCGTCTTCATGATTCGTTTTAATTGATTCACGGGAAAACGCTTTAATAATCTTATGCTCCCAATTCACTAAAAAGCGATGGGCAACATGAACGCTCAGGAACTCACCCAGAAACACAAACTTCTCGAATGCATCCAGTGTGGAATATGCACAGGAAGCTGTCCAGTCGCCAAAAAAACCAACCTCAACGTCAGAAAATACATGCGCGAAGTCGCCACACTAGGCAAACTAACTCAACACTCACAGAACGAGCTGTGGAGCTGCACAACCTGCAGTACCTGCGGAGTCCGCTGCCCCAAAGACTTGAACCCGTACGAATTCCTAATAGACATCCGCAGCATGGCAGTTGAAGAAGGGCAAGTTGCAGCCACCATCCGAGACGCGCTGGAAAGCATATTCAAAAACGGCAACGCATGGGGAAGAATCCGCAACAAACGCTCTGAATGGACACAAGGCCTAAACATCAAACACATCTCACAAGGCGCAGACATCCTCTTCTTCGTCGGCTGCACATCCGCCTACGATCCGAGAGTGCAAAACGTGCCCAAAAGCCTCGTAAAATGCTTCGAAAAAGCCGGACTAAACTTCGGAATCTTAGGCGACGAAGAAAACTGCTGCGGAAGCGAAGTCTACGGCATGGGCGAAAAAGGCCTGTTCGAGTTTCTGGTTGAAGAGAACATGAAAACCTTCAACAAGTACAACGTGAAACAGGTCGTCACAAGCTGTCCGCACGGTTATCATGCCTTCAAGAACCGATACAACCAGCAGAGCTTCGAAATCCAGCACCACACTCAGTTACTTGCGAAGTTGATCGACGAGAAAAAACTCACGTTCACAAAAGAAGTGAACAAGAAAGTGGTCTATCACGACCCATGCTTCCTAGGCAAGCAGAACGGCATCTACGACGAGCCCAGAAGAGTGATTGAAAGTGTGCCTGGCGTAAAGCTTTTGGAGTTTGATCGTTCAAGAGCAAGAAGCGTCTGCTGCGAAGGCGGCGGCGGAAGAATGTGGATTGATATTCCAGGCCCACGCTTAGCAGAAGTGCGCGTTAAGGATGCTGTTGAAGTTGGCGCAGAAATTTTAGCCGTTGCTTGTCCTTTTTGTCTTCTAACTTTTGAAGATGCTGTTAAAACCACAGGGAACGAAGGCAAAATTCAAGTAATGGACGTAGCGGAACTGCTTACGCTTGCCTTATAATATTCCTATTTAGTTAGTAAAACATGGTCTCATTAAGTTGCGAATGCCTAATAAATCCCTAATCATTAGATTAACTCGTTCAAGGGTTGTTCCGCATGGAAGGTTGGGATTTGATAATTATTGGTGCTGGCGCAGCAGGTTTAGCCGCTGGAATTTATGCCGCAAGAAGCAGACTAAAAACCCTTGTTTTAGAGGAAAAAATGGCAGGAGGCACAATAGCAGACGCTCCACTAGTTGAGAATTATCCAGGTTTTCAAAATATAAGTGGAATGGAACTAGCGCAGAAAATGGTAGTCCAATGCAGAAGCACAGGCGTGATTATTCGCGAATTCGAAAAAGTCTTAAGCCTAGACCTTAATGGCGAGAGGAAAATCGTGAAAACAAATAGCGCCTCCTACGAGACAAAAGCAGTTATCATTGCTTCTGGCTCTCATTATCGTGAAATCGGCGTTCCCGGCGAAAAAGAGTTCTTTGGAAGAGGTGTAAGCTATTGCGGGGTCTGCGATGGTCCCTTGTTTAAAGGTAAACGTGTACTTGTTGTCGGCGGCGGCAACATAGCAATAATGACAGCACTTTACATGGCGGAGCTTGCATTGCAAGTCAAAATCGCCCATCGCGGAGAAGCGTTTCGTGCTGAAGAAGCCCTTGTTAAGGCGTTAGAGGCTAAGAAGAACGTGGAAATTTTGTGGAGCACTGAAGTAAAAGAAATTAGAGGCGAAAAATTAGTGAATAAAGTAATAATTTTTAATAAAAAAACTGGAGAAACCAAGGAACTGTTCGTTGACGGCGTTTTTGTCCTCCAAATTGGAGGAAAACCCAACAGTCAACTCGTCAAAGAAGCTGGAGTAGAAGTCGACAAAGAAGGCTACATTATAGTTGATATGCGACAGCGAACAAACATGGCAGGAGTTTACGCAGCTGGCGACGTTACAAATCATCCTGTTAAACAGGTTGGAACGGCTGTGGGACAGGGCATAACCGCAGCATTTGAAGCCTATGGCTACATTCGAAGACCAGATCATTACAAACAATAGAAAACATTCTAAAACCATTATATGCGTCTAAATTGTTTACAAACAATTCCAAACCCCAATAACTCGAGTCGAAGCATAAAGCACACAACAATTGAACGTTGGAGCAATGGAGACTAAACTGCATGTATAAAATCATAACTAAGATGGAGTTGGCTCCAAAAATTAAGTTGATTGAGATCCATGCTCCGGAGATAGCTGAAAAAGCTCAAGTTGGACAATTTGTCATTTTGAGAGTAGACGAGAAGGGGGAACGGTTTCCCTTAACACTTGTGGATTGGGATTATCAGAAAGGAACAATAACACTCATTTTCCTTGAAGTTGGTGTTTCAACTAAAAAGCTTGGTGAGCTTGAGAGTCAAGATGAAATATTAGATGTTGCTGGTCCTTTAGGAAATCCAAGTGAGATAAGACATTATGGTTCAGTATGTGTCATAGGCGGAGGAGTGGGCACCGCATCTGCCTATCCCATAGCAAGAGCCCTCAAAGAAGCAGGAAACAAAGTGATCTCCATAATTGGAGCCAAAAGTGCTGATTTGCTAATTCTTGAAAATGAAATGGGGAGGATTTCAGATGAACTTCATATTTCCACGGATGATGGCACAAAGGGACAAAAAGGATTTGTTAGCGACGTATTGAAACTGTTAATTGAAAAAGGACACACTTTTAACCTCATATATGCAATTGGACCGGCTGTGATGATGCGTGCTGTTGCCGAGGTCACAAGACCATATAATATCAAAACCATTGTAAGCTTGAATTCCATAATGGTTGATGGAATGGGCATGTGCGGCGCTTGCAGGGTTACTGTTGGGGGCGAAACACGATTTGCCTGCGTGGATGGACCGGAGTTTGATGCC
>Ga0066636_10003118_pt1 | contig 10582 bp, 10 predicted proteins | sample CryGeyCG2014_080_2_FD_62736 | JGI IMG/M metagenome (GOLD analysis project Ga0066636, IMG submission 62736) | Groundwater microbial communities from aquifer - Crystal Geyser CG07_land_8/20/14_0.80 | ecosystem: Environmental > Aquatic > Deep subsurface > Groundwater | place: USA: Utah: Grand...
CTGGATTCGCAGCGCTTGGCTTGAAGAGTAGTAGCACAAAGGCTACCTAAGAATTCGTAGAGGGTCTGCTCGTTATAGGGTAGATCCTCTATATTTTTCGCATCAGTTAATTAATTTATTTCCTATATTAAATATTAAAGCTAAACATAAATTAGTTGTTGGTTACCTACTTACCGCTTGGCTTTTCATATGGATTTTTGATGAGGAAGAAGAGGAGGTGTTGACATGCAGAAGAATATGTTATTACCAAAAGTGGGGCTGTTTGCCTGCTTCAGTGGTGGCTCCAACACCGGATCGCTCACCGGTATGGCCGCACTTGAAGTGGTGAGACGATTGGGAGACGAAAAGGTCGGGGTTTGTTCTTTGCCGGCCATTTTGAATGAGGTGCCCAGGCAATCTGCCATGATAAGGCAGATTGAAAAACTGTTAGTGATTGATGGCTGCCACAATGCCTGCGCCCGGCAGTTGCTGGCGGACAAGGGTATTGTTCCTGATGTTTACCTGAACCTAGAGACGGACCTACATCTGACCAAACAAGGACCTTTTAGCAGCCTGGCATTCACCGCTGATGAGGTCAACTTGGTGGCAGATGCTATCATCGCTGCCGGGAACAGAAGTTCCACTGGTCTGGAAGTTCAAAATAAAAAATCAAATTCCTAATGAGAGGTTGTAATAAAATGACCAATAAAACGAAGTCAAGTATAAGTGATGATGAGATAAAGAATCAGCTAGGTAAGAGTCTGACGGCTTTCAGCGAGGAGTTCGGGAAGGTACTGGATCCGGTAGCCTTCCTGAAGGAGAAGGATCCGGCACTCTGTGCCGCTTTCTTGAAGTTACACGAACTGACGCTGAACGATGGCGCGGTTTCAAAAAAGCACAAATTTCTGATTCATGCCGCAATCACCGCAGCCCAACATGACCGCGAAGCAACGGTGATGCACATTACTGGCGCACTAAAAGCAGGAGCCAATGAGCAGGAACTCTTGGAAACGGCTTTTACACTGATACCAGTGGCCGGCGTACCAGCTTTTGCTATCTTTTTGGCGGCATGGCAGCAAGCCCGGCAGGCGAAGCTGTAACAGTTTTAAATGAGGAGAAAGAGATGATAAATAAAACTAAAGGTGTTGAAGTATGTTGTGAATTATCAGCTATGCTCCGGCCAAAGACCTATCCCTTCGGGGTAAAATTTTATGAAACACTGGAGGAAAGACCTCCTGGAGCAATACGCCCACATCATCCTATGAATACCTGTCAGATTACCGCCATCGTGCGGTACTATGGTCGGTCTATGTATTTTACCGCCGAGGATATGGCTTGTATCGTGGGTGGGGTGACTATGGGGTTAATTCCAGAGCCGGAGATCATGAAAAACGGTGAAATAGCGAAAATGCTACATGCTAATCTTGAATCAGCGCGCAAGTTTACCACGCAAGTAGCAAAAATCCCTTATGGAAAATTTAAAGCTGTAGCCGTAGCTCCTATGGCTAAACTAAACTTTGAGCCGGATATCGTAGTTATGTATGGCAACACTGCGCAAGTTATGCGGGTCGTCCAGGGATATCTGTATGAAAAAGGTGGCCGGGTTCATTTTTCCACTGGCGGTGAATGGAGCCTTTGCGCCGATAGCATTGCCCAAGCTTACATCTCGCAGGATATCACTTTGGGATTGCCCTGCTTCGGTGACCGTAAAACCGCTTTAGCGCAAGAGGATGAAGTAACCGTGGCTTTTCCATCTAGTATGTATGATCAGATTTTAGAGGGGATGCGGCAAACAGCAAAGGTAGCAGCTTATCCGACACCTTTTGACATTGGCTTTCCCCAAATGCCGGATTATACCTTAACACCCAGGGCAGTAGAATATCGCCGTAAGCATTTGACCGATAAATAATAATAGAAAGGAGACAAAATGAAAGTGAAAATTGTGTTAAATGGCGGTTTGAAGTCGTGCTGTTCTAGTTATCCACCGGAATTAGTGCGTGAGGTAGTGAAAAGTTGGCTCAAGGAGACAGACGAGCTGGAAGTAATAGATAAACAAGAGGGAAATTGGAGCCCAGATGAATTAGCCTCCCTCGCTGAGAAATATTTCGGTGACACTATCTACCCTTTACTTTATATCGGAGATACCCTGGCGGCCACTGGCGACCTTCCAGACAGAAATACTCTAGTGGGAATGACTACCAACCAAGTAAAGTTCGGTGTCGCTGAGAAGGATATCCTGGAAGCAGCCAAGAGGCGCGGTCTTTTGAAGGGAGAATAATAGGTATGAATATTGGAATAATATATTTGTTGTTTGCCTTTATACTTCTGGCGCTAAAGGCATCGCCTAAATGAGATCAAGGAAAGAGGTACATATTATCCGATACCTTTTGACCTTGCTTTTCCCCATTTGACAAATGCGTGGGATATAAGGAATGCTATAACTTTTGCCATAACGGTGTTTATGAGTGGGATGAGGAAAATAATAAACCCAGAGTCATCCAGCCTTATAACTGTGTGATTGGTTGCTCTGCCTGTGCCAATCTTTGTAATGGTGAGGCAATTACATTCCCCACAAGGAAAGAATTAATGGATATATTTAATAAAGCCAAAGAAGAATAGGAGGAAATTTCTATAGCAGGTGAAATAAATAGGGTCCGAGCCAGTATATAAATTTGAACTATATTTAAAGGAAAGTGGCACCATAGAAAGATGTTTATACTAAAAGTAGAAAATTTAAACTTATCCCGTAAGGGTCATCAAATCCTTAAAGACATTAACTTTAAAGTCAAAAAAGGTGATATTCACTGCATTCTTGGCCCGAATGGCGCTGGGAAAAGTAGCCTAGCCTATATGTTAATGGGGATTTCTGATTATAAACCAGATAAAGGAAAGATATACTTCAATGGAAATGAGGTCACAACCTGGGCTATTTGGCAGAGAGCAAGATCGGGATTGACATTAGCCTGGCAGGATCCGGCCAGGTTTGAGGGATTAACTGTTGAAGATTATATCAAAATAGGGGCAAAAAAGAGTAGTGTAAGTGAAGCTCTTGAGGATGTATTGCTTAATCCTAATGAGTACATAAATCTTGCGGTAGATAAGACTCTAAGTGGGGGCGAACGAAAAAGGATTGAACTTGCCAGTATAATTTCTATGAAACCAAAATTAGCTATCCTTGATGAACCTGATTCTGGTATTGATATATTTGCTTTTGATAATCTTATCAAACTACTTAAAGATTTAAAAAGTCAGGGTACTACAATTCTTTTAATTACTCACCGGGAAGAAGTAGCATTGATTTCAGATAAAACTTCGCTTATCTGTGATGGCAGAATCGTTAAAGAAGGTAAAACACTTGAAGTTATTGAGTACTATAGAACCAGATGTAAGCCTTGTCCCAGGTATATATCTCAAGCTAAGGGGTGATAAAATGGAAGATTATGAACTAATGTTAAATGCTTATAAAACTGCAGGTGGTACTCCTTCTGTATTTAATAATTTGGAGATTGCAAATCTATTGGTCCATAATAATAGAATTTTAGGAAGTAATTCTGTCCCAGGTTTAGTTCTCACTTCCAAGGAGACAAACGAGGGTGTAGATATAGATTTAACCATTAAAGAGGGATGTAAGATTATAAATCCTGTGCATCTGTGCTTCGGCGTTTTACCAAAAGAGGGAAGTCAAGTAATTAATATAAGGGAGAAATCTGAGCCTAACTCCGTTGTAAAGATTCTTGCTCACTGTGTATTCCCGAATGCCATAAAAGTAGAGCACATTATGGAAGCAAATTTTGAGATTGAAGAAAATGCATCTTTTGAATATACGGAAGTACATTACCATGGACTTTCTGGAGGAGTGAAGGTAGTTCCACATGCCAAGGTAAAGGTTAAGAACAATGGGCGTTTCTTGGCAACTTTTTCTTTACTTCATGGGAGGGTTGGAGAATTGGATATCGATTATGAGGTTTTGGTAGATGAATATGGGATAATGGAACTCCTGGCTAAAGTTTACGGTTATGGTGAAGATAAAATCAAGATTAAAGAAACAGGTATACTTAAAGGCTCAAGTTCAAGGGGGCTTATAAAAAGTAGAATAGCCGTAAGGGATAAAGCACAAAGTGAGGTAGTAAGTGAACTAACTGCTCATGCACCAGGTGCTCGTGGCCATGTTGATTGTATAGAGATTATCCAGGGTGAAGCAAAGGCAAAGGCTATCCCAATAGTTTATGTAACTGATAGTTTAGCCAAGATTACTCATGAAGCAGCTATTGGCAGTGTAGATAAAAAGCAGGTAGAGACTCTTATGGCAAGAGGATTAAAGGAAGACAAGGCTATCGATATAGTCATTAGTGGAATATTAAAATAGATAAAAAATCAACATTAAGCTTTAATGAAGATAATGTTTCAATTTTCTATTTTAAGGCAGGAGGTACATGTCATGGAGAAATCTTTAATTGAAGAAGAGTTAAACGAAGTATGGAAAAGTTATTTGAGCTTAGTAGATGGAATTATGGCAGAGGGTGCACTTTCTGCGAAAATAAAAGAGCTCATGGCAGTAGTATTATCTATCGCTGGACACTGTGAACCGTGTATTAGAATTCACCTCAGACGTGCAATAAAACTTGGAGCTACAAGGAAAGAAATAGCTGAGTCAATTGCGGTTACTCTTTTAATGATGGGAGGACCTATTGATGTATGGACAAGATCTACAATAAAAGAAGTAATGGATCAATTACGTGCTATATGAGCTTATGGTGATAGATAAGCTTCTCAAATCTTTTTATGCTATACAACTGTTGGATTTTAAATTATAAATTTAAACTATTAATATCTATATAAACGTATATTAATAGTATTATATGGTTGACAAAATTTAAAAAGAAGGAAAATGAGCAATAAAATAAAGATAAGTTTATGAATTATAAATTTATAATATGAAGTAATAAAGAATTTTACGCAGTGTTAGGATTTTAAAAGAAACAGGTCTTGTTGTTAATCGGCGAGAGGGCAAGTGGATTATCTATGCAGTAAGTCTTGAAACAGAAAATAACAAAATGATTCAGAGTTTAAAGAATGGATTAGAATTACCGGAACAGGATTTGAAAAATATTAATAAATATAAGAAAGGAAAAATAAGAGAAAAGTTTAAATACAATTAAAATATTATGGATAATAAATAAAAAAATAAAATATTTTTAGGAGATGACAATGTGAAAGTTTTATTAATAAATCCTCCATCTCAAGGAGCATACGACACAGTTAATATAAAATTCCCTCCCCTGGGATTGGCTTATATTGCTGCAGTATTAAGAGAACATGGTCATAAAGTACAAATTATCGACTTAAATGTTGATGATAATTTATGGGAAAGAATGGATAAAAAGTGGGATATTGTTGGTATATCTGGGGATACTAGTAGATATCCGATAGCCCTTAAAATTGCCTCCCAAATTAAAAAGCATTACCATTATCCTATTATGATGGGCGGTCCGCATGTCTCATTTTTTGAAAAGGAAACTTTAGATACGGGAGTAGTCGATTATGTAATAAGAGGAGAAGGTGAATATATCAGCTCAAATTTATTAAATGCACTGGAAAAGGGGAATGACCCTGCTTCGGTAAGTGGAATTGCCTTCAAAAAGAAAGGAGAATTAGTTAAAACTCCACCTGCACTAATAATAGAAGATCTAGACAATTTACCCCTTCCAGCAAGAGACCTTCTCCCTATGAAAGAATATAGAAAACTAATTTTTCAAGGGGAACCTATCACTACATTAGTAACTAGTAGAGGATGTCCTTTTAATTGCTATTTTTGCTCTTCTTCTCAATTTTTTGGTCTTAAATGGCGTAGCCGAAGTATTAAAAATATTTTAGGAGAAATAGAATATCTTATTAAAAAATATGATTACCGTAGATTTGCCTTTATGGACGATAATTTTACCTTAAATACTCAACGAGTTATACAACTCTCTAAAGAAATTATCAAGAGAAAATTAAATATTAAATGGTGGGCATTTTCCAGAGTAGATGAATTACTAAAAAAGGAAGAAATGGTAAAGTTGATGATAAAATCGGGATGTAGAATGTTATTTTTGGGAATTAAAAGTGTAAGTAAAAAAATTTTAGATGAATATAACAAAAGAATTACAGCTAATGATTCATTAAAGGCAGTCCAACTTCTTAAAAAATATGAGATATCCACTTGGGGAAGTTTTATTATTGGAGGATTAGATGAAACTAAAGAGATGATCTTAAATACCATTAAATTTTCAAAACTGCTTAATCCTGAAATTGTGCAATTTTCTATTCTTACCCCCTTTCCGGGCACTCGGCTATACCAAGATGCAGTAAAGGCAGGAATAATTATAAAAAAGGAGTGGCAATATTTTGATGGTGCCCATGCAGTCATGCGAACATATTATCTTAAATCAAAAGAAATTCAGCGGTTAATTTTAAGAAGTTACTTCTCTTTTCATAGCAGACCGAATAGACTTATAAAAATTTTTCCTACCATTATTGAATATCTGATTAAACTCCCAGGTAAAAGGACTCAAGCAAAAAGATTAGAAAAAATTATTTGTGATGGACCCGGCTGAAGTAAAAAACATAAACAAAAAATTAAATTATTATAAGCATTATTATATGAAAGAAATATTCGTTAATTGGTACTGTCAAAAATAATATGGCTTGCCTCCTTTTTTGAGGTAGATTTCTTAAATTCTACTAAAAAAGTGGGGGGGAGGAGGCAAGCCAATTTCACTAAAACATTTGAGAATAAAGAGTTTAAAAGAAAATTAGTAAATGATTTTTGACATTACTTAATTTTATTATAGGAGGAAAAGATTATGAATTATATTGAAAAATTTGAAAATTACACTACTAAACAAACTATAAATCTTATCATAAAAGCCTTAGTTAATACTTCTGATAATAATCTGATTAGACTAACTTATGCCGCAGAAAAAATTGCCCCTAAACTTAAACCCGAAATAGGAAAAGTAAGAAAATTATTCAAAGACAAGGCTCCAGCCTATCGGTTAGCAAAAAAAGTATTAAAAGAAATCCACCCTAATGTTCGTGACAAGATGGTACTAAATTTCATGATTAATTATATTTTGTTGGGCCCAAAAAATAGAGAGGATTTTCAAAAAAAAGAAGGCATCCCCTGCCCTACTACTATAGTTATCAGCCCTACCATGAGATGTAATCTTAGGTGTACAGGTTGTTATGCCGGAGATTATTCTAAAAAGGATGACCTTCCTATTGAATTAGTTGATAAAACTATCACTGAAGCTAAAGAATTAGGTACTAATTTCATTACCATCTCTGGCGGTGAACCTTTTGTAAGAGATGATATGTTAGATATCTATAAAAAACATAACGATGCTATGTTTATGATCTATACTAATGGAACCTTTATAGATAGAGATATGGCCTTTAAACTACAAGAATTAGGTAATGTTGCCCCAGCTATAAGTGTGGAAGGATTGGAAAAAGAAACCGATACTCGCCGAGGCAAAGGGGTCTGGAAAAAGATCATGCAGGCGATGGATAATTGTAAAGAAGCCAGACTAATTTATGGTTTTTCTGCTACTCCTACCAGATATAATACCGAAATTATCTATAGTGATGAACTGATGAAAATATTAGTAGAAGAAAAGGGTTGTATGTTTGGTTGGTATTTTACTTATATCCCGATCGGCAGAAATCCTGACCTAACTCTGATGCAGACTCCAGAACAAAGACTCTATGGATGGAGAAGGGTCAATTACCTAAGAAGTACCTATCCAGTCTCTATTGGAGATTTCTGGAATGATGGCGTGCACACAAGCGGTTGTATTGCTGGGGGGCGCTATTTTCATATAAACGTAAAAGGGGACATCGAACCCTGTGTATTTGTCCACTTCGCTACTCACAATATCAGAAACTCTTCTTTGCAGGAGGTAATAAGTTCTCCTTTGTTCAAAGCCATAAGAGCCCGACAGCCCTATGGTAAAAATTTAATGCAGCCCTGTATGATTATTGATCATCCTAAAGTCTTAAGGGAAATCTATAAAGAATGTCAACCTTACCCCACTCATGAAAATGCAGAAACAATATTAACTGAGTGCAAAGCACATTTAGATCAATACTCTAAAGAGTATGCTAAATTAAGTGAACCTTTCTGGGAAAAAATCTATGTGAAAAAAGAAGGGATGCCGAAAACTATTCCTAAAAAACCGGAAGAAGTAAAGATAATGATAGAAGAAGAAAAATAAAGAATTGTGGGTTTCAGGTAAGATCTGTATCTATTCCTGCGTATATTGCCAATGAGGAATAATAATTCTATATCAGAAAATTTTCAAACGCCTCGGAGGCAAGAGATTGCCGAGGAAAAGGTGAGTGTATAATCAAAGATGATATGCACAAAATTATTATATCAAATCTTTTGAAAAGTAAAAGAATCATTTAAGGAGAGATATAAAAAAAAGATGGAATATAATAGCTTATTTAAGCCATTAAAGATTGGAAACATTTTTTTAAAGAATCGTACAATTTTTCCACCTATATCAACCAATTTTGCAAAAAAGGATGGGTACCTAACAGGTAAATTTATAGGGCATTATGTTCGACGTGCAAAAGGTGGTGTTGCGCTTATAATTATAGAGAATGCCTGTATAGATTATCCAGAGGGTAAACATGGCGCATTTGAGCCAAGAATAGATTCATATAATTTTCTTCCTGATTGGAAAAACTTAGTTGACAAAATACACCAATATGATGTGAAAATCTCAATTGAACTTACCCATTCTGGTTATAAAGAAAACAATATTGATTTTCTGTCAAAAAGTAAGATAGAAAAACTTATTGAAAAATATATAAATAGCACAAAAATTGCCAAGGATGCTGGATTTGATATGGTCGAAATACATGGAGCTCATGGATTACTTGTGAATCAGTTTTTATCCTCTTTAACCAATCATCGTAAAGATGAATGGGGTAAAAAAGAATATTTTGCAGTTCAAATAAGAAAAAGGATAAAAGATGAATGTGAAAATTTTCCGGTGAGTATAAGATTGGCAGTTGATGATTTTAAGGACGGTGGAATCAATTTAAACGAAGGTAGAAGAATAGCCAATATTCTTGCCCAAGCTGGATATAATATGATACAAGCAGATATCGGGCTTGGTTCAAAGGAATGTCGGCTCGAGCCTATGTCTTATGAAGAGGGCTGGCGTGCATATATGGCAGAGAAAATTAGACCATTACCTATACCGGTAGCAGCAATTGGTGTTATAAGAACACCCGAAATCGCCGAAAAGGTATTAGTGCATCAAGCTGACCTTGTAATTCTTGGTAGAACCTTAATTGCTGACCCCGACTGGATTAATAAGGTAAAAGAAGGCAAAGAATTATTGATAAGAAAATGTGTCGGTTGCAGTGAATGTATTAAGGCAAGGCATGACGAAGATGTACCTATTAGATGTGGGGTAAATCCTGAAATTGGTCTTGATTATAAAGAAACAATTATAAAAAAAACCTCTACTCCCAAGACAGTGATGATTATTGGTGCAGGACCTGCTGGACTGGAAGCGACAAAAATACTTTCAATGAGGGGACATAAAGTTATCCTGTATGAAAAAGATAGTAGAATAGGGGGTGCACTAAACATTGCATCTGTTGCGCCAGGAAAGTCAAAAATAAAGTGGCTGGTAGATTATTACAGCGAGATACTTAAAACTCTTTCTAATGTTGAAGTTTATCTTGGAGTAGAGGTCTCCAAAAAGGAAATAATTAAAAAAGGACCTGATTTTATAATAATTGCTACAGGGCTCACAATTCCTATACCTAATTTTATAAATAATAATAATAAAAATGTCTTTAAATATACAGATATATTATCTGGTAAAGTTGTTCTCAAAGATGAGGATATAGTGGTAGGTGGAGCAGGAATTGTAGGCTGTGAAACATCTCTTTATTTAGCAAGTATGGGAAATAGAGTTACAGTAATTAGAAGACGACCTGATATCGCAGAAGGAATGGAAACTTTATCGAGGAGCATATTGCTAAGAGAACTTTTTAATAATAAAGTAAAAGTTTTGACAGGAAGACGCGTAAAGAGAATAGAAAATGGGTATGTAGTTGTGCAAAATTTTGAAACCGGAAAAGAAGAAAGATACAACGGAAAATTGGTGGTTGCTTTTGGAGAAAAACCAAATAATGCCATTGCTAAGATAATAGAAAAGTTAAAAATTCCTTATGAAATTATAGGTGATGCCAAATCTGTGCGCAAGATAGTGGATGCTGTAAGAGAAGGTTATATGATAGCAAAAGAAATTTAAATAAGCAGGTTAGATAGTTTTAACCCTAAGTAAAATTTATATTCTTTATTTAGAGGGAAGATTTTGCTAATATACTAAAAAGTGGGAATAATTTTATAAAAAGGCAAATATTAATGATTAAAGAAAATGTAAAGAAAATATTGGATGAATTACCCGATTATTTTATTTAAAAGAAAAAAAGGAGAAAAAATGGTAGAAAATTTTGATAATCCACAAAAGAAAGAGAAAGATAATCTCGATAAAAAAGTTAAAGAAAATATGTCTAAAATAAAACATAAAAT
>Ga0066636_10003125_pt1 | contig 10576 bp, 11 predicted proteins | sample CryGeyCG2014_080_2_FD_62736 | JGI IMG/M metagenome (GOLD analysis project Ga0066636, IMG submission 62736) | Groundwater microbial communities from aquifer - Crystal Geyser CG07_land_8/20/14_0.80 | ecosystem: Environmental > Aquatic > Deep subsurface > Groundwater | place: USA: Utah: Grand...
ATTTGACGAGCGACAAATAATGTTTTCATAGAGATAAAATTAAATAAAAAATTAATTTATATCTCTATTCTACCATATTTTAGCTAAAAAATTAAGTTGTTTTTACACATTAACTAATTAATTGCTTAACTAATAAATTTTAAAATTAAAAAGATAACCGATAATCAAAGGTTATCAGGAAAAAAATATGAGTAAAATATTAGGTATTGATCTGGGTACGACAAATTCCGCCATGGCGATCATTGAAGGCGGCAAGCCGAAAATCATTGAAAACGCGGAAGGCGCGCGCACGACCCCGTCGATCGTGGCGATTTCCAAGACCGGCGAACGGCTCGTCGGACAGGCGGCCAAGCGGCAGGCGGTGACTAATCCGGAAAATACGATTTTTGAGATGAAAAGATTGATCGGCCGGCGTTTTGATGAAGCGGAAGTCCAGCGCGATCAAAAGACCATGCCTTATAAGATCAGCCAGTCCGGCGAGGGCATCAAGATCCTGATGGGCGGAAAAGAATATACCCCGCAGGAAATTTCCGCCATGGTGCTTGGCAAGCTGAAAGCCGACGCGGAAGCGCGCCTGGGCGAAAAGATTACGGAAGCGGTCATCACGGTGCCGGCTTATTTTAATGATGCCCAGCGCCAAGCCACCAAGGACGCGGGCAAGATCGCCGGCTTGGAAGTGAAAAGGATTATCAACGAACCGACCGCGGCGGCTTTGGCGTACGGTTTTGAAAAGAAAAAGGGCCAGCAGATTGCCGTCTATGATTTGGGCGGCGGCACTTTTGACATTTCCATTTTGGATGTTTCCGAAGATACTGTGGAGGTTAAGTCAACCAATGGCGACACGCATTTGGGCGGTGCGGATTTTGACCAGCGAATTTTCAATTGGATCGTGGAGGAATTCAAGAAAGATCAGGGCATTGACTTGTCCAAAGATACTCTGGCCAAACAGCGGATTAAGGAGGCGGCGGAAAAAGCCAAGATTGAGCTGTCCAGCGCCGCGGAAACGGAAATCAATCAGCCTTTCATTACCGTCGGCGCGGATGGGCCAAAACATCTGGTCATGAAGATGACCCGCGCCCAATTGGAGGAATTAGTCGGAGATTTGGTGACAAAAACCTTGGAACCGTGCCGGGCGGCCATGAAAGACGCCGGCTTGACGGTCAAGGATATTGAGGAAGTCGTTTTGGTCGGAGGCATGACCCGCATGCCGTTGGTGCAAAAGACGGCTAAAGAGTTCTTTCAGCGGGAGCCGAATTTATCGGTTAATCCGGACGAAGTCGTGGCTTTGGGCGCGGCGGTGCAAGGCGGGGTTCTCCAGGGCGATGTCAAAGACGTTCTCCTGTTGGATGTGACGCCCCTGACTTTGGGTATTGAAACTTTGGGCGGAGTAATGACGCCTTTGATTGAGCGTAATACGACCATTCCCACTTCCAAAACGCAAGTTTTTTCCACGGCCGCGGACAGCCAAACCAGCGTGGAAATCCATGTTTTGCAGGGCGAAAGGCCGCTGGCGGCGGATAACAAGACTTTGGGACGCTTTATGCTGGACGGCATACCGCCCGCGCCGCGCGGCGTTCCGCAAGTGGAAGTCTCTTTTGATATTGACGCGAACGGAATTTTAAACGTCAAAGCCAAAGACAAGGCGACCAATAAAGAGCAGAAGATAATGATCACCGCGTCTTCCGGCTTGTCTAAAGAAGAAGTGGAAAAAATGCGCCAGGAAGCGGAAGCGCACGCGGCGGAGGATAAGCAGAAGAAAGAATTGATTGAGATGAAAAATCAGGCGGACGGAGTGATTTTCCAGACAGAAAAGCTGATTCGGGAATCCGGCGATAAAATCAAACCAGAAGATAAAAAAGAGCTGGAAGAAAAAATTGACGCTTTAAAAAAAGTCAAAGATGGCGCCAACCGAGATGAAATCAAAGCGAAGCTGGATGAGATGATGGCTTTGGCGCAGAAAATCGGTGCGGCCATGTACCAGCAGACCGCCGGTTCCACGGCCGGCCAGGCCGGCCAGCCTGGGCCGGAAAATAATGAGCCGCCCAAAGGAGACCAGGGTCCGGTGGAAGGTGAATTTGAAGAGAAAAAATAAACTTGTGGTTTTTTCGGTTTATGTTATAGTGCTAGCGTTTCCATAGGTTTTCCGAAATAATTTTTTGGAAAACCGCTTGGAAAAACTAGAACATAAAAAAAGGAGGAAAAAAATGAAAAGAAATTACGGAACACAAGTTTGGACAAAAAAGTCGGTATTGGTCAGACAAGAATTTGCCGACAAAGCGCAGGAAAAATTCGGCGTAAAAAGCCTGGCCTTGTTGGCCGACCATCTCCAGTTAGAGTTTGACGTCTTGTCTGCAAAAACAGACGAAGAAATTCTTATTTCCCTGGTCGGCGACGAGCAGAACATCAATTTTTTCCTTTCCCTGACCAAGGGGAAAGCGGTAGAATAGGAACATAACCAGGGCGGAAGTGATTTCGCCCTGTAATTTTTTCCAGAATAAGTTATAATAAGCAAAGAAGTTAAGATACAAGATAAATTTATGAATCAAGGGGAAAACAAACAGGAGATTAAGATCGCGGATAATCTGCCGGGCGCGGAATACGCCAACGCTATGCAGATCAACCATAATCAGGACGAATTCCAGCTGTTTTTTTTGAACATCGCGGGTTTGAGCGGCCGGGTGGTCGGAAAAATTATCACCTCGCCCGGCCATTGTAAAAAAATGATCGCGGCGCTCTCGGAAAATTTGCGGCGTTATGAGGAACGTTTCGGTCCGATTAAGCAAGCGCCGGACGCGGAAAGAGAGATTGGTTTTAAAGGTTAAGAGCAGCGAAGAGCTCGTATTGAGAGCTAATCCGCTCATCACGAATGAATAATTTTTTATTCGTGATGCGCGATTTTCGTATGCATTCGCGGGTTAGTATTATTTTATGGGAAAAGATTATTATAAAATATTGGGCGTGGAAAAAAATGCCAGTCCGGAAGAGATAAAAAAAGCCTTCCGACTGAAAGCGCACCAGTTCCATCCGGATAAAGCCGGGGGCGATGAGGCGAAATTTAAGGAAATCAACGAAGCGTATCAAGTGTTGGGTGATCAGAAAAAAAGAGAGCAATATGACCGCTTCGGTTCCACTTTTGAACAGGCCCAAAGCCAGGGCGGCTTCGGCGGTTTTGAAGGTTTCCGCGATTTTTCCGGCTTTGCCAACGGTTTTAACGTTAATATGGATGACCTGGGCGATATTTTCGGCGGATTGGGCGATATTTTCGGTTTTGACGGCCGCCGTTCCGGCCGTTCCGGCCGCGCGCGCGCCGGACGCGATTTGTCCATGTCCATCACGATTGATTTCCCGGAAGCAATTTTTGGCACGGAAAAGGAAATTGTATTTAAACGAAACAGTCGTTGCGGTCATTGCCAGGGCCTTGGTTATGACCCGGACAGCCCGGTGGAAAATTGCCGCCATTGCGGCGGCCGCGGGCAGGTTAAGCATTCTTCCCGCACGATATTCGGCAACGTGGAAATGCAGTCTGTCTGCCCGGTTTGCCACGGCGCTGGCCGAATACACACCAAAGTCTGCGCGTCTTGCGGCGGCCAGGGTCGGATCCAGGAAAATGCCCGTTTAACTGTCAAGATTCCGTCCGGCATTGACAACAATGAAACGATCCGCCTGCGTGGCCAAGGCGAAGCCGGAGAGGCTGGCGCGGCCGCGGGCGATTTATATCTGCGCGTTTTAGTCAAATCCGATGTTCGTTTTACCCGCGAAGGAGAGAATATTTTTTCCAATGTTTACCTAACTTTCAGCCAGGCGGCTTTGGGCGCGAAGATTGATGCTGAGACAGTGGACGGTCCGGTTTCCCTGAAAATTCCGGAAGGCACCCAGTCCGGTACGGTTTTCAAATTAAAAGGCCGAGGCGCTTTCCGCCTCCATGGCCGCGGCCGCGGAGACCATTTTGTGACCGCGCAGGTGAAAACCCCGACTCGTTTAAGCCGGCGGCAAAAAGAATTGCTCGGACAATTAGCCGCGGAAAATTAATCACAAATTTTTTATGCCGGAAAATTTTTGTTTACCCAAGCTTAAGCCGGATGCTGAAGGCCGGAATGAACCAGCCAAGCCGAATCTTTATATCGGCCGACTATTGAAAGAAATAAAGTTTTTTTTGGAGCCAGAAAACCAGCATATTTTAAAAGCAACGGCTTCGGCCGTAAATAAAAATGATCCGGACTGGGCGAATTTAAGCAAGGACATAGTGAAATTGCGAGACGGTACTAATTTTTTGATTAATGTCTTGTCAGCCGCCATTAAGACAACGATGAAATTAAACGAACAAGAAGCGGACGAGGCGAAAAATATTATCACTCGGCAGATAGAATATATAAAAAAGAAATTTTTTTGGGATTTCTTCCATTTGGATCTAATCGGCCGGCGCCATCAGGACGCGGCCGGCCATGATTTTTCCAAGGCAGAGCAAAGCGGTCTTTTTCCCGACCTGCTCTCCCCAAAAAAAGCGCGGACAAAACCGGTCGGAAAAAAAATTAAAGATCCAGCTCGGCGCGGCGGGCCGCGCGTGATTGAAAGTCCTCATTACGCGGATAAAAATTTTAAAACTTTTCTCGAGCTTTCCCATCCGGATAATGATCGGTCGGACGGCAGGAGTTAATTAGTTATTAATCGTCTGCGGACGTCGAAAATAAATATGCGCAAAAATTTGATAATTTTTTTGTTCACCTTATTATTTTGGCAAGCGTTAGTCTTTCCCGGTCTCTTAAATTCCGACCCGGGGCCGGCCGTGGCGGATAGCCTCCGTTTGGATGACCAAGAGGCGACGATTTTGGCGATCCAGAAAGTCTTGCCGGCCGTGGTTAGCATTGTCATTTACGGCGCAGACCGAGTGACGCAACAGGTTTTGCCGGACGGGCAGATCAAGACGGAAAAGAAGAAACAACTCATCGGTTATGGCACCGGTTTTCTGGTGACGGCTGACGGCTTGATTATGACCAATAAGCATGTGGTGGACGAGGCGCCGGCCGAAGAAGCGCAGTTCCGGATCATCTTATACAGCGGCCAGGAATATTACGCCCAATTGATCAGCCGCGACCCCATTTACGATTTGGCCATCTTAAAGATTTTTGATAAAAATTTGCCTTTTGTGGAGCTGGGCGACAGCGCGCGGCTGATGGTTGGCTCAACCGTGATCGCGATCGGCAATGCCTTGGGTCGTTATCAGCACAGCGCGGCCAAGGGCATTGTGAGCGGTTTGGGACGGAGCGTCCTGGCTTCGGATCAAGCCGGTCAGAACGAAGTGCTGGACAATGTCATCCAGACCGACGCCAACATCAACCTGGGCAATTCCGGCGGACCGCTAATCAACTTGGCCGGACAGGTGGTCGGCATCAACGCGGCCTTGGATGAGGGCGGGCAGGGCATCGGCCTGGCCATCCCGATCAACGACGCGCGCGGCGCGATCAACAGCGTCAAACAGAAAGGCTATATCGCTCGGCCGCGTCTGGGCTTGCGCTATCTGATGCTTACGCCGCAGATTGCCCGTGATCACAATTTGCCGGTGATGAGCGGCGCCTGGATCACTTCCGAGGATCCGGCCGCGCCGGCTGTTATCCCGGATTCGCCGGCGGACAAGGCTGGTTTGCGGGCCGGCGACATCATCCTGGAAATCAACGGCCTTAAAGTGGCCGGAGGCAATTCTTTGCTCTCCGTGATCCAAAAGTACAAGCCGGGAGACAAGATCGGCCTTCGTGTCCAGCGAGGCGAAAAAATCATGGTTGTGCTTGTAATTTTAGAGGAATTTAGATAAACTAAGAGTATTCTCATAAAAAAATTAAAGTTATCCACAACCAGATACTTGCGAAAATAGTTTTTCTAAATATAATATAAAAAATAAAAGAGCTGTTTTTATCCGTAAAAAATGTTATTATTCCGTTTATGATTGAAATTAGCCATTTAACGAAAAAAATCGGCCGAAGTGTCATTTTGGATGATATTTCTTTTTCCGTAAGAAAAGGAGAAGTGCTCGGCTTTCTCGGTCCGAACGGCGCGGGCAAATCCACGACCATGAAAATCATCACTTCTTTCTGGTCGCCAACGGCCGGTTCTGTCAAAATTGCCGGTTTGGACGCGGCCACGGACAGCTTGGCGACGCGCCGTTTGATCGGCTATCTGCCGGAAACCGTGCCTCTTTACGAAGAAATGCGGGTTTATGAATATCTGAAGTTTATTGCGGAAATCCGGGGTTTGGAAAAGGATAGGATCAAAGATCGTTTGCGCGCGGTCGCGGAGCAATGCGGACTGCGGACCGTGATGCGCCAGCCGATTGAGGAATTGTCCAAAGGCTACCGGCAGAGGGTGGGTTTGGCCCAGGCCATCATGCACGAACCGGAAATATTAATTTTGGACGAACCAACCACCGGTCTTGATCCCAACCAGATTGTGGAAATTCGGGAATTGATCAAAACTATCGGCCGTGAAAAAACCGTGATTTTTTCCACGCATATCCTGGGCGAAGTTAGTGCTACTTGCGACCGGGCCATCATTATCAACAAGGGACGGTTGGCCGGCGAAGGCAGTCCGCAGGAATTGGCGGCCAAAGCCGGTGCCAAAGAGTTGATTTATGCGAAGATCAAGGGGCCGCGCGCGGACGTGGAAAAAAGCTTAGCCGCTTTGGAAAACGCGGTTAATGTGACCGTTACCGATCAGGAAAGCGCGGATATTTTCGGTTACGAAATTGAGCCCAGAGCCGGCGTGGATTTGCGGGAAAGTTTGTCTCAGGCGGTTATGAAGCAGGGTTGGAGCATCCTTGAATTCAATAAAAAGAAAATATCTTTGGAAGACGTATTCCGGGAATTGACGAAATGACTTGGAAATTTCCGATATTATATTTATCGTCATGTTTTTTATAATTTCATCTAAAGATTTTTATATTAATAAATATATATATTTTGCTTAAGCAGTTTGATATTGAAAATTAATCATGATCTCATGAGTAAAGATTATTTAAAAACCATATATATTTTATTTAAAAAAGAGCTTTGGTCGTATTTTAATTCTCCGATTGCCTATATCTTCATCGGCGTTTTTCTGGTGGTCGGCAATTGGCTTTTTTTCAACGCTTTTTTCCTGATCGGCCAAGCCAGCCTGCGCAATTATTTCGCGCTTTTGCCGTGGATTTTCCTTTTTCTCGCGCCAGCCTTGACCATGCGTCTTTGGGCGGAAGAAAAAAAGTCCGGCACGATTGAATTCCTCCTGACTTTGCCGATTACGGATTGGCAAGCGGTACTGGGGAAATTTTTCGGCGCTTTGGCTTTTTTGGCCATTGCTTTGAGTCTGACTTTTACTTTGCCTTTAACCGTGGCGTTCTCGGGCAATTTGGATTTCGGGCCGGTGCTGGGCGGCTATCTGGCCGCTCTGCTTTTGGGCGGAGCTTATCTCGCGCTGGGTTTGTTTATTTCCAGCCTGACCAAAAACCAGATCATCGCTTTTGTTTTGTCCCTGGCCGCAAGCTTTTTGGCTTTCATCATCGGCGCCGATTTCGTCCTTCTGAGCGCGCCGCAGATTTTCCAGCCCCTTATGCAGTTTCTCGGTTTAGGCAGCCATTTTTACAATGTGGCCAAGGGCATTATTGATACCCGGGATATTATTTATTACGGCGCGTTCATCTATTTATTCCTGATGCTTAATACTCGGGCGCTCGCCGGCCGGGGAGGAAAGTAAACCGAAGCTGTCCGAAAAAATTGGTCAACGCGCAAAAAACCCGGTTGTTGGATAAATTATTTGTTGTTATATGGATATGAAAAGACAATCAAGAAAAAAAACCGAAGCCGGAATCAGCATTGTTCTGATCATCGGCATTTTGGCGGTCGTGAATTTTTTTTCTTATCAAACCTTTGCTCGTTTTGATTTAACCGCCAATCGTGATTATTCCATTGCTCCGGCTTCTCGCCAATTGGCCGCCGGCCTGGACGACCTGGTTAGCATCAAAGTTTTTTTTTCCGAGCCTTTGCCGCCGGAATACATCACCCTGAAAAGGGACGTAACGGATATTCTGGATGAATACCGCGTTTACAGCCGCGGGCAGATTAAAGTCGTTTATCTCAATCCTTTAGCGGATGAAAACGTGGAAAGGGAAGCGATGATGCTCGGTATCCCGGCCATCCAGTTTAATTCCTATGCCAAAGATAAATATGAAATCGTCAAAGGCTATCTGGGCATCGCCGTGATCAAAGGCGCTCGCTCCGAAATTATTCCGGTTGTCCAGAATACGGGCAATTTGGAATACCAGATCAGCCTGGCCGTGAAAAAAGTAACCAGCCAGAGCCGGCCGGAGATTGCTTTGGTAAAAAGCCATGGTGCCTTGAGTGCCGAGGGAGAAATCAGCGCCGCGGTCAAACAATTACAAGAATTATATGAAGTTAAGAATATTGATCTTAAGACGGAGGAAATTCCCACAACGGCCTTGGCTCTGATCATTGCCGGTCCGAAAGAAGCTTTCGCGGACGCGGAGTTGAAAAAAATCGATCATTTTTTTCTGGCCGGCAAATCCTTGCTGGTCCTGTGGGACGGCGTGAAAGTCGGCGAAGGCTTGAGTGCCGAGAAAAATCCGGCCGGTCTGAATACGATTTTGGAAAAATACGGCCTTCGCGTCAATGAAGATTTGGTCCTGGATCGTGCGGCCGGCATGGCCAGCTTTTCCCAGGGCTTTTTCGCTTTTACCTTGCCCTATCCTTATTGGCCGAAAATCACCAAAAACGGCTTGAACCAGGAAAACGCTGCCGTCAGCCGTCTGGAATCGGTCGTCCTTCCCTGGACCAGCAGTTTGAATATCAAATCTGATATTTTGACGGATAAAACCAGAGTGGACATTCTGGTCAAGACCAGTCCGGATTCCTGGCGTTTGACCGATAACTTCAACCTTTCCCCGCAACAGAATTTTTCTCCGACCGGCGGTCAAGGCAGCCAGGATGTCGTTGTTTATCTCGAGGGACATTTTTCCAGCGCTTTCGGGGAAGAAAGTACGGACCAGGGACGTCTGATTGTGGCCGGAGACAGTGATTTTTTAACTGATCGAATCGCCGCCAACATGCCGGATAATTTGATTTTTTTCCAGAATCTCGTTGATGTTCTCGCCTTGGATGATGATCTGATCAAGATTCGCTCCAAGGGCGTGTCAGAGCGGCCGATCCGGATTTTGTCCGATGGCGCGCGCAATTTCCTCCGCTATGGCAATATTTTTGCTTTAACTTTGATTGTGATTATTTTCGGTTTTACCCGTTATTATTTTCGGCGCCGGACGCGCTTCGCGGATGAATTGTGAGCGCGGCTCGCAGACGACAGTCGGCTGGGCCAACAAAGATAATTTTTAAACATAAACGCCGATAGCGGCTAACTCAAAGATTATGAGCAGAAAAAATTTGTTTTTAGGAGGCGTATTGATCGTTCTTTTGGCCATCGTTTATGTTTCTCAGGGACCTTGGCGCGCGTGGCGGGAAAATATCGCCCAACCCCAGAATTTTCTGGCCGTGCTTAAAGAAGCGGAAATTGACCGGGTGGAAATCAAACACCCGGATCAAGCGGTAGTCCTGGCCAAAGCCGGGGATAAATGGAAAGTCGGGGGGACTAAGTCGCTTTTTATTAAGGATAGTTTGGCTCTTTCTTTGGCCAGCGCCTTGAAGGAAGCCGCGTCCGCGGCCATGGAAGAAGCGAGCCGCAACGAAGAAAACAAAAAAGATCTGGGCACAGACCAAAGCGGGGCCGAAGTCAAAGTTTTTGTCGGAGACAATTTATTGGCGGATTTTTATGTCGGCATGATCGGCCAGGATTACGCGAGTACTTACGTTTCTTTGGCCGGACAAAGTGAAACATATCTATTAAAAACGAATATCCACTCCCTGTTTTACGAAAAGAATTGGCCGGATTTGGCGATTTTTTCCGCTGACCCGGAGCAGATCAGCAAAATTCGCTGCCAATATCCGGATCGGGAATTTACCGTGGAAAAGAAAGATGGCAGTTGGCAAGGGGTTTTGCCTTACCGTTTTCCCGTCAATCAGGAAAAAATCCAGCCCCTCGTGGATTTGATGGCGAAAATGACCGCGGTCCAAGCTCCATTTGAGCAATCTTTCGCCGGCACCGGCCTGGAAAAGCATTTAATTATCGTCCAAGCCGCCGGTGAGAACATGGATAACACGATTATGGTCGGCGAAGAACAAGACGGGCTTTTTTACGCGAAACGTGGCGACAGCGACAATATCTATCTGATTGCCAAGGAAGATAAGGAAAAACTGGAAACCAGCATCCGGTTTTTGCGCTAAAATATCATTTTTTTCAAGCGCCTGAAAATTTTTCAGGCGCTTTTGTGTTTTTTGCGAGATATGATATAATATCCTATGTATCTGTCTATTTTTAGTTTTCAGCCAAATCCGGGCGGGCAAAAGCGTCCGGGAAAAAAATATGAAATACGATTTTTTGACGATTGGCGGCGCCACGGAAGACATTACGGTTTACACTCAAGACGGAATAATCATTGAGAACAAAAAGGATCTTTTGCGACCCCGTCTTTTCGCTTTTGAATACG
>Ga0066636_10003134_pt1 | contig 10570 bp, 9 predicted proteins | sample CryGeyCG2014_080_2_FD_62736 | JGI IMG/M metagenome (GOLD analysis project Ga0066636, IMG submission 62736) | Groundwater microbial communities from aquifer - Crystal Geyser CG07_land_8/20/14_0.80 | ecosystem: Environmental > Aquatic > Deep subsurface > Groundwater | place: USA: Utah: Grand...
TCGGGGCATCATTTCTGCCCACGAAACACACAAAATTCACGAAAAATATCATAAGAGATATAAGATCAAATACCTTTCTTATGACCAAATTGGGAGGTCTTTGGAGTCTCGTTTAAGTCTCGTCTCTAGCTGTCAGTAGACAGGAAGGTCTCTGTTACAAGTTCTCACTTTTTGGGTTGACAAAACTCGATTCTCAACTTAGAAAAAAGTGATAGAGAAAATAGGGACGGTTCTAATTTTTATTAGTCTTCGAAAAAGAGAACCGTCCCCAATTTTTACTCTACATTCCTCCTAACCTCGTCCGCTTTCCCTGCTATCAAGTTTTTCTTGAGTGCTTCAATATTATGCATGGTTCCTCTCTATTATACATAAGCTTCCGTCCATCAAGTTGTTATAAATGCTGATAATGGTGATAATTATAAACTAAAAATCGAGATATGTCAAGTTTTTTAAGTGTTACATAACACACACTGATATTTTTTTTCTTGACATTTATGGCAGTTCGTGTTATAATAACAGAGTTGAATTACATACTGACCACAGCAAAAAGCTGTTAAGATAAATATTTCTAACGCGCCGCTGGCTCAACCAGGTAGAGCAACGGACTCTTAATCCGTGGGTTCTGGGTTCGATTCCCAGGCGGCGTAGAATGAAGAAAGTCATAGAGTCGTTGGGTTGATTGAGTTTGTTGGGTTTATAGGGTTTATTGAGTTGATTGAGATATAGATGAAGATTAGAAGATTTGAAGAGCTTGAGTGTTGGAAGGAAACAAGAATACTTGTTCGAATGGTCTATGATTCTATAAATAAAAATAAGAAGTTTAAGAGAGATTATAGACTTAGAAACCAGGCAACGGCGGCAGCTGTTTCTACTATGTCAAATATAGCTGAAGGGTTTTCTCGGCATTCGAATAAAGAGTTTATTCAGTTTCTTTTCGTATCAAAATCTTCTGCTGCCGAAGTACAAAGCATTTATTATGTAGCTTTAGATCAAAATTATATATCAAAAGAGAACTTTGAAGGTGTATACAATCAAGCAGAGAAAGTTTCTAAACTCGACTCTGGACTGATTAGCTACTTATCATCTAAAATAAAGTCGTCCAAGCAAACAAAGTAAACTGTGCAAACTAAGTAAACCCAAAAAACTGTGTAAACCGGGTAAGCTGAGTAAACTTAATAAACTAAGTAAACTGTTAAGCTATTGACGCGATGACCCTAAGACACTTCTTTGCCCCCATAGCTCAACTGGATAGAGCAACTGGCTACGAACCAGTAGGTTGTCCGTTCGAGTCGGACTGGGGGTAAAATAATAAAAATGGTTGAATAGTTGATTAGTTAATTGGAAGATTCTAACAGACTGACCAACTAACAAACCAACAAACTAACGAACTAACAAACTAATCTACAACGGGAGGTTTCAATGCCGAAGAGGACTTATCAACCATCTAAGATCAAGCGCCACCACAAACATGGGTTTAGAAAAAGAATGTCGACAAAAGATGGCAGAACTATACTTAATAGAAGAAGAGCAAAGGGAAGAAAGAGGTTGTGCGTATGAGAATTTTCTTTATCATCCTTCTAACTATCTATCAGAAGATAGTTTCCCCACTGTTCCCACCGAGTTGCCGATTCTATCCCACCTGTTCTGAATATACGAAGGGGGCAATATTAAAATATGGTGTTTTTAAGGGAATAGCACTTGGAATACGGAGAGTTCTGAGATGTAATCCTTTTAGCAGAGGAGGATATGATCCCATACCGTAGATAAAAGAAAAAGGATAAAAGAAAAAGGATAAAGTGAAAAGTAAGAATTAAAACAAAAAAATCTTGATAATCCCTGCCTGACGGTAGGCAGATGCGTAAATCTGCGTCCTCTGCGTCCTAAAAATATTACTGATGAAATATCAAAAATCAAAAATCAAAATTTTCTATCTTCTAGTATTTATTATTTTGGTTTTCTTTGCCTGTGACAGGAATGACCCTGTTGGCGGAGATTTTATAGACGAAAGAATGGGTAATGTTGTATGCGATACACTTGTTCATTTTGTACACAATAATTTTTCTGGGTTCTTACCTACAGGATCTTTTGATTTTCTTTATGCTGGCAACGAGACAAATCTTAAATCAATGACCCTTCTCTCGTTTGAAATACCGCTCACAAAGACCACATACGATAGCGTGCTCTTCGTGTTTTCTGCTGAAAGTATAGGAGCAGAGGGGTTATATCTAAGGCAGTTTTCGGGGGAGTTTTGGGAAGACAGCATAATTAATTGGGGTTATGTTAATTCTCATCTTGGAGATATTCTTACTGATTCGCCTGTCTGGACAGAAGATACTATCACAGCTGAGGTTTTTTTTAGATTTTCTCTAAAAGAGGTAACACTCGCGAACACCATAAATGTTGTACTCTGTTCGGATGGTAAGACCAATAAGTTCTATTCAAACAATTCGGTAAATCCACCTGTTCTTGAGCTATTTAGGGGTCCGTTACTTGAAACTGTAGAACCCATTAAAGATGCGTTTGTTGATACTATTGTTGAGTGCGATACTGCTGAAATCTTTATAGCATCTGGTTCCTATGTATGGAAAGACACTATCTCTCTATCCGATTCCCTGATTGATTTTACGGAAATTTCTACAATAAATAGAGCGGTATTATACCTCTCAATAAATAATTTCTCTGGACCTGATCCCGAACTCTGTGTGAGATATAAAGGCGATCCTTCCATTCCATATAGAATAGAAGGAGAGACAGTGGAAATAGAGATAACAGAGTTCATAGATGAATGGATTACCAACGAAGATAGGTTTATTATACTTGAAGGCAAAGAAGGGAAACTCTTTACTGCTAATATAGGTAAAGGCATCATGCTTGAGATAGTTTATACCAAGAAGCCAGGAGAAAGGATATGAAAGGTTCTGCAAGAATCTTATTGCTTTCCTTAATCATCCCAATTATCTCTTACGCTTCTGTGTTTTCCTCAATGGGATTTGGGGAGTATATGAACTTTGGAGATGCGAGTGAGAGAGGAATGGGAGGAGTGAGGATATTTTTAGTGCCTGAGAGTCACACCTTCAAGGCGACCTTTCTCTACGATATTATCAGTATAAAGGATAAAAATTATGTAAAAGACGAGCAATCCTTTTATTTGTATGGAGTGGATTACTCCCTGCATTTGCCCAACCGATTTGGTATAACCTTGTCTCTGTCAAACATCCTTTCGCCCAATTTTTCTATAGAGTCAAAAGGTAACAGGTTAGGAGGTATTATATACGATAGAAAAATAACCGGGAGGGGAGGAATACAGGAATCATCCGTTTCTTTATATAATGGATTTTCCCATTTCAGTCTTGGTATCGGGAGCCTTTTCTCATTTGGAAGGATAGAAGAAATATGGGAAATAAATTTCATGTCATCTGATTACAATAATACAATTGATACCCTTATTACTCTATTTTCGGGATACGGGTTTAAGACACAATTTAATTACAGGGCTAAAGGGATGGTTGTATCGCTGGATTATTCCAAATACCTTAACTCTGCCATGCTTGCACCACGATTTTCTACCTCCTTTTTATATAATATAGATTCGGACTGGAAAATAGGCGCTAATCTCAATATTGGAATGTGGAAGAATATAGATACTGATTTATCAACCAGTACAAATTTGGGGTTGGGGATGTCTCACACGAGCGGTTCTACAACCATAAGAGGAGGACTTTTCTCTCGTTCCTGGTATTACAGGAATGTATGGGAGGTAGGAGGAAGTGCGGGGACAAGTTTTCTTTATCCGGATGGATTGGGTGAGTTGTCAGTTGGTGTTGAGGTAGGTAGAAGGGGTTGGGAAGAGATTGAGGAGTTATTTGCCAGATTCTCAGTGACCCTCTGTGGAAGAGAAATCTGGTAAAACCTTGATTTTAATGCCTAAGTTTGGTATTTTCTGCCTGCTGTCAGGTAGGAATGTTTAATTTTACTATGGGGGGATTATGGGAGTTGAACAGCTTGGATTAATGTTTGCAATAGCAGGGGCAGCCATAGCATCATTTATGGGGGGATGTGGCTCTGCAATAGGGCTTGGTATAGTTGGAAGGAGCGCAACAGGAGTATTGACTGAGGATCCTGATAAATTCGGAAAGATATTTTTGCTTGCTGTTCTTCCATCCACGCAGGGATTTTATGGTTTTATTATTGCAATAATTATAATCCTGAAACTCGGGCTTCTGGGTGGAGCACCTCTGCTACCAACTACTGTCCAGGGACTTCAAATTCTGTTCGCATCACTGCCCTGTGCAATTGCAGGTTTCACATCAGGGATCCACCAGGGGAAAGTATGTGCCTCAGGGGTTGAGATGGCAGCGAAGCAACCGGATGCTGCTATGAGAGCGGTTATATACGGTGTTATGGTTGAGACATATGCCGTTCTTGGTCTGGTTGTATCCTTCCTCATCATATTTATAGGGATAAAGATATAAAGTCGATAGGTAGGAATGTAATAAGATAGAGATTTTATAATTCCAAAGGGAGATTCAATGGACAAGGTATCACAAAAGATACTGGATGATGCAAAAAAGGAGAGTGCTAAAATTATCAAAGAGGCAGAGAAGAAGAGAAAGGAGATAGAGAAAGAAACGGAAAGAGAGATGAGGAAACTTACAGAGGAGACTGACAAAAAGATGAAGGAGAGAGGGGAGAGGGAATACGAAAGATTGGTAGGCTTAAAGGAGATTGAGCAAAGGAATACCTTACTCGGATACAAACATAATCTAATAAGCAAGTTATTCAAAGAGGTCCAGGCCGAGATTCTGAAAGGTGACAGGTATCCTAAACTTATCGAATTCCTTTTCAAGATGAGCGTTGAGTCAGGAAAAGAAGAAGTTCTTGTTGGTAAGGATGAAAAATTTATTACCAAAGAATTTATTGATAAGTTGAACAAAGATAAAAACTGGCATCTCAAACTGTCAGATGAGAGGATTCCAATAAAGGGAGGATTTATCCTGAAGAGCGAAAAAACACGGATAGACGCCTCGATCGAAACGATAATCAGAGAAAAAAAAGAGTTATTAGAAGTTACATTAGTAGATATATTGTTTAAGTAAGGTGTTAGGTGACAGATGAAATGTGTAATGTGTAATGTGTAATGTGGTAGATGCACCTATTGATTTCTATGGTAGTTAAATTCCCCCATATTGAGAGTGAAGACGAGAGATATGTTTATGCTGTGGCGAGAATAAGAGCGCTTGAGACAAAACTTCTCTCTTCTCAAAAGGTTTCAGGACTTATAGGACTCTCTTCCGAAGAATTGCTAAGATCTCTCGAGGATACTGACTATGCCCCCTTTCTATCATCTTCCCCATATGACTATGAGATTATTATAAAGAGTGGAAGAGATGCGCTCTTCTACCTTATGAATAAACTGGTCTTGGATTTCCCTGTAATTCAGTTTTTAAAGGCAAGATTTGATAATTATAATATAAAAATAAGCCTCAAGGCAAAAATTGCCGAGACAGAACCAAAAACTCTCTCTCCATATGGAAATATACCTACTTCAGAGGTTATGGATATATTCAGAAAGGAGTTATATTCAAGACTTCCATCTCAGTATGAAAAAGGGATTGAGAAGGCTGTAGAAGCTTACTATATAGATAAGGATCCCAGTATGCTGGACATAATCATAGATCAAAGTTACTTTGCCTATCAAAGAGAGAAGACCTTTGAATCGGGTAGTTTCTTTCTTTGTGCACTCCATAAGATAGATATAGACCTTACCAACATAAAGACACTTACAAGGGCAAAGTGGGCAAAAACAGAAAAGAGAAAGTTTTCCAGAGGATTAATTGAGGGCGGTTTTATCTCCTGTAATGAATTTCTAAATGCCTATGACGAGGCAGAAGAGAATTTATGGGAGAGATTTAGATTTACTCCTTACTCTCACATCTTAAGCGAGGCTGTGCCTGCAATATTTGAGAAGAATTCATTTCTGAAACTGGAGAAGTTATGTGATGATACATTTCTTGAATTTTTGAAGAGTACGAGATTTCTAACATTTGGTGTTGAACCTGTGATTTCATACTACTATGCCAAGGAAAACGAGTTCAGAATCCTGCGGCTTCTCTTCACAGCAAGTATCTATGGCATAGAACAGGATATTCTCAAGGAAAGATTGCCGGAGGTGTATGGGTGGTAGGTGAAATGTGAAATGTGTAATGTAAAATGTGAAATGTGAAATGTGAAATGCGGAAGGACAGGGGGGAGTTGAGTAGTTAATTGGTTGAGTAGTTGATTGGGTAAGCAGGTAGGAGTCTCGCCTTAGGCGGGGCGAAAAGCAGTAAGCAGAAGACCACCCCGTAAGGTCGCTTCGCGCCAACGGGGCAAGCAGACCACAGACTCAATGACCCAACGACGCTACGACCTAATGACTAATGACCCATTGACCTAATAACTTATCTATTATGGCTACAAAACTTGCTGCAGTCGGGGAATATGATGTGATAATGCCATTCAAGGCAGTTGGTGTTGAAATATACCCTGTAACCTCTTCGAGTGAGTTTATCCAGAAGGTAATGGAACTCATTGATGAGGAAGTAGGGGTTATTTTTCTCTCTGATAAATTCCTGGATGGTGCAGAGTCTATATTTGAAAAAGTTTCTGCAAGGCCACTTCCCTGTATAATTGCTATACCCGGGCCACTTGGTGCAACCGAGTTTGCCCGAAAACGCATGAGAAATCTTGTCAAAAAGGCGTGCGGTGTGGATATAATGGGGAAGAGAAAGGAGTCTCTATGAACAAGACAGGTGAGATAATAAGAGTTTCGGGACCCCTTGTCGTAGCGAGTGGAATGAGCGGATCAAGGATGTACGATGTAGTAAGGGTGAGTAGAAAGAACCTGATAGGAGAGATAATAGAATTAAAAGGAGATATTGCTTCAATACAGGTCTACGAAGAAACAAGTGGTATTGGTCCCGGTGAACCTGTATTTTCCACGCACGAGCCACTGTCTGTTGAATTGGGTCCTGGTCTTATAGGTTCCATATACGATGGGGTTCAAAGACCATTGGACGATATTATGAAGCAGATAGGTAATAGCATCACAAGAGGAATATCACTGCCCGGCCTGGACAGAGAACACAAATGGGAATTTAAACCGATAAAAAAGGAGGGTGATAAGGTTAATGGCGGAGATATAATAGGCGAGGTGCAGGAGACCGTCCTTGTCACTCATAAAATCATGATTCCCCCTGATATTTCCGGAAGAATTGTGGAGATAAAAAAAGGGAAATTTACTGTTACCGATGTTGTATGTGTTCTTGAGACAGAGAATGGCAAACGGGATATTACCTTGCTGCAGAAGTGGCCCGTAAGGAAAGCAAGACCCTACATAGATAAACTTCCACCAGATATACCTATGTATACAGGTCAGAGAGTAATAGATACATTCTTCCCGGTTGCTAAAGGTGGAACTGCCTGTGTTCCGGGTCCCTTTGGATCGGGAAAGACAGTAATTCAACATCAGGTGTCAAAGTGGGCAGAAGCTGATATTATACTATTTGTGGGATGTGGAGAGAGAGGTAATGAGATGACAGATGTATTGATAGAGTTCCCGGAATTGAAGGATCCCCAATCCGGCGAGCCGCTTATGAAACGCACTATCCTCGTGGCAAATACATCAAATATGCCTGTGGCAGCAAGAGAGACATCAGTTTATACAGGGATGACAATAGCAGAATATTTCAGGGATATGGGTTATAGTGTTACCCTTCAGGCCGATTCCACATCAAGATGGGCGGAAGCAATGAGGGAGATATCCGGGAGACTTGAAGAAATGCCTGGAGAGGAAGGTTATCCCGCATATCTTGGCACGCGCGTTGCAGAGTTCTATGAAAGGGCAGGAAAGGTTAGATGTCTCGGAGAGCCAGATAGAGAAGGATTTCTTACCGTTATAGGTTCCGTATCACCTCCTGGTGGTGACCTCGCTGACCCTGTTGTCCAATCGACGCTGAGAGTTGTAAAGGTATTCTGGGACCTCCAGGATAGACTTGCCAGTGCAAGACATTTTCCTGCGATAGATTGGCTTTCGAGTTATTCCCTGTATATCGATTCTCTTAAAAAATGGGTAGAGGAGAACATAGAAAAAGGGTTTCAGTCAGATGTAAAGGATGCTACAGCAATTCTTGAACGAGAAGCAGAACTACAGGAGATTGTGAGACTTGTTGGAATTGAATCACTTTCCAGTGAAGAGAGGCTTCTCCTTGAGATTGCGAGGTCAATAAGGGAAGATTTTCTCCATCAGAACGCATTTCATGAAGTTGATACATATACATCCACAAAAAAGCAACAGAAGATGCTCTCTAGTATACTTCATCTATACAAGAAGGGACATCTGCTTTTAAAGTCAGGAAAAACAATTGAAGATATTGTTAAACTTCCCATATGGGAGCGAATTGCAAGGATGAAATATATTGATGAGAAGAAAATAGAAGAAATAGACAAGATTAAAAAGGAGATAGATGGGGTGAGGTAATGAAGTGTTGGGGTGTTGGAGTAAAATTATCGGAGGAAAAAAAATACTCTTCGTTGTTTCAAAAATGCTTGGGATAATGGCATTACGGTCTTTACGATTACTGATAACTGATTACCGATTACCAATAATTGACAGGGGGATTTATGATTAAGGAATACAGAACCGTTGAAAATATATCAGGTCCTCTTATGCTTGTTGAAAGAGTAAAAGGAATAAAGTATGCCGAGCTTTGTGAGATAGAGTTGGAAAATGGCGAGATAAGAAAAGGACAGGTTCTTGAGGTCGATAGAGACCGTGCATTGGTTCAGGTATTTGAGGGAACAAGAGGGATGGATGTTCCTGAAACAAAGGTAAGGTTTAGAGGAAAGGGCATTGAACTATCTCTCTCCCCGGAGATTCTTGGCAGGATATTCAGCGGTATGGGGGAACCTATCGACAATGCCCCGGAAATTCTACCAGAGAAAAAAGCAGATATAAATGGATTGCCATTAAATCCATATGCAAGGGACTATCCAAATGAATTTATCCAGACAGGCATCTCTGCAATTGATGGGCTGAATACACTTGTAAGAGGACAGAAACTTCCCATATTTTCAGGTTCAGGACTTCCACATAATGCACTGGCTGCCCAAATTGCCCGTCAGGCAAAGGTTCTTGGTAAAGAGGAGAAGTTTGCTGTTGTATTTGCTGCAATGGGAATTACATACGAAGAGGCAGAGTTTTTTATAAATGATTTCAAAAATACAGGTGCAATCTCAAAGGCATCTATGTTTATAAACCTTGCAGATGACCCGGTAATTGAAAGGATAGCTACCTCAAGGGTTGCACTCACGGCTGCAGAATATCTTGCATTTGAACTTGAGATGCACACCCTTGTTATCCTTACTGATATGACGAACTACTGCGAAGCACTGAGAGAGATATCCGCTGCAAGAAAAGAGATTCCAGGAAGAAGAGGTTATCCCGGTTATATGTACACCGATCTTGCATCAGTATACGAGAGAGCTGGCAGGTTAAAGAATAAAAAGGGTTCAATAACTCTCATCCCCATACTTACGATGCCAGAGGACGATAAGACCCATCCAATACCGGATCTGACAGGGTATATAACAGAGGGGCAGATTCTTCTCTCCAGATCACTTTACAGGAAGAAGGTATCTCCACCAATTGATGTGATGCCGTCGCTTTCAAGACTTAAAGATAAAGGGATTGGAAAGGATAAAACAAGAGAAGACCATGCCGACCTGTTCAATCAATTGATTGCCTGCTACTCAAAGGGAAAGGAAGCGGAGGAACTCTCGATCGTGCTTGGTGAGGCAGCGCTATCGGATATAGACAAGTTATATCTCAAGTTTTCAAACGAGTTTGAGAAAAGGTATGTATCACAGGGAGATTATGAGGATAGGGATATAGAGGCTACCCTTAATCTCGGATGGCAACTTCTATCAATGTTTCCAAAAGCAGAATTGAAGAGGATAAGAGACGAGTTTCTTGAAAAGTATTACGGCAAAGTTTAACTATAGATTAATCCAGATAAGGATAGTAATTAGGTCATTAAGTAATTAGGTTATTGAGTATCTAAACCATCGGACAATCAACCAGGTAACAACTTAATAACTCAATAACTTTAGCATATCAGTGTTAATCAGCGTAAATCAGCGTCTAAATAAATATGAAATTGAATGTTAATGCAACAAGGATGGAACTTCTGAGGCTCCGTAAGCGAACGAAGATTGCCAAAAGGGGGCATAAGCTTCTGAAGGATAAGCAAGATGAACTTATGGAGAGGCTTCTTGCAATGACAAAAGAGGTAGAAGAACTGAGAGAAAAGGTTGAAAGGGAACTTGCCGGTGCTGTAAAGAAATTTCTTCTTGCAAGGGCAGGAATGGAGCCGGATTTTTTGGAAGAGGCGCTCTTTATCCCGACAAAACGGGTTGAGGTAGAACTGGAAGAAAAAAATCTCTTAAATGTGAAGGTTCCTGTAATAAAACAGTCTGTAAGTGGCGAAATTATCTCGTATGGGTACTACGGGACATCACCAGAACTTGATGC
>Ga0066636_10003136_pt1 | contig 10569 bp, 11 predicted proteins | sample CryGeyCG2014_080_2_FD_62736 | JGI IMG/M metagenome (GOLD analysis project Ga0066636, IMG submission 62736) | Groundwater microbial communities from aquifer - Crystal Geyser CG07_land_8/20/14_0.80 | ecosystem: Environmental > Aquatic > Deep subsurface > Groundwater | place: USA: Utah: Grand...
TTTGCCAGCGTAGTTCAGTCGGTAGAGCAGGCGCTTCGTAAGCGTCAGGCCGTCGGTTCGATTCCGACCGCTGGCTCTGGCAAATTTTGGAGGGTGAAATAGAGTGCCCCGCAATATTGCAGAGAGATTGAGGTTCAGCTTCTCGTGGGAGGGCAAAGGTGGGAGGGCAAGCTTCGCTTAATAATCTTATTATATCGGCTACAAATCGTTTGTCAACCCCGTAGAATCACCGAGTAGCTCTACAGGGTCAACACGCCGTTGTTACAATATTTTTGCAGCTTAAAACTTTTTTAACCCCAATTCTTTTATGATTCCATCGTCCAACTTGATCGATTCGCCCAAGGTCGAGATATCGCGCGCAACGCCAACCCAAAATCCCCCGCCGTGTAAATTTCCAAGCTCCTCTTTCTGCTTCTTCGCTTCATAATCGTCGCCCTCAACAAAAGTCAAATAGCCGCTTAAACTTTGATATAAAGATTGCGGACTGACCGAATAGTAAGAATGGCTGGAGTTAAAATCGGCCCTCTGCCCCCCCGCCAAGCAAACTTGTCGGAATCTTGCTTTGTTCTATAGCGCCGCCGTGTATTTTATCAGAAGAGGTATAAAAACCTAAAACTAATTTATGCCCCGTCTTTTTTCGCGCCTCATGTAAGCTCTCGATCTTGGCAACGTCTAAATCGTACTCACTGCTTACACCCTGCATATCTTTCTGCCTCTCGACCAAATTTATCGGGAGCTTTTTTAGCAGATATTCAAGCCATAATTCACGATTCAATTCGTCTTTCAAATAATCTTCTTTATTGAACGCGCTCTTTGATTCCTCGCCGACCACTTTCAAAAAATGCTCAAAAGAAACATCGCCATTAATAAAATCGCAATACCTATCAAACAACTCCTTGAGGCTCATATTTTCAAATCTCTGTTCGGCTTCCGGAGAATACGGCAATGCCTCCAAGAAAAAATCTTTCATTTTCGGAGCCTCTCCGCCAAAATCCTTGCTCTCTTTAATGTTGGGTTGAAATTCAGTCATAATGCAAACTTCTTAATTCGGCTCGAAGCATAACTATATTATTGTTCGAGCGAGTTTATCCTGAGCTTGTCGAAGGAAGAACTATTACAGTATCAATTTTTCAATAATCTTTCTTCCAAACTCCTCCGCCGCCCACGGGCCGTTGGCGGTAATAATTTTTCCATCCACCACGACATCTTGATTTTGATATCGCGCGCCATTTTCCTCTAACATTTTTATCGCGGTTTTCTCCATCGGACTCGACCAGACAGTCGCCCTTTTTCCCTTTAGCACTCCCGCCCTTGCCAAAATCGCCGGGGCGATACAAATCGCCGCCAGAACCCTCTCGCCCGCCACCGCCTCCCAGGCAACGCGATGGCAATCCACATTTTCAATATATTTCTGCGCTCCGCCTCCACCGATAAAAATAATGGCATCAAAATCATCTCCCTCGACCTCGTTAATCGTCAAGCCGACATTCGCCTCTCCCCCAGCCACTCCGTATGCCACACCCTTTTTATCGCTAGCCACAGTTATCTCCGCCCCCGCCTTTTCTAAAATTTCCCGCGGGATAAAATACTCCTCGTCTTTAAAGTCGCGAAAAGCGACGATCATCAATATTTTTTTGTCGATAATCTTTTGTTCCATGTTCTCCTGTATTATATTTATGCCGCCAACTTTTTTGGTCGATCTCTGATTCCACTTCTTCGCCGCTTTCAACCATCAATTTCTTATACCGCTCAAATTCCTCCGGCGGCAAGATCTTCTCGGCATAACGTCGTTGAGTTGCCAAGCCTTTTGCGCGCAGAAACCCCTGCACTAAACCGCTATTTTTCTCGTTTAAATGCGCCAAAACTCTCAGCCCGCCCTTGCCATACAGCTTGGCAACCTCTTTCCCCAAATCTAAAAGATTTCCTTTGAATTCCGCGTTGATGAAAATTTTTTCGATCTCTTCGACGTCCTGCGGACGCCCTCCCCTTAAATAAGATAGGCTCTTTATCAACTTTCTTATCACGTCCACGGAAAAACGGTAGGCAAAATCATTTTTCTTCATTCTGAAAATGGCTTCTTCCAAATCCCCCGAGAACGAACCTCTGCGCAACTGGTCTCTTTCTAATTCCTTCTTAAACAAAAATTTGTTAGTATCCACGACATTCTCGGTCATCCGACCGGAAAAATATGAAATAATTCCTTCGTCAAAATCAGAAAAATATCTTTTTCCCTTTCTTACGTTGACCGTATCTAAACCCTCGCGAACAAGATCCAGCCCCTCGCCCCACGCTTGCACCGCCCTAAAGGCCTGTTGGTGTAATCTCTCGTGAAGATTCGTGTCAAGAAAATCAATCAAATCCAGATTATTTTGGTGTTTTTTTGTTAACCTTATGAAAATGCAATTGTTGTCTACGTCAAAAAAACCGCTATTTTCTTCATTTCCCGGACAATACTTCATTAACCCCTTCCACCTTTCTTCTGTTAGATAATAAACACTTGGCGCAGGAGCCCGGACGCCATATTTCCACTCGAAATCGCCCAATGCGTTTTCCGCCAGAGAGATAATCTGTTTTTGTCTTTCGCCCAAAACTGGTTTCTTGTCGACTTCTTGCAGCCAGTGCTCCAAAGCTTGATTCCGGCCCACCAGAGCACTCTCCGACACTCTTCCCCCCTCAATCTCCTGCCGCTCCTGCGGTGGCAAACCCGATATGCTTCCTCTTATTTTTTTAATATAGCCCTCTGGGCCGATCGAAAATTCAGGCATAATCTTTAAAACTTATCAGTATTATAACTATAACACAATTATCATAAATAAGCAAACGGGGGTATGGCTACTATTTCAGCCACTTTGCTTTGTTCGCCCGATGCTCAGCTTCGGTTTTACTAAAAACTGTCGGAGCATCAAGAGGGTGAAGAAAATAATAATAATCACTTGCTTCTGGCCAAACGGCAGCCTTGATAGCATCCAAACCGGGATTACAAATCGGCCCGGGCGGCAACCCCCTATATTTATAAGTATTATATGGCGAATCTATTTTGGTGTCTTCTGTTGTAGCCTGGCGCATACCCTTGCCAGTTACATAATTAACAGTGGCATCAGACTGCAAGGGCATATTGATAACTAACCTGTTATAAAACACACCGGCAATTCTCGGCATTTCTTCGATTGAAGGCGCCTCCTGCTGGACAACAGACGCCAGGATAACAATATCGGGCAGCGACCGCTTCTGGTTTAAAATTTCCATCATCATCTCCGGGGTTAGCTTCCTGTTAAAATTGTCATACATTTTTTGCCAGATATCCTTCACGGAAGAATTTTTGTCAAAGATATACGTATCGGGAAAAAGATATCCTTCCTCCTCCAACACGAGTAGATGAAGGCCATCTGTCGATTCTGGCGGCGGCGGCAAAAAGGGACCGGCGTCGAAATTAAGAAGCTCGCCAGGTTCTATCAAACCAACTTGCGCCAACCGTTCATCTATTTGTTTAATCGTAAATCCCTCAGGAATAGTCACCCGCGCTTCATTGCGCTTCACCAAACCGCCAGAGAGGACCGCTGCGATCTCCGGGATATTCATAGACGGGTTCAGGGTATACTCACCAGCTTGGAGATTATCAACACCCTCAAAATAAACATAAACCCCAAAATAAAAAGCGCTGCGGATCAATCTTTCGCTCTCCAGCTTCGCCGCGATCTGCTCAATGCTTAGCCCTTTTTCTATAATAACCTGCTGATCTTGCCCCTTCACCGCCAGAGGTGTTTCAATTTGATGATAGATATAAAAAAACCCGCTGGCGGCAAGGATCATGACCAGCGCAACTATTATATATATAGCTAAAAATAATTTTTTCATAATTTTTAATCGCCCTTCGGCTTCGCTCAGGGCAAGCTTATCAGTGGCACAAAGGCGAATCCCGGATGTTCCATCTCTTCGAATTCTGTTTCGCTTTTTTTAATAAATAACCAAACGCTCCATTCAATCGGTGCCACAATCCGACCGCCGATTTTCAGCTGCTCTTTCCACGCCCCAGGCAGTTCTTTGGCCGAGGCGCCGGCTAAAATTTTATCGAACGGCGCTTTATCCGGCAGACCCTTGGTCCCGTCAGCGCTAAAACATTCCACGATGCCTTTCTTTATAAACTCGTATTTTTCCATATTTCCCCTGCCGAGCTCACACAATTCCGGAATCCGTTCAATGGCATAGACCCTACCTTTTTCTTTGTTGTCATCCTGAGGCCGTAGGCCGAAGGATCTCACGGACGAGATTCTTCGCTCCGCCTCGCTTCGCTCGGCTTCACTCAGAATGACAGGAGAGGATACGATTTCCGCCATTAGCGCCGTTGTCCAGCCCGAACCGAAACCGATATCTAAAATTTTATCACCCGCCCGCGGCTCCAGCAATTCCAGCATAAAGGCGACTGTCGCCGGCTGTGAAATCGTCTGGCCGTGGCCAATCGGCAAAGGCGCGTCTTCGTAAGCCTCGGATTTTAAATTATCGGGCACAAAATCAACGCGGTCGATCTTTTTAAACGCCCCAATTATCTCCGGCGTTTTCAGATAACCGGAAGAAATAAGATGGTCAACCAAAGAGTTATTACTCATTTAGCATTTTATTAGAAATTAGGTGAATTAGAAATTTTATTAGGTGAATTACCACCCTTCGGGTGGTCGCCCGTAGGGTGAGACATTAGGTGAATTTTGAATTATTATCAGCCATGTTTTATTTCTATCACATCCCCGTCCTGAACAACATACTCTTTCCCCTCGGTCCGAATCAGCCCCCGCTCTTTCGCCTTCGGAAATCCGCCGGCATCCAGCAAATCCTTCCAGTTAACCACCTCCGCTTTAACAAAAGTGTTTTCGAAATCGGTATGAATGACCCCGCCCGCCTGCGGAGCTTTGGTGCCGCGCTGAATAGTCCAAGCGCGCGTTTCGTCAGGTCCGGTCGTCAAAAAAGTTATGAGGCCCAAGAGTTCGTAACATTTTTTTATCAAAACATCCAACTGCGATTCTTTGGAAAGACCCAATTCCTCGCGTTCTTCGGACGTTAAATTCTCCGCCTCCGACTCAGATAAAATATCAAGAATCAAAATATTAGGAGAACGGTTCTCCTCGGGGGAGAGCCGTTCTCCATCCCCTCCGGATTCGCCGTTCAATAAATACAATCTTGGCTTCATGGCCAATAATTGATATGGCTTTAAAATTTTCAGCGTTTTCTCATCAAAATCCTGCTCCGACAAAACCGCGCCGGCATCAAGGTTTTCCTTGATTTTGGCCATTACTTCCAACTCTTTGATAATTTCTTTATCTCCGGACTTCGAATCTTTTTGCAGCCTGCCAACTATCTTATCAGCCGTTTCAATATCTTTCAGGATCAATTCCGTATCTAAAATTTCTTTATCCCGCCAGGGATCAATAGTCTGATTAACATTAACAATATTGGGATTTTCGAAATTCCGCAGAATATAAACGATCGCGTCAACTTCCCGGATATGAGATAAAAATTGATTACCCAAACCCTCCCCCTTATGCGCGCCCTCAACCAGGCCGGCGATATCAACAAATTCAACCGTGGCATAAACCTTTTTGGCCGACTTGGTCAGCTCGACCAGTTTATCAACCCGCTCGTCGGGTACGGCAACAACACCCACGTTCGGCTCAATGGTGCAAAATGGATAATTGGCGCAATCAACCTGTTTTTTTGTGATGGCTCGGAACAGCGTCGACTTCCCCACATTCGGAAGCCCGACGATCCCGATAGATAGAGATGATTTCATAAATCAATTAAAGCATAAACCCGCTCCTTTTAAAATACTTAATTAAAAATCCCCCCGCGTAATTGCGGGGGGACAATTGTATATCGAAATTTATTCTTCCCGGTGGCGACCAGACGCCAACCGGTTCCGCTTTTTTCGCGCAACCCGCTCTTTGGCAGACTACGAATTCCAGCGATACGGCGCTATAGGGCTCCTTACCGAATTCCGGAACCTTGGAAGTATTCCGGGGCGCGTACAGTCCCACGGCATCGCCGATGAAAATCGGTCGGCCGCAAAGAGCGCACTGCTTCGACATCCGCTCCAGACAACGAGGGCAATATTCAAGTTCGCTCCCGTCACCCAGATCAACATAATGTCCGCATTTGGCTACTTTGTAGCGAGCAAGCCAGCTTCCCCTTCGCCCACTTAAAAAGATCGAGGAGATTGCGCCAACCATACTTCAACCAGCGCAAAACCCGGTCTTTTCTGCCCACCTTCGGCTCCGTCGGCAAAATAGGAAGCACCGCTTGCGCTTCACTCTCTGCCTCTCCACCGACAATCGCCCGCACCTCGTCGCCAGAGAGAGTTTCCCTCTCGAGAAGCGCGTTGGCAAGAAGCTCAAGCTTATCGCGGGATCCGGTTAATATCAACCTAACTTCGTCCAGACACTCAGCGATAATCCGATCGATCTCGTCGTCGATCTTCTTAGCCATATCTTCGCCGTAATCACGTTCGCGGCCAAGGTCGCGGCCAAGAAAAACCTGTTCGGAATGCTCACCGTAAGTGCGCAAAGGCAGTTTATCGGACATACCCCAGTCGCAGACCATGCGGCGGACCAGATTGGTCATAGTTTTCAGATCGAGTCCCGCGCCGGTCGTCACCATCTCGATCCCGGCAGTCAGCTCTTCGGCCACCCGCCCGCCCAAAAGGGTTTTGATCTTACCCATGCAATACGCCTTAGCATAAGTATATTTATCCTCTTTGGGCAAAAATCCGGTTACGCCCATAGCCGAACGCCGCGGAATGATAGTTACCTGATGCACGGCATCGCCACCACTTGTGGCGGCAACAAAAGCGCCGACAATAGCATGCCCGGCTTCATGATAAGCGGTCAATTTTCTATCCGCGTCAGAGACAATGATGTGCCTTTCTTCGCCCATAAGGATCCGGCTTTGCGCGCGCCGGAAATGGTCGATGTCGACTAGGCTTTTTCCTTCCCTGGCCGCCAGCATCGCCGCTTCATTAGCCAGCTGCTCCAACTGAGCGCCGGAAAAAGAAGCCGTGCCGCGAGCGATCTCAGACAAGCTGACATTGTCAGCCAACGGTTTATTTCGGGTATGAATCCGAAGGATTTGTTCCCGTCCGCGCACATCCGGCAATCCAACTTCGACATGCCGGTCGAAACGGCCCGGCCGCATCAGCGCGACATCCAAAACATCAGGCCGGTTGGTAGCAGCCAAGACGATGATGCCCTGATTAACATCAAAGCCGTCCATTTCGGTAAACAGCTGGTTAAGAGTCTGCCCGCCCTCATCGTAACTTTGCCCGATACCGGCTCCACGCGAATGCCCCATGGCATCGATTTCGTCAATAAAGACAATGCAGGGAGTGCTTTTTTTCGCCTGTTCAAAAAGACTGCGGACACGGCCGGCTCCAACTCCGACAAACATTTCGACAAATTCAGAGCCGCTGATAGAGAAAAACGGCACACCCGCTTCACCAGCTACTGCCCGGGCTAACAAAGTTTTCCCGGTGCCAGGAGGACCGACCAAGAGCACTCCTTTCGGGATCTTGGCGCCTACCTTGATAAATCTGGCGGGGGTTTTTAAAAAGTCGACTACTTCCCCCACCTCAAGAATCGCTTCATCAATCCCGGCCACATCAGAAAATCTGGTGGTCGGAATTTCTGTTCGGGGCTGGCTCTTGGCAAACGAATTAAGACCACCCATGCCGCCGGCACCACCCTGCATCCGCCTCATGAAAAAAATCCAAACTCCAACAAGAAGCAATATGAGCAGAAGCCAACGTAAGGCGGTTTCCCATCTCGAAGGCTGTTTCTTGGGCTCAACGGAATAACTTATGCCTTCCTGTTTTGCCCAAGCCGCAAGAATCGTCTCGCCCTGCGGAGTAAGGGTGGTAGTAAAAAAACCTTTCTTCAGCTTCGTTTGCGCCACTGCCGCGTAGGTTAAGCCGTCGACCGGCCTGACAATAATCAATTCGAGGTTTTTTTGGTCTGGTCCAGTAACGGTTTCAAAAAATTTGCTGGTGCCCAAATTTTGGGACGGAGGTCCCTCGGGTCTTCCATACCATTGCCAGAACAGCATACTCACAAAAACCGCCAGAGCCAGCCACACAAATGGATTATGCGCTTTTTTCTTCTCGGCCATCGCTATTCTCCTTTTACGGTTTCAATCTTTTATTTATTTATTTTTCAAATTGCTTACCGATTCGCGATTTCGAAAGAATAACATATAAAATAAAATTAGTCAATGATCTCTACAGACCGCCTTGCAAACCGCGATTGACAACCTACGGGCCTCCTTCCCAAAAAACACTACCGGCACGACAACTCCGACAGAGACCATCCCCTCCTCCGGTCCGGTTGAAGACAATTCCGGCCAATGATTAAATAGGATAGCGAATATTTGTCGCACAAAAATCCTTCCTTCTCGAAGGGTTTTTGTTTTGGAAAAATATAGAAACGACAAAACAAAAAAAAGCCCTTTCGCTTTCGCTACTCGGGCTGATGATTTTTTGCCAATTGTTAAATCAGTTTACTACCGCGCCATCAGGCAAATTCGCGCCGGCGCGGGTTCAACTCTTTCCAGGCGTCGAAGTCGGGAGTTTCCGAGGGCGCCACCTTGTCGCCCCTTCCCTCGTCCACCACCCTATACCAACTGTCGTGTTTCTTCCTTTGGGCGGCGCGGGAGGGACAAAAATGCTTGATCACAGTACTGCCCTGAAGACAAATTTCGGGTTGTTGACACACCCGGGAATCGCGAAAATACAGATATTCCGACGAATTTCCATTCAGATTCTTGTAGTGAATGCCGGGTATGATTCGGAATACCGGGGGATTGTGCCCTCCGCCGCGGAAATCTTCACATCGGTCCAGATAAACCCACCAGAAAACGAGACTGATCCCGATCTTCCTTTTTTGATACCCCATTAGGTTAACCAATCTCGCTAATGCCCGGAAATCGTCTTCGAAAAGCCGCTCGTCGGCGTCCAGAACCAAGACCATGCCAGTCTTTACCTTGCTCAATGCGAAGTTACGCGAAAAGGCAAAGTCCCGAAATCGCCTCTGAAAAATCTCCAGACAAGGATAATCCCCTTTTAGCTCTTGCAATTTCTCCCAAGTGCCGTCCTTAGAGCCGGTATCAACGATCACGGCACCGGCGACAAACGGCAGAGTGGAACGGACAAAATCCTCGATGCCACCGGCGGAATTCATCATTTCATCCCGCACGATGGCGCAAAGGCTAACATCCTTCAAAATTACCGGCGAATCTTTCATCGCGCCCTCCGGCTAAAAAAGTTTTGGCTGTAAAGATGCTAACCACAGAATTAATAAGAGTATAACGCATTTTAATGGTATGGTCAAGCTCAATATGACTTCGCTTACCGGAAAATCAAAAAAACGGCCGACACCGGAGGCCAACCGTTTGAAAATCAAAAAGAAAATAGTTTCAGAAACTTCTGATAAAATCGGCGAGGGCGGGAAGAAGTTTTTCAAGCGCTTGTTTTCGGTGCGCGATTTTCGCCTCTTCCTCCATGGTCATCTCCCCGATAATTTTGCCGATTTCAGGATTATAAAACAAAGAACGAAAAGGATAACCGGGAATAATTTTATCAATCGGCTTTTCCATCAAAAAGCCGCGCATTGTTCCCTCGCCCAAAATAACATTGTCATCGTTGGGCAGTTTTAAGGCCATTACAACCTTGAATTGCGCTCCCCGCTTTTCTGGTGGTACGCCCGCCAGTTTTTTAAGCGCCATCTCTATCAGCTCTTTGTCGCTCCCGTCATAGCCCGGCCATCTTCGCGACAAAACGCCCGGCTCGCCGTTGAGATCATCGATTTCCAAACCGGAGTCTTCCGCCAAAAGCGGGAATTCGACAAAACGCGAATAGAAGTTCGCTTTCTTAACAGCGTTTCCTTCAAAAGTCGGCTGGTCCTCTTCCGGCTCTTCGATAACATTCAAATCTTTCAAGGTCACAATTTCCAAAGGCAAATCCTTGATAAGTTCGCGGTACTCCAGAATCTTCCCCGAATTTTTGGTCGCAAGTAAAATTTTCTTCATGATCGGTTTAAATAAGTTACCGCCAACTGAAGCGCAGTCGCGAAAGTAACCCACAAAAGATACGGGACATTTGCATAGGCAATCCAGCGCGCATAGGGCCAAATGGCAATGAGCGCCCAGATAAGGGTGGCTAGGACCAAAAGAACATCGGCAGCGGCCAGAAAATTATTTTGCAGGCCGAACTGAAGCGGAGTAAAAGCGAGATTGAAAACCAGATTTAAGATGAACGGCAAAAGAACAATAAACGGAATTCTGCCTTTGAAAAAAAGATAACCGGCGTAGCCATAAGAAACAGCGATAAGAATATAAAGGAACGTCCATGCCGGACCGAAAACTCCGGCCGGCGGCGCCCACGAAGGCTTGGTCAGGGTTTGATACCAATCATATGTATTCATAATGCTATAAAACCCTTAAGAGCCTCATATCGGGTAGTATAATGGAACTACCAGAAGGGAGGTGATTAAGAAATGAACAATCAAATATATATTGGCATGGATTTACACAAAAACA
>Ga0066636_10003154_pt1 | contig 10551 bp, 7 predicted proteins | sample CryGeyCG2014_080_2_FD_62736 | JGI IMG/M metagenome (GOLD analysis project Ga0066636, IMG submission 62736) | Groundwater microbial communities from aquifer - Crystal Geyser CG07_land_8/20/14_0.80 | ecosystem: Environmental > Aquatic > Deep subsurface > Groundwater | place: USA: Utah: Grand...
CAGGATGGACTTATCATTGATATAGGAGCGAATATTGGCACATTTGCAATCCCAGCTTCAAGATATGGAAAAGTATTAGCTTACGAACCAGATCCAAATAACTTTCAAATACTTAAAATGAATATCGCTTTAAATAATGCCAATGTAGAGGCTTTTAATGTAGCAGTAGGGAAAAAGGGCGAGGATTGCATTGAAAATGCTTCTGGACATTCAAGACTTGGTGGCAATGGCGGCAGCGGCGGAGCGTTGGTAAAAGTAATTGAATTTAATGATATACCATTTGAGTATTGCGATTTGCTTAAAATGGATTGTGAGGGAGGAGAATACGATGTTATTAAATATGCAAATAATGAAAAATTAAATAAAGTTGCGAGAATAGTTGGTGAATTACATAGTTGGATATTTGAAGATTTAAATAAACAAAGAGAACATAAAGAATTGATTGATAAATTAGAAAAGCATTTTGATATGTATTATAACGGATTTAAAAATAGTAATTTTAAAGGTGATAATAAGATGATAAAGGGATTTAATCATAATTTATGATAATATTCGCTACTAAATGTTGGGGTAAAGATTATCACAAATTTTTACAACAAGAATTTCAAAACAAAAAACCTTCCTTTAATTTTGATAAAAACTGGCTTTTAATCAACAACAGAGTTCCAATAGTTAAATTTAATTGCGGAGCTGATTTTTATATAAAGGTGGACAAGTATGCAAACAAAGCATTAAAGTTTTTCAATTTAGAAAAAAATAGTTTTAGGTATAATGGTTACGACGGATATGTTTATTCTATCGCGGAATTGGTTTTATTATATCTTGTTCCGTCAATAGGTTATCTTTGCTATATTCAAGGTGATGTGCAAGTGAGGGGTGATTGGATTACACCTGCTATTAAGATATTAGAAAACGAACCAAATGTATCAGTTGTGTCTCCATTATCCGCAGTTAATACTTGGCACAATAAAAATGGGTATGACTATTTTTTTTCAGACCAAGCCTTTGTTATTAGAATACCCGAATTTAAGCAACAAATTTATTTTTATAAAGAACCCATACTTGATCAATATCCTTTTTATGCTGGTAATTCGTTTGAACGAATGATTGGACGGTATTTACATAATACTAAAAGAAAAAGAAAGATATTAAAGGAGTTTTATGCCTATCACTCTTAATACTGATAGAATTTCAATTTGTATCCCAATATTTTATAAACCTGAACTTTACACTATTATTGATAGATGTCTAAAATCAATCAAAAAGTATTATCCTGATTTCAATTTGATAACGCTTGATGACGCTTCATTATATTTTAATCCTTTTTCGATTACAATTCATAACCAAAAAAATTTAGGTTTTACTGCATCGGTGAATAAACTTTTAAAATACGCATTTAAAATTTCTGACACAGTTATTATAGTTAATGACGATTTAGAATTTAAAGAAGGCGATTTAGATAGGTATAGACGATTAGGAAATGGCATTTATTCGCCAAGAGACACTGCCAGTGGCAATTTAAGCACTTTTGGCGCTATTTGGGGAATGAATAAAAAAACATACAGAAAAATGGGGTTTTTAGATAATAAATATAAACATTTTTGTTCTGATTTAGATTATTACGACAAAGCAATTAGATTAGGAGTGCCAATTGTTAAATGGACTGATATTTGTGTTTTGCATCACGAGTCAGCCACCTATAAAAGCGAGAATAAAACTGAATTGCTTAAAAGAGACCAAAAGATATTTAATCAGAAATACAAGTAGTTGAATTACCACTTGTGATACAAGATGTAGTGCCAGGAGCTAAAACACCTGGCAATTTAGGAACTTCTACTCTAATTTGTGGCGCTGGTTTAAGATTGACCATACTTTTTGGGTCAGGAGCTTTTAGCACAGATAAAGGTTCTAATTTTATCTGTTCTGATGTTTGGGTAGATTGGATTGTTTGGGGAACTTGCACAATAATTGGAGTAATTGTTTTTGGTTGGGGTGTAATTGGAGTAATTGTTTTTGGTTGGGGTGTAATTTGTGCTGGGGCGGGTTGAAAAATAATTTGCGCGGGTTTTTGGGCGGGTTGTTCTATTGGAATAATTGTTGGTAAGGTTGTTTCCTTTTTATTTTTAACATAAAAATATGTGCCAATTATAGACGAGAGACAAATTAAATAGATAATGTATTTCATAATGGCATTATAGTATAAAACATTAACAATGTCAATAGCGGGCTTAACATTATAAAGGGTAAGAAAGGATAATATGTCTACATTGCTTACAATAAAAAATGATGTTGCTAATCAGCTCGGGTTTGATAATGGCGCGACCGCTGTGCCAAAACGAGATAGAATAATCAATCGCGCTAGACGCAAGTTTTATTCTGAGAGGCGTTGGAGTTTCTTGCGTAAAACCGATACATTGACTTTTACATCTTATTTAGCGTCTTTGCCAAGCGATTATAACAAAAAATTTGACCCAATTTGTGTTTATACTTACTCTGGCAATACAAAATATGAATACATAAAAGTCGCGTGGGACGATTTAATTTTATACGGCGATTTTGATTATGCTTATGCGGTAGATAAAGTCAACGGGCAAATTAAAATAAATCAAACAGCGTCAACGCTTTCCATTGATTATACTTATTTACCAGCTGATAAAGCGATTGATACTACTGATGATACTGATATAGAACCAATAGAAAATGTTGAGCCAATTGTTTTATTGTCAGTTGCCCTGTGGTGGCTTGCGTCTGAACGATCAACCGCCAAATATCAATTATTTATGGACGATTACCGGGAAGCGAAATCAATCGCTAGTTTATCTGATAATGCATCACAACCAATTAAAGCATTTGCTAATAGAACTAATTTGATAAAAACTGGTTATACTGGGAAAGGAGAATAGGTGGCGAGAAGATATACCGAAGATGAAAAACTAAATGTTTATAATCTAGATGGGTTTTTAAAGGGTTATAATTCTTATACGCAAGGGAAAAGCACGGTGGCTGATAATGAATATCCTTATGGTCTCAATATAGTGCCTGATTTTAATGGTTCTAATACTAAACGCACTGGGCGAGCAAGATATAGCGCGAAAGTAGCGTCGGGGCATAGTTTATACGGGGTGGGCATACTTAAAAATACTACTTATAATAAACTTATAGTGGCGTCAAATACTGCGTGGTATGATATTGGTTCTGGCACATCAACCGCACTAACTGGTGTGTCTTTTACAGCTGATTTACCAACTGATTTTTGCCAGGCGGTTGATAGATTGTATGGAGCTAATGGCACTGATAATTTGGCTTATACAAATGATGGAGCAACAATAACTAGCGTATCAGCTAATGGCAACATTGGTCGTTATCCTGTGTTTTATAACCAAAGAATGTATATGACTAATACCGCTTATCCTGATAGAATTTATTATTCCAATCCAATTACTGCCACCGAGTCAAGTTATGCGATTGGGAACTTTGGCACATTTAATACTGATTTATCAGCTACCCCTAAAAAGAACGCTGGATTTATAATTCTTATCCCTGGCGGAGGAGTAGAAATTACCCGGCTTTTCAAAGATAATCAGTCGGGGGTTGATTATCTTTATGCTTATACTAAAAAACACGGAGTATGGAGAATTGTTTATAGTTCGGTTAATGCTGATGGGTCTATTGCTCATACGATCGTGCAAACAATTATTACTGGCGGAAGTCCAGCAGGGAAATCAGTCATAAAAGTGGCTAATGACCAATGGTTTTTCGGTGGAGATAATTATTATACATTGGGCGAAATTGCCCAATTTCAAAATGTGAGAGTGTCAACCAAATCAGGCAGAATACGGAGTGAAATGCAGTCTATACCAAGTGCCTATAAGCAAAATACATCGGCAGGCTTTTATAAAGAAAGAATTTATATTGCTTATACAATAGGCACTTATAATGATAGATATTTTATTTATGATATTAGATTAAATGCTTGGTCGTCGCCTTGCACAGGCAATTTTAACGAATTTATAGAGTGGGAAGATAATAATTCAGTGATACACTTTTTAGGTTTATCCTCTAATCCCGCTGACAGTTATGTTTACGAACTTGAAACTGGCACTAATGACATTTCAACCGCTATTAACGGATATTTTGAAACAAAATCAACTAATTGCGGAAAACCTGGTTTGATGAAGTATTTCGGTTTTATTGATGTGTTTTATACCACTTTATACGGAAAAATTACTTATGAAGTATTTATCAATGAAACATTATCAATAACAGGTGAATTGCAGGTAGGAAATTCGTCATCGCTTCCGATCGGTATTGGCTCGCAAATTGTTGGCACATTTATTATTGGAAAAGAATATAATCCTAATACAACTTTTATTTATTCGGATTTTAATAATAATTTTAGAATTGATTGCGGATATGTAAATGGTAAAAAAATATCAGTTAGATTTACTAATAACAATTCAGGGGAACAAATGACAATAGACGCTTTGGTGATTTACTATTTAGATGGTAGTATTTTTCAAACTTAACATTATAAAGGGTAAGAAAGGATAATATGTCATACGTACTACAATTTAATAAATACACAACTTTGGCGGCAACTTTTAATATCAGCGCAACAACTACAACATTAGCTAGTGGCGTGTTTGGTTCGCCAGCCGACAAACAACTACTGGTGGTTGATTATGATAATGCTAATGCGGAAGTGATTGAATGCACTATTACAGGAACGGCTATAACCAATGCAACAAGGGGACTTGACGACACATCAGAAGTTAATCACGCTTCTGGCGCTAAAATAGCAATGATGTATGTGCCTAGGCATTATGGTAATGGTGGTTCTCCTGCTCTTGCTTGGACTAATTATACGCCAACAACATCTACCTTCACATTAGGAAATGGCACGGTAACTGGTAGATATATAAGAATTGGCAGAATTGTTATTTATAAGGGAAGTTTAACGATTGGTTCTACCACAAGTGGTGGTGTATTCACTATCAGTTTGCCAGTAACAGCAACAACGGAAGGAACATCAGAACAAGGTTCTATTCGCATTTTAGATAACTCGCCCGGCACTTGGTATATTGGTATTTGTAGTAAAGCAAGTGCTACAACACTTAATTTTTTTGTTAATAATACTACACAAACATTGGCATATAATTACTCAGCTCCGTGTACTTGGGCAACAGATGATAATATTGTTTGGACAATAACCTATGAAAGCGCAAGTTAAAAAATAAAACAAAGAAAAGGATAAAATAATGGCTTTTTTACACAATGTATTTTTTAAACCAATTAGTAAAATAACTGCTAAAACAGGCAAATTGATTGGATTGCCAGAAATGGGAATATCAGAACGCATTGCTAGTTTGAAAGCGCCAAAAGCAATGGCTTTTAATGCTCCTTATGGATTACAACCAACACCCCAGCAACAGCAAACTATAATGGGGGTATCAACGCAAGCACAAAACGAACCGCGAATTGATTTTACTAAACAAGCATATTTAGATTTTCAAGCTGGCAGACCTGACCCCTCACTGGCTAATAACTCTGTTTATATGAATACTTACAACCGGTTATTACAAACTACCGCCAACCAATCACAGGGTGGTAGTGGAAATGGTAGCGAGGCAATAACTCCAACTCAAACTTCAACTTCTGTTCCTACTCCCGAACCAGTTTATACGCCTGATTGGCAACAATTTAATAATAAATACTATGATTTTAATAATCCTGATGATAGGGTAAGATTTTTCAAAGATAAAATGACTGAATTGGAACGATTGAGAGATGAAGAAATCAATAAATCCAAAACAGGATATAATCAACAAATTGCGTTGATAGACCAAAATATAGTAGACACAGAAAATGAAGCCAAAAAGTATGTAGAAGATTATAAAAAGCAAGTTAATGCTTTTGGTCAAGATTATCAACTGGGCAATGTAAAAAGACAGCAAGCGTTTGCTGGATTATCACCTAATGCTTTTCAATCATCGCAAGGAACTTCGCAAGAATTTGCTAATCAACAATACTTGACAGGAATGGGTGAGTTAGCAAAAGGAGCGCAGGAAACAGTTGGCGCGGATTACCTCGGTGGCGGACAACTTGGTGAAAACACCGTTTATGGTAAAGATATTGCTACTGCCAAACAAGAACGTAATACTATGGCAAATGCTTTTAATGATTATTTAAATCAATTAAATCAAGATATACAATCACAAGCTAATACCGTTGGGAATGAATTAAAATTCACTCCTCAATTTAATGCTGGCTCTTATACACCGACTAGCCCAACTGTCAATAAAGTTAATACTGCTCAATATGAACCATACACGCAATTCCAAAATTCAAGTGGCGGAGTATCGCCTATTTTGCCTAATACCGCTCAAAAAGTAATCGGCATAAACGCTTTTAACGAACAAACACCAGTTTTGCCATTTTTAGGTCAAAACCAAATAAACCAAAAAGACACTAACTGGCTTAGGAAATATCTCTTAGGTCAGACGGCTTAAGCGATATTATGCTTCTCAAAGATTTATATAAAAAGATTTCTCAACCAATTGCTTCTTTGAAAAATAAGACTAGCAATTATTTTGGTATTGGCAAACCAGGACTAGGGCAATTTGGTCAAGAAGTCAAACAAATACCGCAAAATATCAGACAAAATATAATTAGTCCAACCAATCCGCAGGGGTTTGTGCAAAAAGTGGCTATGCCTGTTGCTAAATATACTTACCAACCAATTATAAAGGGTGGAGCATCTATTGCTTTATCTACAATTAAAAAACCAGAACTTATACCACAAACAAAGTTTCAAAAAGTATTATTTGGCAGAGAACCAGTCAAGTCGGTGGGCGAGAGACAAAAATATGATACAGAAACACTTAAAAAATTAGGTATATCTGGAACTGTTGCCAAACCATTAGGATTTACTGCCGGACTAGCTGGATTGGCTTTAGATGTATCACCAGTCGGATTTGGAAAGAATATAACTAAAAAACTTGCCACAGAAACTACCGAGCAAGGAATTAAAAAAATACTCGGCAAACAGGTAAGTAAATACAGCGATGATGTAATAAAAACTATCGCTAAAACAAAAAATGAGAGAACTATCATCCAATTGCTTAAAAACCCCACACAAGCGATTGTAGGGGCTACTGACGCTCTTAGTAAAAAAACAATTAAGAAGGAATTAGAAAAAAAATTTAGTAAATACAAAACTATTGATGATTTCGTTAAAGGTGAAAAGTTAGAACCAGCGCGGAAGCAATTTATTAAAGAAGTAACCCAAAAAGGTACATATCAAGCTGATGAATTTGGCAAATATCTTATTGATTTGAAAACTTCCCAAACGATTAAACAGATAGCAAAAACAAAAAATGAGAAAATTATTGCCCAACTGCTTAAAAATCCCACACAAGCGATTGTAAGGACTAATAAAGTATCACCTCTAACACAAGACATATCCAAAGCCAAACAAAGCGGTCAGTCTTTTGATGAGTGGGTGAAGGGGCAGAAAGCAGTAAAACAAAAAGGAGTCAGGAAACCCCTCTATCACGGAACAACTGAAGAAGCAAGACAGACGGTTCAACAAAACTTACAAAATAAGTTTGATAACCTTGAACAACGACTTTATGGAAATACACAAGCCGAATTAAAGGGCGGAACAAAAGGAATGGGGCAAATAGCCAAAATTACTCAACCATTGCAAGCTAAAGCCTCTGCTATGGCTGCTAAAGGAATGCAAAGCGAAAACACACTTATTAGAAGTGTTGCCAAAGGATTAAGGTCATTATTTGGTCAATTTGGTGAAACAACCGAACAAGGTTTTCAACTGGCTAAATTTAGAGGAGCTGATGATAGCACTGTGCAGTTGGCTAATGATGTAGAGCGATATGTCACCAACATACTAAGGGGTGATAAAAATAAACTATCCAGAGTTCATAGTGTATTAGATCCTGAAATATCTGGTTTGAAGATTAGCGAAAAGCAATTGTTAAATGACGAAAAAAAAGCAGTTAATTTTCTGCGAGAGGTATCGGATTATATTAACGATATGAGTTTTGCACAGGGAAAAATTAGTCTTAAAACTTGGGAAAAGGGAGTAGGTGGCAAATATATTACTCGGGCTTATGATGAATATGATTTACCGAAAGAACTGATGGAAAGCGAGGCGTTTAGAACTTCAATGGGAAAACTTGATTTATCACAATACAAACATAGAACTGATATAACTAATTGGAAACTAGACCATAAAATTGACAACCCCGCATATTTGGTTGGAAAATCTTTACAAAAAGTTTATCGTAATCAAAAAATAGCTGAATATACTAACTGGGTATCTAAACAGGGTAAAATGGTAAGTGATGATGCAAAAAAAGGATATACACAATTATCGGAAAGTCCTATTTGGGCTGATTTATCAGGAAAATTTGTTAGAGATGATGTTTTAGAGGGGATAAGAGGATTTTACTCAAATCATAAGGCGGTTCAGGGATTATTAGATGCTCTTAATTGGTATGACCGATTACCAGCTAGACGGATATTAAAAGCAACTAAAACAGTTTTTAATCCTGCTGTGCGTTTGGGCAATCAAATAGGTAACAGAATATTTGCTTTACTCGGTGGAATAAATCCTTTCAAATTCGAGCATATTATTCAGACTTTTGCTAAACAGGACTTAAAATCAAATGGTATTATAACTCGTTTTTTAAGGGAAAATGGAGTATTGGGGAGCGATTTTACTCGCAAAGAGCTTCAAAGTCGGTTGGGGGGATTAGAAAAAACAAAAATTAAAGAAATTTATGATTATGTAGGAAAAACCTACGGACAAGCAGATGATCACGCTAAAATTGCGGCATTTAAGTATTGGATAGACTCGGGTAAAACTAAACAGGAAGCTCTTCGTAAAGTTATGGCTCATTTTCAAAATTATAATACAGTTGGTTTTCTTTATGATATAGGAGCTAAAATACCAGTATTTGGAAATGCTTTTGTTAGGTTTCAGGGTGATTTAATAAGAATGGTAAAAAATGCTGGATTAGAAAATCCACTTGGATTGCTTGGCATAATCGGTGCAATTTATACAGCCCAAAAATTATCGTCTATAATTAGTGGTGAAAGTAAAGAAGATTATCAAACTAGAACAAACAGAGTTGGGGTGCCTAAATTATTAGGCACTAATATACCAATGACTATTATGCTCGGTGATACAGAGGTAAATATAGCTAGATTATTTGGACTTTATTCTAATACTCCTATTGGTGGCGAGGGTGTAGTAAATAAATATATGAGACAATTTCCTATCCAAATTCCTACAAGTAAAAGAGAAATAGGGCAAGCTATTACTAGCGATCCGTTGACTGGTGGACCAATTGGTGTTTTGTCAAATGTTGATTTTAGGGGCAAATCAGTTAGAGATCTAGATGAAAATAAATATCAACCGAGTGTATTAACGCCAACTGAACAAAATATCAATCGGCTTAAATATTTAAGTAGAACATATAATTTACCCGTTGGAAATGATTTAATAAATGTTTTCAGGGCAACACAAGGAAAAGGAAGTATATATGGGACGCAAATGTCGCCAGAACAAGCGATGGGTAGATTGGCGGGTGTTAAAACTCAAACATTTGGGGAAAAAGAAGCATTAGAACAAAGAAACAAGGATTTATATTATCAGCAATCAGGTGAAGAAGCTAATAATAAAAAAGTTAATCAAATTATTAAAGACCAATTAAGTGGTAAAATAACTTCCGAAATAGCCCAAAAAAGAATTAACAATATACAAAAAAACATTCAACCCCAAACACAAAAAGAAGGTATTTATCAACTAGACGGTCAATATCATATTTTAATAAACGGCAATAGAAAAACTTTTGATACGGAAAGAGAAGCTCAAACAGCGATAGATAAGAAAACCTTCAAGCAGTCCGATAAAAACTTTCAGATTATTGGTGATAAAGTATTTCGCAAGAATGTTGATGGCTATGTATCAGTTATTTCAAAAGATACTTACGATAATCGACTTAACGATGCCAAATTATCATCTCTAAAATCCAGTAAAAATTATAAGGAATGGTTAGTAGTAGCGGATAAACAATTCCAGAATATCCAGACACAACTTGAAGACCCGACTCTTGATGAGCTTGAAAAACAAATACTGATGAATGAAGCCAAAACCTTGGCGACTAATTATCAAAAGTATCAAGGTTATGGCGGATTTACAAAGCCAAAAAGTGGCAGAAGCAAAACAGAAAAAGCAATGGTTGCTAAAGCAGAAGCCCAGTTTGCGCTTAATACTGATAGATACGAAAGAGCGAATGATTTTAACGGTTATATTGAAAGCGCCAAAAGCCAAATTGCCTATTATGAAGAACTTAAAAAAACCGCTAGAACAGATACGGAAGTTATCCGTTTAACTAATAAACAAGAAGATTTAATTACCAAAGTTCAAAAATTAGTTAATCAAGGCGGGTTCAAAACGCAACCTAAAATCAATGTTTCAAACATTATAAAGGTTAAGAAACCTCCCAAATTTTCAACTAAGTTGCC
>Ga0066636_10003156_pt1 | contig 10547 bp, 4 predicted proteins | sample CryGeyCG2014_080_2_FD_62736 | JGI IMG/M metagenome (GOLD analysis project Ga0066636, IMG submission 62736) | Groundwater microbial communities from aquifer - Crystal Geyser CG07_land_8/20/14_0.80 | ecosystem: Environmental > Aquatic > Deep subsurface > Groundwater | place: USA: Utah: Grand...
AGAAAACGCCACCGCACTATAGGGGTTGGACTGGGGCGCGTACAACCCGAGACCAAAAACGCCGTATTCGGCGCGGAAAACCGTCGAAGCGTTGATCCGGTAATCCATACTCGAATAAAAATTGCCATGACTGCCGTAGTCCTTTTCGGCGTAATGAGTCGCGATAAGCTTCGGCAGATCAATAGCTTGAGAACGGGTAATATCCATGAAAAAAGACACTTTTTTCGTGAAATCGTACGCGAGGCTGATCCCTTGATGGTTGACATTGTCGTCCAACCCTGCCGCGAATTTATAAGAATTTTGTGCCGCGTGAAAAGTGACAGTCAACGGATCGGCGGGCCTGAAAATCAGTCTTTCCCTGAAAACATTAAAATAATCGTAAGGAGGCACGCCACCCACAGCTCCTTGACCATATAAAAAATTCGTTAAATGATCCAAGAGCAATCCGTCCACGCGGTCGTTCGCGTCACGAAAATTGCCGTTTAAAAGCCCTCGCGGAAAATCCGGGATGTCGTTGCTATGTTCATAAATTCCCTCGGCGGCCCATTGCGGATTAAAATCATACCGCAGGCCGCCGGAATAAGTAAAACGCGAAGGGTTCGCGTCCGCGGGCACCGCGACGTTCTGAAGCGTCACGTTCGATGGGTCGTTTAAACCTACGAATTGATAACTGGACAAAAACGGTTCAATGTAGGGGGTGGACTGAGGAAGGCCCTGCCAGCGAAAGAGGCCTTTGACGGTGGCCTTCCGGCTTATTTTTAAAGTCGTTTCGTCCCTCAGCACCGTTTCTTTATAGGCCGTATTATTAGTCTTGTGAACGTTCCTTACGTCGAACAGATTGATAAATTTTTCTTTGAATAATTGTTCCCTCCAGTTAAAGCGGACGACGAACCGGTTGATGTCGAGACCGTCGCCGAGACGGAAATATTCCAGATCCGGAGAATACGCTTTGAATTGAATATGATTCCCCCACACATGGTCATCGCGCGTATTGGAATAACGCGAAAGTGAAGGTTCAAAACTTTGATCCATCTGCGCGTACGACAAAGCGGCATCCGTATGGCCGTCGAATTTATGATCGAACTTCGCGCCTATTTCAGTCTTATAAGCGTAGCCTTGCGTGCTGGTCCGCAAACGATCATTGGTCATGACGTCCGCTTCCCGGTGAGAGCCGGCGACTTCGGCCTTGGCAGTCACGTGTTCGTTGATCTTATATTTCGTATCCACGCCCACATTCTGATTAAAATCCGCGACGCTGTTGTTGATAAGGCCGGACCGAAAAGTGTAGGTGCCTCCCACCATCAGCTGATCGGTCGCTTGATGTTTGATACGCACCGCGCCGGGAATGTTATCGCTTGAGAAATATTTTTCATCCCAGGGCGTGTAGGGCGCAGCGACTGTCGAGGCGATATAGGTTTTGCCTAAATCCGCTTCAAGTGAGGCTCCTTTTAGCAGGACCAGACGGTTGCCTCCGCTGTCCTTCGCGTAAAAGGACAGGAAATCCGAATAATAACCGCGCTGGACAGAACCGTCCGAAAAAAATTGGATCGGCTGGTACTGGTAAAGCCAGGGGCTCTGCTGCCAATAATCCTTATGATTGGACAGACCCAGCGGGTCATCCGTGGTCAACGCTTGGCGCTCATCCGCCAAAGCGAATACGCGCGCGTGCCACCGATCCTCGGTGTGGTCAACCCAAAATTTGCGAATGGGCCTAAATTCATAATCTATATCCGTCTCCGGGATCGTAAACGGAACGCCGTTGGTTGGCGGATTCCAATCATAAAATCCATGAACGACCGTTTGCGGCGTATGGCCATCGGTAATTTTCATCACCGGAAACCCTGCCTGATCACCCAGATTAGTCCGAAAACTTTGCGCGATCGTGGAATTATTTGCCCCGAAATATTTCAGATTGTACCGCATCACTTCAGTGCCGATATCGCTTCGTTGAACCTGCTCGCCGGTTGTCCCGACATACGACCAGGGATCCGCGACGATCTGTGTATGGATATTCGTTTTTTCGAGCGGGGAAAAATCGACGTTCAAGAGGTATTGGCTGTAAATAGCCGGATCGTAGGTATTGTTCAGTCGTTCGCCGAACACGTAGTGCCAGTTCCAGTCCTGGAGGTCAGAATTGGAATCATTCAAAATAAACTCTCTAAAATTGCTCCCGGCGCCGATGCGATAATGGCCGCTCACCTTGACCCTCTCTCCTTCAAGCGGCGTGGTAGTATCCTCGGCCCAGGATTTCCCATCCACTGCCTCGGGGTTCTTTCGGGAAAGTGTATCTTCAGGCTCCGGGTTCGGGGATTTTTTGGACATGTCAGCAGTCGGGCGTTCCGCTGATTGTTTTTGGACCGATGAACTTTCACCGGAAGGTCGGGCAGAAGTCTGCGCGGTTTCGACAGCCGTTTCTTCGGAATCGTTGACGGAGAGCGAGTGCCCTGATTTTTGGTAAAGCTGATTCAGCCATTCGACGGAATCATCGGACACGGCGGCAGGATTCGTCACACCGGCTATCGCAAAAAGATCCGCCGGATAGCTCAAAATAATGATGGGCGCCGTGAAAATTAAAAAGGCCCGTCTTATCATGCCCCCCCCCTCGTTGTTTTTTTTAACGACTTAACTGTTTAAGAGACCTCAACACCGCGGCAGTTTTTTTGTCGCGCGCGGCGTAGGCGATCGGAATAGCCCAAATGGCCATGTTCCGATAATAAAAATCCCCGAATAAAAACTGACCTGTTTTTGCGTCCATCATATCCGGTTGATTCCAGGGACTCTTCCGGATGTTGGCTATATTATCCCATACTTTGCAAGCCTGTTTCAATAGATTACTCAACGCAAACCCCTGCGAAACGCCCAGACCGACAAAGGCGTAAGTCGTGCCCAACCAAACGTTTTTGGAGTGATCGTTTGATTCATCCAAACGTCCGTCCGCCAACGTTGAATTGACCATCCCAAAATCGGAATGCCTCGTATGGTGCCTCAAAATGTGTCGGATGGCTTTTTGAATTTTTTCTCTCTCCGAAATCAACCCTAGGCCTAAAAGATCGGCCATCCATTGTCCGTCAAGCTGCGAAAGACTGCATGTCTGCCCAAAAAACTTCCCGTTCCAAAGCTCGCGGTTAAAGCTGTCTTTGCCTTTCTCGAAGGAAGCGCGGCAGGTTCTCGAAAAAGAGGCGTCTTTCATGAGACCACCCATCCTTTCGCAAGCCAATAGAGCCGCCAAAAAAATACCCGACGTATAAGCGTTAGTTCCCCTAAATTCCCATAAATCGAACGTGTGATCCACCCCTTCGTGATCCGGGAGCCCGTTACGGTCAAAATCCATCCGCTTGGACCACGCAAGCGCTTTTTTGACATGAGGATACATGACTTTCAGAAAGCGCCTGTCGCCCGACCAAAGAGTGTCCCGGTACACCATGAGGATAAACTTGGGGTTCAGATCCTTCCAATAAAAAAACGTGGTGCCGTTCGACGGAAGGTCCAGCCGATTCCGACCCAGGTCATGCGGAATATAACCGTCTGCTCGCTGTGCCTTGGCAAATTGAGTGATGAGGGACTGCTCAAGCTTCGGAAAAAAATAACTCAAAGGAATAGACCCGTAAAAACCGACGTCCACCGTTCCCATCAGAGGACAATCGACGGGGGCCTCATAAAACGCAAAGCGTTCGTCTTGGGTGTACCAGCTTGAGGCGAAAAAAGGCGTCAAAGAAGTCATGAGCGCGTCTTTAAACCAGTCAGGGAACTTGAGAGAAAACACGAGACGCTGTATTTTTTTAATTTTATTTCGAAACAACCTTTGTTTGGGAGTGACATAGCGGGCTACCGCGGCGGCGTCCTTGAAAAAATGCGCATAACGGTGCCCCGCCGGATGCGTTGGAAAATACCAGACGGCGTTGAATGAAAGAACACTTTCAGCCTTCGGCTTAAGCATGCGTCGCGCCATCACCGCGCCGCACAGTTCCTGATTTTCTCCTTGCGCGGTAAACACCCGTTTGGTGTTGGGCAAAACGCCTTTGTCTTTAAAAAGGTCCCAGGCCTCGAGCGAAATGTTTTCGGGATTAAAAGAAAAATTCCGCGTCACGGCGTTCCAGGATTTCATGAAACTCGATTGCCAGCCGTTTTTTAAAAAGGTAAATCGAAACGCGCCTTGAAGCGTATCGCGCGGGGTGGGGTCTTGGTTCGAAAACTCAATCGTAAGCGTTTTTTTATCCTCGTAAATTCTATTTTGCCGCCCCACGCACCATTCGCCGGAAGTGTTTCTGCCGATAAAAAGAAAACCCGCGGTGACGGGGACTTTTCTATTATTTTTAACCTTTAGATTAAAAAAAACGACGGGAAGGCTTGAGTTTCTGACATCCCCCGGCAGCCAGGGAGAGAAAATTTCAAGCAAAATTTCAATGCCGAGACCCGGCTCCTCGTAGGAAAGAATCGCGCGCGGAAAACTACCGTCGTAACGAATATTAGAAACCGTAGGGATGTTGCGAACAGGGATCGTTTGAAGCAAAAATGCCTTTTTCGCCGACCGGCCGCCTCTGGTTTTTTCCTCGGCGAAAAAACCAAGATGATAGCCCAACACACCGGGATAATCCTCACCGCCCATCAGAGGCTTTGACCAATTGTTCTGGAACGTAAAAGCGTTGAAAAGACCTTGCGGGGTGATCTCGAATTTTCCGGCGCCGATCCCGCCGAAAGGCATCCCGGCCGTCACCTTGTCTTTGGTCTCATAAACAGGCATATAAACCCCCCGACTGTCATTCTGGGCATAGCGAAGAATCTTATCACGATAAGATCCCTGCCTGACGGTAGTCAGGGGCAGGCTTCGTCGCTAGGCTCCTCAAGATGACGTATTAGTTTTTGTTAAAGCTTCCTGAGAATTCTCCAAACTAAACGGATTGTAACCCACCCAAGCAAAAATGCCATAGGCCGTACCGGACACAGAACCTGTGCGACTGCCCTTGGGCGTCCGCCAACCATGCCCCGTATCAACATTATCCATCGAAGCGTAAGGAAGACATCCGCGGCCCTGACCGGTCCTCGAAGGACTTGTGATGATCAATTTTTGAAGTTCGTTGAGATAAAAATTGGCCTTCTCGCGGTAATCGAGCGCTTTTGCCTGTTTACCGAGGCCGTTAAAATAGTTCGACAAAATTCTATAAGTAACGATCCCTTGAGCCGTCCATTCGGTTGAAATCACACCTCCGCGCCCGAGGTTGCGGGCCTTGGAAAAATCAAAACCTCTCACGGCCGCGGTTTCCCCTCCGGGCTTTTTATAACGAACCTCGACAGCGCATTGTTTTTCCGCATAATCCATGATCGCTTCCGGATCAAATGAAAGCGCTTTCAACGTCTCAGGACCCAACGCCGCGATCGACCAGCTAAACGTATCCGTAGCGATTGTGGCGTCCCCTTTGCCGCGGTTGATCCTTAAGTCTTTTGCGCTATAGGCGTATTTTTTGAGCCACCGAAGAACTCCCTCGGCGGCCGTTTGGTAACGGGGGTCACCGGTTTCCCGATAAAGCATCGACAAGAACGCGTAAGCATCCAGATGATGCTCGGTGCTGTACCAAACCACGGACGGACCGCCCTTCAGCCCCCCCTCGACATCCTGCATCCGGAGGAGCCAATCCCCGATCGCCTTGGCCATCGGCAAAAAGAGCCCATCTTTTACACGGTGTTCATATTGGAGCGCGGCGATGCCCAGCCAAGCGTTGGGACCCACGTGCACAGTTCCTTCCGTCATACGTCCGTCTGTCGCGTCGTAAGCATTAAAATAGGCGCTCCCGGATTTTTCGGCGCGCTGGGCATAAAAAGAAAGAATGCCTTCGGCGCTTTTTAGATCTCCAAAAATTAAAAATACCTGGCACGCGAGAGATTGGTCATACGTGAACGCCCAATCGTCGAGACCGACATCCCCCTCAAAGCTTGCCACCAGGCCCGTGTGAAGATTGCGATGGGTTTTGATCCAGTCCGCCATTTGTGCAAGGGTTGTGCGCGTAAGCGCTCCTTCGTTCTTTTGCAAAGTTTGGTAGGTTGCCCTCAACGTCTCTTTGCTCCTGGAAAGGAGTGTCAGTTCCTCATCAAGCTTCCGTTGCCTTTCCAGGCTTTTGGCAAGTTCCTTTTCATGGGTTTCCTTTTGTTGGACATTTTCAACGGCAAGCAAGGCGATCGTGGTATTGAGTTTTTTTATTTCATCCTGCGATTGATCGAACTCAAGGCTCAAAGCCTGCTCCTTTTTTTGAAGCGCGACTAGTTTTGAAGAAACCACGGACTCTTTCTCCGCGCTTTCATGAAAACGCCCGATAATCGCTTTATTTTCAGAAATGTGCCTTTGGTCTTGAATAAAAAAAAGTGCTGCGAGAGCCGCCAGCAAAACTCCCACCACGGCCGTCAGGCGCGGAATCCACCGCTGCCGCTTCGCGTACCAAATGATGCGTGACTTTGCTTTTTCATCGATTTGGGTATAAACAACCCCCACGAGATAACGAAATGGAGGCGGTGTTTCCTGCTGTTTCAACCATACGATCCGCGCGATAGCCTGGACCGGACGACGGGCAAAAATGGGGTTGATGGTCAATGAGAGGAGAGTATCTCCGGCAAGAAAATCTTTTTCTATTTCCCAAGCTAAAACTTTAAGCTCAAGACACATGCCTCCGGCGCTGACATCTCTTGTAAAAGCCTGTAAAAGGCGGGCAGGCCCTCTTTCGCCGGCTGCCCGAAGGACCCCGAGTTCCACCGGAAAAACGGTGTTCATACGAACGTATTGGCGTTTTTCGTTCACCGCATCCAGAGGGATTTTAATGTGTCATAGGCCTTCTTGGGGATCCGCTGATTATTGCCGCTCTCCGTTTTCTTAGGATCGAGCGACACGATACCCCACCATTCCTCATTCATGTTTAGACGGGTCTTGACGTCCGCGTCATAATAGTAAGAATTGTTGTACCAATGGGCCGCGATATCATGCACTGACCAAGTGTGCGGAAGATTTTCGTTGCCCTTCCACCATTCGTCCGTCCATTCAAAAAGGGTGCCTCCAAGACAATTGCCCGTGCCACGTTTCGGGCTCGAATTTCTTTCAATGTCCTGCCACTGAAGCTTGAGAAATTCCGCCTGGTCTTCTTCGTCCGGCTCTTCTGACATCGCGTTAAAACTGTCCGCTCCCCATTCGGTCATAACGACGGGAATATCCAATTTTTGTTTGATCTGCCGGAAAAGGTTGCCGAACCCCGGGCCCCGGTAGGCGATCATCCCCAGCGCGTCAACGTCCGGACAAAGCTGTTTTGCGAAGTCAAGACTCGTGACTTCTCCGACGCCCATCACCACGGGATGCTTGGGATCGATCTTCTTTACCTCTTTCGCCAATTCATTGACGAACGAATAATAAAGCTTTGCCTTTTCTTTTCTCTGAGATTCGGGATCCGGCAAGGCGTCTATCGCGTCGCTAGACCAGCGCTGAATATTTTGGCGGTCAAAACTATAATTATTCTCATTCCCCAACACCCACATTAAAACGCCGGGACAATCCTTATAAAGGCGGACCATTTCAAGGACTTCAACCTTCACCTTTTGTTTGAATGACTCGTCCGAGTAGTTGGGCGGCGGCCAATCCCAGAACCCAAGGTAGGTTCCCATAAGCGCGCGAATGCCGAATTTTCTATAAAGGTCATCCAGGACCTTTTTAACCTCTGTCGGATTTTTGCCGATGCGGTAGAAACGGACCGTGTTGACCCCTGCATTTTTCATTAGCTTGCCGTCCAAAAGCCATGGTTTGTGAAGGTCTCCCCAGAAGTTGTACTCATAGTCTTTGCCTATAGGGATCGGGTTATAACAAACGCCCTTGATTAAAAAAGGCTTTCCGTCGACAAGTAGTTTATACCCATTTGTTTTATCAATGAAGATGGCAGCAACACGCAAGCCGGCAAAATCTTTAGCATAAAAGTAAAGACCCGCAAGAACCGCACATACGCAGATAAAAATAATCGTAAATTTTTTCAAAAGATGACCCTCGTAGGAAACGAGTACCAAACATCCAAAACCGTCATCCTCAAGGCGCTTTTTACCGAAGGATCTGTTCTAAGATCCTTTCCGCCTAAGGCGGACCCGCCGTAGGCGGGCGCTCTTGCGCTTGAGGATGACAAAGTTAACTTGGACAGCAACGTTCCGAGCGTAATACTTATTCGTACTTTATATCATCCAAATAGAAGGTGCCGCCTTGCGGGTTCACGTCAATATTCGTGGCCCAACAAAATCCTCCGCTGATGGAGGACAGGTCTTTGCCTTCCAGGTCAATCGTGAACTGCTGCCATTCGGTGGTTAAAACCACGGGACCGATGCCGGCCACGTCGGAATCCGCGTATTCTCCCGTGATGCCGCCGATCTTAAATTCCTCGATCCGTTCACCGCCCTTGTCACCGCGCGCCCAGAAGGTGAGCTTCTTGGCTCCGGTCAGGTCATAACCGCCGGGACGGCTTCCCCAGTTGTTCGGGGGGTTCTGCCAATAGATTCCGGCCCAGCGAGCGCCCTGTGTCGCTTTGCCGCTGTAGACGGTCTTAAAGCAAGTGGTCCCGCTGTGAGGATTGGCCATATATTTTTCGTCGATCTTCAGGTCTCCATAGTCCCCCATCCATCCGGAAGGGATATAATGGTTATCCGGGGCACTGCCGTCGGTGTAGACTTTGAAGGTTTTGAAGGGCCCACCGACAGAAACCTTGGCGCCGACATTCGCTTTTTTTTCTAAACTCGAATGGGTCGTATCCACACCTTGGACTTCCTTCACCGGCGTTACGTTTTCACAGCCTTGAAACAACAGCCCTGTCCCAATCAACAAAACGGATCCTACCACTACAGCTTTCAGTCTCATCGTATTTTCTCCGGTTAAAAAACTGTCATTCCCGCGAAAGCGGGAATCGACCGACAGTGGATCCTCGCTTTCGCAAGGATGACAAAATAATTTTAAGATTCGTTCCAGACTTTCTTGTAATATTCATACGACTTCCTCAAGTGACGCATAAAAGGCGAATGACTGCCATCTCCCTGACTGGTCAACCCGAGCCATTCTTCGTACATCCAGCCGCCCGGCAAGTTGGCGATAAAATCGCCGTTCGTTTCTTGGACAGATGCGCTGAATTTCGGGGGCGGACCCGCTTTCCACCATTCATCCGTAAACTCGAATACCACGCCCCCGATCGCGTTCCCGCAGCCCGCGCCCGCGCTATTATCAAAAATGTCTTCCCAATTGCCTTGGTGATATTCCATCTGTTTTTCTTCTGCAAAAGCCGAGTCTTTGCCGGCATAATAGGCGGGACACCCATATTCGGTCAATAGGACCGGTTTATTGATAAACGCTTTGGCGTCTTCCCAAAAACTGCGTCCAAATCCGCTAGCTCCGCGATAAGCGTTCACGCCAAAAATGTCGATATTGTCGCAATGTTTGGATAAAATATCGATGTTCAAAGTCTCTCCGTTCGAGAGCGCCACCAAATGGTTCGGGTCGATGGTCTTGATCATCCCGGCCACTTCGTTCGTAAACGCGTAAAACGCATCCAGTTGCAGTTTGGCCTGGCTCCCAAAACCCACTTTATCTTTCTTTTGGTCGCCGGGTTCACCGTAATTCGACTCATTGCCGAGCATCCACATAAGAACGTACGGCTCGTCCTTGTATTCCATCACCATCTGACGCACGCTTTCTTTCATCTTCTCGCGCTGATCAGGGTTGGTGTAATCGGTTCCTTTAAACCATTCAGCGCCGGAACCGGTCGCGTACATACCGAGCAAGTCTCCCATGATGACACGGATACCGAATTTACTATAAAGTGCCCCTAATAGTTTTCTGTCCATCGCGTGATGGTAGCATCGGATGGTGTTCGCACCCATTGCTTTCATCAATTGAAAATCGCCTGTCACTTTTTCATCAGGGTCTTGCCGATTGTTTCCGTTCTTGTCCACCCAACTGTCATAGGGTCCGTCGGCCTTGCCGTTGCCATTCAGATCAGAAAGCTGCCAAGCATCCAACGGATAGCCCTCGTGCGGAGATTTCCCGACCTGGGTCGGGCTATACGCCACCGCCTTTACCATGGATGGCTTGCCGTCGATACGCAACTGCCAATGGCCGTTCTCAAACTGAACGATCGTCACAGGCTCGGTTCCCAAAGTCTTAACTATTCTAAGGCGCGACACATCGATCCGTTTAGGTTTCAAATCCCCCGGCTTCGCCTTTACCAGCTTTCCGGGGTTTACAATAAAACGGTCATCGGAAACACTCGCGTTGTATCCATTCTCCACCACTATCTTGGCACCCTCAAGTTTGATCCCAAGCTTGGGGTATCTGTGGGTCAAATATTCAATTCGATCGATCGCCAGCCTTCCCATATAAAGCGGGGTACGAAAAACCGTCCACCCGATCTGCTTTGGAAAATTGACGATCAGCGCATCATAGGCTCTAATAGCTTGCCTGGTCGCGCCGAGTTTTTCAAGGGCTAGCGCCGTATAATATTGCTGCACCGCCGGCGTATCGTGGGAGGTTGCCCACTTATAAAAAGCGATTT
>Ga0066636_10003170_pt1 | contig 10528 bp, 11 predicted proteins | sample CryGeyCG2014_080_2_FD_62736 | JGI IMG/M metagenome (GOLD analysis project Ga0066636, IMG submission 62736) | Groundwater microbial communities from aquifer - Crystal Geyser CG07_land_8/20/14_0.80 | ecosystem: Environmental > Aquatic > Deep subsurface > Groundwater | place: USA: Utah: Grand...
TTAAATAATCTTGCCACCAGTATACCTTAGAACGGAACCCAGAAGGTAACCCTAATTGCTGCAATTGTAACAAAAACTTGTCAATAAGGCTTTTCCACAAGCTAAAATAAAAGAGCCAATTATAGCCATTTTATTATCTATTTAGGTTCTAAATATCTTAAACTTTAATCACCACGGGAAGCACCATCGGACGTCTCTTAGTCTGAGAGAACAAGAATTGGCCCACATCAACCCTAATCTTATTCTTGATAAAATCTTCATCAATCGGCAAACTGCCGGCCTGATCTTTCACAATTTTCTTGGCAATCATCCGAGTCTTTTCAATCAGATCTTTATTCTCTTTCATATAAACAAAGCCGCGAGAAATCAAATCGGGGTTACCGATAATATCATTAGTCTTGACATCAATCGTGGCAATCACCACAATCATGCCGTCCTCAGCCATCATTTGCCTGTCTTTCAAAACGACATTGGATACGTCACCTACCCCCAGGCCGTCAACCATGACATAGTCGGTATTGATTTTTTCTTTGGTTAAAGCGCCGACTACTTGGTTGTTGACCTTCTTGAATTCTACCACTTGACCGTTGTCAGCGATGAAAATCTTGTCGCGAGCGATGCCTACTTGTTCGGCCAAATCGGCATGAGCCCGGAGCATATAATGATTGGCTTCAATCGGCATAAAGAATTCCGGTTTGAGCAAACGCATCATTAACTTCAAATCTTCTTGTTTGGCGTGACCACCGGCGTGAATATCCATCATCCGATAGTTAATCACCTTGGCGCCTTGACGCACAATTTTATCCATCAAAGTTTGAACGGATCTTTCATTGCCCGGAATAATCGAGGAAGAAAAAATAACGGTATCGCCGGCTTTGAAATGAATCAAGCGATGTTCGCCATTAACCACTTTATTCAAGAAAGCGCCGCCTTTTTCACCTTGAGCACCGGTACCGATAATCACCAATTGACTGTCCGGGATTTTATTGACATCTCTTTCATCTACCAGCAAACGAGGATTAAATTTTAAATAACCGATCTGATTCGCCACTTCCACATTATCATTCATACTGCGGCCCTGAAGCAAGACACGCCGACCGTATTTGGTGGCATGATCAAAAATTTTCTGGACGCGGGATAATTGCGAAGCAAAAGTACCGATAATAATCCGACCAGTTATCTTTTCAAATAATTTACCCATTTCATCGCCAATGGCCGATTCAGAAATTTGGTAACCGGCATGAGTCGCGTCAGTCGAATCCGACAGCAAAAATAAAACGCCTCCGGCCCCGATTTGCGCAATCCGATTCAAATCGGCCGGCTTATCATTAACCGGGGTAAAATCAATCTTGAAATCACCCGTATGGACCACCCGGCCCAGAGGAGTATCAATAATGACGGCAAAACAATCTGGAATGGAATGATTAACCCGTAAGAATTCTAAGTTAAAATTCTGGCCTAATTTGACTTTAGTCGTCTCATCAATTTCTTTGATATTCAAATTGGGGCAACTATAAAATTCTACGTTTCTTTTGCGCACCAAACCAGCCGTCATCTTGCCCATGAACATCGGAGGGTTGCCAATCCGACCCATAATATGAGGGATGCCGCCAATATGATCATAATGGCCATGAGTAATCACGACGCCCTTAATCCAATCTTTTTTATCTTCCAGATAAGAAATATTCGGGATGATATAATCAATTCCCAACATATCTTCTTCCGGAAACTGGAGGCCCATATCCACAATAATAATCTCCTTATTGTATTCAATGAGCATCATATTGCGACCGACTTCCTCTAGCCCGCCTAAAGCCATAATCCGGAGCGATCCTAAGGCGCCAGAGGCGGCAAAAACCGGCCGGAAAGGCAGTCGAGGGCCTCTTAATGTGGCTCGAGTCGTGTTTTGAAACTGAGGACGATTTGTTTTTACAGCTGGGCTGCTTAAACCAGGTCGAACCACTGTTCGAGGACGAGAGGCGGAAAGAGGTGAATTATAATTTGGCCGTCTGGTTGCCGGACGGCTGTCTTTGTTTGAAAACGACCGACTATCAGTCGAGGTCGTTGATTTATACTTACTAATCATGCGATTGGAGAGAAATTGTTTGGAGTTATATAAAATAAAAATATTTAATGCCTATAACTATAAAACAATTTATATAATTAAAGAGAAATAATGGTTAAATTAAAAGCTGCCATTTCAGCTTTTTTTTAGTCTTCTCATACCAATCGGCGACGCCCGAAAAGCGGTCGGCCGGATCGGTAATGATTTGTTTATTGAAGCCCTTGATTTGTTTATTTTGGGGATAGTTATAATAAGCTGAATATAAAAAGATCGCTGGTAATTCCTTAGTAACTATTTCTTGAAACTTTTTATACTTGGCGATTCTTTGGGATTGATCGGCGGTTAAACGAGCGCTCTCAAGTAGGGCATCAACGTCCTTATTGCGGTAATCGGCCAAATTAGAACCGCCTTCTCCGGCTTGAGATGAGTGCCAGAAAGAATAAGCGTCAGGATCGGAACCTAAAACTTGGCTAAAAAGCAAAATCTCAAAATTACGCGGCTTGACCACATCACTTTCAACGCGATTAGTCGGAATCGATTTAATATCAATCTTGACACCGAGGGCTTCCCACAATTTTTTAATTTCATCCGCCACTTTTAAATTATCCACGGAATCGACAACGGTCAATGATACGAATAAATACTGGCGGGCGACTCCTTTAGTTTTGGAGGTTTTTACTCTCCAATTACCGGCAATTTCTAACCTGCTGGAACTGGCATAGGCGGCGATATCTCGATGTAAAGCTAAGTTACCGTCCTTGGCCGCTTCTTCGGCCGTGATGCTAACAGCGCGGCTAGCTTCTTCAGCGCTAATAGCCACCTTCTGCCAACCGGAGTCATCTAATAATTTCTCCGCTGCACCCAGATTGTAATCATACTTTTTCAAGTCCGGGCTATAAGCAAAACTATCGGGTAAAATCGGTCCGGCAATAATTTGAGCGTCGCCGCTTAAAGCCTCATTAATAATTTTTGATTTATCCAAAGATAAAGCCAAGGCAGTTTTAATATTTTGATCGCTTAAATACAAGTTAGCCTTTTTATTAAAAAACAAAGCGGTCAAACGAGGCATCTTCAACTTATAAAAGTTCATGGAATTTTTAGTTAAAACATCAGCCGAATTTTCATGGGGCAAATAACTCAAACCGTCAACCGAATTATTATTTAAAGCGCTAACCGCCTCTTGGGTGTTAGGATAAAATTTGAAAGTTATCTTGCTGATATAGGGCTCTCTCTGAAAATAATCGCTATTGGCCTCCAAATTGTATTCCTTAATCTCACCTGATTTATTCTTAACTAAAGACTTAAACTTATAGAGTCCGGAACCGATGGGCTTTAAATTTAAATCCGCCAAATCAGCGGTCTCCGGATTAATCGGTGACCATAAATTCTGAGGTAAAATACCAAAAGTTAATAGTTCCAAAAATGGAGCATAAGATTCTCCCAGCGTAAATTTAACGGTGCGGTCATCCACCTTCTCAATTTCAGCGCCTAAAAACATCTGGCGCCAAGGAGAATTATAATCAGGATTTTTAATGGCCTCAAAAGTAAAAACCACATCATCAGCGATTAATTTATCGCCATTATGAAACTTGACGTTATCCCGCAGAGTAATGGTGTAGGACTTGGCATCCGCCCCCATTTCCCATTTCTCCGCCAAATCTGGGGACAATTTACCGGCATCATCATGCTTAAATAAACCGGAGAAAATCAAAGCGCTCAAATCACTGTCAACATCTCGGTTATAATTATAAAGCGGATTAATATATTTCGGATAGCCCACCAAGCCTTCGCTATAAGAGCCTCCTTTAATCGGGGATAATTCTAAGTGCTCCCGATAAAATTTAATTCCTAAGAATAATAAACTGGCGATTAAAACTAGAACTGCCGTTCTGAGCCACATTTTTTCTCGCGGTCCTAAAATTTTCCTTAAATGTTTCAGCTGATTGGAATTAGGAATTTTTTTGGGTGACAAAGAATAAACCAATTGATGGTCCATCTGGGCCAAACGTTTCTGCTCATAATAGCTGGGCTTTTTTACTTTTATGAAACGACCAAAAATACTGACTAATTTTTGTTTAGTCACTTTAAAAAATCCTAAAATTTTCTGCTGGTGAGGATTCACAAAGAGTATTAAAACTTAAAAGATGATGATTGCCAAAGAGGTAGCGAAAAAGAGAATGGAGATAACAATAGTTGCTATAAATAATTTTTTTTCTAAGCCGCGCTTAGACAAATAAACGCCGCCCGAGCCGCCAAAAACGCCGCCTAAACCGGCCCCGCGGTTTTGCATCAAGATGGCCAAAACCAACAGGACTCCGAAAATAAATTGAGCGATTTTAAACCAATACATCATAATAATTATTTTTTAATCTTGGCAATAATCTTAGCTAAAACTTCGGGATTGGTCACGGCTAACTCCGCTAAAACTTTACGGTCAATTTCAATATTATTAGCTTTCAAGCCGGCCATAAATTTGGAATAAGACAATTCATGTTCCCGCACAAAAGCGTTAATCTTGATCTGCCATAAAGCTCGCATCGTGCGTTTCTTTTTACGACGATCGGCATAAGCATGGGCCCCGGCCTTAGTCCGGGCGGTTTTAGCCACCTTAATCAAATTCTTACGACCCCATTTATATCCCTTGGTCGCTTTATGTAATTTTCTTCTTTTTTTGACATGGGAAGTACCGCGTTTTACTCTAGGCATAAAAAGTATATTCAGCAGTTATGAGCCGATTCTTTTAATAAATAAAAGAAACCTCAAACTTTGAACTAGTTATATGGAATTAATTGTTTGATTGTTTTATTTAAAGTATCAGTAGTGCTGATATCGCAGCGCTTGCTGCGAGTTTCATCACCGGTATTTCGAGCATTAAAATGGTCTTGACCACCTTTACGTTGCTTAATCTTGCCTTTTCCGGTCAGATTGAAGCGCTTGCTGGTAGCTTTATGAGTTTTGATTTTCGGCATATCTTTAATGTATTTCTTAATGGTGCTAATAAAAAACAGGTTAAAACCTGATTTTGACTTTAATTACTTTTTATTGGCTAATATTATACTAAACCCTGAAGAGGCTTTTGTCAAGGGTTGATCTTCCTCAATCACCAGTTCTGGCTTGCTTTTCAAAGCATTAATGAATTCCATCATTAATTCCCGGGCCCGGTCAAAATGTTGCCGCTCGCGACCGCGGAGAAACATCCCAACTTTAACCTTGTCATTTTTAGACAAAAATTTCTCAGCTAAGCCTAAACGCACATCTCGATCATGCGGACTGATTCTGAAAGTAAGCTTCACCACCTTAGTTTCCACCTTTTTCTGCAAAACTTTCTGCTTATGCAATTTTTTCTCCCGTTCATATTTAAATTGACCCAGATTAACTAATTTAGCGACTGGCGGATTGGCTTTGGGATTAACCTCAACCAAATCCAATTCGGCTTCATGAGCTCGATTTAAAGCCTCTTCCAGGGAAACCTTGCCGATATTTTCACCGCTTTCATCAATCAAAAAAACCTCAGAGGCAGTAATATGCTCGTTGGATTTAAAAGGCTTGTCATCAATCTTCGGTCTAGCTTTTTGATAATTTCGACGCATTTTTTAGGGTAATTAATAATTAAAAAGATGAGCGGGTAAGCGGAATCGAACCGCCATCTTCAGCTTGGAAGGCTGACATAATAAACCATTATACGATACCCGCCTGAAAGACGGACCATATCCTGAATGTAGACTGTGCCGCGAGAGGGAATCGAACCCTCACTCTATCGCTAGAACTGGATTTTAAGTCCAGCGCGTCTACCAATTCCGCCATCGCGGCCGTGTGGAGATGGTGGGAGTCGAACCCACGTCTAATAAGTTTTCGGTAATACTTGTACAAAATTAGTCTAGTTTATGATTTCGCCGGATACCGTAAAAACTAAACAAAATCGGCTCCCGCTAGCCCTAAAGCTTTTGGTTTGAAAACTAGGGCGGCCCCCAAACCTATCTTCATTAATGACACCGGGTAACAGCTATGAAGACTCGCTGGCCCGATGGCTGTCGGTTATTGTTAAGCGACAACGGGAGCAAAAACTGGAACTTTCCATGAGAAAGCAGCTTTGCTTAAAGTGTTTTTTACACTTATGTTTTAAGCCTATTTAACGTGAGAGCTCATCACGTTTTGAGTATTACAAAAAATAATCTTACTATCGATGCCTGGCATCCCCGAAACTACCTCTTTTTTGTCAAAATTCTTAAACCTCGCTCCACTTCGCGCTTCTTTATCACTTCGCGTTTATCATATTTCTTCCGACCCTGGGCCAAACCGAATTCCAACTTGATAAAACTGTTCTTAGTATATATTTTGAGGGGGATTAATGTCAAGCCCGTTTGCTGTTTTTTCCCCATTAAATGAATAACCTCATTTTGATGTAAAAGCAATTTTCGGGGTCTGACCGGATTATACTCGTCCATTTTCCCGGCCGGTTTGTAAGCGGCCACGTGAGCCTTAAGCAAATAAAGTTCCGGATGATTTTGTTTGGAGGTTAGAATATCAATATAACTTTCTTTTAAACTAATATGTCCGCCCTTGATTGATTTGACTTCAGGCCCAAGCAAAACCAGCCCGGCCTCATAAGTCTCCAGGATTTTATAGTCAAACCCAGCTTTTTTGTTGACCGCTAAAACAGACATAAAAATATTTAATTATTAATACTCTTCCGACTTCACGCCCTCGCGATCATAACCTTCGGCGTTAACACCGGAATTATTATAACCATCTTTATCAAATCCCAAATGATTATAACCGGAGAGATTAAAGCCATCTTTATTAAACCCGTCCTTATCCATTCCTTCTCGATTAAAACCTTTACGGTCGAAGCCATATTGGTTGTAACCCAGACGATTATAACCATCAACATCGTAACCGTCGGGATCAAAACCGCGATCGTCATAATCATCTTTGCGAAATCCGCGCTGACTGAAACCGTTAGCGTTAAAACCATAGCGATCATAACCTTCGGTATTCAAACCGGACTCATTCAATTCCCGCTCACTCAAAGAAATCGCGCGTTGTTCATGCCGCTCGTTCCAAACGATAAAAAAATAAATTACCGCTCCGACGAGCACAAAGATTAAAATTCCAATGGGCATCCCTCCGATCTCTTTCATAGAATTATTATTAACCAATATTCCATTCTCTTAACTTCTTAAGCACCTTCTGATTGGCTAAGATATTACCCAAATAACCGCGATAACCGGGCTCTTTAATCATTTTGGCCACATTGGCGTCGGCCTTGTATTGAATCTTTAATTCTTCAATCTTCTTGTCAATTTCCTCGACACTAATCTTTAAATCTTCCGCCTTGGCCACTTCGCGGAGCATCAAAGCGCTCTTCACGCGTTTGACGGCTTGAGGCAGTAACTCCATCATTAACTGTTGTCGTTCTTTACCAATGCTCTGCAGATAATCTTCAAACTTACCGCCTTGTTTGACAATTTCTTGTTCCAGCTCGGCCATAATCAGTTCCGCTTCATTTTGAATCAAACTTTCCGGCAAATCACCAAAGTTAGATTTTTCTAAAATTTTATCCAGCATCGCGATTTCACTTTTCTGTTCATTCTGATGTTCCAAACGATGAGCCATATTATCGGCGAAGAATTTTTTCAAGTCTTCCAATTTTTTCAAACCGAAACCGCGCGCTAAATCATCGGACAATTCCGGAATCTCGCGGTTATAGACTTCCTTGATTTTTACTTTGAAATCAACCATCTTGCCGGCAAAAGTTTTTTGATGATAGTCGGCCGGAAAAGGCAAACTAAAATTTATCTCCTCTCCCTTCTTGGCTCCGATTAATGATTTGTCAAAACCGGGCACGAAATAATCCTTGCCGATTAAAACAGTCAGATCACGGGCTTGGCCGTCTTCGGCCGGCACCTTATCCAAAAACATATCCAAATCAATAATTGCTTTATCGCCACTCTTAATCGGGTCCGCGGTGATGCTTTCTTTGGCGCGAGATTCGGCCACGTCATTCAAAGCTTTTTGAATATCTTTCTCGTCAACCTTGGCCTCTTCTTGTTTAATACCCAAATCTTTATACTTACCGATTTTTATCTCCGGCAAAACAGCCACGATAATTTTATACTCCATCGGATTGCCCGGAGCTAATTTACTGACTTCCACTCGTGGTTGGCCGGCCACTTCCTGGTCTTTAATATTTTCATCAATGGTCGCATCAATCGTTTTATGAATGGCTAAATGAGCCGCTTGTTCCAAGATGCTCATCTCGCCCACTTTTTGTTTTAAAATATCATAGGGCACTTTGCCGGGACGAAAACCTTCAATTTTGACCTCTTCCGACAATTTTTGCGCTCCTTTTTCAATGTAGGGAGCAAAGTCCGCGACGGACAATTCCACGAGTAGTTCCACTTGGGATTTCTCCAAATCTTTTCTTGTTACTTTCATATTTACTTAATTATTATTAAAACTTAATTCTAGCATTATACCGCCAAAAAGCAAGAAAGGCGCTTTTTGCTCTTTAAATTATAGCTTATTTTAATAATTTTGCCCAACAATTTTGACGGCCAATCTTTTTTATTTGACAAAATGAGGTTAAAAATATAATATAACGCTGGATAACAGTCGTTATCATTGAACATTAAAAACATAAACTAAAATAAGGAGGACAAATTATGGTATCACGCTATGCGAATCTGAGAATTAATCAAATCTTCAGCGATGAACATAAGCTGGAATTATGGCAAAAAACTGAACTGGCGGTAATTAAAGCGATGGTTAACCTAAACCTGGTTGACCAAAAAGATTATGATATAATTGCAACCATTTTACGGAATGAATCGATTGATATTGAATGGTGGAAAAAAGAGACCAAGAAATCCATCACGATCTCAATGCTTTTGTTGACGAACGAATCAGGCATATTAATAGTCATCTTCATCAGTATTTTCATAAGAATATTACTTCTTATGACACTGAAGAACCGGCCTTCGCCTATTCATTGTCCGAAGCTGTAAGAGTAATAGAACCGCTGGGCGCAGCCTTGGAACAAACCTTAAAAGCTTTAGCAATTAAATACCGTCACACAATTATGAACGGTCGGACTCATGGACAAGAAGCGGAAATGCAAAGCTTCGGAGCTCGCTGTTTAACTTGGTTAGCGGATTACTTAGTCGCCAGAAAAGCGCTATGGCAATCGTTGGATAATCTTAAGTATTCTAAACTATCCGGGGCCATTGGAAAATATGGTAGTCTTGATCCTAAAATAGAAGAAGGCGCCTTAAAAATTTTGGGCTTTGTTCCTTTTTACGGAGCAACTCAAATCATGCCGCGCATTCTCTATGCTCCCATCGCTCAAAATTTATGTAACTTAGTGGCGGTGATTGACAAAATTGGGATGGATATTAGACTAGCTTCCAGAAGCGGTCGGCCACTCCTGCAGGAACCTTTCAAAAAGAAACAAAAAGGTTCATCGGCGATGCCCCACAAGAAAAACACTATTCGTACTGAGCAACTGGAAGGAATGGCCAGAATGGCCAAAGGTTATATGGTCATGATCACGGATAATATCAAAACCTGGGAAGAAAGAGCCATTGAACAGTCCTGCGTGGAGCGAGTGGCTTGGCCGGATTTATTCCATGTCACGGCTCAATCTTTAAAAGTTTTAGACGGAGTGTTAAACGGGCTGACTGTTTATCCCGACAACATGCTCAGAGAAATCCACGAATCCCGTGGCGTTTATGCCTCCAGCGAAGTCAAAGAATTTCTCAAAGAAAGACTGAACAATGACTGGATAAAACACGAGGATGTTTACCGAATTGTCCAATTGGCCTGCTTTAACGTTTTTGAACCCGAAGCCGGAAGACTGGCCATTAGAGAGAAACGGGCCACTTCTTTTGCGGAATCACTCGAGCTCCTGCAAACTGTTGGATCAATGCCGTCGGAAGAAATTACTTCCATTGAAAAATTTATCCCCGAGGCCCGTCTCAGAGTGTCAGACAGTTTAGATATTGGTCCGCAACAGATTGATATCTATAACCAATCGCTCAGAGAACTCTTTTCTCGGAATGGTGTTGTAGAAGAATGGAAAAAACTATTCACACCAGAATTTTTGTTGAAGAATGAGACCTTCCTTTACCAACAAATTTTAAAAAAGTATTAAAGAGGAACCCATAAAAATAGTATTAAGATTAGATACTATTTTTTACAAACTTAATTTAATTCAAAACCTTTTTATCGGCCGATGATTAAAATTGCACAGTTGATTGCCAGATTAAGAGGTTACCCTGAGGCAACACGTTGCACCGATTGTGCGACAAAACATGAAAGAAAAAATTGAAAATATTTTTCACAAATGACATCCTCCCCGCACTCAAAAAGGCCATCATAAATGATGGTCTTTTTTCATACGGGGTTTCCTGTTATCGTCATCAAAACCCGAGCGTGCTAACTTGAGGCATATCCTTCTGGCCT
>Ga0066636_10003172_pt1 | contig 10528 bp, 6 predicted proteins | sample CryGeyCG2014_080_2_FD_62736 | JGI IMG/M metagenome (GOLD analysis project Ga0066636, IMG submission 62736) | Groundwater microbial communities from aquifer - Crystal Geyser CG07_land_8/20/14_0.80 | ecosystem: Environmental > Aquatic > Deep subsurface > Groundwater | place: USA: Utah: Grand...
ATACATAAATTGTTCAGTGCACTGGCAAATGATGAGGCTTGCAATGTCATCTGTATCGAATACATGTATTGTTCCGCTTCAAGATGTCATGGGACTAGATTCAGAAGCTCGAATGAATTTTCCAGGACGCGCCGGTGGGAACTGGTGTTGGAGATTTAACGAACAGAGGCTTGATGAAGGATTGTCAAAAGCACTTGCAGATATAACTAAGACTTACGGCAGAGGCACAATCGTGATTAGTGAGAAGGTATAAAAAAAATCTTTCATACGGATTGATTATAATTACTGGAGTTTTCCTAAATTTTTTGTTACGGCGCAATGGCGGCCCTCCAGAATATTACCTATAGCCTTTTGAAACACCTCTAAAGCCAATTCTACTGCGTGTCTGCTTGTTTCCGGAAGATTAGGTAGTTCTGAAAATATTCGTTCGAATGTAATATCTGAAAGTTCGGTAATTTTTTTTTCTTCAGCTAAAGTAGTAATTATTTCTGCGGCCGCCAAAGTCGGAGGACATCCATAGCCTTTCCATCTCAAACCCGTAATTCGGCCTTCGGTAATTTTAACTTCAAATCGCAAAGAATCTCCGCATACTGGATTTACTCCTTCAAAACATCCATCAACACGGTCCAATTCTTTTCTAGCATGAGCTTTAGAAACCCATTTTTCAACTCCACTTCCATAATTCATATTCTATCCTCACCACTAAAAATACGAACCACTAATGAACACTAATGTACACCGGGCTCGTGCAAGTAGCATTTTTGAATCACGGAGACAGTAGAGACACGGAGATTTTATAAATAATTTTTTATTTTATCTTTTTTCCTTGTCTCCAGCCTATCTTCCAAAGAACGTGTAGAATAATTGAAAAATGAAAATTGGAAAAATAAAATTTTCAATTTGCACTTTCCAATTTGCACTTTCCAATTTGCAATTTCCAATTTGCACTCAATTCACTTTCCAATTTGCAATTTCCAATTTGCACTTTCAAATATAGAATTAGGTATTGTGTCCCTCTAATTCAATTTGCACTTTCCAATTTGCAATTTTCAATTTGCAATTTCCAATTTGCACTTTCAAATATAGAATTAGGTATTGTGTCCCTCTAATTCCTAATTCCCTCAAATATTATAACATACCAGCAATAAAAAAAAGGGCACGGAACTCCGTGCCCTTACAAATTCATAATACAATTTTTTTCCGATTATCTCTTCAGCGATAGCAATTCCTGTAGAACCTGATCAGCAGTCGTTATTGTTCTTGACTGAGCCTGAAAGCCGCGCTGAGTTATTATCATGTCGACGAACTCAACAGAAAGATCTACGTTGGACATTTCCAAAGCTCCTGGAACAATCGTGCCTACGCCGTCAAAACCAGGTCTCTGCGGACTTCCGTACTTTCCCGCGTTTACTGTATCCTTGAACATATTTTGACCGACTGCAACAAGTCCTGCAGGATTGACAAAACCCTGCAGAGCAATTCGGCCAAGGTTCAAGCTTTTCCCATTATCAAAGAGTCCGACAAGAAATCCTTCGTCATTGAAAGAATAACTCTCGAGTCGGCCGGGAGGCGCTCCGTTCTGCGATGTGACAACTGCATCATTGCCGCGAGCAGTCTGAAATAGATTTGTAAAGTTAGGAGTGATCATAACCGGATCCGCTCCTTCGGGTGGAAGCGGAGCTCCATCACTCTGTTGAGGATCAAAATAAATCCCCTGAAAACCGTTATTTGTTGTTCCATCTGCTGTCGGAGCTTCGTAAGGAATCGTCGATGACGAGTCGTAAGTTCCATCAGCATTGAAAGCTATTATCCTCTGAAACGCCACTCTTTGCTGATCTGCATCGGTTGGATCTATTGCATACATAATCCATCTGTGAGTATCCAACCGCTCAAATTTTAACGGAACATTCCACGGTCGCCCCACGGAATCATAAGCCTCAACTGCTGTTGAATACAAATAATCTTCCGGCGAATTAAACGAAACGACCGATGCGTCGCCCGAATCCGCTTGATTATTGTTTCCATTGTTCCCCGTTATCTGCGAGGTATTCGGAGTAAAAGAAAAAGTCTCAACTGTCTTGTCAACCAAAGGATTTACATTCGGATTTTTTGTGAGCCCGTTCGGAATAATGATGTTAACTCTGTCGTCGGAATTGTAATTCAATTCAGCTCGACGCGCAGGGTAGATAGAACTAATGTCCGGTAAATAATTCAATGAAGTATCAGACGGTCGATTCGGCACACCGGCAGTGAATCCATCGCCTTGAAGCCACAGATTCAAATTACCTGTCTCGCCGCCGCCATTCGGGATTTCCATGACTCTCCACAAATCATTTCCGCCGCGAACATTTCCTGCTCCGTTTGGACCTGCTCCGTCTGTCACACCAATACGTTTTTCAAAAAAGTCGAAATCGTGATCAACATTTGCAAATGTATCATTCGCTTCATCAACAGCTTCTCCGCTAAAGAAAGTCCCGAAAGATAAATCGCCAGTTTGAGGATTCACAGAAAATTGTCGAGCAGAAAGAGATTGTCCCCATGCAACTTCAACAAAAGTTTCTACTGCTCCGCCTGCGGAAACATTCGCGAGCTGAATCGTTCCGACTGAGCCGGAAATATAAGGCGGATTCTGTCCACCTGAATCAGGAAGAGCTGCAAATGCAATCTCCGCATTGTCAACCGTAGTGCCGACAACAACTGTAGAAGTCTGTTCTTCGCCCCATGATCTGAATGTTTGATAAGAACCTGAAACAGTATCTGCTAATTCAACTGCATCACCATTCGAAAAAGTTCCCATAACTAACTGTCCTGTTGTCGGGTCTATTTTGAATTGATTTGCGCCTAAATTCGCATCGAGAACCGAGTTCGCAACTTCAGTAAAGGATTCGCTAACACTTCTTGAAGTATCTACTAATGTCAAAGTTCCCGAACCTGAAACGTAGAACGCTGAAAGATCGGTAGTGCTTGTCGTCGTTCCTGTCCATGTAGTTCGATTTCCACCTCCCAATCCACGCGCTCCGAATTCCAGTGTCATAGTATTTGTAGAAGGAATCGAACGAGTATTAGTCGGTCTCATTTCGTAATCGTAAGTAACTATCGCATTGATTCCATTCGCAAGCGATGACCCTAAAGTGATCACGCCGTTATCAGGATCGAGTTTGAACTCAGTATTTCCCGAAGTAAAAGCATCTGCATTGTCAATTCGAGTATATTCATTTCCATCAATAAAAAGCCTTAGCGAATCAGAATCAGTTCCATTTGCAGAAGACATTCTGCCATCTGCGGCAGGATTTGCGCGAGCCGAATCAATAATATTCGAATGAGCAAGTTGTAACTGAGTTCTGTCCGACGAAATCTTAGAAACAACTTCGTTCGTAACAGACTCTACGTACTGAACCGGAGCTCCCAATCCATCTCCAGGAAGGTTTGCATTTCCCGCAGCCGAGGTGCCTGTCTGATACACAGCATCCTGAGTAAATCCATTTGGATAAGTTCCACCTGCAAGCGGTGTAGAAGAAAGAGGCGCATTTGGAACTGTGATCGTGACATCATTTACAGTAGGGTCTATCGCATTCGTCGAACTAGATTGAGAAGTTAGTCTTGAATCTTCCTCAAATTGAATTGAATCACCGTCGCCGTTCGAATCGAGCGTAAAAAAGTCGTAGCCATTAAAAGTTCTGGTTAGATAATTCAGCGCCCAAAGGTCTCCAGAATCCGGTAACTCGCTTACATCAAGAAAATCGGCAGCCGGATCAGCGGCATTGTCATCCGCTGTATTCAAATAATTCGCAACAACTTTTCCGTTATCATCTACTTCTAATATTCCGGACATCTCCATACCGTTCATATCAGTAGTCAGTTTTGTATAATCTCCGGTCGTAGCGTCAATTTGAGACGGGTCATAAACCTCCCATAAATACAGATTCAGACTTGGAGAAACATGTTTGAATCTCATTTCAATTTCACGTGAAGTTCCATTCTTCTGCCAACTGACTCGGATTGGATCGATTGCAGTGCTCATCCTAACATCAAGGTTTCCTCCCATCTCAACCGTTGAAGTTGCAATCGGAGCCATCTGCTGAGACATATTTAAAACTACATTCTCTACAGGATTCGAAGAATTGATAACCATCGAATTAGTTTTGGAATCAAGGTATGAATTCCAACCTTGAGCTCGAAAACCATTAGATGCCTCTACGAGGCTCCCATCGCGGTCCACCGCAAAACTTCCGTCACGCGTAAAATATTCTCCGATATTTTCTCCATCGCGAAGAACAAAAAATCCTCCGCCTTGAATTGCAAGGTCAGTCGTCTTATTTGTTATCTCGATCGCGCCCTGAGTCATATCGCGCGAAATAGTTGTTCCCAAAACTCCAAGACCAATCTGCTTTGGATTCTGTCCGCCCCTTCCCGATTCCGGCGCAGTCGCAATCTCTATCGTCTGCGACAATACATCGTCGAATCTCACTCTCGATCCTTTGAATGCTGTTGTGTTAACGTTGGCTATATTGTTAGAAATAACATCCAGCCTAACCTGGTGCGCTTTTAGACCGGTTACACCCGTAAAAAGTGAACGCAGCATAATTCCTACTCTCCTTCTGTCACGCGCTTATTCAGTGCGAGCCATCCTTCCCTGGAGACCTCGGTCAGCATCCATGCTGGACCAGTAAATCATAAATCGTTGGGCGCATGCCATGCGCCTCTACACATTTCGCTCGAACACATAGGTTCGCCCCTACTAACTAACTACCGCCGAATCAATCTTTGTAAATACTCCTTCTTTAATCGCACTGCCGGAAATGGCAGTGATAACAGTTTTATTCTTTATCGATACTACAAACGCCTTTTCTCCCAATAGTATAAGAGTGTCCTTACAGCCTTTATTCTCTGCACGCTCAACTGCGCCTCGGAGTTTCCCCAATTCTTCAGTGGAGAAATTTATATCACGCCGTTGAATTCTTTCCTCTGCGTGAGCAGAGAATTTAAGACCGGTCGCTTCTTCTCTCAGAACGCGGTCAAATCCGCCCTGCTGAATTTGAGATTTTTCCGGCTTATATTCCGACTCTCTCCGGTCAACTCTTCCAATCTGTTCAATCGGAAGTCTTGACGGATCTATCTTACTGTTCATTATGCAATGTACCTGACTGTTGAACCGTCAACAACTGCTCGTGGCTCTTCACTCTCAATCTCTTCCTCTTCATCAAGATCTCCACCACCATAAACGCGCCGAGACTCTCTGCCGGATTTTTCTTCCGAGTCATTGTTCTCTGTATTCGCATCCGTGAATTCGCCTGCGAGCATCACATTTACATTTTCGACCTCAAGCCCTAATTCAGAAAGATTCTTCTTCAGTTCCTGAATGTTCTCCGTTATCGCGCTCCGAACCGCGCTGTTTTCCGCAGTAAATTTCACATTAACTTTTCCGTCTTCGACCGTGACTTTCATCTCAACTTTACCAAGAAACTCAGGTTTCAGTCTGATCGTCGCCTCGCTCTTCCCTTCTGTAACGAATATCTTCATGTTCTGCACTATCTGTTCGAAGACAGGGTTCTGCTGCGGTTTTTGAGTTGTTGTCTGCTTCTGAGTTTGAAAAGTCTGGTTGATTCCCTTCTGAGATGAATTCTGATTGTAAGAATTCTGCCAGAAATTCTGAGTTTCTTCCGAACTTCTGCCTGACCGCGATACCTCGCTTATTCCTTCCGCTAAACCTGAAACAGGCGCTGTCGGAGCTTGAACCTTAGCCTTTGCCTTCACTGCTGTCGACGCTAGAATTTCACTCTGATCAGTTCTAACATCTCTTTGTTCGAGCTTGACTGCCTCTTGATTTTCAGCAGTTTCTCTCGCTCGATTCTTTCGAAGTTCAACAACTTTCGGAGTCTCTTCCCTGCGCTCGATATTCTCGCTTCTCTGATTTAAATTCTCCGCAGAAATTTCCTGCCTGATTTCGACCGATTTATTTTCCGACTGATTCTCGATGGGTTTTGGATTTATCTTCTGTACCAACTTCTGCAGCGCCGACTCGACTTTGGCTTCTATTTGAGGTTCAACTTTTTGTTCCATCTGATTTTCATTCGGCTTATCCAAAGCTGTTTCGACAGCCTTGCCGATCTCCTTCAAGAAACGTTTGAAGAATTTCTTCATCGCCTCGCCGTCTTCTTTCGGAACTTCATTCGTCACATTTGTCAGATCCTGGTGCCCTGCTAAATCAGATACGATCTTCATTATCTCTGAAACTAAAACTCCGACCGATATCTCATCATCATTAATCAAATCATCAATTTTCTTTTTGAGATCATTTAGTTCTTCCGCGCTTAATTTTTTCTGCAATGCCGCAGATAGCTCCATTCTTACCGCTCGAATCTGAATCTTTTCCGCCTCGACTTTTTCATTACTTACCGTCTTGTTTTCAGTTTGACCGGCAGACGCGGAAGCATCTTTGGTTTCAACTTTGCTCTTTGTTTCTTCCGAGCCGGACGCATTTTCAGAATTAGTTGCAGGAGCCGAATTATTATTTTCAATTGCTTTGCTCTCGGTATCAATTCTTTGAGGCAGAACATTTCTATCAACAGCATCACTTATCGGCTTCACATTAGTCGGAGAGGACGATTGGATCGGATTCAAATTTACTTGTTGCGGAGCAGGCGCCTCTGTTTTTGCGCGTGGAGTTTCAATCTCTGTGAACATATCCAGAAACATCGATTCAAAATCGAGGCTGAAAGCATTCTTTATTGCCTGCGCTCCCAAAAATTTTCCTGCCGCCAGAGAAGCCTGAAGATTTTTTTCTCCATTCTGAGTCCCCTTCTGCTCTTTTTTAATCCCAACGTTTATCTCTACATGTTGCATTCTAACTCCTCCTTAATTCTTGTGAATCGTGTGTCGTGATTCTCATCTCTTCATTCCTATCGCTTCCTTAATCATTTCATCAGTCGTAGTGACGATGCGTGAATTGAACTGATACGCTCTCTGATAAATAATCATATTTGAAAGTTCATCCGCCATATCCACGTTCGATGTTTCAAGCGCTTTTGGAATAAGCGTTGTGCCGTTGAATTCGCCATCAGAGGTCAATGAATTTGCAAATATGAGTTCCCGTGTTCCGCTCGAGTTGGACGGCAAAAATGTAGTTTCACCGCGAGCTATCATACCTTCGGGATTCCGAAATTTTGCCAACGTTGCCCGCGCAAGTAACTGCTGTTTGCCGTTTGAATAATCGCCAACTATTCGCCCAGAATCATCTATACTCCATTTCAAAAGGTCTCCAGCTTTAAATCCGTTCGAATTGAGAATTGCGACGTCTGATTTCCGCGCGCTCTGAGTTATAGAACTGAAATCAGGCGCAATAGTCAAAAGGTTCGCATTCAAAGGCGTCAGCGAAACCGGATTTACAATTTGAGTGCTCAACGGGTCTAAAGCCGCGTTCGGATCGTAATATCCATTTGCATCAAAAGAGATTATTCCGTCGCCGGTAGTAGAACTCGATTTGTAATCAGTCTTTATTTTGAAGCCGGATCCGCTCGTATCTATATCGCGCGAAAACTCGATAGCACCTGTCACAGGATCAGCAACTCTGAAGTAGCGGCTCGAACCGCCTGTTTCCGGAAATGCCGCAGTAGGCGGTAATTGTGTCCATGAAAGATATCCTCCGCCCTCATCGGTCTCAATATTTATGCCGTAAGTTCCATCTGAATTCTGAATCAAAGTATTCGGCATTACGAGCATTCCGTCCGAAGTAGTTCCTCCGCCTGTTGCTCCGTCAGTAATCACAGCGGCATCCTGCTCATAACGATAGGTCGGTGTTGCCTGCCACATCCATCGGTGATCGCTCAAACGTTCGAATGAAAAAGAGAGCGAATGTTCATTGCCATTCGAATCGAACATATTCATAGCTGTTCCCACAATAGTCTCAGATGCTGTGCGCGGAGCCGGAATGGAAAGTCCATTTCCGGGCACAAGATTATTTCTGAAATAAAGCGGCTGATTCATTACGCCGAATTCCATATCGACTCGAGTATCAGCCTGATCGTAATTCACCGTGACTGCGCCAGGAGCCCAAAATGTTATCGGAGAAATTATTCCTTTTTCATAATCAACCGAGTAATCAGTGTTCTCAACAAGAGGTGCTCCATTTCGAGTAGCATTGATGACAAGAGTTCCATTCGAGGCTGGAGGATTGAGAAGAGTAAAATTAATATTCGAAGAAGGATTCGATATTGAATGAGTTTCTCCTGTGACTTGCACAGTCCCGCCGTTAGTTGTATACGAAATCGAACAGTCTCCAGTATCCCACGCTGTGAGCGGAGTAATCGTTCCTGTTGCCGGAGTCTCTGTGTAGTCGACTCCGTTAGCAAGAGTTTTACCATTCAAAGTAATCACTGTTGAATTCACATCTAAAATTCCTGAATCGACATTGAAAACTGCAGGCGTCGCAAGAGTCAGTGCTCCGCCTTCCGGTCTTTGAATTGCCTCTCCTAGTATTCCTGTCAGCGGCGCAGTGCCGACTGTAAAGATAGGATTGCCGTTTCCATTTATGCGAGCCCAAGGCGCTAGAGCGGCAATATCTGCCGTTGTGAGATAACTGTCCGCATCAGAATTTTGGTAGACGCCTGTGACAAAACCGTCTTTGTCGAGTTGTACGATGCCCGTGATATCTCCGCCCGCAGTTCCATCAACTAAAGTAGAATAGCTCCCATCAGCATTCTGCGCTGGATTCTGAGCCTTGAAGAAAAAATATGAATCTCCATTCGAGTCATCGAATTTTGCCTTCTGAAATTCAAGTCTAAAACTTCTGTCAACTCCAAGAGTGCTCTGACTAAATATCTGCGGGTCTATTGCAATCGGACTTACTGCATCGAGGTTGTCACCGAATGTCGCGTAAGTCGTAGCAAACGGTATAAGCCTGGATGCCGGATCGATTGTAATATCGTCAAGAGCCGCCTCAGTAGGCAATACGTATTCGCCGGTCAAAGGATCGATCGTGGAATTAACTCCCTGCAGAGTATATCCTTCGGATGTCACCAAATTGATCGGACCTTGATACGTACTATCAGTATCTTCATTCGCGCTGATTTGAAAATGTCCGTTGCGAGTGTAGTAAGTTGTGTTAGGAAGATTGTCAGGCGCTCGGACAACAAAAAATCCAGGACCCATAATTGAAAGATCGAGATCTCTGCCTGTCAGCTCCGGCGTGCCCTGATTGAAGTTCTTCTGAATTGCGGCTAGCCCCACTCCCAAGCCCTTCTGCACAGGATTGACACTGGATGCGGCAGAATCCGCAGGAGCTCCGCCAAGCCTCATAGTTATCGAAAATAGATCTTCAAAATGAATTTTTGAGCCTTTGAATGCAGTCGTATTAACGTTTGAAACGTTATTCGCAACAACATCCAGCGCCTGCTGATGCTGATAGAGACCTGTTGCTCCTATCCAGAAGCTTGACCTCATCTTTTCACTCCAAGCTATGCGGTCCCACTCTACTTCCGTCCACCGCAATATTTCGGCCTGCCTCGATAAGTCAGCAGGCACACGGTCTCTTCAGATGAAGTCCGACCGTTCGAGTCAAAGACTCTTTCCTCTATTTTAGCCTGGTATTATTCAATCAAATAAAAAAATTAATTATTTCAGTTTGGAACTCCAGCCAGCGAGATATCAGATATCTGGCTTAATTTTACAACTGAAATCTTTCCGTCTGTTTTCATTAAAGTTAATTCAGGATCGTCTCCGTTCAATTTAATTGATGTGACAATTCCTTCAAGAGTCTCGCCTGTATCAGTGTCAACCGCTTTTGCAGTTCCGCCAAGCATCGACAAAGCTTCATTATTCTGAGAGCGCTGAGCAACCTTTGAAAACTCATCGACCAAATTTGTAGTCTGTTCGAGCGAAGAGAACTGCGCCATCTGAGCTATAAAATCTTTATCCTTCAGAGGATCCATCGCGTCCTGATACTTCATTTCGGTCAACAGAAGCTTCAGGAATTCATCTTTGCCCAATTGCTTTGTTGTAGCATTAGTAATTGCATTTCCAGCATCACTACTTCCTAAAGATGAAACAATTGACATAATTCCTCCAAAAAATAATCTTCAAAAGTTCTCATCGGCAGAAAAGTAAAATTACTTAACGAAATAATCTGGAGACTGGAAATTTCATTTCATCGGTAGCCTCAGGCTTCATCCTGCGGCTACCTTCATTTTGATATTATTATCTTACTCATTCAATACTATATTCTAAAGTTTTCAAAAAATAAATTTTACCATTGAGAGTCCACTATGAGGTTGTAGCTTCATATAGAAATGTTATTGCACCTTATTTGCATGTGCGCACGCCCTCGTGTGTACATCTTCATAGATTACAGTAGTTGCAATTCCCTTTCATTCGGGACTCTATTCAAACTTCGGAATCTTTGTATCTGACGAAAAGCGGTCATTGGTTGCAATTCCCTTTCGTTCGGGACTCTATTCAAACAAAAATGCTGTGATTGAAAAAGCAATCAAGGAATGATTGCAATTCCCTTTCGTTCGGGACTCTATTCAAACCG
>Ga0066636_10003177_pt1 | contig 10522 bp, 9 predicted proteins | sample CryGeyCG2014_080_2_FD_62736 | JGI IMG/M metagenome (GOLD analysis project Ga0066636, IMG submission 62736) | Groundwater microbial communities from aquifer - Crystal Geyser CG07_land_8/20/14_0.80 | ecosystem: Environmental > Aquatic > Deep subsurface > Groundwater | place: USA: Utah: Grand...
CCCCTTCGGTCTCCCTGGCCTTATCGGCCCGTGACCTGGTCATCGTCTTCAACCGCAATCTGCCCGAGAGCCGGGAGGTGGCCGCCTATTACGCCGGGAAACGCCGGGCGCCGATGGATAACCTGGTGGGAGTCGAGGTCCCCGCCTCGGAGGACATGTCCCGGGAGGACTTTGACCAGAAGCTGGCGCCCCCGGTAAGAGAAGCAGTGGATAAGCTCAAAGCCCAGGGCAGGACCCCGGCCATCCTGCTGGTTTACGGCATCCCCTTGCGGGTGGGGCCGGCGGCGCTCACCAGGACTGAGGCGGCTTTCAAGGAACTCACCCCTCACAAGATCGATGAATATCAAAAACTGGTTTCGGAACAGGTCCGGAGGCTGGATCGTCTCACGGGGGCCTCGCGCCCCGGGAGATCTCCTCATCAGAAACTGACCTTCCCTACCCAACAAGTTATCATCATGGCCCAAGAGTCATTTTTGCGGGGGATGACCTATCTGGAAAAGAAGCCCGCCACCCCGGGAGAGATGGAGGCTCGGGCGGAAGTCATGTCCCTGTTGATCAGGCTGGGCGGGACTTCTCCTGAGGCCCGCGCCTTGATGGCCAGATTGGCCCGGAGCCAGGGGCAGGAGCGCCAGGCCCTGCAACGGCAAGAACTCCTGGGATGGAATGCCGTGGTGAGTATTGACGTGCAAGAGGAAATGTTTCGCGGCATTCTGCCCAAAACCGCCTTGGAAACCGCCGCGTCCATCCGCTTTACCAACGGCCTCATCGGGGAGCTGAAGTTCTGGGAGGATGCCCGGCTCCTGTACGCCAAACGCCAGACCACGGCGGCGGTGGACAGTGAAATGACCCTGATTATGGCCGGGCTGTATCAGACGGCCGGCTGGCTGCCCAATCCCTTTAACCTGAGATTCGAACGGTTGCCGGTTATCTCCAAGGTCAGGGCGAAAACCCTGATGGTGGGCCGCCTGGACGGCCCCACGCCGGCCACGGCCCGGCGCCTGGTGGACGACGCCCTGGAGGTGGAAAAGGCGGGCTTGAACGGGGTTTTTTACCTCGATGCCCGGGGTCTGACGGGCCAGGCCACCCCCGGCAACTACGTCTGGTTCGACCAGCATCTGCTCCTCCTCTCTGACCTGCTGAAAAAATACTCTGATCTGAAGGTGGTCCTGGACAAGCAACCGGGCCTTTTCCCCCCGGGGTCCTGTCCCGATGCCGCCCTCTATTGCGGTTGGTACTCCCTGGCCAACTATGTGCCCGCCTTTAAGTGGAACAGAGGTGCGGTAGGCTATCACGTGGCCAGCTCCGAAGCTACCACGCTCAAGAAGCCGGGCGCCAACGTGTGGTGTAAACGTATGCTGGAGGAAGGGGTGGCCGCCACCCTGGGTCCGGTGGCCGAACCCTACCTGTTCTCCTTTCCCCTCCCGGACCGGTTTTTTCCCCTGCTCATGACCGGAAAACTGACCTTGCTGGAGGTCTACTTCCTCACCGTGCCCCAGGTGTCCTGGATGCAAGTCCTCATCGGCGACCCCTTGTACCGACCTTTCAAGCACCATCCCGCCATCCGGCCCCCAAAAATCACCCCGGAAGTGGCCCCGGAGCCGAAATAGCCGGATAGCGCCGGCAATCCTGGGAGGAGGGGACATACCGTTTTCTGGTCGGGGCGCACCCCTGGGTTTGCCCAAAGCGGGCGGACACGCGGGTCCGCCCCTGCAGTTTGTCGTTTTTCAATGGGGGGACTGCGGTAAATTATACTCATTCTTCCAGGCCAGGGATTAAATTCCGTTGCAAGGTTCTCATTAACCATGATACTGCTTCCCTAAGCTTCCTCGGCGCCTTCCTAGGCTTGCGGTGTTGCTCGCAAAATCACCTTAACAGAAGAGCCGATGAGGCTTAATTTTTCAAGTAAGTCTTTTAAATCCAGCGTGAATAACATTCCCTTGGAGATGTTGCCGCACATTTCCCGAGCCTAAAGCTTCCCGGATTTTTCCAAAGGCCGAATCGGAATCGCCGATGAACTTATTGATGATGTCATCGGTATAGGCATAGGTGGCATATACGGCCGCTCCCAGCAGGTATCCCTTGGATAACATCTCCTGGGCGTACAAGGTCTGGACCGCCAGGGAGTCTGCGGTTTTAAAGACCAGATGGGTGAGAGGGGGGATGCCATCTATGTGGATGTCAATTCCATTTCTAGTGGCTAATTCTTTCCAGCCGGCATTAATTTTCTCACCGAAGCGAATAAGTTCCTTTTGCACCTGGCAGGATTCCATTTTCTTAAGGGTTGCCAGCGCGGCCACGAAACCAGTCCGCTCGGTCCACATCGTGGAGCTGATAAAAGTAGTTTGGGCCGCATCCATCACCTCCCGCCGGCCGATGACCGCAGCGATGGGAAACCCATTGCCCAGGGCCTTGCCGAAAACGGCCAGGTCCGGGTTTACCCCGTAGATCAGATGTATGCCGCCAAGATTCATCCGCCAGCCTGAGGTCACTTCGTCGAAAATGAGCACCGCCCCGATCTTCGTGGCTATTTCTCGAACGCCCTCCAAGAAACCCGGAGTCGGTGCAGTGCCCCGCTGGGGCTCCATGATAATAACGCCGATCTTGCTATGATAATAATCGGCGAGGGCCTCAAGCTCTTCAATTTTGTTGTAATTAAACGGCAAAACCGTATCTTTGAGTTCTCCCGGAACTCCCTTGGGTTCAAGGCCTGGTAAAAGCTGGCCGTCAAGATTCGAGGTCTCACCAATATTGGCTGCCAGGTACCAATCATGCCAGCCATGATACCCACAAAAGGCCACCTTGCTTTTGCCGGTAGCCGCCCTGGCGATACGAATGGCGATGGCGCAAGCCTCGCCGCCGGTTCGGGCAAACCGAACCATTTCCGCCCAAGGGTGCAGGGCCAATAGCTTTTCCGCCAGGGCCACTTCTTCATAACAGTTCAAAGAGCACATGGAGCCTTTGCGGATGGCCTCAATCACCTCGGAATTCACGTCATCATCGGCATAACCCAATATGCAAGAACCAACCCCCATCTGGGCAAAGTCATAGTAGTGATTCCCATCAAGATCCCATACTTCACAACCTTTGGCCCGGTCATAATACGCCGGCCAGAGATCCGGTAGAAATCTCTCCGCTCTTTTGGAAAGAAGCTGGGTCCCACCCGGGATTATCTTTTTTGCTTGTTTATAAAGTTGTTGGCCCTTCATTTTTACCTCGGTCTTTAACGCATCAGAGAAGTTCCATGGTTGGTTCTTTCTAAGACATTTAGTATTTCTAATATTTTTAAATCATCTTTTAGGGAATTAGGAAATTTATCCTCCCCTTTGAATGCTCTGATAAAAACATTCATTTCTTCTATATACATTTCCTCGATAATATTCGGATTATAATCTTCATGTGCTTTGCCACGTGGTTCATGGTAGTAAATCCAGCGGTCCGAATTTGCATCATAAAGCTTAACGATTTTTTCATTCCAATTCCAAAATATACTTCCCCTCTCAAGATTAACAATTAAATCCCTATTAGCATAACGTGCCACAACATCAACAAGAATATTGCCAAAGCAATGGTCAAATTTTAAATTAATGGAGTAAGTGTCATCGATATCTACGCCCAGGTCCAGAGTTTTACCGCAGAAAGCAAACACTTCTTGGGGGAACCCAAATACGTCAACCATCCAGGTCAGTTCGAAGGGGACCATTTCCCGGCAAGCCCCGGTGTTCCGGTCACTGACATAAAAATCTTTAATATCCTCCCATGGGTGCCAATCGGGAAGATACTGGCCCATATGATAGATAAAATTGCACACCTTCCCATAAGCTCCACCGGTTACCAATTCTCTTATAGTTTTAATTGAAGGATGAAACCGTAATGTGCAGGAAGGCGCTATCAGCACCTTATTCTTCTGGGCTGCCTCAGCCAATTCCGCCAGCCCTTTTTTTATCACGCTTGCTTCCACAAATGCGGGCTTATGGTGATTTACTGCCATCCACATATACTCAAGATGCCGGTCGGGCGGCGTAGAGATGATCAAGATATCGATGTCAGACAAGATGCTATCATCAATCTTATCTACAACCGTAACTGAATATTTTTCTTGAGCTTCTTGGCGTCGGTCCTCCCGGAAATCAAAGCCTACAATATCTTCAAGTCCCAGGGACTTCAAGTTTCTAATTCTTCTTTTGCCCATGGAACCCAAGCCCACTTGTAAAATTTTCATAAATTCCCCTTTTGGATTTTGTGGTTCAGAATAGCTTCAATACATATTAAATCAAAAATATCATCCACTTCATAATTCTGCCATCTTTGAATAAAAAAAGGTATGGTTCTTTCTTGATAGAAAGTATTGGTTGCCTTTAAACTGGTTATTTTAGATAAATATATTACCCCATAAGGGAAATATGCTTTGGATAAATCCTGGCGTCTGGTTATTATTTCACCTGTGGGTTCATATGGTTTAACATAGTTATTTTCAATCTTTTTAACTATCGATGGATGCTCCATATGCACTTCACCTACGCTTACCAGGCTATCAGCTTCTGCTTCATGGTCTATAAGCAGTTTAATTGATTTATCAATATCCCCCCCGGCTCGCAAAGGCGAAGTAGGCTGCAGAAGGGCTAAGTAGTTAAAATCAATGCCCCTTTCTTCATAAAAAGCTAAGGCATGATGGATCGCCGCAATGGTGGTCGCAGTATCAGTCGCAAGTTCAGCGGGCCTGAGGAATGGCGCCTCCGCGCCATATTCTCTAGCAACCCGGGCAATCTCCTCATCATCGGTGCTGACCATAACCTTATCCAGATACTTGCTGGCTAACCCCTGCTCAATGGTCCAAGCAATTAACGGCTTCCCCAAAAGAGGCAATATATTTTTCCTGGGTAACCCTTTTGACCCCCCCCTAGCGGGAATCATGGCCAGGATCGTTTTACCCTGAATCATTGGTTAACCTCGCAGTAATCAATATTAGCCCTCAAAATCCTCCACCCTGCCAATATCCCATTTTATCAACCCGCCGTTTCAATCATTTCCCTGCAATTAACATAATTTCTAATCGTAGCGCATATATGCTCTACTTCTTCTTGTGTCAAAGAAACTGCCGATGGCAAGCTGAGCCCATTGGCTGACAAATATTCAGAATTCGGAAATACCATATTGCCGGCATATCTTTCATAAAGCGGCATGGTATGAAGGGGGTAAAAAAGATTGCGTGTTTCAATCCCTGCTGATGGTAAACGAAGCATCATTTCATCACGTGACACTCCCGGTAAAATCGGATCTATGACGATGGAAAACAGCCAATAGACATTCCGTATGCCGTCCCTTTGACCAGGAAATGTAACATACTTTATGCCTGAAAGATTTTCTCTGTAAGAATTTGCAAGGTCGAGCTTTTTTTGAATAAATTTTTCTATTTGCTCAAGCTGGGCTACCCCTATGGCTGCCTGCAGATTGGTGAGGCGGTAATTATAGCCAATATCTGTATGCCAGTATCGTCTGTTTGGGTCCATACCATGATCACGCAGTACTTTTGCACGCGCCGCGATTGCAGGATTCTTAAACACTACCATCCCACCCTCACCGGTGGTAATCATTTTATTTCCAAAGAAACTAAACGCCGCGGCGTCTCCAAATGCACCGACATGCCTGCCATGATACGTACTGCCCAGCGCCTCTGCGGCATCTTCGATAAGATATAAGTTTTCTTCTTTCGCCATCTCTATCAACGGGTCCATTTCAACTGGCTGCCCATAAAGATGGACGGGCATGATGGCCCGGGTTCTTTTCGTAATTAGATGGGAACATTGATCCGTATCCAAAACCCAGGTATCCCGATTCACATCTGCCAGAACCGGTGTAGCACCCACATAAAGCACGGCATTAATGGAAGCTGCAAATGTCAAATCCGGTACAATAACCTCATCCCCCGGTCCAATTCCCAGAGCCGCAAGCGCCAGATGAAGTGCCGCGGTGCCGTTGCTAACTGCCAGCGCATGACTGACGCCAAGGTAATCGGCAAATTCCTTTTCAAACCGCCGGACATAGGACCCTTGGGAGGATATCCAGTTAGTCTTGATGCACTCTATGACATAGTTCATTTCATTCCCGGCTAACATCGGCTCCACTATGGGAAAACGGTGATTCCGATAATGGGTTGCATAATCTACCGGTCTGCCTTCAATATCTAGAAGAGGAATAACGCGAATTTGGCTGCTCAGTTGGCCGGCTATCGTCTCAGTCGGTGTATTGACCGGAAGGGTAAAGCAAACGGTGTTGGTGGAAACCATTACCGAATCTTCCAGGCTGGCGCCCTTTAGCAAAGCGCGGCGGACATTGCCGTCTGTTACAATACCTTTGAGCCTGCATGCCTGGTCCACAACAAAGGCAATACCCAGACCATTTCCGTCAATAACAATCAGAGCCTCTTTGATGGATGCATTTTCCGGCGTCAATAACTGATCAATAGATGCGCTCATTATTCTTTTAATAACCCTCTCCCTTTAACCAATTCACATGCTGTACTATGCTCGACACATTGTCGAATCTGGCTTCCAACACGACGGGCAACCTTTCAAATTGCTTCATTTTAAGTAGTTCAAGAATCCAACTGCCTTCCTGAACTGGCTGATGGGTATCGGATACCCCGTCATTTTCATGCACATGAAACGCCATCACATAAGGGGCTAAAGTATGCACAAAATCCATTGCATCAAAGCCTAATGTCCGGGCAGAGACGTTTAAATGTCCGGTGTCTAATAGAATGCCTATTGGTAATCTGGCTGGAAGCATCCGAAACAGTTCCTCAAATTCTTCGGCGCGCTGAAGCAACAATTTCCCTATAAGGTCTTGAGAACATACATTATTTTCAACCAACACGCAAAGCCCCAACCGCTTTGCTTCTGCTGCGCAAATCGCCAGAGAGTGAACGTAACGTGCCATTGCCTGCCTGGGTGCATCCGGTGAGTCAGGATATGGAAGGATAAAACCGGTTGCGCCAAAGCCGACTGGATCAGTGATAAAGCCAGCGTGGACCGAGTAGAACGGAATGGACATTTGGGCGCAGAGTTGAAGCGTTCCGCCAACAAAATTTATACTTTGACTACGGATGTCCGCATTCGAGGAAGCCAGGTTCAACACAAAGGGTTCTGAGGGGGGAGGAAAATAATTGTGTATCAGAAATCGGCATTTCTGGGCTTTTATCCATGAAAGACTGTTTTTGCCCAGGATAACGCCCGCGCCAAGTTCGATATGGTTCAGGCCATAGTCCAAAAATTCGGACACACGACCCTCCAGTAACTGGGGAGCCGCAATACAGGAGGTCGAGACAAATATCGGTCGGTCAAGCATTACAGGTTTATTATGCCTACGAGTTGTCCGTCCTCTTCGGATTCAAATACATACCCCAGTTTTTGGTACAGTGATAAAGCCTGGCGATTTTCGGGATATACTTTCAGCCGGATTTTTTTCGCACCTCTAAGCCGGGCGGCTATATGCAGGAAGTTCATGAATAAACCACCCAATTGGGATTCTCGCATTTCTGGATGGATAATGATCCCCAAACTGGGAATTTCATAGCCCGCATCCCACCCCCTCAACATGCCATAGCCAATAACGCGATTTTCATGACACATGGCATAATAAAGATCATGCCCGCGATAACTGCTGATTCGATCCGCCGAACCAATATCAAACGGATGTGGATGGAAAAATTTTTCGTCCCCTGACTCTTTAATGACAGAAAAAAACTGCCGTAACGCAGAATTCAGTGTACTATTAATTTGACGGATTTCAAGACCTGATCTAGGCATGCGGTACAACCTCATACTGCCGGTTCGTCGCATTGGCTGCTTGACATACGGATGAATGAAGTCTCCTTGACGCCCCCCAGGCCATTTACGAAGGTAACGCCGCTGGGGGGTATTCCTTTAACTCTGCATTCTTACCGACAACGGGAACACCTAATAGCTCAGCTTTCACCGAAGCCGGATTCTGCTTGGATGAGCACCTTGGCCTGCCCGCCGGCGCCGATCATAATGATCGGTTTGGAAAGGCCGGAACCCGCCATTGGCTTACAGTAAGGTTATTGACCGGCTACTGGATAATTTCGTCGGGTTGAAAGTCCCTTTCTGCTTCCTTGCCAATCCAGTCCCAATAATATAATGGAGAGATGCCGTTTCCTGGACGTTTGCTGGTCAGATTGTCTTCGGAAAAGCACTCTCCTTTCCGAATGGTGCGGGTCGCCGCCAGGCTCTTCCGCATGATATCTTTGTTTTTTAACTCTGATGGGGTGGGAATTTTGAGACCACTTCCCAACGCGGCCTCCACCTGCCGAATGCTTCGGATCATGGCCTTGAGTTCCTCCGGCTCCAGGGAGGCCTGATGATCCGGTCCCGGCAAATTCTTATCCAGGGTAAAATGCTTCTCAACCATCGCGGCCCCCCGGGCGGCCGCGGCGATGGCCACGGCGATTCCCGGGGTATGGTCCGAATAGCCCACTGGCAAGCCAAAGGCCCTGGCCAGGGTCTCCATGGCCCGCAAGTTGACCTCCCCGAAAGGGGCCGGGTATTCAGTGGTGCAGTGCAACAGGGTCACTTTCTCTTGCAAGACCCCCTGACCTGCCCGCCAGGCCCGCTGAAATTCCGGCAGTGACGGCCGCCCGCCATAACCCAGGTAGCCGAAGGCCAGAACCCCCAGGGCCGACTCCACTTCGCCCAAAGTGGCCATGCCGGTGGACATGATGATGGGCAGCCCGGTTTGGGCCATCCTCAGCAACAACGGAGCATTCGTGATCTCGCCGGAAGGGATCTTTAACCGGGCCACCCCGAGCTTCGCCAGGAGCTCCACGCTCTCGCCGTCGAAGGGAGTGGACATGAATTCGAGGTTTTTTGCCCGGCAGCCGGCAAGCAGCTCCTCATGGGCAGCTGGATCCAGTTCCAGCCGCCGCAGCATCTCTAACTGGCTCTCAGCCGCGTCCGTCGTGGCCTTCTGGTATTCTGCCTTGGGCGCGGCGCCACAAATGACGTTTTCAGCCTTAAAGGTCTGGAATTTAACCGCATCGGCCCCGGACTCCGCGGCCACGGCCACCAACTGTCTGGCCATTTCCAGGGAGCCGTTATGATTGACCCCGGCTTCGGCAATAATGAAAATCTGACTCATAGGATTTCTTTTAACAGCCTGAATCCAAGTTGAGGCCCGCTTCAATTTCTTGCAAATATTCCTAAGACAACTGCAATTTTAGACCTTCCACCAGCATTTTTTAGCTTCATAAAATTCAACCTCTCCCCCATGCTCGGACAAATATTGTTTTACAGCTGAGTCCAACCCGGTGATACCAGCTCCAGTCTCCGCCATATAGATATTGATAAACCGCAATATCCGTTCGCGTCCGGCGCAATCGTCAAAATGGTTAATAAGTTTGCGCCATTTAGTGAAAGCGCCGATGGTTTTATCACCCGCGGCGGCCAGCATAACCGCCTGTCGGGTTTCCGGCAGGGTCGCAAAAAACACTTTCTGGTCTTTATCCCGGTAAACCGGGTATTTAAGCCAGCCCGTGCAATCCCAGTGTATCGCCCTCAATCCCCAAAGACCCGCAATAATCCCGGCAGAATTTAGGCCAAAACACACTGACAGGTCCGCCGCCTCTGCCGCATCCACGGGCGAATACGTTATCCAATCGAGTATACGCAGCCGCCCCTGTTTTTCAAGCGACTTTATCCGGCAAACAATTTCTTCACCGGAAGGGAGATGGCGCAAATCCGCCACATGCGACGACTTACTCTTAATTATGCCGGAAAATGATGGATTATCCTCCAGGATACTGAGGATTTCAAGATAGAATTTTGAGAGATTTTCTGCGCACTGATGCATCAAGTATCCAACTGAATCATCAAAAATTGCTATGGTAAAATTGCCTTTGCGGGGCGGATTAATATCTTCTTGTTTGGCGCCCGACCCTGCCACCCAGAGTCCGCACGGGATTATATGTGAACACGTATTGCCCTTGGTCTGAAGATATTCGCGATGCGCGGCGCCCCATACGAGCATTACATGCTGAGGCGTCAGATGGGAAGGATATTGGGTGTTTAGATAATTTGACCAGTGGAGGCCGGCCATAATGCCGCCGGCTGATTCAATGGCCTGCTTCTGCGCTTCCTGGAGCCAGCTGGCCTCCTGATGCTGAAAAAGCAGCCGCACCTTAAATCGTTTATAGAGAGACAAGTAAAGGGCGCGCCTTATTTCGAAATGAAACAGATACAGCGCCAACCAGAATTGACGCTGGCGTAATGAACCCCAAAAACCAGCCATCAGCCTTAAATAATCCGGTGCAAAAAGCCGCGCCTGCAGCATATTACGCGTATCAATCCAGCCAAATCCCTGGTTCTCTAATTCCTCAGTCGTCTCCGGTCGGGAAGGGGTATCGGGTCTGTCCAAATAATAAACTATGGGGGTATTCAATTGACTCCAGTTACCACTATATCTTGTATAGACGTTTTTTGCTCTTAACCGTTTCGATCATAGCTTTATA
>Ga0066636_10003182_pt1 | contig 10517 bp, 8 predicted proteins | sample CryGeyCG2014_080_2_FD_62736 | JGI IMG/M metagenome (GOLD analysis project Ga0066636, IMG submission 62736) | Groundwater microbial communities from aquifer - Crystal Geyser CG07_land_8/20/14_0.80 | ecosystem: Environmental > Aquatic > Deep subsurface > Groundwater | place: USA: Utah: Grand...
ACAACTACTTCGCCGGCTGGCACAGTCATGCCTGGGAAATTGGAAAATAAGAAGCCTATTGCTGATATTATGGTGGCTCATGACATGCCCTATGTAGCCACAGCATCGCCCTATTACTGGCGAGACCTGCTTGTAAAAGTTAGAAAGGGGATAGAAGTTAATGGTCCAGCGTTCTTACATGTGTTTGCGCCGTGTCCAAGAGGGTGGAGAAGTGACCCAAGCAAGTCCATAGAGCTTTCACGGTTGGCGGTGGAAACATGTGTGTTCCCAGTGTGGGAAGCCATAAACGGCGACTATCAGCTTTCAGCACCAAGCAAAGTTATGGCTTTAGCTCCGCAAAAGAAGAAGCCGGTAAAGGAATACTTGCAAGTGCAAGGACGCTTTAGACATTTGTTCACACCAAAGTTCGAAAAAATGCTAAATGAAATACAACGAATAACAGACGAGAAATGGAATAAACTGCTTAAGAAAAGTGGAGTGACGCAACCCGCCAAGACAGCCTAGATTCTCAACTCTTATCCTTTCAACCCGCTGTATATTGTCTGTTTGGAGACTATACTGTGGAAATTGTTTCTGTGGCCAACGGCTATGAACAGATGTTCTGGAATTACGTGAACCGCGACCCGATAGATTACTATTTTTTCATACTTGATTGGACTCAACGCAGGGAGCAGACGAAGATATTTTTGGCAGTTGAAGGAAAGGAAGTTTTAGGCTCGCTGTTGGTTTTCGCTGATTACATTGTCCAGTTTAGAGGCAGTCGAGAAGCTGTGCAGAAGTTGCTTGAGCATGCTAATCTTGAGAAGGTTGAGTTGCAAGCGCCGCCAGACTGCGAAGACATTGTCTGTCAGAAATATAGGCCACGTGTTAGGCAGGACATGGTGCTGATGCGCTTGAATCGAGGAGAGGAGCACGTTCGCTTAACTGAAACTCCTGCAAGACTCGATGTTGAAGACGCCGAGGAAGTTGCGGCTTTGATGAGACGGTGCGACCCTGAGTGGTGGGGCGAAATCACGTCAGAACAGCTGAAACAGAGATGGCAAAACGTTTTCTGGCTTGGCATAAAACTGGAAGGTAAGCTGGTTTCTGTTGGTAACGCTCGTTTCGTGGATTTTGCGAGTAACATCGGAGTTGTAGCCACTGATGAACATTACAGAAACAGAGGTTACGCTGCGTCGATTGTGTCTGCACTTGTTGAAGAGATTCTGAGGAGGTCTCCAATTGCGTTGATTCATGTCATAGAGGACAATGCTCCAGCCGTCCGAGCATATTCAAAGGTCGGCTTCAAACCCTATAAGACATACCTATCAATAAGAAGCTAAATGCACGCTTAGCAATTCACGAGCAGTACTGTTGCTCTTGGAAAGACTAGACCCCCTTTATATATAGGTTGAACATTGAAATAGAAAAATTCGCTAAAGAGATAGCAACGCCCTATAAGAATTAAATAATATGCAACATCGACATAATTGAAAGAACTGCTGCAATAAAGGGGATAATCAAGCCTACAATGGCTCCAAAGTACGGAGATTTTAGCCAATCCTTAATCCTTTCAGAGAAAGGTTTTGGTCTAATCATTTTGTACAATTCGTCTGATGGATAGTCTACTTCTTGTCTAAGATTACAGATATTTTTCAAGGCTACTAGGAAACGTCTAGAATCATCTTTTACGTATTTTCCAGCGATACTGCTCAAGGCAAGTCTAAGTTGGTCAAGAACTATAGTCTGTTCAGAAGGATTTCCCATAGACGCAACACAGCAGACATTTCGGTAATACCTGTCAGTATTTGCTATTTCCAAACGTGCAGAACTGGTCTCGTAAAGATATTTATTATATGAACGAAGCCCATCCCTAAACCATGTCACATATTTTGCTACAAGCTTTGTTCTTCTTGCCTTTTTCTTTTCATTGTGTATAAGTGCAAGTCCAACTAGAGCTGTTCGAAACATCAAACGTGCTTTCTTGTTGTTATCAATCGGAACAAAATACAAAAAATAAGCACTAAAGGCTACAGGAAAGGTTACAGTAAAGAATATTGCGATTACTTCAATGACGAGTATTATTTGTAGGAACCCTATCAGAAATGAGCCAGAACGAAAATCTGTCAATATCTCTCCTGCAAGGGAGCTAGCCCAGACATATAAGAGCAAAAAGAAAATCAAAACCCCCAATATGACTGCTTTAAACAAATAAGAACGAAAGCGTATCTGTCTAAGGATTTCATAAGGGCATATCTCTTTTTCAGCTATTCTTCTAAACATACTTTGATGAATGTAGATTGCCATGAAAAAACCGATGAGCCATGCGACAAGCGTAACTCCAATGATGTAGGCTGGAAGAAAAATCTGAATGACAAATGTCAATGTTGCAATGATAACTAGAAGACTTTCAATTATCAGAATGTGCCTACCGTAGGTTCTAGAAAATCCTTCACAACTTAGTTTCTGCCTAATACCTATGATAAAAGAACGTAGTCTAGGATGCAAGTCTTTCATCTTGTGATCTGGTTAGTTCTTGTGTAATGGGATGGAATTTAATCGTTGCCCTTCCCTTGAGTATTTTATTGTTTGGGGGGATATAGGTTGAACTCAAGCTTCTTGTGTGGGCTTAGATGTTGCTTAGGCTCTCTCGGAAGCCTACCCCTCCCTTATAAATAGGCAGCCCGGCGAATTTTCGGATATATGAACCCATGTTAGACTTGGCTTTGACATATTGCATAGCGAATTTCATGTTATGCGAGTCTGACCGAGGTCACGCACATTTTGGACAGAAATAACGTTTAGAGGTTAAGCAAAAACGCTTTAACCTCTCAGTCATAACTCTCAATTCATGCCAAAAAGAAAGAAAGACACAAGCGAAAACAATGCTAGATACTTAGTTGTCATCATTGGAGTCATCTGCATTCTATACGGAGTCACGACTTTCACAAACAACCTATTATTAGGAATCGTGGCTATCGTTCTAGGTTGCTTTCTTGTGGCATTGCCTATAGAACCCGAAATAGCTAGGGATTTCGGAAGATTCCTTATTGACATCTTCTCTTCGATTCTTAATTTTGTCAAACAGAAAACCGAAGAAAAAGAAACGAGCGAAAAGAAGACTCTCAAACGAAGAAATTGGATAGTTGATACTACTATTTCCTTAGATGGAGAGAGTTATGAAACGTTCAACCTAAGCCTAAAGCGAAATGAAAAAGTCGAAGGTGAAGTTTCTGGAGAAGATAGGATTAACGTCTTTCTTGTGAATAGATACGGTCTAAACAAGTTTGAAGACGGTGAAGAACACACCTATTTTGACGGTCAAGAAAATGCTATGCGAACAAGAATCAATTTCACACCTTCTAAGAGTGGTCAATTCTATCTAATCGTAGAGAATGAAAGTAAAGAAGAAACAACTATTGACGTGAAACTCTGGACAACCGAAAGAATTAATTAGAATAGCGCAGAGCGGTTTGAGTGAAGAAGATGAGAACCAAAAATGAGAATCGAATAGTGGCTCGATTAAGAACTATAACAACAGAGTCGCTTGCAAAATGGTTGCTCTGGATAGTTTCTGTTCTAATAATTTTTTTCATTATCGCTTTTTTTGTTCTTGGACCTTATTTTGGATTGACTTTAGGCGAAGAAATTAATTTTCTCTTATCATCTGTAATAGCAGTATTTGCTTTTGTTGAAGGATTGTCAACCTACCTTCAAGTAAGGTTAGAAAAAGACAAAAATAGACTTCAAGAAATAAAAGATGAACTTGAGAAGGTCTACGGTCCTCTCTATAGCATTTTCAACAAGAAAACCGAATACATACAAGAAAAAGAATTCGTATTCATAAATAGCGATGAAAAAAGCAAAGTTGATGGTATCATAGTTTCTTTTCCGTTTCTCTTAGAGCCAATTATGTTGAACGTTTGGAGAAACTTCATCGAACGGCTTCAACCATATAAAACAGAACCGACTGTGATATTTGCAATACCCATGTTTTTTGTGAGTCACATAACTATACCGTATGATGAACTAACGGATGAATATCAAAAGAGAGTTGGAAAAGAGGTAACTGAATCCAGCTTTCATAAGCGTTTAAGACGACTGCCTCCGAGGGAGAATGAATTTAGAGAGTGACCTAAACCGCTTAATCAATTGATTAAACTTCGCTCTCAAAACTCTATTAAAACAAGCCAAATTCGAGCCTCTTCGGAGCGGATATTTGGAGAATCTCTCCAATTATATATAGATTGAACCTAGGCGTGTTTCAGCTTTTCAATTTGGTGGTTGAAAGATATTTTTCTATTTCATTTTCTGCGTTGTCTGCTTTGATAAATATGGGCACGTTTTCTATGCCAGTAGCTATGTAGCTTGAAAGTAGCCATTCGCCCGGCGCAAACTCCAACGTTTTTTCCAATATGCCCTTATCTATCATAAACGTCTCGCTGACAAGTGCGCGGTCGTATGGTCGTGGCAAAGTGCCAACAAAATACGTGTGCAACTGCTGCAAAGCGTTAGTATTTAAGTAGGCAATACGCTGTGTAGCGATGCAAACACCTAAACCATACTTTCTACCCTGCCTAAGTAAAGTTTCAACATGCCCAGAACATTTAGCATCAATTCCTGCCGCACCACTTGGAACGAACTCTTGGGCCTCGTCAAAAACAAGCAAGACATAGGGCTTAACTTGGAATCTGCGTTTTCTGCGAACAAGTAAATCCTGCGTTAGAGCGATGACTAAGTCCTTTATTATGAATGGGTCTGAAATTGAAACGCAAACAAGACTTGTCGTTTTGTCTTCTAATAGTTCACGGATTTTTTCCGCTGTCATTCCACCAACTTCTTCCTTTTCTCTTTCTTGTTTCTTTTTAATAATGTCCAAGATTGCACTTCTCGTTGTAGCCCACGCATACAACCCACTTTTTTCGTGAACTTTAAACTGCTGTATGGTTTCCGTAGCAAGCTGATCTACGTACCCAACGAAATCTTCACTCACTTCTTGGTTTTCACTCAAACCATGTTCTTCCACATATTCAATTATAGCGTCGTGAATTTTGTCAATGGCGTTCATGTAATGCGGTTTGTCCACGCTATCCTTCCTTTGAGCACTAAGCTCATCCGAGAATTGACTGTAAGTGGGAATCTTCTGTTTAGGCCTTGTATAATAGGCAAGTTTACCCTGCTCTATAATACGCTGTAATCCCGCCTTAATTCTTTCATCAGCCTCGTACTCTCTCGGCTTAACAACAGAATTGAAGAACTGTTCAAGCGAGTCTATTTTATGTTCAACAACAACTTTTGCTGAAAACGCTGGGTCAGCAAGCATATCCAGCATTAAAAATACATATTCGCAGCTTATGTCAAAAATTATAACTTTCGTGTTGTCAGTGTGTGCCAAAATTCGTCTAAGAATGTTCGACATTAAATTGCTTTTTCCGCCACCAGTAAAAGCGAAAACGCCGAAGTGATAGCGGGTAAGCTTCTCAAAATCAACATAGATGGGTATGAGTGTTTTGCTTGCTTGAAACATTTTGATTAAGCCAAGCCTCGGGTCAGTCCTTGCGTCTTCGACGGTTTTAGATGGGTCTATGCCAAATTTTTCGGCTATTTTCTGGTTATACATGCGATTTATCATTTCGCTATTTAGCAAATAGGCGGGGCTTCCTACTACTGGATATGAAAAGCCCTTGACAAACTCGAATTCGTACTTCTTGTTTAGGATTAAATCGTAGTTTATTGGAATAGCATCTATCTGAATCATCATAGTAGACTTGTCGTCTGTCTGCCAATCCTCTTCAGACTGCTCAATAATCTCGAACTGCATGGGATAATAACCATGATCAGACAAGCCACGCAAGCCAAAATGTTCCGGCCAGACTCGGCTAATCTCCATAAGCGTAAACCTTTCCTCATCTTGGCGCATAATCTGCTTAAAGTTTTTAACAGCCAGAAGCATGCCCTCTTCCAAAAACCCCATCAAATCTTTTTGGTACTCAACTTTGGTGCGACATTGATAGCGGGCGCTTGTGCCTGAAAGCGTAGTTTCCTCGGCTCCACCAAAATATCTTGGAATAACAGCGGCAAGTCTAGCTTGGAATTTGCCGTCGAAATCTGTGAAACAGAACTCGTTAAATATTTTTTCTTTTTGCGAGGTCAATAGCTAATCTCCCCTCCTCCAACAACTCAAAACCAAACACCCTATTAGGCTCCAAATAGAGGGCCTAGAAACCGTTGCACGCACGCACACGACACTAAACGTTTTCTCTTCTTGCGGCTTCAATTGAGGCCCTCCTCTCTCTGAAAGTGCTCATGTAAAATATGAACTTTCTCAATTTATGATTATTGAGTATCCAATCCGCAGTAGTATCCACAACGCATTTGAATTGGCTGTAATTCCACTTAGCAATTTTATCCGCAATGAATAAGGGCTTGTTGTGACCGAAAGCTTCCGGAATACTAGACGGAGCCATAGCAGCCAAAACAGTTATAGTTAAGTTTTGCAGCTTGTTTGGAACGTTTTTATCCATAAACAAAATTGTTTCAACAGTTTCTTTTGTGCCATCGCTTAGTTCATTCCAAAACTCCACAACATTTTCAGGTTTATAATCATATTGCGGATAGACTAGACGGTCTATCAATAGGACGTTGCTCCTTAACATCAAATCTGTTTTGGCTTGGCTTAACTGCACATACGTCTTAAGAAAAGTCTTCTCGAGGCCAATTTTGTTTTTTATTGCTCCTGAAACATAACCTCTGCGACCTTGCCTATCCGGAACCATTGTTCTGAAGGCTGAATCGTATTCGATTATGCTCCATGGTGGCTTAATTTTTTCTGGGTTGAATATGCTGGTTGATTGGAGTATCATGCGGTCTGTGTTCGGTAGTTTTTCAAACTCTTCCTGCGATATGGCTGTTTTTAATATGCCTTCATTGTGCATTATTGGGATTAATTGCCTTTTGAAGTCCCTTGCGGCAGTGTCCTTCGTGATGCCTATTAGCAAAATGTGACTTTTCCAGCATTCTTCCATAAGCATGTGCAACGTGAAAAGTGTAAGAAAGGCGATGTCAAGGGTTGTTAACCAATGTTCTTTTCCATCCTTCAAAATTTTCATTAGATTGGCTGTTTCCATTTCCGATGTTTTTGTAAAAAAGAAGCGGTCGCCCAAGCTTGTAACAAGCTTTTTGATGCGTTCCCAAGTCGTTACATACTTTGGAATCAAAGTATAAGTCTCATTTTTCTCGCCAAGAATACCCCTCTTAATCAAGTGTTTAAGGTATCGCCCTGCTCTTTTGGCTCTTTTCTCGTCTGTTATGTCAAATTCGGCCAGAATCTGCTTCTCGGTTAAAGCTCCTTTTCGCTTGACTAAATGAATTATTGCGTAGCGCAGGTAGTCGGCTCTTTGAGGCGGCAAACCTAGAGCTTGATTGCAAACATGTTGTCTTGCAATAGTTAAGTCGTTAACATCGATAGGCTCATTGTCAATTTTATACCCGATTATGCTGCTTTTCGCTTTCCATAATTCATACTTTGAAGTGTCATAAAGGAGGCTTGCCCGCTCAATGGATAGGCTCCTATCCAAAAGAATAATACGTATATTCTGTTCTGGGTCTGTGGCAAGCTTGTATGCAAGATAATACTCGGCGAAAGTCATTATCCAATTCGCAATTGTGGCATTGCTTATTATTGCTTCATCCATTAACGGCTTACCTAGACTGATTTCCTCAGGCTGCTCAACATCAAAAAATGTCTGATCTATGTCTGGAATCTCGTTGACGTAAACTGGCACAACGCTTGATATGCCTGCGCCTTGCTGAATTGTTCTTTCATCATACTCAATTAGGGGCTTATCCTTCTCCGAAAAAGTTATGGTGCCAGTTGAGGCATACGCGCCGCCGAAGAAAATCACCAAATCAAATAATGGTCGAGAATACATTGTGCCATCTATACCAGCAAAACGAACACTCGAGGCTCCGAAAAACTCTTTAGCAGTTTCGCCAGCATCTTTACAGTTAAAATCCATTATTGTAAGGGTGGAAAGCAGACTATCGTAGAGGTTTTTGAGGGATGAGAACCTTTGCTCGTAATCCAAAACCTGCCTTGAAGCGCCAAACTTAAGCATGTCACTGGTTCGTTTTACGGCGTCACTTAACGAAGACAAACTGATTTCACCTTATTTTCACAAATAGCTCTCCTCGTAGTAAAAGCATTTGTTAACATGAAAACATAATATTAAACCATTGCTCTTCGCAAAAAGCTAAACCCAATGGAGCTTGCGTTCTAGTAAGTACCATGCTACCATTCCGCCAAAAATGCCGAAAATCGCGTCGCCAGCGGAGTTCCAAGGAGTTTCTAAACCTATTCTTAGCATATTGTTTGGCGCCATGAAATAAGCTACCCGCTCCATAAGTTCAAAAGACACGGTAACAACGACCAACCAGAAAAGAGTCCACCCTGCAGAAGCCCACTTTTTCTCAGGCTTAGAAGAGTCAAACCCGAAGTAGAAGGTCAGTTTGTTGTAGCCATAAGTACTTACAGCTGTTTTATAAGCCTTCACAGACACAGCGCCAATGCTAAATCCCGCCAATGAATGCAACACCCAATCTAAACCGAAAATCGAGTAAAAAACTGATCCAGCTACTAAAACCTGTATTGCAAGTGGAATGTTTGAAAGCAATGAGATTTTGTAATCTGAAAATAGTTCATTACAACATGTTTTAAAAAGCTCTGAAAAGATCACCTTATCAGGATCGTTGCTCTGTTTGCAAGTAACGTCTTTTTTTGATCTCACTTTTAAAGTATTGAAGTAAGCTGGCAAACTGACAATGATAAAAACGCAGAGACCAAAAACACTCCACAAAACATCTTTCATCAATAAATTTGAATAAAAAGATATGAGGCATATTGCTTTAAGCACTCCAGCTAACAAAGCCCATGCAAAAGGAATGCTTTCATAAAGAAAATAAACTCCAAGCGTGCCTAACGGGAGAAAGGCTATAAATGATGTTAAATCTGAAACTTTCGATTTATCTGTTTCTTTTTTCATTTTCTCCCGAAGTTCTATGCCCATAAGTAGCAGGTTATTAAGCCAGCAGATTATTAAGCTTTAATTGCGTAGCATTACCTCAACATTTCCACCTGATTACAGGGTGACTCTGTCGATTCCTTTTGACGACTCTCTTTCAGTTCGTTCATCCTTGATTGTGAAAGCTTTTCTCTTGGTCTTCAGAGACCGATGCTGTTGATCACGCCACCTGAGTTGCCATTGATGACCAAGACTATCTTCTTCCCCTTGTGGTCATACTGAGCAAACCATATCGGCGCGTAAAGTAGCTCTGTATCAGCGACGTCCACGTCCGTGTGCAGCTGCTGGATCATATGGTACTGTGCATGCGCCTTCTCGGACTGCAATTGGTCGACGAGCGTCTTCGCCTGATATTTGGCTGCTTCTTCTCCAACATCACCGTTCAGGATCTTTATGCCCTTAGGGACCTTCGAGACGTCGAAGAGTATCCTGTCGTCGAGGCTGAACTGGTAATTTCTTGGCTGGTACTCAGTAAGAGCCTTCAGCGCGACTATCGGAAAGTTGTAGTTATTGTTCATTTCGTAGGTTTTCCTCGCGCCGGCTTGACCTGGACCCATCACGGTACCCAGCATCGCTCCCGCAAGAAGAGGCCCTGCAATACCTCCTCCTCGTCTGCCACCCATTGCGGATCCCATCACGCCAAAAAGAGCGGCAGTAGTAGCGACCTCTCCAACCTGAACTGCCACGTCACTCGCTACGATAGACGTCCTTGCCGAGGCCGAAACAATCCAGTACGGAACAAAGCTCAAGTTCATCTCCTCGAGCGTTGAACCCTCCTGAAGGTGCCTGCGCAGAAGCCCTCTATCCATGAGGTCATGCATCTTGGCGACGATCTGGTCCTTTTCCTCAAACTTAAGCGGCAGCATGGTCTGTTTCTGTATGCCCCGCCAGCCGTCATTTCCTAATGTTATCCCGCTTCCGCAGTACTCACAGGTTATTATCATCTCACCGAACTTGGGCGAAATGGGCGCGCCACAGTGGGGGCACCTCAGTGCCGTTGCCCCTAAAGGAGCAATGATCGGTGCCGCCGGGGCTGCGGCCTGCTTTGACTGTGCGGCGGCGAGGCTGTTTCCGCACTTCATGCAGAAGGCGGCGCCGTCTGGAAGTTGGGCACCGCACTTAGGACAGTACAAAGTTGCTCCGCCTCGTTACAGCAATTTGTCGATTATCTTGTGGCAGTTTGAGCATTTAGAAGCCCGCATCTGAGGTTTTCCTATAAATCCCTCTATAAATAATTGTCGGCGCTTTCAGGATTTATAAGCTTTCGTCACCGTCTCAGCTATGGCTCAAACTGCCAGAAAAGAAAAAAGAGGGAGTTGCGGGTGATGCCTCCACTCGTTTTGGCCCGTTTTGACAGAGCTGCCAATGAAAACGTATGCACAACACAAAAATAACTCAGCAGACAAAGTCAAATATCAGCTTGTTGCGGGGTTGCCCTAGCCTAGAAGGGTAACTCGT
>Ga0066636_10003185_pt1 | contig 10507 bp, 7 predicted proteins | sample CryGeyCG2014_080_2_FD_62736 | JGI IMG/M metagenome (GOLD analysis project Ga0066636, IMG submission 62736) | Groundwater microbial communities from aquifer - Crystal Geyser CG07_land_8/20/14_0.80 | ecosystem: Environmental > Aquatic > Deep subsurface > Groundwater | place: USA: Utah: Grand...
GGGCGGCGTGGTATGTTCGTTGCCTGCATCGAAGGGGCAGAACCCCCCCTTGGTGACCTCCGGTTCCACCACAAAGTCATGGGGGCGCTTGCCCCGCTCCGTAGAAATAATCACCCACCGGCCGATGATGGGATCTTTGCGTAACTCGGGCATCTGTCTCCGTTCCTGGCCCCCGTCACCACCGGGGGGCGCTAACGCCCGCCCCGGCGGCGCCACGGGGATGAAGGATGTCTTGCAGTATACTTCCCTGGGGATATTTTGCAAGGGATTTGGCGGACATGGAGTATCCGGGGCGCCGGGCCGTCCCTGGCCGCCGGTGTGGTCGCGTGTCCTGAAAGCCCCTGGCCGCCTCCCCAATTTTTTTATTATTATAAGACGATTATCGCCGGAATCCAGTCCCGATAGAGAAACGCCGCCCCCGGCGGTTCCTGAGCCAGCGGGGCGCCGGTTATAGGGCGGCCCATGGCCGCCATAATTCGGCGTGCACGGCACGCCCTATAAGTCATACAAGGGTGCGCCTGGCTACCATATTAGCTATGGTGGCACCGGCATCTTGCCGGTGCGATGAACAGGCTGGAAGCCTGTTCCACCGATTCATGAAAAATCAGCGGCGAAACAGCCAAAAGATCAGGGTCAAAATGATGCTGATGAGAATGCAGGTCCCCAACGGGAAGTAAAAGCTGAAGTTGCCCCGCTTGAAGCTTAGGTCCCCGGGCAGCCGTCCCAGCCAGGGAAGCTTGGGGGCCAGCAGGAACAACGCCCCCACGACCACCAGGATCACGCCTAGCACGATCAGCAAACGGCCCAGGTCAGACATCTGAAACTACCCCAGGATGGACTTGGCTCAAGCTCAAAGTTGTTTTATAAGCTTGTCGTAATGGCCATGGGACCCGACCCAGAACCAAATCAGATGATTTTCGGCCTTGATGCCCACTGCTCTCCAGCCGAGCCCGATACGGATGGAATAGACCGGTTTGATCCGGTGTACCTGCTTATAATGTAACAAGGGATTGCCGGGGTCTTGTCGCCACAGGTGAAAGGCTTTTCTCGCTTTACGTTGAACCGGCCGCCGGAAGATTACGGAAGGCTTTGCGAAACTTATCGGTAGTATGGGAGATCACAATTGTTCTTCGTCAAGGAGAACGGTTCTGCCTTCCTGAAATTCCGTCAAGGCCTCATCAGCCAGCTTGGCAATCTGGTTTTGGGATTGGGCAAAGGCCTGATCCCAAAGCCTTTCGGAAGCAATTTCATCGAGCAGGAGCGCCGCCAGGGCCTCTTGCTCGTCCGGGGGCAATTGGGAAGCCTGGGCGAAGGCTTCCTCCAGCCGCGTATTCATGATTAAATCCTCGCTTAAGCTAATAATTTAGCACAAAGAGGCTATTGATTCAATGGCATGCAAGCGGGTTAACCTATTACCGCAAATTTGCCAAGCACCATGATCATCATACCGTTGTCCTTATCATGATTAATATTCTATCATCAAGAACAGCCTGCATGATCCAAGGGTTCCCCGTTCACGGGCGAATTATCCCGTCCCGGAGATTGGCAGGGGAGAATATTTCAGGTTAAAATATTAAAATTATGTTGATTATTCCGGCCATTGACCTGAAAGACGGCAAGTGCGTGCGCCTGCGCCAGGGGCGGGCCGAAGACGTGACCGTCTTCGGCGACGACCCGGCGGCCATGGGCCTCAGATGGCAGGAAGCCGGCGCCCAACTCCTCCACGTGGTGGACCTGGACGGCGCCTTCAGCTCCCGGCCCCGGAACCTTTCGTCCATCCGGCGCCTGCGCCAGGCCCTGTCTATCCCCATCGAGCTGGGGGGCGGCATCCGGACCCTGGACACCGTGGCGGCCTATATTGAGCTGGGCATCGACCGTCTCATCCTGGGCACCGCGGCGCTCAAGGACCCCGGCCTGGCGGCCCGGGCCTGCGCCGGCTATCCCGGCCGCATCGCCTTCGGCCTGGATGCCCGAGACGGCCTCCTGGCCGTGGAGGGCTGGACCGAAACCAGTCAAAAGACCGCCCTGGACGCGGCCCGGGCCCTGGCGGCGCTTAAGCCTGCGGCCTTCATCTACACGGACATCGCCCGGGACGGCGTTAAACGCGGGGTGAATGTCCCGGCCACCCAAGCCCTGGCTGAGGCCGTGGACATCCCGGTGATCGCCTCCGGCGGAGTCAGTTCGCTCGACGATATCCGGGCCCTCCTGCCCCTGGAGGCCCTGGGGGTGATCGGGGTCATCACCGGCCGGGCGTTGTACGACGGCAGCCTGGACCTGAAAGAAGCCATCCGCCTGGCTCAGGGCGGTTGAAGACTTCGCTCCGGCACGACGGAATCGTCGGGGCGGCGCGCTCACCGCCGCTACAGCTTGAGATTCGGACCCTAAAATGTCCTTCATGGCCGTAGGGGCGACCCGGCGGGTCGCCCTTACCCTGCTCCGGGTGGGGCCTTGATGATAAAAGATTTACTATGACCTGTTCCAACAACCATGACTTTCTCCATCGGGTCCAGCGGCCTACCCGCTACCTGGGCCGGGAGATCAACGCGGTCGTAAAAGACCCCCGGGCCGTAGCTCTGCGGGTGGCCCTGCTGTTCCCCGATCTCTACGAAGTGGGCATGTCCCACCTGGGGCTGGGCCTGCTCTACGGCATCCTCAACCGGGAAGACCACATCTGGGCCGAGCGGGCCTACGCCCCGGCCCCGGACCTGGAGGCGGACCTGCGGACCCGGCGCCAACCCTTGACCAGCCTGGAGTCCGGCGCCCCCCTCAGCCGCTTTGACCTGTTAGGGGTGAGCCTCCAGTACGAGTTGGGCTATACCAACCTCTTGAACATGCTGGACCTGGGCGGGGTGCCGCTGTTGGCGGCGGACCGCGACGGCAGCCACCCGGTGGTCATCGGCGGCGGCCCCGCCTGTTTCAACCCCGAGCCGGTGGCGCCCTTTTTTGACGCCCTGGTGCTGGGCGACGGGGAAGAAGTTATCCTGGAGCTGGCGTCGCTGGTGGCGGCCTGGAAGGCAAACCGGGGCACCCGCCGGGAGTTGTGGCAGTCCCTGGAGGGCCTGGAAGGCGTTTACGTCCCGGCGTTGTTCCGGATGGACTTCGACGCGGCCGGGGTGCTCAGGGCCATCGTCCCCCAGGGGCGCCGGAGTAAGGTGGCCAAGCGAGTTCTGGACGATTTGAACCGGATAGCCCTCCCTGCCTTTCCCCTGGTCCCTTCCTGTCAGATTATCCACGACCGCCTCAGCCTGGAGATTTCCCGGGGCTGCACCCGGGGCTGCCGTTACTGTCAGGCCGGCATGATTTACCGGCCGGTCCGGGACCGGGACCCGGTTGCGGCGCTGGCCTGGGTGGAGGAGGCCCTGGCCGCCACGGGCTTCGAAGAGGTGTCTCTCTTGAGCCTCAGCATCGGCGACTACGGCCCCCTGGCCGGACTGCTCCAGTCCCTGATGGACCGATTGTCCCCGGCGAAGGTGGCGGTCTCGCTCCCTTCCATGCGCGCCGACACCCTCACCCCGGACATGATGGCGCAGATTCAACGGGTGCGGCGCACCGGCCTGACCCTGGCCCCGGAGGCGGGGAGTGCGCGCCTGCGCCAGGTGATTAACAAGAACCTCACCGAGGCGGCCATCATGGACTCGGCCCGGCGGGCCTTTGCCGCGGGCTGGCAGCTCCTCAAGCTCTACTTCATGATCGGCCTGCCCCGGGAGACCCAAGCAGACCGGGAAGGCATCCCGGCCCTGGCCCGGCAGATTCTGGCCGCCGCCCCCCGGGGCAGCCGCCCCCGGCTCAACGTCAGCCTCTCGAGCTTCATCCCCAAGCCCCACACCCCGTTTCAGTGGGAGCGCCAGGAAGATTTGGAGGAGTGCCGCCGCCGGCTTCACGGCGTCAAGGACCGGCTGCGCCAGAAAAACATCCAGACCAAGTGGAACTCTGCGGCCCAGACCTGGCTGGAGGGGGTGTTTTCCCGGGGTGACCGGCGTCTGGCGCCAGTCTTGCTGGAGGCCCACCGCCGGGGGTGCCGGCTGGACGCCTGGAGCGAACATATGCGGGTGGAACCCTGGCGCGAGGCCTTTCGTGCCACCGGGGTGGAGCCGGATTTCTATCTGCGGGAACGGCGCCCGGAGGAACTCTTGCCCTGGGACCACGTGGACTGCGGGGTGAGCCGGGACTTTTTGCTTACGGAGCGGGCCCGGGCCGATCAGGGGCTGGAGACCCCGGACTGCCGCCGCGAGGGCTGCCAGGACTGCGGCGTGTGCGACCAGGACCGGATCAGTCTCAGGCTGGAGGACTCCTTAGCCCTGCCATTGGCGCCGCCGCCACCGGCCCCCGGCCCGCGGTCGCCCTGCCGCTACCGGCTGACCTACGCCAAGCTGGAGGAAGGCCGCTGGCTGGGGCACCTGGAGATGGTGGTCTCCCTGTATCGCAGCCTGCGCCGCTCCGGGTTGCCCCTGTCGTTCTCGTCCGGATTTCATCCCCTGCCCCGGGTCTCCTTTTATGACGCCCTGCCCCTGGGGGTGGAGAGCCTGGCCGAGACCATGGACGTGGAACTGGCGGCGCCCGTGCCCGAGAACACGCTCATGTCCACCCTGAATCGGGTGCTGCCGCCGGGCTTGAAGGTCCTCCAGGCCTGCCGCCTGACCCGGCGCCTGGCGCCGCCCGGGCAGAAAGGCGCGGTCTACCAGGTGGAAAGCCGGGACCCGATGTTTGAAGCGGCGGCGGCGGCGCACTTTCTGGCTCAAGCCGAATTCATGGTGACCCGGCGCCGGCCTAAGGAGGACCAGCGCCTGGACCTGCGGGGCCTGGTGGCCGGGCTGACGGTCCTGGACCCGCTCCGCCTGGAACTCGCCCTCCGGCGTCAGGAAAAAGGCAACTTCAAGGTGACCGACGCCCTGACCGCGATTTTTAACCTGCGCAACGACCAGGCGCAGGAACTGCGGATTGTCAAGATAAAGAGCACTTAGCATCGCGCATGAGCCTTTGGGACACCCGTAAATCATGTAAGGCATTGGTGGCACAGGCTTTCCAGCCTGTGCAGTAACAGGCGTGGGCACCTGTTCCACACAAGAACTGTTCAGTAATGCAGGACGCGCACTGCCCGCCATCTCGGCTGCGCCGTGTCTACATGTGGATCACCTTCGCCAATCCTTGGTCTTAGCTGACAGCTGATAGCTGATAGCTTTTCCCCATATAAACCCTATGACCAATTTGCTGCTGATCAGCGTAACCGAATGGGACACCCGGGTGGCTTTCCTCGAAGACGGACGCCTGGCGGAGTTTTACGTGGAAGGCCGGGCCCAAAACGGTCCGGTGGGCAACGTCTACAAGGGCCGGGTGGCCAGGCTCCTGCCCGGCATGGCCGCCGCCTTTGTGGATGTGGGGCTGGAGCGGCCCGCCTACCTCTTTGCCGAAGATGTCACCGCCCAGGAAGATGAATTTTTCCAGGTCTGGCTCAAGGGGGAGATGGACGAGAGGCCGCCCTCGCGGCGGCTCCCCCCCGCCACCATCAGCGAGCTGCTCCATGAGGGCCAGGAGGTGCTGGTCCAGGTGTTGCGGGGACCCTCCACCAACAAAGGCGCCCGCCTGACCACCCACATCAGCCTGGCCGGCCATTACCTGGTGTATCTGCCCACCCTGACCCAACTGGGGGTCTCCCGGCGCATCAATGACGAAGCCGAGCGCCAGAGAATCAAGGCCACCCTGGAAGAATTGCGGCCCGCGGCCGGCGGGCTCATCGCCCGCACCGCCAGCCAGGGCCAGAGCCTGGAGAAGCTGACCCGGGAACGGGACCTGCTTATGGGGATCTGGCAGCGCCTCCGGCGCAAAAAGGACACCGCTCCCTGTCCGAGCCTCCTGCACCAGGAACTGGAAGCCGCCCGGCGGGTGGTCCGGGAGCTTTACTCTCCCGAGGTGGACCGGGTCCTGGTGGACGACCCCGCGGCTTTTGAGCGCATCGCCGGCTATCTGGAATCCCTCAATCCCTTGGAAAAATTCCGGGTGGAACTCTATGCCGGACCCGAGCCCATCTTCAGCCATTTCGGCCTGGAAATCGATTGGCACAAACTCCTGGCGCCCCGGGTGTGGCTCAAGAGCGGCGGCTACCTGCTCATCGACCCCACCGAGGCCCTCACCGCCATTGACGTCAATACCGGGCGCTTCGTGGGCCGCAGCGTCCTAGAGGAAACCATCCTCCAGACCAATCTGGAGGCCGCCAAGGAAATCGCCCGGCAACTCAGGCTCCGGAACATCGGGGGCCTCATCGTCATTGACTTCATCGACCAGGAAAAGACGGCCCACCGGGACCTGGTCTACCAGACCTTGTTAGAGGCCCTCAGCCGGGACCGGGCCAAGACCACGGTGCTGCCCATTTCCTCCCTGGGACTGGTGGAGATGACCCGGCAAAGAGTCCGGGACAGCCTGGCCCAGACCATCACGGAACCCTGCGGCGCCTGCGGCGGCAAGGGGCTGGCCTTGACCCCCCAAATCCTGGCCTGCGACCTGCTGCGGCAGCTAACCGCCGAGGCCCGGGAATTCCCCGGCCACCACCTGAGCCTTTCGGCGCATCCGCAGGTGATGGCGATTATTGAAAAGGACGGGACCCGGCTGCTCAAGCGCCTGGCAAAAGAGCACCAGGTAAAGGTGACCCTGACCCCCCAGCCCCAATTCGCCCGGGACCACTACACCATCACCCACGAATGGCCGGGGTAAATGCAGTTATCAGTTGCCAGTGGTCAGTGGTCAGTGTTAAATGAATCGCAGGCATCTTAGCGTTTATTGCCTCTCGTTCCCAAGCTCCGGCTTGGGGACGCACCTGGACGCCAAGCTCCAGCTTGGCAATAGGAATGTTACCGACGGGCCGCTGGCGTTACATTTGCGCTGGTTATTTAAAGCGTTAGACATCAGAGGACGGACGTGAGTCGGCTACCATAATGCATACAAGTAATCATAACGAAGAACTGCTCGATATTGCAGAGCGGCTCGCGAACATGTCGCAAAAGGCCGTCGCTCCCGAAGTAAAAGAACCGTTGGACCGTCTGGAGGAAGCAATTGCCAATGTTGGGAAGGCATGGAGTGGCTCCCGCCTCGGATATCATGCTCGAATTTATTACAAAGGTCTCAAGCCGCCACCGCCGCAGGCCCATTTCAGTCCAGAATGGGGCATGGAGGACGCATGGCCAATAGTAGCAACACAGGGTGAGTGGGTCGAATACGATCCCGACGATATCGAGAGGACGATACGCGAAATTGCAGGGAACCCGGACTTGGAACCGGCCCGGTACCTGGCGTCCAGTGCAGAGAGCTCGTTCCAGAGTAGCAAGCCGGATATACTGTCGATTTTGACTACGGCTCTGGCTGAGAGCGAGGACGCCTTCATCGCGTCTCTCAGAGAGCAGGTTGAGAAGACAGTCGTCCTGTCGGAAGCTGAGGTACTACATCAGTTGTTGCCGGGCGGACCGTTGATGTCGCGAGACTCCATGGCTATTACTCAAGGTCTTCAGGCGCCGCCACACCTATTAGTCCTCTCCGAGGTCAATGCTCTCAAACAAGCACCAGCCGCCTGCGGTCGCTTGGCTCAGCTCGCGCAGAAGGCCGGTTCACACCTCGCGCGACAACAGAGGCGATCCAGACGTTCTCGGGAGATAGGTACGAATGTCTTTATCGGGCACGGACGTTCTCATATCTGGAGGGAGCTAAAAGACTTCGTACAGGACCGATTGGGCATGCCGTGGGACGAATTCAATCGCGTGCCCGTCGCTGGCGTAACGAATATAGCACGTCTGTCTGAGATGCTTGATGCCGCGGCGATTGCTTTTTTGATCATGACCGGAGAGGATGAGCAATCTGATGGGAAGCATCATGCGCGACTGAATGTTGTTCATGAGGCAGGACTTTTTCAAGGACGTCTTGGATTCACAAGAGCTATCATATTATTGGAGGAAGGGTGCGAGGAGTTCAGCAACATCGAGGGCCTGGGGCAGATTCGCTTCCCCAAGGGAGATATCAAAGCAGTTTTCGATGAAATTCGTCGCGTGTTAGAGCGAGAGGAACTTGTTAAAGCCAAATAGGTTGTAGAGATGCCTCGAACTGTCTTCTGGTCCCCAAGCTGCGCTTGGGAACCCAATTGATTGCAAAGCTTAGCTTTGTTAATGAAATTCATATGTTAGTCAGGAAGCGTTATAAGTAATTAATTTGCCCAAGCACAGCTTGGGCCATAATTGCGTTCCCAAGTACAACTTGGGAACGAGAATATAAATTAATGGTGCGTAGGACGCACCCTACAAGAGACTGACAACTGACCACTGACCACTGGCCACTGACAACTATGACTACCGCACCCATCATTTTAGGCACCGCCGGGCATATTGATCACGGCAAGAGCGCGCTGATCAAGGCCCTGACCGGGGTTGACCCGGATCGCCTCAAGGAGGAGAAACTCCGGGGGATCACCATTGAGCTGGGGTTCGCCGACCTGACGCTGCCCTCGGGCCAACATCTGGGCATCGTGGACGTGCCGGGGCACGAGCGCTTCGTGCGCCACATGGTGGCCGGCGCCACCGGCATGGACCTGGTGGCCCTGGTCATCGCCGCCGACGAAGGGGTCATGCCCCAGACCCGGGAGCACTTAGAGATCTGCCAGCTGCTCCGGGTCAAGCAGGGTCTGGTGGTCCTCACCAAGGTGGACCTGGTGGAGGCGGACTGGCTGGAACTGGTGGAAGAGGAAGTGCGGGAGGCCCTAAAGGGCACCTTTCTGGACGGCGCCCCCATCGTCAGCTTTTCGGCGGTCACCGGGTTCGGCAAGGAGAATCTGCTGGCCACCCTGGCGACCCTGGCGGCGAACGTACCCCCCAAGCCGGTCACCGGCATTTTTCGCCTCCCTATCGACCGGGTCTTTACCATCAAGGGGTTCGGCACCGTAGTCACCGGCACCGCCATTTCCGGCCGGGTAAAGGTGGCGGAGGCGGTGGCCATCTATCCCCCGGGCTTCAAGGCCCGGGTGCGGGGCCTCCAGGTCCACGGGCAGGCGGTGGAGGAGGCGTTGGCCGGCAACCGCACCGCGGTCAACCTCCAGGGGCTGGAAAAGGAGGAGTTGGAACGGGGCATGGTGGTGGCGCCGCCGGGCGCCTTGATCAAAAGCCGTCGCCTGGACGCCTTTCTGGAGATTTTGCCCAGCGCCCCCCGCCCCCTGAAACACCGTCAGGCGGTGCGCCTCCACACCGGCACCAGCGAGCGGGTCGCCATGCCCCTCATCCTGGACGCCGACGAGATGCCTGCCGGGGCCTCGGGCTACGTGCAGTTTTTCCTCCGGGAACCGTTGGCCTTAAAACCCGGAGACCGCCTGGTGATCCGCAGCTTCTCCCCGGCCTTCACCTGGGGCGGCGGCCTGGTCCTCCACGTCAACCCGACCCGGCACAAACGGCGTCACCCCGAGGTGCTGGCCCGCTTTAAGACTTTAGAGCAGGGCGCCCCGGAGGACATCCTGCGCCTGTACCTGTCGGAGGCCGGGGCCGCGGGGCGCTCCCGGGCGGAACTGACGGCCCTCCTGCCCTGGGACCCGGGGGAGCTGGCCAACCGGTTGAACGCCCTGACGCGCCAGGGCCAGGTGCTCAATTATGACCAGGAAAATCAGCGCTACCTCCTGGCCGCCACCGCCCAGGAGCTGGAACGGCAGAGTCTGCAAATTCTGGCCGATTACCACCGCAAATTCCCCTTAAAGCCCGGCCTGTCCAAGGAAGAACTGCGGCGGCAGTTGCCCCCGGCGATGGAGGTGCGCCTGTTTAATTATCTTTTGGGGGGTATGGCCCAAAAGAAACAGCTGGTTTCGGAGAAGGACCTGGTGCGCCTGAGCGCCCATAAAGTGACCCTGGCCCAAGACCAGGAGGACCTCTCCCGCCGCCTGGAGGACCTGTACCGCCGGGGCCACTTCTCGCCGCCCACCTTCAAGGAGGCCACCGGGGCGTCCAAGATCGCCGCCGATAAAGTCAAACAGCTCCTCCAGGTCCTGGTCAACCAGGGCCGGCTGGTCAAGGTGAAAGAAGACCTCTATTTCCACCAGGCCGCCATCGAGCCACTCAAGGCCGCGCTCATTGATTTCCTCAAGAAAAACCGGGAAATTACCGTTAATCAGTTCAAGGATCTGACGCAAACCAGCCGGAAATTCACCATCCCTCTTCTGGAATACTTCGACTCCGTCCGCACCACGGTCCGGGTGGGAGAGGCCCGGAGGCTGAGGGAGGGGGCCTGATGACCGGGAGGGGTTGTATCGGCCCCCGACGCGATCAGGCGGTTGAAAGCCAGCTCTCCCCTCACTCTGAGCCAAGCGTTGGATCTCAACTGCCTGAAAAGGCGAGATCCTGCCCTCCGTTCAGGATGACCGGGAAAATCGGTTCTCACATGGCTGGTGGCATAGGGGACGCACCATGACCCTCCGAATCAAGCAGCACCGGCAGTCGGGCCTGATCTCCATTCTGGTCCTTTTAGTCCTGTTATCGGCCCCTTCGGTCTCCCTGGC
>Ga0066636_10003205_pt1 | contig 10481 bp, 15 predicted proteins | sample CryGeyCG2014_080_2_FD_62736 | JGI IMG/M metagenome (GOLD analysis project Ga0066636, IMG submission 62736) | Groundwater microbial communities from aquifer - Crystal Geyser CG07_land_8/20/14_0.80 | ecosystem: Environmental > Aquatic > Deep subsurface > Groundwater | place: USA: Utah: Grand...
AATTCCTTGTACTTATCCAAATCTCTGATGGTTTGACCAATAAAGTCGGAGGCGTTGAACTCAAGATACGATTTGTCTTTCTCTGCACGAGGGTGGGCCCACTGACGTTTCCAAAAGTCAGTCAATTCTTCAATGTTGCGATGAATCCACTTCGGCTTTTTACCTTTCTGAATCACATCTTCAAGATTGTTAGCCAGCGGGAAGATATACAGGGCACGCTGAATGCCGTGTGAGATGCCATTAACGAATCCGAGTAGTTGTAGAGCAAGGTCTATGATACGCAGCTTTCTTGACGGCCCATTTCCATACCCACGTTCAACTTCGTAGCCCTTTTTTTAAGATAGACAACGAGGTCTTCATAGAGGGCGTTTGGGATATGGAATGTTCCCGTTCCCTGCGTATATCCAATAAACTTACATACTATGTGGCCATTAAACTTGAGATGACGACCACCATAAACGCTACTCTTGCCATATGCGCCCGTGGTTGTCAAAAAGAGGAGGTCGGATGGCAATGTGCGTTTCTTCAAAACGGTTTTTTTGTCACTGTATTTCTTTTTGAACTTTATTCGTATGAAATCGGAGGTCATTAGAAAGGAAATCGACTTGCCGCCGAGAACATCATTATACGGAGGTAATACGCCTACACGTTGGGCATTGAGAGATTGATTTACCCAATAGTCCCTTTTTTGGGGGTAATGCCCAAATACTTATCACGTGGGCCCCAATTCAGAATTGGGCTTTGTAGGCCGATGAGGCCTATCGGCGCATTATGGTATCTATCCCAAACTACAAACCGCATCTGTCTTCCGTATGCGCGCCCGTAAAGTAAGCTCCACCAAATCACGTTCCACCACCGAAAAAGTATTTCCTCTTTACTGCCCGATTCTACTTCAATCAAAACTGGGTCAATTTTGTCTATGTCCAAATCCTTTCCATCAATCAGATGGGTCTTTACTAACTCGATATTCTTTAATATGAAATCTTCTTGCTGTGTTACGCGTTCGGCTTTTGATAGTTCGTGCACCTTCCGCTGTTCTTCTCGTCGCTCCTCTTGGTTATTATGTGGTAAATAAAACAACCCATCTGGTTTTACCAGATAGCCCTGCCGTTTCAAAACGGAGACAACTTCTTTTTTTAGTTCTTTAGCGATGACCGTCGGCATAATACTTAACTTCTATTTTTTATTGACTGCTTTCGACCAATCGTATGTTCACCGATACTGCATATTGTGGATGGTTTGAATACAACGGGCAACAATATAAGTTTAATGATGAGTTCGAACCGATGATAACGGAGGAGGAGTTTGACCGCGTGCAGAAGATTATGGGACGCAAAGGCAAACCCCGTCCCCAAAAACACCGCTTCGCCTTCACGGGCTTGATGCGTTGCTCCAACTGCGACGCTTTAATAACTGCCAAGGAGAAGATTAAGCGACAGAAGAATGGCAATGTGCACACTTACATCTATTATCACTGCACCAAACGCAAGGATTCAAACTGCCCAGAGAAGATGGTTGAGCTTTCAGAACTGAATCAGCAGATTGATGAAGCCATCGGGCAGTTCACCATCTCCGACAGATTCCACAAGTGGGCTATCGAATACCTGCACGAGTTGCGCAAGGATGAGGCGCAAAGCCAGCACGTGGCTTTTGAAGGCAAGCAGAAGGCATTAAACGACGTTACGAGGCGTCTTGAAGCTCTGCTCGTCCGCTGGAGTTCACCAGAGAACGCGAATGGACAACTTATCAGCGACACTGAATACCAAAATCTCAAAACAAACCTACTCAAAGAGAAGGCGGATGTTGAGAGCAATTTACAGAAACAAGGGAAAGCTCTTGAAGATTGATTGGAACTCGCCGAACGAACATTCAACTTTGCACACTACGCTCGCGTTTGGTTCAAGCAGGGCGACAGAGACACCAAGAGAGCCATCTTCGCCTGTCTCGGTTCACACCTCTGGCTTGGCGGACAAAATGTGAGGGTAGAATGGCGTAAATCATTCAGTTTAATCTTCGAGAAGCTGCCACAAGCAGAGAAGGAGCTTGCCGCGGTTCGAACCTCTCTTGAAAGCCAAAAACCCCTCATAAAAACGGGAAATCTCGCCCTTATGTTGCGAGATTGTCCATCTTGGCGGAGGAGGTGAGATTCGAACTCACAAGCCCTTTCGAGCGCCGGTTTTCAAGACCGGTGGAATAGCCGTTATCCGACTCCTCCGAATTTATTCTGCTTTACCAGAAAATTACCACAAAAACCCCTGCCCTGCAACAAAATTAGAGGGCTAAAATGATGTAGAGGGCGTAGAATAATCCGCCGAAGAGTAAAATCTCAGCGTTTATTTTTTTCTTTATTTTCAAGAAGGAGAATATCAAAATACCGGAAGTCAAAGCGATGGCGATATTCAAAAGAGTATAAGAATCAAGTTTCCATTCAGTAAATAAAAGACCCAAAGCAACGATCATGGTTGATTGAAAAGCGACCGCGCCGGTGATATTGGACATAGCCAGCGTATCTTTCTTTTTCAAAAGCCACGTGACGCTGTTATATTTTTCCGGCAATTCAGTAGCAATCGGGGCAATCAATAGAGATAAAACAAGCATAGACACTCCGATCTCCGTCCCGACGAAAATCAAGTTGGCAACGAAAAATTTTGCTCCGAAAATAATCATCACCAAGCCGACGAAAAGCTGAAGATAAACATTAAACATTTCTGGCTTTAAAGAAAAATATTTCGTAAGGTAAAAAAACTCTTCGTAAGTCTCCCCTTCTTCTTTCTTATGGTTCAATGTAACTTTTACATAATAGACATAGAGACCGACCAAGACAAAAGCCAGAAAGTAATTTATGAATTTGAAATCTGTGGCATTGTAGAGAAGGGATCCGATAAGAACAAAAATAAAACTGAAAATAAAAAATTTTAAATCAAAAGATATGGCGCCAGCGCTTATATTAAGCTCTGTTGTTTTTCTCTTTCCCTTCAACTTCATTATCAACACAGTTGATCCGATCAGAAAAATCGTCAAGGTCAGAAGCATAAAGGGAGCTCCCAAAATAGCGCCGATACCAACAGCTTCGCCGTGTTCTCCCCCGAAAATCAAAGCTAAAATAGGAACAATCGTCTCCGGCATAGTTGTGCCGATGGCAGCCAAAAGAGAGCCGGCGGTGGCATGAGATAATGAAAATTTCCTGCCGATGTGTTCAACCGCATTGGCAAAAAGTTCGCATCCGACGAGGATCACCACCATTGACCCGATTAATTCGCATATTTCTAAAATCATATTATTTTAGTCCAGAGGACTATCGGCCTTTGGCCGAAAAAAAGATAAACCTTAAGAAATAAATCAATAATCCGAAAAGAAAAGACCATAAGCAAAAATCAGTAACTTGGGAAAGGGAAAATAAACCCAGAAAGGGATTGCCTTCTAATGGGAAAAACGGCTCCATTCCTTTATGCATAAATGAATCTATCAAAACATGCGAATAAACGCCGAAAAAAGAAGTCAGCAGTATTTTTTTAAATGAGGATTTTTGGGAAAGCTTAAAGACGGAAAGCATTCTTGCAAATGGCTTTTTCATGGCATACATAAAGATCGCCAATAAAACCGCCACCAGTGAACCGCCCAGAAAACTATGAAAAAAACCATGAAGAGGAAGATGCAACCTGAAAAGAATGACGGATAACGGCTCCAGATCAACTATCATGCTTGCGAACAAAAACGTCAGAAAATCAAAAAACTTGAAGAATACTATTCCTATCAGAAAACCCAATCCTAAATGATACGGTGTAAACGGCATAATTGGTAATTTCTAATGTTTCCTTATTTTATATAACCAATAAGCAAACGCAAACAATATGGCGATAATAACGAAAGTATCAATGAATTTAGTATAATGCTCAATCTTTGTCCAGTTCTCCCCGAGGATTATGCCGACATATATCAGAAAAGCGTTCCATAATCCCGCTCCGACAACAGTATAAAGAGAAAACTTAAAAAGATCCATCTTCCCTATCCCGGCCGGGATGGAAATCAAATGCCTGATCACCGGAATAAAACGGCTGATAAAAATCGCCGCCTCTCCGTATTTTTGAAAAAACTTTTCCGTAATAAGCAGATGCTCTTCGTTTAACAGCAAATATCTCCCCCATTTTTTTATGATCAGCCGTCCGCCATAAGCGCCGATGTGATATGAAACAAGCGAACCGATTATGCTGCCGATGGTAGCGACTAAAAGCGCCGGCCAAAAATTAAAAACTCCGCTTGAAACGGAAAAACCAACAAAAGGCATTACTGCTTCGCTGGGCACCGGTAAAACCATGCTCTCCATAGCCATTAGGAGAACTACAGTTCCATAGCCACCGGTAGCTATGAATTGAGTAATATAAATTATCAAACCTTCGGTAATGCCCATATATTATTTAACCAGCGTTCCGATAAATTTCTTCCCTTCAATCGCCTTCTCCACATTTTCCAATTTTTTGCCGTTAATAATAAAAGTTTTCATGGAGCTTCTTTTTATGTTTTTCGCCGCCAGAAGGTCTAAAACATTATTCGCCCCGGCTTTCATTTCCGCTTGGTTGGAAATACTTATCAATTCGTCATAGGATACGGTTTCCAATTTCTTGGCATCCCTAAACTTATTCGGATCTTTGTCGTAAACATAATCAATGTTCGTAAGATTGATGAAATAATCAGCTGAAACATTTTCCGCCAGCATCGCCGCCACCCCATCAGTCGTGTGCATCGGATGAGTCCCTCCCATGATAACTATTCTTTCGGCGCTCTCGGAAGCATCAACAATTTTTCTGTAAGGCATATAGCTTAAATTCAAGGCTGAAATCAAAAGACAGGCGTTTATTCTTGTTATTTCAATCCCGAGCATATCGCAAAAGAATTCGTTGGCTTTAAATTCCCGCAAAGAAGCGACGTATTTCCGCGCTGTCTTCCCTCCCCCGACTACGGCATAAATCCTATGTTTTTTGGCCAGCTTATTTATGAATTTTGAAAGCTTCTCAATATATCCATTGTCTATTTCATCAGGACACACTAAAGAACCGCCGACCGAAAAAACAATTTTCATTTGCGTTCCGCTGAATTTGCGCTGATATTAACGCTGATTTACGCTGAAAATTATCAGCGGTTTATCAGCCGTAGGTATTAGCGTTCCATCAACGGTTTTAAAAATAATTAAAACCTTAAGCTTCCGATATCTAATAATAGCACAATTTTCCCTTAATTCACCCCCGATCCCCACCCCCGGCCTCAAATCATCCTTTTCCATGCATTTTTCTATCCCCAAATTTTATTAAGATATCTAAGGCCGGTTCTCCCCATTCTCAAAAAATATTCGTTTTCGGAAGAATCATTGCCATTGGCTGCCTTCTCCCAGCTTGGTAAAAGAATATGCATAGTGTGGGCCAGCTTCACATAATCGGGGAGCTTTATAAGTTCATCTTCCGTAAGGGAAACGTATTTTTGATATTCACTCAAAGCCAAGTCGTAATTTTCAGGAAATTCCTCAGGATTTCCGGCATCGAAAAATAAATCGCAAAGAATAACCGCTAATTCTTGAATCCGAGGATAATAATTGGCAACGGCAAAATCCAAAATATAGATATCTCCCCCCTTGTCCCTCATAGTATTGCCTTTTAAAATATCGCCATGGACAAAACAATGGGGCAAGTCGTCAATAAACAAAGAGTTATATCTCTCAATCATCAATTCAATGATTGCCCTATCTTCTTTATCAAGATATTTTCCTTTCTTTTCGTATTCTTCCAAAAAATTGGTAATCGCCCATTGGTCATACAAATGAGAGGGATTAATATTGATTTCGTTAATTAAGGCGGCTTGCTTTATGATAAATTTTTTCTCTTTAACAGTCGGAGTAGATTGAAGTTCATAGAAATTCTTGCCTTCAATGTATTGCATTACGCAGAGCCTGTCTGTTAAGCCATTATTGGATATTTCATACAAATACCCTTGATTTGATTCAAAAAGCAAGGGATGGGATACGCCCGCCTTCAAAACGCTCTCCATCATCCCGACATATCTTTTACATTCAGCCTCGCCGCGGAGAGAACGAAATACCTTTACAAGATATTTGCCCTTATCTGTTCCAACCGATAGATCAAAGTCTTCATAGCCGATTGGGACTATTTCATAAGTGCTGTATTCCCCAATGCCAAAATCACTGCAAACTTGCTGTAAAAATGGCTTAAGATCTCCTTGATAATTTATCCTTTTTTGAAAATCCATAAAAATATTTATTTATTGTTATTGTATTTTATCACATCCTGCCTTATTCTGCGATACTGCTCCATGATTTACGGTCTTGCTATCTTCAAAAACAAAAAATCCCGCCTTAGCGGAAAACTCCGGTGAAACCGGGTTTCACTTACTGCCTCTATTTTTATTTTTCATTAAAAAAATCTTTTCCGTTCATAATTTCCAACGGCAATTTAGGAGCTGGTCCCCCAAGATATTCTTTCAGATCCTTTGATTGTCTTCTGATTTTTTCTTCATAACCAAGGATTAACAAAGTATTTCCGCTTGCAATTGCAAAATCTTTATCATTGCAAAGCTTCCCATCTCTGTAAACCCTTACATCACCCAATGGGCCAGATCTGTCATCAACATAATTGCTATTAAACTTCCATATATCCATCATCTTTTCTCCATCAAGCGACCATATGAATGCAATTATATATGTAGCATCGTTATAATGCGTATCAGATGAAACTATATTTTTTATATACGCCCCAAGTTGTTCCTCTGAAAAACCTTTATACGACTCTTTAGCGTCAGCATCCGGCCAAACAATAATCTGCAAATCATTTATAAAATAATTCAGATTCTTATAATAAGAGTGGTTCGGTTTGTATTCAAAGGCAAGTTTCGGAGATTGTCCCTGATCCCAGATACTTGTGAATAATTGCCTTTGGTTATCGGCAAATTTTTTATCTTCTATGATCAGCAATTCCTCTTTGTTGTAAATAGCGACCGTATCGTCAAATATTAATATTTCATTGTCTATGGAAAAAATATCTTTCGGAACATAGCGAAAAGTCATTACCTTGTTTATGAATTCATCGTTTTCTGTAAATTTCGGCAAAATCGGAATATTTGTAATTTGTTTTACCTTAATGTTATTTTTTAGAAAATTTTCTCTTATTTTTTCAGCTTTAGTTCTATCAAAAAGATCCCCCATCTCTCCTTTTTCAAAAATAAAAACTTCTCCTTTTTTCGCCACCGAAGACTTTAAAGATATTTCATATAAATCATTACTGTCAGCTTTTTTTAATTTTGCCGTAAAGTTATCCATAATGCTTGCGCTTAAATTGTGCTTAACTTAGTTTAACTTAATTTAACTTAGTTTAATTTGCGCTTCAATGCTTCGGAGAGAGACTCTCTTTCTATTTCGGCCATGGGTTCGTTATGATAAGTTCCGGGAGCGAAGGGAAGCTGAACAGGCATAGCCCAAGTCTTTCCTTTCCGGCGAGCGTAAACATGAACATGAAAACGCGGAACGCTTCCTGGCAAGAGTCCCCAATTGCCATTTGCCTGCAGATTAAACCAAGGGGCCAATTTCAATTCCTCCATGACTTGAGATACTTTTGTGGCGATTTTAAACGCCTCGGCGCATAAATCAGGGTCGGCCCAAGCGGAAGAAACATTGGTTTTCGGCCATACTACGATATGCAAGCCCTCTTCCGGCGAAAGGTGAGGATTAGTTAATGTGAATATTTCAAATTTTTCATTAGACCACAGTACCCATTTCTCTTCTTCCATATTTTTTAATTGGTTATTAAGTTGTGCTTGGCTAAGCCAAGCACAATTCATTTAATTTACTTGCTATCCAATGTATAGATGTCAGACATCTACACTCCGTCATATTTTCCGATAACTCGTTGATCTACCTTGCCCAATCCGCTCAATCTTTTTAAGCCGCGCCAATTTATCTATTGCCTGCCTCACTGTCGGGTAAGCAACCTTTGTTTTTTCAGAGATTTCGCGAGGCGTAGCGCTGTGATTTTTATCAAGGTAATTCCAAACAGCTAATTGTTTTTCAGTAAGTAACCTTTCAATATTTTCCTTGGATAGAAGATCTATTGCCATTTCCGATTGCTTCAACAAAATAGTTAAAAAGAAATCAAGCCATGCGACAATGTCTTCGTGATCAGTTTTAAACGTCTTCTGACTTTTCCGTAAAGCAATATAGTATTCCGGCTTATTATCTTCAATTATTTTCTCGTGGGAAACGTAAGGCATATACAAATAGCCTTCTTTAAGCAAAAGAAGGTTCGTGAGAATGCGGCTAAGCCGGCCGTTGCCGTCTTGGAATGGATGTATCTGCAAAAATTCAACAAGGAAATTGCCCGCAACAAGAAGCGGGTGATGTTTTTTCTCAACAATCGCCTCTTGCGTCCATTCAACCAATTCCTGCATTTCTTTCGGTGTGAGATATGCCCGAGTCGTATCAAACAGAATCCCGACTGATTCTCCCAATGCGTTTATCATTTGCACTTGGTTTTCCGTCTTTTTATAATCGCCTCGATGCGCCTCGTCCTTTTTTACATACTTCAAGAGTTCTTTATGAAAATGTTTAATAGTGTTTTCGCTAAATCGCAAACTTTTCCAAGAATCAAAAACATTTCCAAGTAATTCATAATAACCTCTTGCCTCCTGCTTATCGCGATCGGTGAATTTTTGGATATCAATTCCACGCATCAACTTCTCCACATCTTCATCGGAAAGTTTCGCTCCCTCAATACGTGTTGAGGCGCCTGTTGAGGTAATCAAAACTGACCGCTTAAGACGGCCTAAAGTCTGAGGGGAAAGTTGAGCCCCTGCGATCCATCGCCCTTTCAACTCATCAATTTTAGTTATTTTTGACCAAATTTCAGATGGTACTGATTGAAGTCGTTGATCTAATCTGTTGTTTTTTGCCATATATTTAATCTGATATATCAACTATAGCAGATTATAGCGGATTAGCAAAACGGCGCGGACATTCCATCCTTTTTGCGATTTTTATGATTTTCACGCTGTCAACAGGATTATAAAACTTTATTTTTTCTATTTCATCAAGACCAATCCGCTCCGGCTTATCTGCGTATTCCTTTTCGTAAGCATCAAAAAATTCTGCTGATATTTCTCCGCCGACCACTTCGCAGGCATAGTACATAAGTATTGATTGAACATATCTTCCGTCAGATTGAAATTTTAAAAAAGAGTTTTCAACGGCAATAATTTCCCCCACCTTCACCTCAAGGCCGGTTTCCTCTTTCACTTCCCTTTTCAGCGCTTCTTCAATCGTCTCTCCCAGTTCAATCCCGCCACCCGGGAAATCATATCCGTCTCCCCACTGTTTAGAAAGAAACGCTTTCCCGTCCTGAATTATTACGCCATAAACAGACGGTCTGAAAGATAGTTGTCCAACGGCAATTTCGTATTCCTTGCCATGAACATCCTTACAAATAATTTTTTTAGAATCTTTTTCCATCTTTAATTTTATTATTTTCCAGAACGTCTATTCGTAAAACCACTATCTAAAAACTGACCAAAGGTGCTTAATGTTATTCCTTCAAATCTGCCTTCTTTAACCTGACTCGCAAATTCATTTATCTCCATGGACGGAACTTTACTACTGATAACATTAACCAGAAAAGTCAAGTCTTTTCTGCTAAAACAAGCATAAATCATAAACAACGCCTCCTTGGTATAAATATTTAAATAAAGACCGTTCTTTGCAGGAAATTTATCTCCACGAGAAACATAATTTTCAATATCCAATCTTCTGATCTCGGAAAAAAATATCTCTTTTTCTTTTACTCTAAATTTCTTGTATTTTAACCTATCGTCATAAATAATAATCCTAAACGATCCGAGATATAAAGAAACCATCGTCAAGGACAAGGGAAAAATAAACAAACAAATAAACCCTGTTAAGGAAAACTCTCTGATCTCTCCACGTAGAACAAAAAAAATAACTATGGCAAGAGATATAAACAAAAGAATTAAATACAGCGTCGGATTTCCTTTTATGGTACGTGGCAAGGAAAAGTTTTTTTCGAATTTTTGAAGTTTAATATCCATAAAAATTATTTTATTAAATAATCAGTTAAAATCCTATGTGTAGCCAAGATGTAGATGTCGGACATCTACATTTACTACATTTAACTGCGATTGATGTTGAGATAGGCTTCTAAACCCCTTCTTAATATCCCCATGGCCTCCTTCAATTCGCTGGTATTCAAAACATAAGCGATGCGGATTTCGTTTTTACCTTTATTGGCGCTGATATAAAAAACTTGCATGGGCGTAACCATGACCGTTTTCCCCTTATAATTGAAACTGCTGACCAATAACATTCTGCGCAGAATCTTGGCACGCTAAAAGGCAAATCGGCTTCTTCCCGTCAAAACGGATTTCTCGGTAGGTTTCATCGGAGATAACAAAAAGTCCGCGACGCTTGGCAAGCC
>Ga0066636_10003210_pt1 | contig 10473 bp, 15 predicted proteins | sample CryGeyCG2014_080_2_FD_62736 | JGI IMG/M metagenome (GOLD analysis project Ga0066636, IMG submission 62736) | Groundwater microbial communities from aquifer - Crystal Geyser CG07_land_8/20/14_0.80 | ecosystem: Environmental > Aquatic > Deep subsurface > Groundwater | place: USA: Utah: Grand...
CCTAAAAAATATCGGCTCGAACTTCATTTTGAAAGATAAAAAATTCCAATTTGCGCTTAAAATCGGCTGGCGAGCCCTCGCAGAGAGCGAGCCAAACTTCGCTTTTACCAACTGGCGGAAGGGATGGGATTCGAACCCATGGTACCCTTGCGAGTACACGTGATTTCCAGTCACGTTCATTCGGCCGCTCTGACACCCTTCCAAGTGTCTTCTATTATTTGCTGAATCTTTAAAAAATCATTTTTACAAGAATATCTGATTTTAAAAGTTCCTAATGGATTTGCTCTAAATTTACCAATTTTTGCCTTTAAACAAATGCTTTTATTAAACTGAGAAATTGGGATAGAAGATTTTTTTGACCAAAATTTAATTAATTTCTTTTCGCTTAAATCTGGATAAAAAAACAATTGTCCTTTTATACGATTTTTATCTATTTTTATAATTTTATCAAGAAATATCCTAAAAGTTTTTATAATATTAGGATTAGAATTAGTTAGTTCAATAGAATAATTTAGTCGATTATATCTTTTATCAACTCTTGCTTTCGTACCTTCACAGGCATAGAGCATAGCCCCGATTATCTTTAGGGTATTTTTATTCATTACTTATTAATTACTCAATAAAACTTTTCTTATTTCAACTTTTCTTCCAGCCGTTCTTTGACTTTTTCCACTTCGGAAGAAGTTAGCGGATCGCCGAAATTCCGCTTTAAACCGGATATTTCTTTCCTTAACTCGTCTTTGGTCATTCCGTCCTGAAGGGGCTTCTGAAAAACGCCTTCCACATAGGCCTTTTCTCTTTCGTTCAATTTTTTCATCCCCTCAAGCGTTTTTTTAAACTCCTCCGACTTTATTTTTTTTGGCGATGGAAAAAATAGTCCCATGATATTTTTACCTTTCTATTAGTTTATTTTTTATTAACAATAATCTAACGCAAAAACTTGACGAAATCAATGACTATATATTATCCTAAAATTAACTGAATAGTTCAATAAGCTCACTATAATAGTTGTAGAGATGAATATTTACACCTTGCGCCAGAATTACAGGAGACAGAATGCCTGGGGTCTTTTAGCCAGCATTGACCTGAAATTCTGCAACCACAATCTCACTCAATCGCCCAAAGATATCCGAAAGTTCGTTGATGAAATCTGCCGAAGGATAAAAATGAAAAAATACGGTCCTCTCTACCTTAAAAAATTCGGCGAAAGTTCTTTAGAGGGATATTCGGCGATACAATTTATTAAAACTTCTTCTATTACCGTTCATTTTGACGACAAGATTAGCGACCGCGCCTTTATTGATATTTTTAGCTGTGAGTTTTTTGACCCTTTTAAGGCCAAAGAATTCAGCCAAAAGTATTTTAGAGCCAAATCAGCCAGAATGAAAATTTTAATCAGGAGGTAATTTTTGGTTTTTTTAAGATTTCTTCGTTTCCTTTGAAATGCCCCGAAAAATCAGGGATTTTTTTATACCCTCATTTCTCTCAAATTGCGGACGCGCTCCGCTATTGGCGGATGAGTCATAAATAGCTTGGAAATATTCTTGCCCCGGAACGGATTGGCAATATACAAATGGGCGGTAGCTTTGTTGGCCGCGCGTAAAGGCGTCTGGTCTCGGGAAATTTTCTCCAAGGCGCTGGCCAGCCCTTCCGGGTACCGCGTCAGCAGCGCGCCGTCAGCGTCAGCCAAAAACTCTCTTTTGCGCGAAATCGCCAATTGAATCAAGGTCGCGATTAAAGGAGACAAAATCGCCAAAACGATGCCGGCGACAGCCATTACCGCGGCGATTTGTCCGCCTTCCGAGCGGTCGCTTCTTCTCCCCCGGCCAAAAAAACTCCACCTCAAAAACCAATCAGAAAGCAAAGCCACCAATCCGACCAAAATTACCACGACGGTCTGTAAAAGTATATCTTGGTTGCCGATATGGGATAATTCATGCGCGATAACGCCTTCCAACTCGGGCCGGTTCAATTTGTCTAATAGTCCCCTTGTTACGGCCACGACGGCATGCTCGGCGTTCCGGCCGGTGGCAAAAGCGTTCGGCGCCGCCTCGTCAATAAGGTATATTTTGGGCAGAGGCAAACCGGCAGTGATAGATAGGTTTTCAATTAGACGATAAAGCTCCGGCTGGTCTTCTTTTTTTATTTCTCTGGCTTTACTGATGGCCAAAACGATTTTATCCGAGTACCAGTAGGAAGTAAAACTCATCAACGAACTAAAAATAACGGCGGCAACCAAAATCGCCGGACTATTGAATTGATACGAAAACACCCAGCCCAGACCGATAATGAAAATTAGAAAAAATGAAATCAAAAACCAGGTCCGGCGAATGTTAGCGTCTTTATGAGTGTATAAGGTCGCCATTTTTAAAACGCGACTTTAACCGCTTCTCGCTCTTCCTCGCCTTTCAATTCAAAAAAGCCGTATTTCTTAAAGCCAAACATTCCGGCTACAGTATTAGTTGGAAAGGACTGGATTTTAGTGTTGAAATCGCGGACATTGCCGTTGTAAAACCTTCTGGCCGCCTGAATTTTGTTTTCGGTGTCGGACAATTCCCTTTGGAGTTCCAAAAAATTCTCGTTGGCTTTCAGATTAGGATAATTCTCCGCTACGGCGAAAAGCGACTTTAAAGCGCCGGTGAGCATATTTTCCGCCTTGGCCCGGTCTTCTGGGTTTTGCGCGCCCATGGCCATTGTTCTGGCTTTAGTGACTTCTTCCAAAACGCTTTTTTCGTGGGCGGCGTAGCCCTTGACCGTCTCAATTAGATTCGGAATCAAATCGTACCTTCTCTTTAGCTGGACATCAATGTCCGACCAGGCCTCGTCGGTCCGGTTTCTGAATTTAATCAGGCCGTTGTATATGGCGATAAACCAAAAGACAACTATGGCCGCGAGCGCCAAGATTATCCATAATGTTATTGTCATATTGTTATTTCCTTTCTTATTGTTATTATACCCTCCCTCCCTCCTTTAATCAATAAAACGGCCGTTGTGTAAAAACAGACGGCCGTTTTATTAAAATTTAGTCAAAATCACCCGCTTACATCATCCCGCCCATGCCGCCGGACATTCCTCCGCCCATCGGCGCTTCTTTCTTTTCGGGCAAATCGGTAATAACAACTTCGGTCGTCAAAAGCATGGCGGCGGCTGAAGCGGCGTTTTGAATAGCCGAACGGGTCACTTTGGCCGGGTCAATAATGCCGGCTTCAAATAAGTCCTCGTATTTATTCTTGGCGGCGTTAAAGCCGTAAGCGCCGGTTTTCTTTTTGACTTCGTTAATCACGACCGCTCCGTCCCAACCGGCGTTCTGGGCAATTTGCCTCAGTGGCTCTTCCAGCGCTCTTTTTAGGATGCTTAATCCGATTTTAGCGTCGCCTTTAACCTTGACGCCGTCAAAAGATTTAATCGCTCTAACCAATGCTACGCCGCCGCCCGGGACAATTCCTTCGGCGACAGCGGCCTTGGTCGCAGCCAAAGCGTCTTCAATTTTGGCCTGTTTATATTTTTGTTCCGACTCGGTGGCGGCGCCGACTTTAATGACGGCTACGCCGCCGGCTAATTTTGCCAGGCGCTCTTGTAGTTTTTCCTTGTCAAAATCGGAATCGCTTTTGGCTAATTCTGTCTTAATTTGCTCAAGCCGCGCCTCAATCTCCTGTTTTTTGCCTTTACCCTCGACAATAGTGGTATTTTCTTTCTCGGCGATAATTTTTCTGGCTCGGCCAAGCATTTTGAGTTCGGCGTTTTCCAGTTTCAGGCCGACTTCCTCGGAGATAACCTGGGCGCCGGTCAAAACCGCGATATCCTGAAGCATTTCTTTTCTCCGGTCTCCAAACCCAGGGGCTTTGACCGCCAAAGCGTTGAAAGTCCCTCTTAGTTTGTTTAAAATCAGAGTCGTTAGGGCTTCGCCTTCAACTTCTTCAGCGATAATGACGATGTCTTTCTTGCCGCTCCGAGTGACCTTTTCCAATAGAGGCAGAATTTCATTGATGCTGGCGATTTTTTTGTCGGTGATTAAAATATACGGGTCGTCATACTCGGCCTGCATCTTTTCGGCGTTGTTAATCATGTAGGGTGAGATGTATCCTCGGTCAAAGCGCATACCCTTGACGACTTCTTTTGACAGGCCAAAGGTCTGCGATTCTTCCACGGTGATAACGCCGTCCTTGCCGATTTCCTGAATTGCTTCGGCGATCAGGTTGCCGACTTCCGGGTCCTCGGCGGAAATGGTCGCCACCTGGGCGATTTCGGCCTTGCCCGAAAGCGGCTTGGACATTTTCCGAAGCGCCTCAACGATGGCTTTGACGCCTTCCTCAATTCCCTTTTTAAGCGCTAAGGGATTGGCTCCGGCGGTAACATTTTTAAAGCCCTCGGCGACAATCGCCTGCGTCAGCAAGGCAGCGGTGGTGGTGCCGTCGCCGGCGGCGTCGCTGGTCTTGGAAGCGACATCTTTAACCAATTCGGCGCCGATATTTTCAAATTTATCCGGCAGTTCAATTTCCTTGGCGATGGTCACGCCGTCATTGGTGATTTCCGGCGAGCCGAAGCCCTTGTCCAAAACGACATTTCGGCCCTTTGGCCCCAGAGTAACTTTGACCGCGTTGGCCAGTTTGTCAACGCCTTTTTTCAGCCGGCGCCGGGCTTGTTCGTTAAATTTAATTTGTTTTGCCATGGTATTCAATATCATTCTGAACGCAGTGAAGAATCTAAAGATCTTTCAGCTTCGCTTCAGGATGACTTCAATTATTCTAAAATAGCCAGGATGTCCTCTTCTTTGGCGATTAAATACTCCTTATTATTGACCTTTATTTCATTCGGGCCGTATTTGGTAAACAAGACCACGTCGCCCTTTTTGACGCTCATCGGCGCCGCTTTTCCGTCTTTGCCCTTTTTCCCCGGACCAATGGCGACAACCTTGCCCTGTTCCGGTCTCTCTTTATCGGCGGTGTCAGGGAGAATGATGCCTGATTCGGTTTTGTCCTCCTTGGAAACTGGTTCAATCAGAACCCGGTCGGATAATGGTTTGATGTTCATATTATTCAAAAAACAATAAACGGCCAACAGTGAACAAAAGAAAGAAATACTGTTCAATGCCTCCTATTTATTGCTTATTTTATTCTATCTTAATCAAAATTGATTAGATTGTCAACCCCGCCCGGCGGGGTCAATCCCGAATCTTTTTCCAGGTCTGTTTCGTCGAAACCCAAGCGTTTTATCTTTCGGTTATACTTTTCCAAAATATTTTTTTCGGGCGAATCGGGATGAAATTCCAATTGGCTATCGTCAACCACCACCCGGCCGCCGGCGCGGTAAGTCAACGGGTCTTTTTTAATTCTTTCCGCCTGAATTTTTTTAAGAAATAATTCTAACTTGTCGCCCAATTTTCCGTCAAGAATGAATTCCCTTAATTTTCTTAGAAAAGCGGCTAACCGGCTGAGTTGAATTTTTTTCAGGTATCCCTTATTTTCTGAGGGATAGAAAAGCAAATAATCGTTCAGCCAATTGTTTTGCTTTTGAAATTGACGGTAAAGCCCGTTCTCTATTTCTAAAACCGGCGTTAAGTGGGCGTAGGTCTGGGCGTTGTACAAACTTTGAAAGGGTATTTTTAACGATTTATCGGTAAGATAATGGTTGAGGCAAAGCCGGTCTTTGGTTAGCGCTCCATGCCGTCTTTTCCCTAAGAGATGGACAAGAAGGGAAACCAGCGCCCGGCAAGTCCAAATCCGGCCGGACTTGGCGACAATCAACAGGTCAATATCCGAATTCTTTTTGGCGTTATCCATCGCCAGCGAACCGCTCAAAATCACCAGCCGGATAAAAGGAACCATTTGAAGCAGTTTTACGGCTAATTTTGACTTTTTCCACTTTTGAGCGGAAATTTTCTGCCGTTCAATTCTTTCCGCGATAATATTTCCCCGATTTTTCAGAAAATAGAAGCCATTGTTTTGACCGATAAATTTATCCAGTTCGTCGCTGTTTCCTAAAAGAGTTAGAACTTCTTTCAACCCAATGGCCAATTCCCTATTTTTTAAAATTAGATACTTAAAAACCTCCCAGCCGGTCAGGGGCCGGTCCAAAACATCGTAGTAGGCCACCGTCGCCAGAATGGATTTTTCCAGAGAGGTCATATTTTTGCCTTTAGTCCCAGCGCCACGGTTTTGGCAATGCGGGTGGAAACCATTGACTCTTTGCTGGCAATCACCTTTATTTTCCCGATATCGTCCAAACCGAGCTTATTTTTCTTCAAAAACTTATCTATCTCTAAAATCAGTGTTTCGGACAACTGATAAAGCCCGGCCCAACTGTGGCTGGCCGTTTCTTTCCGTCCGTCTTTTAAAACCAATTTCGGCTCTGGTTTTGACAAATCAATTATCAGGGTCATTTTTAACCTCAAAAATCTTATTCCTCTCCTTAAATCCTTTGAGCATTCTGATTTTTCCAGCCGGCAGATTAAAGTAATCCGCCAAAACTCTTGAAATCGCCCGATTAGCCCGGCCTTGAACCGGTTTGGCTTTGACCCAGATTTCAAACGAGTCATCTGCCTTTTTGATTATTTCTTCTTTTCCGGCTTGCGGAAAGGCCTTGACTTTAATAAGCATCTTTCTTTGTTTTTTAAAACCTGCCGAGCGATAAATCTTGAAGGAGTCCGGTAAGCCGGCTTCCCTTTTCTCCCACCGATTTTAGCGTAGTTTTTCATCTTAACGCTTCCCCCGCCGCCTCGCGATAGCGGCAATAATCGCACTCTTCAGCCATCTGGGGAACTTTATCAGAGAGCAGGCATTGATGGGCTTTGACGATGGATTCATCCACCCAGGAGGCGTCTCCTTGATAAGGGATAATTGAGACTTCAAACTCCAGTTTTTTGTCAAAGGCCTGGCGGTCTTTTTTGCCGTTGGCGTAGACAAAATAGCCAGTGTCGGAAACTTTAAACTGATTTTGCCGGAAAAGCCATTGGTAAATTTCCATCTGCCGCTTGTATCCGATTTGCCAGTCGGCGTCCAGATTAATTTCGCCGTCCTTGGCCGTTGATTTGTAATCAACAATATGAAGTTCTTTTTTGGGATTAGTCCAGACATCGTCAATGGCGCCGGAAATGGTCAAGCCGGTCCCGGAGTGGACAGATTGAATCCCCCTGAAATTATCTCTCCACTCGTTCATTTTTTCGTGCTGAAAAGGAATGGCGTCAATGCCATAAGAACTCATTAGCGGATGGGATTCCCCTTTCGCCCGATAAAGGTCAAATTCTTTTTTGAGCAGAAAATCAACCGCCGAGTTTAAGGCAAAAGGGAAACCGGGCGGCCGGCCGACTCCCAGCCGATTGTCCAGATAGAAACAGCGGGGACAGTTCAAAAACAAGTCCAGTTTGGACCGGCTTAATTTAAACTTATTCTTCCGATTGGGATTAAACAGCCAATCGGGATGCTTGCTGGGATTGTAGTATTCCGACATCTTTAGATTTTAACACATTTATCCGGATTTATCCACAGCCGCGAAAAGAGAAAATATGGTATAATATAGTATTGGATTACTGGAAAAGGAAGGGGGTGAAAAAAATAAAGAAACTAAGCACTGTTGACTGGATTGTCCTGATTCTTGTTATTATCGGAGGGCTAAACTGGGGGCTGATTGGAGTATTTGATTTTGACCTGGTAGCGTCCATATTCGGAGATATGTCGGCGCTATCAAGAATTGTCTATGACCTGGTCGGTCTATCCGCCGTTTATCTGCTTTTTGTCGTTAAGGGACTGGCAAAAAAGGGTTAATCTAAGATAAAGCCCAAGGGGCTGAAGATAAAGAACAAAAGCGCGCTTTGATTCCAAAGCGTGTTTTTGTTTCTATAACTAAAAACGCCCGGGCCACTGGACGCGCTTCTTTACGGCTGGAGAATGTCTTCGGTCCGGCCATTAATGGAAATAACAACGCTGTCTATGGTCAGAAATTGCTTGAGCGTTTCTTCAATTTGCGCCCGGATAGCCGAGACGCGGCAAGAGCCCCCCACTCCCGCTTCTAATGCTTCGTTAAATTCAACTTTGGCCATGCCATTCTCAATGACGATTTTTTGAACTTCAACGCCCTCATTGATGCTGGTAAAATACCCTTCCGCTTTTTCCGCTTCAGTCGGCCCGGCAAAAAGCTCTTTTAGAGCCGCTTGGGCGACTCCGGCGGTCCGAACGATTCGGCGATTAACGGCAAAGACCTTATTGCACGAAAACTCCGGGTCCATCTCGCTGTTGTTGAAATATATTTTAACGCTTATCTCCCGGCTGGGCGCCAGAATGACCGGAACCTTGAATTCCTGGTCGTTTTCCGGCAAATCGGACGGATTGGCTTTTCTAAAAATTAGGTTGGCGCTGGTGGTGGCGCTGACGTCAAATTCAATTTCTCCTCTGAACGGGATAAAATTCTCCGTCATCCAGTCATCAGTCGCTTGGACATAGCCGACGGCAATCTTTTGCCCGGCGTTGTTTCTGATTTCTATCGGCAAGACCGCTTCAAAAAACCAGGTTCCCCTAACTTCGCCTTCAATTGTTGCCGGACTTTTGACCATCTGGCCGGCTTGAGGCAGGAAAACGGCAATATCGCTGCCGACGGATTCGGCGTCATTTTGGCCGGATTGACCGCAAGGGGCGGTTGGCATCGACGCGCTAGGGTTGCCATGCCTGACCCATTCTCCGCCGGAACAAATCCAATCATCCTCGTTGCTCAAGCCCTTTATCAGGCCGATAGCGAACAAAAAAGCAAAGATGATTAAGATGATAAGAAAATCTCTTTTCATATTTATGATTATTTATCTCTTTTTGTCCATCCCTTCAAAAGCGCGCAAAACCTCCAGCGGCACGGCGAAAACAATCGTATTGGACTGGTCAGAACTGATATCGTTGATTGACTGGAGCGTCCGCAAATGGAGAGCGCCATTGGCGGCGGAAAGCGTTTCGGCCGCTTTGGCCATATTCTTGGCGGCGATAACTTCGCCTTCGGCTTTGATAATAATCGCCCGCTTTTCTCTTTCCGCTTCGGCCTGTTTACCGATAATCCGTTTCATTTCTTCCGGCAAAACAATATCCTTTAATTCCATATTGTCAACTTTGATTCCCCACGGGTCGGTCGCCGCGTCAATAATTTTCCTGATATTTTCCGAAACGCGGTCCCGTTGCGAAAGTAGTTCGTCCAAATCCACCTGTCCGAGGCGTTGCGCATGGTTGTCTGGGCCATCTGCGAAATGGCGTAAGTGAAATTCTCTACCTCCAAAACGACTTTATCGGCCTCCTTAACTTTGTAGTAGATAACGGCGTTGACGGCGACCGAGATATTGTCCTTGGTAATGGCCTCCTGGTTAGGCACGTCCACCGCCTTGACTCGCAAATCAACTTTTCGGTATGTCTGAATAATCGGAAAGACCAGCCGCCAGCCCGGCTCCATCAGGCCAATGTATTTCCCAAGCATAAACTTAATCCCCTTTTGGTACTGGTTTACCTGCTTGATGGAAATCAAGATAATAAAAACGATGACGGCTAAAATAATGTATATAGTGGTAGTGATGATTTTTCACCCCCTCTCTATTATTTCTATTCTACTCCTTTAATTTTTCTGAAACAAGTAAAAATGTTTTAATTGCTTATTTTTTGATTTTAGTGATAAAATAAAGGAAATATGTTTTCCATAAAATACAAAAAATTGAGAAATGGCGCTAAGATTATATTAGCGCGTAATAAAAGTTTGCAGTCGATTGTTGTTTCGGCGAGCTTTAATGTTGGCATAAAAAATGAGAGCAATAAAATATATGGCATTTCTCATTTTACAGAACATTTGATTTGTCAGAATAAAACATTAAATCAAAAATTAGACATTTTCGGGGCGCTGGTTATCGGCTCCACCTACAAAGAAACTACCAACTATTTATTGCAGATCCCAAAAAGTAATTTTGAAGACGCCTTCGATGTTTTTATTAACTCTTTGTTAAATTTGAATATAAAAGATAGCGATGTCAAGAAGGAAAAGAAAATTATTTTAGAAGAAATTAACATATATCAAAATGATGATATTGCCGTTGCCGAGGATGTATTAGAAAAGTTGATGTTTCCAAGTTCATATATGGGAAGAAATCTTTTTGGAACAGTTTACTCTGTGAAGAAATTGACTAAAAAAGATATTGAGGCGTATCACCAAAAATATTACAACCCGAACAATTTAGTGGTGTGTTTATCCGGCGATATTGATTTAGAAACTGAAAATAAGATAATTAAAGTTGTTCAAGAATGGCAGAATAAAACAGAATTACTAGAAAAATTTATAAAAAATATAGGAACTTGCCCAGATAAGCAAAAAAAACATTTAGTAGTGAAAAAAAGTAAATCAAAACAAATTGAAACAGTTATCTGCTATAAAGGATTTGATGTGTTTAATAAAAAGAAATATGCTTTAAGGTTATTATCAGCTATTCTATGTCGCGGCTACAATTCAAGACTTTTTAAAAAA
>Ga0066636_10003211_pt1 | contig 10472 bp, 9 predicted proteins | sample CryGeyCG2014_080_2_FD_62736 | JGI IMG/M metagenome (GOLD analysis project Ga0066636, IMG submission 62736) | Groundwater microbial communities from aquifer - Crystal Geyser CG07_land_8/20/14_0.80 | ecosystem: Environmental > Aquatic > Deep subsurface > Groundwater | place: USA: Utah: Grand...
AGCCCTGGTAAGGGGTTTATCTCCAATACATAAGGAACATTGTCTTTACTTAAACGGATATCCGTGCGCGAAATATCGTAACAGCCCACTGCCTGGTGAGTTTTTAGAGCTACTTCCTTTACTAATTCTTCTGTATTTTTGTCTAATCGTGCAGGACAGTGGAATGTCGGCACAAACCCAAATTTTGCGTTACCCTGAAATTCTTTCATCCGCCAGGAATAAAAATATTCACCGCTTTTTTCGCAGGTTGAAAAATCTATTTCTAGAATAGGCAATATTGTAACCTTGCCGTTCTTTAAAATGCCCACGGTTAATTCTTTTCCCTCGATAAATTCCTCTACCAGCGCTTCCTGTTTATATAATTCCCGTATCTCTTTAATCTTCATAAAAAGAGTGTCTTTCGTATTAACGACATTGGATGCATTTATGCCTTTAGCTGAACCTTCGCGATTAGGCTTTACTATAAGTGGAAACTTTAAATTAGAATCTAATTCTTCAGCCCCTTTGACGAAAACTTGAAAACGCGGGGTAGGTATATCTTCTGCCTTTAATATTTTTTTGGTGAGCGCCTTATTCAGGGCTAAAGCTAAAGAAAAAGTATTTGAGCCAGTATAAGGAATATCTAAATAATCTAATATGGCGGGTATTTCCGATTCACGGAATTTGCTGCATTTACCTTCCGCAATATTAAAAACCATGTCTACGCGGTTTTTTTTAAAATAAAAAAAGAGGTTTGATTGTTCAACATCCACAAGATCAACGCTATGCCCTCTTTTCTTCAGCGCGCAAGAAATAGCATTTATAGTTTCCTGGGAATCAAACTCGGAAAAATAATCCAGAGGTTTTGTTTCGTCTTTTTTCTTGAGATTATAGGTTAAGGCAATTTTCATCTCAAATGAAGACATAAGTTATAGAGCTCGAAGAGCGACATAACTTATTTGTCTGAATTTGACCCAGCACTAATTTGAAATAGCGCTTCAGATAAAATTAAATAGGTAAATCTCATTCTCAGCCCCTAAAATTTTTAGTTCCAGCAGGTTTACAAATTAGTGCTGGGTAAGTTCGGCCAAACAACTTAGCTTCACTCACGTTCGCTAAGTTGTGGCCTCACTTAAATTATGCCTCTTAATTGCGCTATTTAATATTTTGCCGATTATCTTTTCGTAAGAAATTCCGATTTCCTTTGCTATTAAAGAAAAAATATCCTCTGTAGATAAAGAAGGCAAGGGATTTATTTCTAATACATAGGGATTACCTTCGTTGTCAACCCTAAAATCAACCCTGCCAAAATCACAGCATTCTACTGCATTGTATGTTTTTAAAGCGAGTTCGGATAGTTTATTTTTTAAATCCTGATTTATAAGCGCCGGGCATATATACTCTAATCTATCCGATTTAATACGGGCGAAGGTATAGAATTTATCGTTGAGTTTAAGGCGGCCGTCTATCTTTATCTGCACAATAGGCAAAACTTGCGGTGGGTCATTACCGAGTATCGCTACTGTAAATTCTCCTCCACGGATAAATTCTTCTATAAGCGCGGGCTGTTTATAACTATTGATTATGTATTCTGTCTGCTTTTTTAGTTCTTCCATATTTTTTACACGCGATGCATCACTTAGGCCCTTAGAAGAACCTTCGAAACGCGGCTTGACAATAAGAGGAAATTTAAGGTGGTCAATATTTAGTAATGTATCAAGGGTCTTCACCTCAAAGAATTTTGGCGTGGGAATTCCTTCGGCAATGAAAATCTTTTTGGCCATAATTTTGTCTAAGGTAATACTCAAAGTTAAAGCATCCGAACCCACAAAAGGAATATCTGCCATTTCCAATAATATGGGGACCTGGGATTCTCTATTCCTGCCTGAAAGGCCTTCAGAGATATTAAAAACAATATCTACATCAAGTGAGTCTATTTTTTCTAACAGACTTAAGACATTGCCGATTCTTTTCACTTTAAAACCACAGGCTTCGATAGCAGAGGCAATAACTTCTATAGTGGAAGGATGGTCAAATTCGGCATTAGCATCAGGAGGGTCATTTTTTTTAAACTCATAATCTGTCTTTAAATCGTAGGTTAAACCGACTGTTTTCATCAAGTGAGCAGACGACTTACGGAAGCTTAAGCGACGTAAGTCGTAGCCCGTAGGGCGTCTGCGAATTGATCCCGAAGCCTATCCCGAAAATATCGAAGAGATTTTCGGGATGCTTAGGCAAGGGACATCAGTTTATCAATCCTATCCCGACTCATAAGCCGCGCTAAAATTCTGTTCCATAATTTTAGCGCATTCGTCGGGATAAGTTCGGACAGATAAGTTATGTCGCTTACATTATTATTAATATAATGCTCCATAACTTATGTCCTCACTTAAAAAATAAGGGCTCTTTCTATCTTTAGAGCCCTTAAATTTCTACCTAGTTTTTCCAATTTAATTTACTTAGCCTCCATAAAGCTATATAAAAACTCTCCTATATCTTGTATCTACACTATTTTTTTATCACAACATATTGTTTTTGTCAAGCATTTTTTGATTTTCTACTTTCTTGACTAATCTTCTTTTTTTAAAAGCGGATTTCAGATATTTTAAATTTAAAAGAAATTTTTTTATCAGACTCGGTCTAAAAATTAAAATATAACCCCAAACTAAAAAATCGTAAAGTAAAATAAAGGGTAGATATAACACAAACCTAAAAAAAGATTCATTTTTAATAAACGTAAGATAGCGATTCTTTATTAGATCCAAATGCAGATCACTATTTAAATATCTTCGGGCATATGGTTTATCTATTCCGTAACCCGCCCTTGCTGTAGCACCCCGGACATGATAAGCAATAGCCTCCGGAATGTAATATGCTTCCCAACCAAAGTTCTGTCCCCTCCAGGCAGTATCTAAGTCTTCATAGAAGAAACGATAATCTGTATCGAAATAATCTGAGCCTATCTTAATGTTTTCCAACATCTCTCGACGATAAAAGGCGACCGCACCATTCACGCCAAAAATATATTCTTCTTTTTCAAATTGTCCTATATCCTTAAGGCCATAACCTCTTTCTTTAGCAGTGTGCCAAATACTCAAAAATAACCCTGTGCTATCTATGGCCTTGCCATCGCTACGCAAAATCTTTCCACTCACCATACCAATTTTTTTATTAATACTAAATCCCCCTAACGCCTTTTCAATAAATCCTTCATCCAACGTTACATCATCATTGAGACAAAGAATAAAATAGCCTTTGCTTATCTCTATTCCTTTATTAAGGGCTCCGCAATAAGGTAAGTTTTTTAAAGAAGCATGTAATTTAACTTCTGGGTAGCGCTTAATAATCTCTTGGCTAAAATTTGGATTAAGCGAATTATCAATTACGATAATTTCAAGTGCAGAATAAGCCTGCTTCTTTATTGAATCTAAACAAGACCTAAGATAATCCCTTCGTCCACAGGTAACAATAATAATACTTACTAATCTATTTGACATTTCATTCATTATTAAATAGAATTATAACATAATGCTTAAGATTTTACTAAGCCTAATCTTCATCCGGCCCTTTATCTCCTCTTTGGCTTTCCCTTATTTAAATTTAGTGCATTCCTTTCTTCTTCTAATTTTCTTATTTATTTGGTTTATTTACAAAGGCATCTCAATAAGAAAAATCCAGCCCTTAAAATATCCTTTGGCTCTATTGTGTCTGGCCTTAATAATTTCGATTGTTTTCTCAATAGACAAACTCAACAGCTTAAAAGAACTCTATAAATACGCAAGCGGCCTTTTCTTATTTCTCATAGTCGCTTCTTTAAACGATGAGGATAAGATACGTGTTATTAGTGTTATAATTTTATCCGGCTTTATTATCAGTCTATTAGCCATTTATCAATATTTCTTTGGCTTCAGGCATGTCTTGGAATATTTAGTTAGAGATAACTCTTTTATTTCTACTTTTGCCTTAGATTATTTAGAGCGTAAAAGGGTATTTTTTCCTTTCGTTACCCCTAACACTTTAGCTGGTTATCTAGCAATGATTATACCACTTGCCTTAACTTTAGGCCGTAAGAATAGAATTTGGTTTATTATGCCCTTATCCTTTGCCCTTTTGCTTACAAAATCCCTGGGTGCGCTTTTAAGTCTCTTCTTTGCCTTAGGCTTATATTTTTATTTATCCCGCCCCTGCGCACAAGAGCGGGATTTACAAGGTAAACTGGAAAAGAAAAAAGTAGTTTTTCTCTTTGGACTATTAATAATCATTGGTTTAGTCTTTATGGCAAGGGCAACCACCCAAAAACAACATTTCCAACCCATCTTTTCTACAACAATGAGATTGAATTATTGGAAAGATACCCTAAAGATAATTAAGGCAAAACCTTTAACTGGTATAGGATTAGGGAATTTTAATCTTGAGCAATCCCGCTATGCCCATAATTCCTACTTACAAATCTGGGCAGAAATAGGAATATTAGGGATAATGTCATTTCTCTGGATACTAATTTCTGTATTTAAATCCACCTTCCAGAATATCAAAGTTTCTTCTTGCAAGAAACTGGCCTTCAGCCAGGACTTTTACCATAAAAAACAAATTGCTGGTCTACTCACCGCAAATGTTGTATTTTTAATTCATAATCTTGTAGATTTCAGCTTCTTTTTACCTGAGGTAAGTTTAATTTGGTGGGTGACTTTTGGCTTGATTTTATCTTTTAAATTCAATCAATAGATACTACATTTTGTTCTTCTATCTTCATCTGATTCTGGAAGAATTCTCTATAAAAATGACTTTTTGCTAACAATTCAAAATGTGTTCCTTCTTCTAATTTTCCATCTTGCCTTAAGAAATATATGCGGTCGGCATCCCTTATTGAAAAGAGCCTATGCGAAATAACTATAGTACTGAGATCTTCCCTTTTCTGCCTTAAAACCTTAAAGATATTCCCTTCAGTGTGCGAATCCACACCCGGCGCTTATAAATTAAAAGGAATTTTAAGGAACTAAGATTATTTTTAGAAGTCTTAAACCTTTTTAAAAATGTCATGTTGTCTTACCTTAAATTAATTTTAGTTTTCTGGGCATATTCTTTCCTGCCAACGCTTCTGCCCTGGCATGGGCTACCTTACAGAAATATTCTACCGGCTCATCCAACTTGCCGGTTTCCAGGTGCGATTGCGCTGGGCACCAGATACAAAGATTTATGATCGGGCATTTTCGGCACTTTTCCAAAAACTCCTTTCGATTTGAACGCATATCCCACACCTTTGGTATAAAGTCCTGCCACGCCTCGGCAAGTCTACCTCTTTTAAGGTCGTAAACACAATCTGGATGCCAAAGCGAAGAGCAGAGCCGGAAAAAACCGTCATAACTTACAGTAAAACTGTCGTTACCTGTGCCACAATGAAAAAGATGGTTGCAGTTAATATGCGCGGCATCTTTGATTATAAGCTTATCGCAATTCTTCTCCAAGGCATTATGCCTTTCGGAATCCGCCTGTTCGATAGCCACGATTTCTTCCGGCGTAAGGCGTTCGAATTTTATCTCTTTATTTCTCTTTTTGTTCCCGTCAAAACGTAAATGTAAAAACGGGTCAAAGCGGAAATAATCCTTTGTCCTTTCGCGGCAGAAACTGGAAATCTGCGGCAACTCATGAACGTTCGAACGTAAAGCCATTGCCTTAAAACGTACCTTTATTCCGCCTTCAAGCAATAGCTTTAAGCCGCGCGTAAAAACATCGAAAGAGCCGTCTTTGCGCGTTAGGCGTTCATAAGTCTTTTTAGTGGCACCGTAAACCGTAACTTCGATATCCCTGGGCGGATACTTACGAAAAAATCTGATATGCTCATCTGTGATAAGGGCGGCGTTTGTAAAGACCGAGACTAAAAGCCCTTTCTTCTTGATATAGAGGTAAATATCAAAGAAATCTTCTCTTAACAAAGGCTCGCCGCCGGTGATAAGGCACCACAGGGCTCCTAAACTTACCGCCTCCTCGACGATATCCTTTATTTGCCCGAATGTGAGCTCTTTTGATTTCGCATCTGCGTCATCAGCGGGCAAATTGATATAACAGTGACGGCAGTTATTATTACAGCGGGCGGTTATTTCTAAGTCAAAAGAGGCGAGCCGTCTGCCTTTCTCTAACTTCTCCCATAGAGGAAATTCTGGCAGCGGCAGGGAATTAACAAAATTAGCCATATAATTATCCGCTTGAGATGTTTCAGTTATTTCCTTGATTAACCACGATCTTCCTTTTTAATAACTCCTGAATTAATCCCACACAATCTTTCTCTATCTTCTCAAGCGGCGCCTCAAATTCTTCGGATAATTCAAGCGCGACATCCCTTAAGCTCTTATCGGCGCTTAATTTATCCCAGATGCTTTTTCCGGACTCATTGAGCGAAAATATCTCGTCTTCCAGATCCCCCACTCCCGAGGCAATCGGGATAACAATAAACTCGCCGGCCACTTCGCGCGCCACTACATCCTCGGACGGTTTGTAGATATTATTTAAACTCACTCCTGACTTCATAAATATCCTCCTCGTTTAACGGTTACCTTTTACAAATTCATTAATTCTGTCTTTCCAGCCGCTCACCTCCCACGACTTCTCTGTCTTCCCGATTAACCCAAGAAACCTTGCCTGTTCATGCGCAACCCGGCACAGATATTCAACAGGCGTATCCAGCGTGCCGTATTCCATCCACGACTTTGCCGGGCATTGCTCGCACAAACCTTTTAGAAAACACCTTGCGCAGCGAGACAAATAATCCGGATTAATGGCTTTTATTTCCCGCATTTTTGGAAAAAAATTCTCCAAAGCATCTTTTAAGCTGCCATTTTTTAAGTCATATACGCACTCCGGATGCCGCAGCATCATACAGGGCTGGAATTTACCGTAGGCATCAACACATCCGCCATGGCCTGAGCCGCAGGAAAAAAGCTTATCTTCTGAAGGACGCATAAACTTGGAACAAAATTCTTTCATTTCTTTAATGTACTTATCTTTTCGACGGGTAAGAATCTTTAGCCCTTCTTCGGGTGTAATCCTGAGCCTTTTTATCGATTTATTTTTCTGGCTGTCGCGACGGCAGCGCAGGTCAAAAAACATTGAATATGACGGCGGCTTATCCATCCAGGGAATACTCTTGGCCCATTCTTCAAAATCATCAATTTCATCTTTATTAGGAGGCAGCAATGCGCTTTTTACCACAAAAGGAATCTTATAATCCAAAAGCATGCTTATCCCCCGCCAGGCGGCTTCAAATGAGCCGTCTACTCTGGTTACGGCTTCGTAAGAAGATTTCTTCATGCCATAAACTGTAATCTCGATTTTTTCCAATGGCGGAATTTTGCTGAACAATTCTACCAAATGAGGCGTAATTAAGGTTGCATTGGTAAAAAGCAAAACTTTTAAACCCTGTTTTCTGGCAAAAAGATATAATTCTTCAAAATCCTCCCTTAGCAGTGGTTCGCCGCCGGTAAATCGCACAGTCAGGCAGCTTAAAGAAACCGCTTCTTTAAGGATCTTTTTTATCTCTTCTGTCGAAAGCTCTCTCTTCTTGGCATCGGTATCGTCAAGAGGGAGATTTATACAGCAGTGGATGCAGTTATTATTGCAGCGCTCGGTAAGCTCGATATCAAGCCTCGATAAAATCAGCTTCGCCTTTTTAAATAAATTGGCTTTTCCGATAACCTGCGTAGATACGTAAGATTCCTCGTGCATTATAATAAATCCTTTTCAACAGTGAAACACAGCACTTGACTGGTGTCAGGCACCAAGCAAAACACCAAGAAACAAGAGATCTATGGCTAGGAGGAGGAAATCGTGTTACAATGGGGACAATACCCACCGGACCTACAATTGCCACCAGCATTGTTGGAGGGGCCACCCGTACCGCCCTTACAATAGCACAATACCCTCTCCTCCTCAGGTTTGCCTCTCACTACAACAGTAAGTAAGGGAGTAGTCCATTTTTTCTTACGCATAAAACCTCCTTCGGTCAGTGATATCACGCATATTCATGCTTCCCCTTTGATTTTAGAGTATACCCCCTCAGTGTTTACTGTAAAGTACCTTCAGTGTTTCTATCACTTTCTCGCTCTTATCAAAATATAGTTCATAGCATGGGACAACGGCAGCTATATCCCCGACGAGCGAAAGCGTCTTCTCCCACCAGTCGGTGGTAACGAATGGCTTGATAAGACAATTCAGAAGCTTCCTGGTAATCAACTTTTTATCTTCTATCCGCGCCATATAATTTTTGTCAGATTTATTCAGGAAGAGGATCGCTTTTAATGGCGCGGAACTTGACGACACATCCGGCACATCTCCATGGCTCCATGTGCCGTATATTTTGAAGCCTTCAGGTCTTCTTCTTATAATTATGCGGTCGTCGCAGAGAATCTCAGCTTCTCCTTTAAGCATAGTTGCCATTGTGGATTTTCCCGCTTCAGAATGCCCGACAAAAAGCAGCCCCTTGCCTTCAAAATTGACACCACAGGAATGCAGATATAGGCCTTGCCTATCCGCAAGCACCCGCGCCAATAAAATCTGGTCAGATGGGAAAAGAGTTAAGGAGTGCAAATTCCCTTTAAGAAAAGTTTCTTCTCTATCATTATAAATCCTGGCCCGGGTATGGTCAGGGTTAAATACTACAACGCGATGCAGGTTTTTGTCGCCAAGTGTCGGCGAAATCCCCACATATATCCAGGAACCGCCATTCTTATAAACCGCCCAAGGCGGCTTACGGTATAGTTCTCTACCTAAATCTTTTCCATCTAAATCCGGCAAAGAAAAATGATGCCTGATAGAAATTGTATCGTCTGCTAGCCCATTCACTTCAAATAGTTTAAATTTAGGATGGAATGTATCGTTTTTTATTGGTAAATCCGATTCTACTTGTATGGTAATATCTGCAATTTTATAGTAGCGGCGATGCTCTTTTTTCCAGTTTTCTTTAAACTTCCTATTTTCCTTAGCGGCTGCGCATAGATAATCTATCTTTGCGTTAAAGCGGCGGTGTTCGAGATAACCATAGACCGGGCAGAACCGGCAGTCTTTGCGCAACTTGCAAGAGCCACAGTTATCCTGATATTCCTTTGTGGCTTTGATTTTGTCTTCTAGCGAAGGAATAAATTCATCCCAACACTCTTGGAAACTTCCTTTTGTTAAGTCATAACGCAGGCTTGGCTCTTTAATGAAACAGCAGAAAGTCATCTTGCCGTAAGGGTCAATATGGAAATCACGGCGGTTATTTACACAGGAAGAAAATAAATACTTATCATTTGTTTCCTTGCCGCATTTGTTATATTGCTCATTCATTGACTCCCCATAAGACAAATCCGGCTTATCCAGTTCAATTACTTCTTTGGGTGGCAGCCTTTGGCGGATTATTTCGGCATCCCTTTGCCGATCACCGGATGCAGAAAGAAATAACCAGGGCGCCCCTATCCTGCAATGCTTGCTTAAAGATTCTGCTAATTTTACCATCTCTTTAAATTGATGGTAGTTATCTTTCATCGGAATAATCTGGACGATAAAACCTGCTCCTGCTTCTTTAAGATAAGCAAAACCGCGCATAGTTGCCTCAAATGAGCCGGGGTTACGGGTTATATGGTCATGCACATCTTTGGTTGCGCCATAAAGCGCGACCATTTTCGCCCCTTTTCTTGACATAAGTTTTGCTATTTTAGGCGTAATCAAAGTGCCATTGGTATTTATGGAATAAGAAATAGAATGGCTGGTAATATAATCAAATATCTCTGAAAAATCAGGCCTTAGCATAGGCTCTCCGCCTGAGATAGACCATCTGCGGCAGCCCATTTTCCGTGCCTCATCGAATATTCTTTTTATTTCTTCCAGGGAGAGTTCGCTCTCTTTTTCTTTTGCGCCGGATGGGATACTTAGCCAGCAGTGCCGGCAGTTATTATTGCAACGGTAAGTGAGATCAAGATTGCCTTCTAAAGGAAGACGTGGTAAATTATCTATCTGATTAATTGCAAAATAGTCTTGTTGCATATTTCGAAAAGGTTGCGTTATATTTCTTAATGTTGCGTATCCTAAGTTTTGCTTACGGTGTTCTACGATGTACAATGGTCGGTTTTCGCTGTTCGGTTAGCACAAACCCCCAACCGGCTAACCGAAATAAGCTTATAACTTACCGCTTACGGCTTACAACTTGAAACAAATCCCAAGGGAACAAGGGCTAATGGGGAAACCTAGGTGCCATTGAAATCCTCGCAAATGGCACACTTCCCCGGGTCATCTGCATACGCCGAGCCGCACGCACTGACCTGGGCATTGAACGAAGTCGGCCCCGCGACGTTCGCTTTACACAGGGCCAACACAGCCTCTTCAGGTCTCCCCCTAGATAAGATAATCAGCTTTGGCTTACCCCATTTTTCCTTTTTCTTCTTTTGCATTTTACACCTCTCACCTTTAGTTTGTGGGGACGCGTCACTTTGGGACACTTTACTTAAACAACTTGTCCCTTTCTG